>WNGR01015181.1_pt1 | contig 10925 bp, 8 predicted proteins | sample 5407581 | NCBI WGS metagenome assembly WNGR01 (sample SAMN13153383, study PRJNA577476) | soil metagenome | isolation source: 80 cm soil or saprolite under Garry oak tree replicate 2 | place: USA:California | collected 2016-06-15 | reverse complement strand
ACGTGGTACTTGCCCTCCTTGTCCCGTGCGATCACCGCGATCGCGTCGGGCTCGATGATGAGATCCCGGGCCAGCCGCCGCGCCTCGTCCGCTGCCGCCTCGGCGGTGGGCTCGTCCGGATAGCCGATGGCGATCAGATCAGCCATAACGCCCTCTTTCCTTGCCAGGTCATCGATGGTCATCGATCGGGCTCAGTCCATCAACCCGGGCACCAGCCACGCCCCACCCCCGGCGGGTGATATAGCGTCTTTCTGAGGCCGTGCCGCGCAGCGGTCAGGCAGGCGGCTCGGTGTAACGGCGCTCCTCGTAGACTTCGGCCGAAGCGCGCCCGCGACGCCGCGAAACGGTGAATGCGATCGAGATGATCAGCCCCGCCGCGCCGGCGACCATCAAGATCACGCCAATGGCCTGCAGGTTAACGTTTGTTGGCTTCCAGGTGATGCCCCACTTGAGAATGGCGCCGATCACTATGAGCGCGATGCTCCCGCCTATGGTCACGGGCTTTGCCACCTCCCGATGCGGCATCCGCCGCCGGCGGCCAGCGGCGCGCATGAGCGGCTGGCCGGTCAGCTCCGGATGATTCCGGCTGAAGCCTTGACAAGCCCTACGCTTCCGCCGACGAGCCCGGCTCGCCTCGCCCGGCACGGGTGAACAAGACCGGGAAACGGAACGTACCTACTGAGCGCAACCCATTGCATGGTGCCCTGCACGTGGCCTTCCTTGCCTGCCGAGGCGGTAAAGGTAATGCTAGGTCTATGCGTGGTAACACACGTATACCAGGACAACAATCAGCAGAACCTGACGTTCCTACCGTACGGGCCATCGCCATCGCGACGCCGGCCCGCGCGGGTCTCGACGTACCTCTGGAGACGAAGCTCCATGCTCCCACCGCGCGCGAGGGGTGGGTGGACCGGCCGGAGCTGATCCAGTATCTGGCCAGTGCGGCCGCCAGGCTCGTGCTCGTCGATGCGCCAGCTGGCTTCGGGAAGACCACCCTGGTCGCGCAGTGGCGCTCCAGTACTGTGGACGGCAGGCCGTTCGCGTGGGTCTCACTCGACCGCGGCGATAACGACCCTGGCCGGCTGTGGTGGCATGTCGTGTGCGCGCTGCAGCGCGCTTCCCCCGAGTTCGGCGGCGACGAGATCCTGAGAGCGCTTCGGGTCCAGGTCCCGGATCTTGCGGGTACGGTGCTGCCGATGCTGGTCAACGAGCTAGCGGCGCTTGACGAGCCGGTTGTCCTCGTGCTCGACGACTACCACGTGATCAGGGACCGCAGTTGCCATGACCAGATCGCGTTCCTGTTGCTGCACCTGCCGCTGTCGGCCCAGATCGTGGTCATCACCCGCGCCGACCCGCCGCTGCCGCTCGCCCGCTTGCGCGCGGCCGGCGAGCTGGTGGAGATCCGGGCGCGCGAACTCCGGTTCACCCCCCCGGAGGCGACCGCACTCGTGTACGCCGTCTGCGCGGTCGAGCTCAGCGAGCCGGACGTGGCCAGCCTGGTCGAGCGTACCGAGGGATGGCCGGCCGGGGTATACCTCGCGGCGCTCTCGCTGCGCGGCCATGCCTCGCCAAGCGCTTTCGTGCACCAGTTCACCGGCGACAACCGGTTCATCGTCGACTTCCTGGCCGAGGAGGTGCTCAGCCGGCAGCCGGGCGGGGTCCGGCAGTTCCTCACCCGGACCGCCATTCTCTCCAGGTTCTGCGCGCCGCTCTGCGATGCCGTCGTCGGGTCGGCCAACGCGGCTGCGATCATTGACACGCTGGAGCGGGAGAACCTCTTTGTGGTGCCGCTGGACGAGACCCGGCGCTGGTTCCGCTACCACCACCTCTTCGCGCAAGTCCTGCGCAGCCAGCTCGCCAGGACCGAGCCGGACATCGTGCCCATCCTGCACGAGCGCGCGAGCGCCTGGCACCGGCTGTCCGGCTCGGCGGAGGAGGCGATCGGCCACGCGCATGCCGCCGGCGACCTCAACGGAGCCGTCGATCTCATCGCGCAGCACTGGTTCGCCTATGTTGACTCCGGCCGGGTCGCGACGGTCCGCGGCTGGATGCGCTCGCTCGGCGACGACCAGATCGCCGCCAATCCCCTGGCCGCGCACTGCGCGGCGTGGGCCGCTGCCCTGTCCGGCGAGCAGGAGTCCGTGCGACGGTGGCTCCCGATGCTCGACACGGGGCATCTCGAAAGGCCGCTTCCGGACGGGATGCAATCGCTGAAGTCCTCGGCTGCCCTGCTGCGCGCTGTCTTCGGCTTCGACGGTATCGGCCCGATGCGCGAGGCAGGTGCCATGGCGGTCAAGCTGGAAAGCGACCCGACATCCCCCTGGTATGCGCTGGCCCGGACCGCGTTCGGGGCCGCGCTCTACTACTCGGGCGAGCTCGATCAGGCCGCCGCGCAGGCGGAGGAGGCCCGGCTGAGCCACGAGTCCATTTCGCTGGTGCGCATGCTGACCTTCGCCGTCATGTCGCTGATCGCGGTCGAGGAGGGCCGGCTCGCTCAGGCCGAGGAGCTTGCTCACACTGCTCGCGACATCGTGACCGACCCTGAGCTTGGCCTGAGCACCGCCCCGCAGAGCTCCCTCGCCTATACCGCCGCCGGCGCGGTCTACGCCAGGCGCGGACAGCTGGCGGAGGCCACTAGCGAGTTCGAGCACGCGCTCCGGTGCCGCCGGAGATGGGTGGGGATCAGCCCGTGGCCCACCGTCGAGATCCTGCTCAGGCTCGCGCCGGTACTCGCGGAACTGGACGATCTCCCCGGGGCCACCGCGCTTCTTGACGAGGCCAGACAGCTGCTGACCTGGCTGCCAGACGGCGCGGACGCTCAGCTGACCAGGCTGGCGCGGCTGGACCGGCAGCTCGCGGGCCAATCACGGGCGGGGTCGCTGGCCGAGCCGCTCACCGAGCGGGAGCGCGCGGTACTGCAGCTGCTCCGGGGCCCGCTCTCGCTGCGCGAGATCGGCCACGAGCTCTACCTGTCGCTGAACACGATCAAGACTCACACCCGGGCGATCTACCGGAAGCTCGGCGTCTCCGACCGGCAGGACGCGGTGGCGAAAGGCCGCGAGCTCGATCTGCTCTAGGGCCAGCCGCGACGGCCGGCCGGAGGCTGGCCGTGAAAGGGGAAGGGGAGGTGGGTGGGGCACGCGGGGGGTCTGGGGGGTCGTCCCCCCTGGCTAGCACAGCTACAGCAGGTCCAGCTGGCGGGCGCGGCGGACGGCCTCGCCGCGGTGGGCCGCGGCCAGCTTGCGGTAGATGCTCTTCAGGTGAGTCTTCACCGTGTTCACTGAGATGTACATCTCGGTGGCGATCTCGGCGGTGCTGAGCATCCCCGCCACGTGCCGGAGCACCTCACGCTCGCGTTCGCTGAGCTGGTCGACGATCAGCGGCGCTTCCTCGCTGGCGGATGGGTCGTAGGCGCGCGGCCGACTGGGGCCGACCAGGCCGGGTTCCAGCAGGCGGTGATGGGCGCGGGCCAGGTCAGGGTCGCGCCGCAGGACCGGTCGGATCCAGCTCCGTTCCATGGCGAACGGCAGCCGGAGCTGGTCCGGCTCGCCCAGCCGGAGCGCCTGCTCCAGGGACTGCCGCCCGCGCTGGCGATCGCCTCCGTAGTAGCTGAGCTGGGCGTCGAATAGCCATCTCGCCAAGCGGACCCCGTCATGGGCCTGGTCGCGGTCGGGGGCGCTGGCCAGTACTTGCCGGGCCGCGTTCGGGTCGCCAGCGGCCAGCCTGGCTTGCGCCAGCGCGACCGTCGCGTCCAGCCAGGAGGCCGGATCGGCTCGCGCGGCCGTGCTGGCCGCAGACGTGAAATCTGACACCGCCATGAACGCCCGCGACTCCGCCAGCATCAGCCTGTGGTCCAGCCATGAAGGCGGTGACCAGTCCCGCCGCGCCCGGCCGACGATCTCGGGCACCGCCCTGGCCCGGCCCTCGGCCAATGCCATCCGGGCCCCGACCAGGCAGGCTACGGCGCTGATCAGCCTGTCTGGCCGGGTCCGGACATTCTCATGCGCGCGTTTCAGCCAGCCACGCGCGATGGACAGCTCGTTATGTTCCAGGTTCACCCACGCGAGGGCGAGCTCTTCGGCCGCGCTGGCCGGGCCTGCGGGCCGGGCCGCGGAACTGCCGTGCTCGCCCGCCGCCCCCGCAGCCAGCTCCGCCGCCCGGCCGAGCCGGCCACAAAGCGCTTCAAGCAAGGCCAGCTGCCCGAAGCAGTCGGATCGTTCGTACACGCTTGGCGCGCCGCCGACCGCCACCGCCGCTTCCAGGACGATCCCGGCCTCATCAAAGTGACCGGACCACAGTTCCACGGCCCCCCACCCGGCCAGCACCTGGCTACGGATCACAGGACGCGCGGCCAGGAGATCTTCGGGGAGCGCCGCCAGCAGCGTCTGCGCGGCGCCCGACGCGACCGCGGCGGCGGCCAGGTCCCCGCTCCGCCGGGACAGGGCCAGGCCGATCAGCGCCGCGGCCAGCCGGGACGGGATCTCCTCCTCAGCCGGAAGGCGCTCCAGAATGGTCTCAGCGGCGCCCACGAGGGCAGTGCTCATGCCATCCTGTCCGCGGGACAGCTCTATCGCCGCGGCGACGAGAAGCGGCTGCGGCTCGGTCCACTCCAGATCCCGTGGCATGCGCCGGAAACCGTCGGCCAGTGCCTCGCGGCCTCGCGGCTCGATGAGCTGGCTCACCGCAAGTTCGTCCAGGGCCGTCCTGGCCGCTAGCTGCCAGTCGTCCGCTTCTGCCGCATGCCGCACCGCCTCAGCCAGCGACCCGTTCCGCCGGTGCCACCAGGCGGCACGGCGATGCAGATCGGGCACCCGGTCCGGGCTTTCCCGCCGCAGCTTCAGACGGAGGACCGCTGCGAACAACGAGTGGTAGCGGTACCAGCCCCGTCCCTCACGCTGGAGGAACGCGTTCGCCCTGGCCAGGGTAGGCAAGACCGAGGCGCCCTGGCCCTCCCCGACCAGCACGTCGGCGATGTCGGCGCTGACCCGGTCCAGGATGCTTGTTCTCAGCATGAACTCCCGGATGTGGGCGGGCTGCGCGTTCAGAACCTCCTCGACCAGGTAGCCAGCCACGGTGCTGTCCTCGGCGACCAGTTCCTTGACGAACTGCTCCGGGTCAGCATGCCCATCCATCGACATCGCGGCGAGACGCACGCCCGCGGCCCAGCCCTCGGCCCTCCTGGTCAAGCTCTCCAGGGACTCGTGCGACAGCCTGATGCCGTGCTGGGCCATGAGTTGCCTGGACTCAGCCACGCTGAAGGCCAGGTCATCGGTGCGGATCTCGGTCAGCTCCCCGGCCAGGCGATACCGGTGCAACGGCAGGATCGGATCCATGCGTGAGGAGACCACCAGGTGCAGGCCCGGGAGCCCATTCCTGAGCACATAGTCGAGCCCGCTCAGTGCCTTGGGCTCAGTCAGCAAGTGAAGATCGTCCAGTACCAGGATCACCGGCGGGTCCTGCCCGGCCATCACCGACGCCAGCCGCAGCAGGAACTCGTGGTTCACCGGGCATCCTCGCGTCAGCGCCAAGCCGTTTGGCACGACCACACCTGCCCGCCGCAGCGCCGCGATCACATAAGACCAGAAGACCCTCGGCCGGTTGTCATGTTCATCAACTGTCACCCAGGCGATGACGCCCGGAGCCGGCCTGGCCGCCCACAGCGACAGCGCCATTGTCTTGCCCGCGCCGGGCGGACCGGTCACCACCGTCAGCGGGCCCAGCGCGCCGCGCGCGACAATTTCCTCAACCCGCGGGCGCGCCACGGCCCACTCTGGCACCGCTGGCACCGTGATCTTCGATTCCAGTACCAGATCATCAACGCCAGTTGCTCGCCATCCAAGACGAGTCACCGCCGGCAAGCTCGTACTGGTACCCATCGGTGCCACCCTCCCAATCGACACGCGCCGACCTGCAGGCAACCCCAGCCCGGCTGGCTCCTGTCGATGCCCAGCCTTCATCAGGGGGCGGCTAGCTCGCCTACCATAAAGTTCTCGCTCCAATCCGGGTGACCCGTCAACACTCACCCCCGATCTCACCAGGGTGACGTGAGGGTGGCCCAGCCTGGACGGATTCACCCGCTCTGAGGGGGGTGCAACGGGGCTTACGGCCGCACCGTGGGAACTGCTATTGCTTTCCAGGCAACGGGAGTCAGCCGTGACGTCCCTTTACTACGAAATCCGTGTCGCGGGCTTGCTGCCGCCAGAGGTCCTGCTTGACTTCGAGCGGCTCAACGCATCCGTGAAGCCGGTGGAGACCGTCGTGCACGGCCCGCTGCCGGATCAGGCGGCGCTGCACGGGCTTCTCGCCAGGCTCGAGACGTTCGGCGTGCAAGTCCTGGAAGTACGCCGGATCCAGGAGCAGACTCCGCCTTCGACGTAGCGACCGCGCCGACCGGCGGCCCGGCGCGGGCCGCCGGATTCGCCGACCTTGGCCAACCGCGGGAGATGGCAGGCCAGCTGCGTGCCGGGACGCGGGTCGCCGGGTGGCGCGGGCACCGACCCCACCTGCCGCACCCGCCGGGCATCACCCGTAACGGGTGAGTCAAGCGCCGGTTCATCAGGTAAGCGCGCTGATCGCGTCGCCAATGAGCTTGACCCCGATGACCAGGCACAGGACGGACATGATCACCGCGTTATAGCGGGCCATCCAGTCCTTGAGCCGGCCCAGGAGCTGCTGAGACCGCTCGCCCATGGCGAAGTAGATCACCACGGGGGCGCCGACACCGAGGGTTCCGATCAGGGCGAAGATCAGGTAGGCGATGGCCTGCTGGGCTCCGGAGATGCCGGTCTGCGCGATGGCAGCGGCCCCGGCCACCGCCAGCAGCAGGTTCTTCGGATTGGCACCGGCCAGAGCCGCGCCGGCCCCGAGCGCTGTCACCGGCTTGAACCCGTCGATCGCACCCATCCATTTCGGCATCGGCGCCTCATCAGCACCCTGGGGGCGGCTCCGGAACTGCCGCACCGCCACCAGGAGCAGCAGGGCCCCGAGGACAATCTTGACCCAGCTGATCCAGGTCGCCGGTGCACCGGACTGGCTCGCGCCCGCTGGGCCAGCGATCGCGAGGACGACCGCGCCGACGATGCCGAGGCCGAGCAGCCAGCCGAGCAGGAACGCCGGGCCGTTGGCCTTGGCCCGGGGCGTGGTGAGCATCAGCACGACCGCGATGATCGGGATGGGGCTGAGCGCGATCCCGATCGCCAGCGGCAATGAACCTCCGATGGCCTGGCCCATTGGCCCTCCTGATCCGGGCCGGCAGCCGGCGTGACCACCGGCACCGGCATCGTTCCCATTCCGTAACGCGAGATCCAGGGGTCAGGGCGTAACGATCGCGAATCCGGGATCGGGCCGGTCAAGCAGGCCTAGCAGCCGCTGCAGGATGCCAGCATCGCCCGCGGTCTCGACGCCAGCGTCGTTGTCCCACGACCCGCCCGGTGGTGTCCTTCACCACGCACGGCTTCAGCGATCCGACCAGGCCCCGGTCAGCATCCTCGAGATCGGAACGATCCTCGAGCGGCAGATCACTCACCTCCTGCGCTCCTCACCAGCTGGCTCACGATGGCAGTCCCACTCTCACCGCTGGCCTAGGCCCGTCACTTCACCCGTTACGGGTGGGACGGTTAGGAGCTTCGCGGCGTTAGCCTCATTGCGGCCGCGGCAGCACCAACCGGACAGCCAGAGGGGTTTGCCTGTCCGCACGGCAGGAGGAACCCGTGACCGCTGTCGTCGGCGAGGACGTATCCCGGTCATGCGGGCCAACTCCGCGGTCGAGCTGAGCCTGGTGCGTTTCCTGAACCCGCCGCCCGCCGCGATCAGCTGGCTGGTCACCTCGGTCTTCTGGCTCGGGTCCGCCGGGGTCATCGTGCTGCTCGTCATTCTCGGGCTCCTGGTCCCGCGGCTGGCCGCGGTCCGGTGGGCCGCGGTGGCCGCCGTGGCGGCCTGGGGTCTCTGCGCCCTGCTCAGCGCCGTCCTCGGGCCCGCGGCCGGCCGGCCACCAGCGAACTGGCCGGGCTCAACACCGGCTATCCGGTCACGCAGCTCGCGGTCACGATCGCCGTGGCGGCCATCGCGCTGCCCTATCTGAGCCAACCGCTGCACCGCCTGGTGGCATTCCTGGTCACCGTGGCGGCGATCGCGGCGGTCGTCGGCGGGTCAGCGCTCCCGGTGAACACCATCTCCAGCCTCGTGCTCGGCTGGGGCGTGGCCGCGGGGCTGCACCTGGTCGTGGGGTCGCCGCCGGGCTCACCAGCGCGGGCATCCCCCAGGATCAGGCCATCGCAGCGGTATTCATCCAGCGGATGTTCACCACATACCTGCCCCCGGTCTGGGGCTGGGTGACCCTGGCCTGGATGCGACGGCGCGAATACGTGTGACCCGCCTACTGGCCAACTCGGCGCCTGGTGGTCAGCCCGGCCGAGGGTCAGCTCCCGCGTTTCTATGGCGGTGATTACGATGGGCGGAAGGCGCAGCAGGCAGTGGTTCAGGCGCTGGCCGCCTGGCAGTTCCGGCGGATACGAATCCGCCGGATTGGCGCACCAACGATACCGGCGGGCTATCAAACGATTCCCTGGCGGCATCAGGAACAATGGCAGGTCAATCGCTGGCAGCGGAACACGCCGCGTTTACCCGTGCCTCACCCGCCACGGGTGAGGCAATTCTTTCCCGTCTCTCGCATGCTCGAAGTGACCGTCTGTAACGGCCTGGGCCAGGCTGGTTAGCACTGCTCCATTAACACTTGGTGACTACAATGCACGATTCGGCAACGGCGCCAGCAGAGCAGCGTCAAGCCAGCGATGGCGCGACATACCTGCGCCTGATTCTGCTGGCCGCGGCGATCGGGATACCCGCCGCTTTCCTGGCGGCGTTGTTCCTGGCGTTCGTGCACTGGCTGGAGCACTGGCTGTGGACGGACCTGCCGCACGATCTCGGGGCTTCGGCGCCACCCTGGTATCTAGTGCTCGGGCTGCCGGTGATCGGAGCGGGTGTCGTCATCGCCGCCCGGATGCTCCTCCCCGGCGACGGTGGTCACCCGCCGCTGGGTGGGCTCAGCACGGCGCCGACGCCGCTGAGGGCTGGTCCCGGGGTGGCCCTGGCGGCGATCGGGACGCTCTGCTTCGGTCCCGTCCTTGGGCCCGAGGCCCCGCTGATCGCGCTCGGGTCCGTCGTCGGCATGGCGGTCACGCTGTTCGTCAAGCTCGACGAACGCGGCAAGGCCGTGCTGGGCACGGCGGGCTCGTTCTCCGCGATCTCGGCGCTGTTCGGCGGCCCGCTGGTCGCGGGCATGCTGCTGGTCGAGGCCGGGATCGGCATGGGATCGGCGCTGATACCGGCCCTGCTGCCTGGACTGGTGGCCGCTGCGGTCGGCTATGTGATCTTCGTCGGGTTCGGTACCTGGGGCGGCCTTCATGAAACCGCGCTCACCGTACCTGGCTTGCCGCTTTACCACGATATACACGTGGGCGACCTCTTGATCGGCATCGGGGTGGGAATCGCGGCGGCCCTGCTCATCACCGGGGTCCGCCTGATCGGCGGCAGAGTGGACGGTCTGACCCACGGCCGGGCGAGGATGCCCCTCCTCCTCGTGGCCGGCGGGCTCGCGGTGGGGCTGCTGGCACTGCTAGCGCGCGCCCTCGGCGCGAACTCCCAGGATGTGCTCTTCTCCGGGCAGACCTCGGTGCCGGGCCTGGTGGCCGAGCAGTCGCTGAAGATCGTGCTGATCCTGCTCGTGGCCAAGGCACTGGCCTACGCCGTGAGCCTGGGCTGCGGTTTCCGGGGCGGCCCGGTTTTCCCCGCCATCTTTCTCGGGGTGGCGCTGTCGTCGGTGGCCGAGATCGTCTTCAACACCTCCCCGACGCTCGCGGTCGCGGTCGGCACGGCCGCGGGGATGGCCGCGATGATCGACCCGCGCCCTGCGGACAAGAGCGCTAACTAGATTGCGGAAGTGTCTATACGCGCATTGCGCACCGGGCGAGTTACGCACGCGCCGGGGGATGGCGCGCATGCATATTTCGCTGGAAACGCTGCGTCGGACAGCACAACTCCTCGATGGACTCGCGGACTTTGACCAGTCAGCAGGATGAGAGGGATACGCCAGATTTGTCAGCCAGGTACGGCGCCCGGGCATAGCAGGGCTAGGCCGCTCCTTCGACCAGGACCAGGCTTCCGGTGGAGACGCGGCGGCGGATCGCCATCGCCGCGGCATACTCCTCGGACGCATACCAGCGCCTGGCGTGGTCGGTGCTGGGAAACTCGATCATTACCAGGCGATGCGGCTGCCAGCCGCCCTCCAGCGTCTCGGAGCTGCCGCCGCGGACAATGAACCGTCCGCCGTGCGGCTGCAGCGTGCCAGGGACGAGCGCCACGTACTCCCGGTACGCCTCCGGGTCGTGCACGTCGATGTCGGCGATCACATACGCAGTCATGTGCTTCCCTTCTCGCTGGTGACCCAGGCCAGGATGTGGTCGTTGACCTCGTCGGGCTTCTCCAGGTGCAGGAAGTGGCCCGCGTCATCGATCACGACCATGCGCGAGGACGGGGCGAGCAGGCGTTCCGCGCCGCGGGCCAGCTCCACCCGGACGCAGCCGTCCGCGGCTCCGTGCAAGTACAGGGTCGGCTGCGGCGCCTGACGGCCTGCGGCATCCTGCTCGTCCGCGTAACGCGCGGCCGCCTCGGCTGGTACCCCGGGTGGGTCCGGGACACCTGCGGCCTGGTAGTAGCCGGACGCGGCCCGGTAGTAGCCGATCGCGGCCGCCAGGTTGGCGGGCTGGCGCAAGGACTCCTTGACCTGGGCCAGATGGTCTCCGGCCGGGAAGCCGGGCGACCAGTCAGCCCAGAGCCTGTCCAGGAACGCCATCCCGTCGCGTGCCACCACCGCGTCAGCGAACCCGTGCGGGTCCCGGAACATGAACGTGTAGAAGAGCCGCTTGAGC
>WNGR01010424.1_pt1 | contig 10925 bp, 11 predicted proteins | sample 5407581 | NCBI WGS metagenome assembly WNGR01 (sample SAMN13153383, study PRJNA577476) | soil metagenome | isolation source: 80 cm soil or saprolite under Garry oak tree replicate 2 | place: USA:California | collected 2016-06-15 | reverse complement strand
CCATCACCCGCATCTGCTCGATGCTCTCAGGATCCGGGTTCGGCTTCGAGCGGTCAGTGGTCGGGATGTTGTGGTCGACGACGGCGAGCGTCTTCTCGGGCGCGTGCACCTTGCGCCCCGTCGTGCGCAGGCCTTCGAACGCCTGCGGCGAGGTGACCTCGTGCACCAGATGGCGATCGATGTAGAGCAGGCAGGTGCCGTCGTCGGCTTCGTGCACCAGATGGTCGTTCCAGATCTTGTCGTACAGTGTGGTGGGCTTGGACATGAGCTTAAGCTCCGAACAATGTGTGTCAGCGATGAGCGCGGTCACGCGCGGGGCAACAAATTCGTCTTCAGCGCAGCCTTTAAGCTGCGGGACTAAGCTCTGACGTTGCCGAGGTCGCGAAGCGTCCGAAGAACCGGCCAGGCAGCCGCGAGCGATCGTCGATGACGACGCGCTTGATCAGTGCGACGCTGGTCAGATCTGGAAACATTCTAGGAATATATAGCAGGGAGATTTGGAAGCGCGAGGGCTTTGACGCGCACGGCTGACGCAACAAAAAAGCGCGGGGTTTGGCCCCGCGCTGTTCGAAACTTGTCTGTAAGCGGAGCTTACTCGTTGACGGCCTTGGCGTGCTCAGTCTTCTCGACGATGCGGGCCGACTTGCCGCGAAGGTTGCGGAGGTAATAGAGCTTGGCGCGACGCACCTTGCCGCGGCGCACCACCTTGATCGAGTCGATCATCGGCGACATCACCGGGAACACGCGCTCGACGCCCTCGCCGTACGAAATCTTGCGAACGGTGAAGCTCTCGTTGAGGCCACCGCCGGAACGGCCGATGCAGACGCCTTCATAGGCCTGCACGCGGGTGCGGTCGCCTTCGACGACCTTCACGTTGACGATCACGGTGTCGCCGGGCCCGAACTCCGGAATGACCTTGCCGGCGGAGAGCTTGTCGAATTGCTCTTGTTCGAGCTGCTTGATCAGGTTCATGGGTAAATCTCCATCGGCGCGCCCAGCCTTGGAAACGGGGGCTGCGCGAAATTCGTTTATCCAGCTATTGCGGATTTGGCGCTGCTATAAGGCAAGCCGGAGCGTTTGTCACCCGTCTGTCTTGTTTTTTGGCGTTTTTTGGCGTCCAGCCCGATTCGGGGCCTTAGCTGGGATCTTGGCCCACAGATCCGGCCGCCGGGCCGCCGTCAGGGCCTCGGATTCCGCCCGCCGCCAGGCGTCGACCTTGGCATGGTCGCCGGAGGTCAGGATCTCCGGGATTGGAACCCCCTCGAACAGCTGCGGACGGGTATATTGGGGGTATTCGAGGAGGCCGTCGGAGAAGCTTTCCTCGGTTCCCGAGACCTCTTTGCCCATCACCCCCGGCAGCAGCCGGACGCAGGCGTCAATCAGCGCTAGCGCGGCGATTTCGCCCCCGGACAGCACGTAATCGCCGATCGAGACCTCCTCCAGGCCGCGCCCGTCGATCACCCGCTGATCGATCCCCTCGAACCGCCCGCAGATGATCAGCGGGCCGGGGCCCTGGGCAAGCTCCATGACGCGGGCCTGGGTCAATGGCCGACCGCGGGGGCTCATCAGAAGTTTCGGCCGGTCCGGGCCGATCGCAGCTGCGTCGATCGCCGCCGCCAAAACATCCGCCCGCAGCACCATGCCCGGGCCGCCGCCGGCCGGGGTGTCGTCGACGCTGCGGTGACGGTCGGTGGCCGACGCCCGGATGTCCCGTGCCTCGAGCTCCCAGAGCCCGGAGGCCAGCGCCCGGCCGGCCAGGCTCACGCCGAGCGGCCCCGGAAACATCTCCGGAAACAGCGTCAACACCGTCGCGCGCCAAGGTGAGGAAGTCGTCATGGCCGCTGGTTAGGGCATTGCGGCCGGGAGGTCGAGACCTCGGATTGGTCAGGCTCGCCGGCCGTCAGACAGATGCGATGCCAGCAGAAGTGCGAGCGGGCATATGGCAAGTGCTGTGACTGCCGTCGCTATCGTTGCCAGGGTCGGACCAACGACGTCGCCGAGCAGGCCGTAGAGCACCGGCGCGGTCGCGCCCGATCCGATCGTGCCGGTGTAGAACAGCGCGAAGGCGCGTTCGGTGCGATGAGGCGATGTGAGCTCGGGGACCGTCCCATAGAGCACCGAGGATGTGCCGTTGAGCATCACGCCCAGCAACGGCAGCACGATGATCGCCGGCTCCAGCGGCAATGCGAGCACCGCGAGGATCAGCGCGGCGGTGCCGCCCTCGGTGAGAAGCACGGTGCGGATCGTGCCGACGCGTTCGCCGAGCCAGCCGCACGTGAATTTGCCGGCGGCGCCGCCGATGAAGACCAGCGCAAGAGCAAAGCCGCTTGTCGGCAGCGAGGCGCCCTTGTCGCGCAGCAGGAAGGGCAGGAAGGTGAGAAAGCCCATCCTGACAGCGCTGTCGAGAATCCCGATGGCAAGCAGCCAGGAGAAGCCCCCGCGGCCGGCCTGCACGCTTTGTGTCGTGACGGCTGATTTTTGCGCAAAGCCCTTGCCGATGGCCGGCATCAGAATCGCGAGGCAGAGCGCAACGAACAGACCCGCCGATGCGACCAGCAGCAGCGCGTGCCGCCACGACATGATCACAAGCAGCGTCGCGATGAGCGGCGGCAGCGTCGCCTTGCCGAGATCGCCGCTGAAATTGTAGATGCCGAGCGGTCCGCGCGCGGCCTTGCCATAGGCGCGCGACACGGCGGCGGATGCGAGCGGATGCTGGGTGCTCGAACCCGCGCCCGATACCAGGAGCGCGAGGCCCAATCCCACGACACTGCCTGACAGTCCGGCCAGGACATAGCCGAGCGCGGCCACCATCGTGCCAAGCGCAAGCAGGATCTTTCCATCGATCCGCTCGGCCAGTCGGCCGACCGGGATTTGCAGCCCGGCCATCGCGCCGGAATAGAGCCCGCGCATCACCGCCAACAGCCCGTAGCTGAGGGCGAATTCGGTCTGCCAGACCGGCAGCAGCACATAGATCAGGTCGGTGTAACCATCGTGAAGGGCGTGGTTGATGCCAGTCGCCGCGAGCGTGCGGCGGGCCTTGTTGTGCGTCGCTGCCTCCCCTTTGAGAGCAGCCGTTCGTACTTGTGACAGAAAACCTAAAGGTAGAATGGCCACGGCGTCAGCCCCTGAACGGTCGAAAGATCAAGCTATGTGAGTGTCTTGCTGCGCAATATGCGGCCTTTAAGAATCTGTCACAAACGAGTAATGTTCGGATCATGCGTTAGAAATTCTCCTGTATGCCCCATGTTCGTCCCTCGCCGTAGCCTGCCGCCCCTGAACGCTGTCCGCGCCTTCGAGGCTGCCGCCCGGCTTGGCAGCTTCAAGGAGGCGGCCGTCGAGCTTGGCGTGACGCACGGCGCGGTCAGCCAGCAGATCCGCCTGCTCGAGACGTGGCTCGGGCCGCCGGCGCTGTTCCGGCGATCGGTGCGGCGGGTGGTGCTGACGCCGGCAGGCGCTGCCCTGCTCGCGGAGTTCGCGCCAGCGCTCGATCGCGTCTCGGCCGCCGTGCAGCAGCATCGCAAGCGCCGCGGCGAGGCGCCGGCCGCGGTGTTGCGCGTCAACGCGCTCGCGACATTCAGCCTGCGCTGGCTCTTGCCGCGCCTGACCAGGTTTCGCGCCGAGCATCCCGATATCGAGGTGCGTCTGTCCACGTCGAATGATCAGGTGGATGCCTTGCCTGAGCTCTTCGACGTGGTGATCCGCGGCGGCCCCGACACCTTTCACGGTTTTGCGTCACGCTTCCTGCTGTCGGAGCAGCGGCTTCCGGTGTGCAGTCCAGCTCTGCTCGCGCAGTTGCCGCTGACGGAGGTTGCCGACCTCAGTCGGCATACGCTGCTGCACGTCACATCGATGCCGCGCCTCTGGCGCGACTGGCTGACGGATGCAGGCGAGTCGGCGCTGGAGCCGGCGTCCTCGCTGACATTCGATCACTTCTATCTGACGCTTCAGGCGGCGCTCGACGGCCTCGGCGTGGCCATGGGCCCGACGGCGCTGATCGCCGACGATCTCGCCGCCGGGCGCCTGGTGACGCCGTTCCCGAACATCAGCCTGCCGGCCCGCAGCTATTTTGCGTACTTCCCGGAAGGGCGCGACGACGATCCGCATCGCGCAGTGTTCTGCGACTGGCTGGAGCAGCAGGGGCGGCAGACAGGCTGAGCGCGACTAGCGCTCGTCGCCCTCGATCTCCTGCGGCAGCTCGATCACGACGCGGCCGCCGGCAAGATCGACCTCCGGCACCACCGCGTTGGTGAACGGCAGCAGCAGCGTCTTGCCCTTGAGCGGGGCGATCTCGATGATGTCGCCGGCGCCGAAATTATGGATCGCGAGCACACGGCCGAGCGCATCGCCCGCCGTGGTGACGGCGGCGAGCCCGATCAAATCGGTGTGGTAATATTCGTCCGCGTCGGTCGCGGGCAGCTTGTCGCGCGCGACGTAGAGCTCGATGCCGTTGAGGCGCTCGGCCTCATCGCGGGTCGTGACGCCCTTGAACGTCGCGACCAGATGGTCCTTGGCCTCGCGCGCCTGTGCGACCTCGAACTGGCGCTTGCCGTCCTTGGACAAAAGCGGACCGTAGCGCCGCACGGCCAAGGGATCTTCGGTGAAGGTCCACAATTTGACCGCGCCGCGCACACCATGCGCGGCGCCGATCCGCGCGACGCAGACCAGCGCCGGCATGTTCTAGCCTTAACCCTTCGCGGCGGCTTCGGCCTGCGCCTTGCGCTCCTTGCGCGGCACGGCCTTTTCCGGGTTGTTGCGCGCTTCGCGCTTCTTGACGCCGGCCGCATCGAGGAAGCGCATCACGCGGTCCGAGGGCTGCGCGCCCTTGGCGAGCCAGGCTTTCACCTTGTCCATGTCGAGCTTGAGGCGGGTCTCGTTGTCCTTCGGCAGAAGCGGGTTGAAATAGCCGAGGCGCTCGATGAAGCGGCCATCACGGGGAAAACGCGAATCGGCGACGACGACATGATAGACGGGGCGCTTCTTGGTACCGGCGCGGGCGAGGCGGATAACGACTGACATCTGGTTCTCCTTCGAAGTACGGTTTGCAAAGTACAGTTTGTTCGGTTGATTGGTATTCCGCGTTGCGCGGGACGCTGACGATCCCGTGCGACGAATTCCTCACTTCTTCTTGCCTGGAAAGCCGCCGAGGCCCGGCAGCATCGGCTTGCCGCTCAGCCCGGTCAGTCCGGGAACGTTCGGCAGACCGGTGCGAAGACCAGCCGGCAGATCCTTCGGCAGGCTGGGCAGACCCTGTCCGCCGCCGCCCTGCATCTTGTCCTGCAGCGCCTTCATCTCTTCGGGCGAGGGCGGCTTCATGCCGCCGCCAAAGCCCATCGCCTGCGCGATGCCGGCGAGCGGGCCGCGCTTGCCCGAGCCCATGGCCTTCATCATATCGGCCATGTTCCGGTGCATCTTGAGCAGCTTGTTGACCTGCTCGACGCTTTGGCCGCTTCCGGCGGCGATACGCTTCTTGCGGCTGGCCTTGAGCAGGTCGGGATGACGGCGCTCGTCGCGCGTCATGGAATCGATCACCGCGACCTGGCGCTTCAGGATCTTGTCGTCGATCCCGGCGGCCGCGATCTGGTTCTTCATCTTGGCGATGCCGGGCATCATGCCCATCAGGCCGCTGATGCCGCCCATGTTCGCCATTTGCGAGAGCTGCTCGCGCATATCGTTGAGGTCGAACTGACCCTTGCGCATGCGCTCGGCGGTGCGCGCGGCCTTTTCGGCGTCGATGTTGGCGGCGGCACGTTCGACTAGCGACACCACGTCGCCCATGCCGAGGATGCGCCCCGCAATACGGTCGGGATGGAAATCTTCCAGCGCGTCGGTCTTTTCACCGGTACCGATCAGCTTGATCGGCTTGCCGGTGACCGCGCGCATCGACAGCGCAGCGCCGCCGCGGCCGTCGCCGTCGACGCGGGTCAGCACAATGCCGGTGAGGCCGACACGCTCGTCGAAGGCGCGGGCAAGATTCACGGCGTCCTGGCCAGTGAGGCTATCCGCGACCAGCAGCACTTCATGCGGATTCGCGGCAGCCTTGATGGCCGCGGCTTCCGCCATCATCTCTTCGTCGAGCGTGGTGCGGCCGGCGGTGTCGAGCAGCACGACATCGTAGCCGCCGAGCTTGCCGGCCTCGAGCGCGCGCTTGGCGATCTGCGCCGGTTGCTGTCCCGCCACGATCGGCAGGGTCGGAATGTCGAGGTCGCGGCCGAGCACGGCCAGCTGCTCCATCGCCGCCGGGCGGTAGATGTCGAGCGAGGCCATCAGCACCTTGCGCTTGTCGCGCTGGACCAGACGGCGGGCGAGTTTTGCGGTGGTGGTCGTCTTACCCGAGCCTTGCAGGCCGACCATCATGATCGGCACCGGCGGCACGGAATTGATATCGATGGTCTGGCTTTCGGCGCCGAGCGTGCTGATCAGCTCGTCATGGACGATCTTGACCACCATCTGGCCGGGCGTCACCGACTTGACGACGGTCGCGCCGATCGCCTGCTCGCGGACCCGCTCGGTGAAGCTGCACACCACTTCGAGCGCGACGTCGGCCTCCAGCAGGGCGCGGCGCACCTCGCGCATCGCGGCGTCGACGTCCTTTTCGGTCAGCGCACCGCGCCCCGTCAGACGATCGAGAATGCCGCCAAGCCGTTCCGACAGATTGTCGAACAATGCCGTTGTCCTTTTTTACCTCTCCCCGCCTGCGGGGAGAGGTCGCCGCGTCCTTACGCGGCGGGTGAGGGGGTACGGGACTATCCACGCGCGCCACACGCGGAGAGAGCCCCTCACCCCGACCCTCTCCCCGCAAGAGCGGGGCGAGGGAGAAGAAAGTCCAAACACCTTTACGCCCGAGGGCGCACAGCGCTGTCGGGCGTTGGCCTCTGGCCTCTGGGGCCAGTGGGCGGGTCGAAAAGAAAGCCTTTCCGAGAAAGTGGCGGGGTTAAACGCCGCCCACGCCCAAAAGTCAAGGAAAGTTAGGGTGCCGGGATGCCTTTGGGAGGGCAAGGCGCTGAAAACGTGATCGTTTTGGCGATGGGTTCCTTTTCCGGCGGCCTCGCCCATATAGGCGGTGATGTCTTACCGCCCCGACCATCCCTGAAGCCCGCCTGTGCCGATCACCCGCCGCCGCATCTTCGGACTGCTTGCCGGGGCAGGCGCGCTGGTCGGTGTCCCGTCCCTCTGGATGTCTCGCATGAAAACCTATGACGGCCCCGTCTCCGACCATTTCGACGGCCTGCACTTCTTTGATCCTGACGGCGCGCCGCCGAAATCGCTCGGCGAGGTCTTTCGCTGGCAGTTCGGCGGCGGACGGAAGCGCGCGGCCTGGCCGGACTGGACGCAGAGCCCTCATGCCGACACCCCGCCGGACCGTGTCGACGGCGACCAGGTGCGGCTCTCCTTCGTCGGCCACGCAAGCTGGCTGATCCAGACCGGCGGCCTCAACATCCTGGTCGATCCTGTCTGGTCGATGCGGGTCTCGCCGGTGGGGTGGGCCGGACCAAAGCGGCACAACGATCCCGGCATCGCCTTCGAAAAACTGCCGAATATCGACGTCGTGCTGGTCTCGCACGGGCACTACGATCATCTCGACATCGCGACGCTGTCGCGGCTCGCGAAGAACTTTGCCCCGCGCGTGGTCACGCCGCTCGGCAACGATGTGACGATGCGGAGCGCCGATTCCGCGATCAAGGTGGAAGCGTTCGACTGGCACGACCGCGTCGAGCTCGGTGGCGGCATCGCCGTGACGCTGGTGCCGACGCGGCACTGGTCGGCGCGCGGCATGTTCGACCGCAACAAGGCGCTGTGGGCGAGTTTCGTGCTGGAGACGCCGGCCGGTAAAATCTACGTCGTCTGCGATTCCGGCTATGGCGACGGCAGGCATTTTCGCCGCGTCGCCGAGAAGCACGGGTCGCTACGCCTGGCGATCTTGCCGATCGGCGCCTACGAGCCGCGCTGGTTCATGCGTGATCAGCACATGAACCCGGAGGATGCGGTGAAGGCGCTCGCCGATTGCGGCGCGCAACAAGCGCTCGGGCATCACCACGGGACATTTCAGCTGACGGATGAAGCGATCGATGCGCCGGCGAAGGCGCTGGTCGAAGCGATCGATGCCGCGAAGATTCCGCAGGAACGGTTCGTGGCGATGAAGCCTGGGCAGGTGGTGGAGATCTAGCTCCGCTGTCCCCACACACACAGCTCGTCGTCCCGGACAAGCGCGCCTCAAGCGCGCGCAGATCCGGGACCCATAGCCACAGGGAGTAGTTTGGCGAAGACTCGGAGTTGCGGGCTTCGCGCCACAACCACTTCCTGTGGTTATGGATCCCGGCCTTCGCCGGGACGACACCGTAGTTGTGGCGCGCAGCTTGGCTCTTACGAAGCTCCGCCCTACTGCCCCGGCTTGATCGCCCAGCTCACATTCACCGTCACCGTCAGCGTCTCCTCGCCCGGCGCGACGGCGGCGGGGGCTGCGGCCATCGGTGCAGCGGTCATGCGGCCCTTGAACAGCGGCATCGGACCGCCGCCTTCGGAAACGCTGAGCGGTGCGCCAAGCGTGACACCGGTGGCCCTGGCGTAGATCTCGGCCTTGCGGCGGGCGTCCGCCACCGCCTGCTCGCGGGCGTCGTCGAGCAGCTTTGAGGCCTGAGTCACTTCGAAGGAGATGTTGCCGATATCGTTGGCGCCGGCGCTGACCAGCGTGTCGATGATGCCGGCGACCTTGGTCACATCGTGAATTTTCACGGTGACGCGGTTAGAGGCGCGGAAGCTGACCACGGGCGAAGCGCCCGTGGATTTGTTCTGGCCGTATTGCGGCTGCAACGACAGTCGTGAGGTCTGGTAGTCCTTCTCGACGATTCCTGCGCCCTTCAGCGCCAGCAGCACTTTGCCCATTGCGGCGTTGTTGGCGTCGGACGCTTCCTTCGCCGTTTTGGCGTCGTTGGCGACGCCCGCATCGATCTGCGCGAGATCGGGGGCTGCCGAGACGGTCGCCTCGCCGCTCACCGAGATGGCGGACGGAAAATCGTCGGCGAGCGCGGGCGTTGCCAGCAGCGCGGTGGCGAAAACGGCGGCGAGGACAGCAGGCTTTTTCATCGGTCTCACTTCAGCGGCACGAAAACATTGATCACGAGCTTGTCCTCCGCCGTCTTCAGGGGATCGGTGAGGTACTCCTCGATGAAGGTGTCCTTGGCTTCCAGCTTCTTGTCGTCGAGGTGATTGGTGATCGCCTCATAGGTGTTGTCCATGTTGTCGTAGGAGCCGCGATGGACGAATTTCAGCGCCTTGCCCTCCGGCGATTTGCCGATGCTCATATCCTTGGGCAGGTTTTTCGGATCCTGATCGATCGGGATCTCGGCAAGGAAGGTGAAGCCGGTGTCGTCGGTCGAGGTGTAGACGATCATCGAATTGCCGGCGTGCTTGATGCCCTGCTTGTCCAGCAGCGTGTTCAGCGCCTTGAAGGCGTCGATCAGCGTGTCGAAGGCTGAATCCCAATTGGCGGTGCCCTTGACCATCACGACCTTCTTGGGTTCGAGCGTGGTCTCCAGGCCGAAGGGATCGGCGGTCTGCAGGGGTTGCGGCCGCAGCGGGCGGTGGGGCCGGACTGGGTGAAGGTGACGCGCTGGCCGCCGGCGACGGTGTTGCCACCGGTGCGGGCGAGGCGCTCGCGGCCGGGGACGGCGAAGCCGACGGTGCCGGGGAGGGACTGGCCGATGCTGCCGGCGCCGGGCTCGGGGTTTGTGCGAGGCCAGCCGAAAGCCCAAACGACAAGGCCGCTGCCGGGATCAGCGCGGCCAAAGCGAGACGACAAAGACGATTCATTCTATTCTCCCCTACCTTACGCACCAAGGCCTTAACCCACCAAGGCCTTAACCGGCCGCGCGTCCCGGTCTGCGCGAACTGCGCCGTTCTAACACGCGAGCGCCGAATTCGTCCCATGACAGATGCGTCATGGCTGCCGTCCTGGCTGCCGGCGCCAAATCACTGGCCAAGAGGCCCAAGGATCGCCATATAAGGCAGGCGAAATTCAGGAATTTTCATGAGCGCGCTGGACAACCACGCATTTGCCAAGATGAACGGCATCGGCAACGAGATCGTCGTTGTCGACATGCGCGATTCCGCCTCGCCGGTGACGCCGGATGACGCCCGCGCGGTGGCATCCGCGCATGGCGGCGTGCCCTACGACCAGCTCATGGTGCTTCAGAAGCCGCGGCTCGACGGCACCGAAGCCTTCATCCGCATCTACAACAATGACGGCTCGGAGGCCGGCGCCTGCGGCAACGGCATGCGCTGCGTGGTGCGCCGCATCTTCGAGAAGACCGGGCAGGCGACGGCAACGTTCGAGACGGCTGCGGGCCTGCTCAATTGCTGGCAGGGCTCGGCGCCCGATCTCTACACCGTCGACATGGGCGGGCCGAAGTTCGGCTGGCAGGATATCCCGCTGGCGGAGGAGTTTCGCGACACCCGCTACATCGAATTGCAGATCGGCCCGATCGACAATCCGATCCTGCATTCGCCGTCCGTGGTGAGCATGGGCAACCCGCATGCGATCTTCTGGGTCGACGACGTCAACGCCTATGATCTTGAACGCTTCGGGCCTCTGCTGGAGAACCACCCGATATTCCCGGACCGCGCCAACATCACGCTCGCCCATATCGTCGATCGCGAGCACATCACGATCCGCACCTGGGAGCGTGGCGCCGGTCTGACCAGGGCGTGCGGCTCGGCGGCCTGCGCGACCGCGGTCGCCGCGGCGCGGCTGAAGCGCACCGAGCGCAATGTCGAGATCACGCTGCCCGGCGGCAAGCTCGGTATCGAATGGCGCGAGCGCGATGACCACGTGCTGATGACGGGCACCGCGACCTTCGAATATGAGAGCACCTTCGATCCGGCGCTGTTCGCGCCGGTCGGCTGATGGCCGTCGACATCGTCACCTTCGG
>WNGR01017161.1_pt1 | contig 10927 bp, 6 predicted proteins | sample 5407581 | NCBI WGS metagenome assembly WNGR01 (sample SAMN13153383, study PRJNA577476) | soil metagenome | isolation source: 80 cm soil or saprolite under Garry oak tree replicate 2 | place: USA:California | collected 2016-06-15 | reverse complement strand
CGCCTGCAGGAGACTCGGAACCGTGACGTTTACCGACTGAAAGATGCAGATTCCAAGATGGCTGCAGGGTTGCAGGCAGAGGCCGTTTATGGGTGTCCGGAGTTGCATCGGGATGCAATCAAGGGGGCGCGACTGGTTGCCAATCCTGGGTGCTATGCAACTTCGGTTATTCTAGCCCTCGCACCTCTGCTACAGGCTGGGCTGGTCAATCTTGAGTATGGAATTATCTGCGATGCAAAGTCGGGCGTGAGCGGAGCTGGAAAAGCAGCGACGGCAAAGACGCATTTTATGTATGCGGCAGACAATCTCTCGGCGTATGCCGTCTTCGGCCACCGTCACACTGGCGAACTACTCGAGCAACTGCATTTAGAGGCGGACCAGATTCAGTTCACGCCGCATCTGCTGCCGATTCCGCGCGGGATACTGTCGACAATCTATCTACGACTCAATCGTTCAACAAACTCCTCCGAGGTCAGCGCAGTGCTTGGGGACTTCTATCGGAATAGTCCCTTAGTTCGGGTGCATTCCTCACCACAGTTGCCGCAAATTCAACACGTTGTCCGAACCAACTTCTGTGACCTTGGATTCGAGTTGGCTGCAGATGGCAAGCGGTTGGTGATGGTGTCATGTCTTGACAATCTTTTGAAGGGCGCAGCCGGCCAAGCGGTGCAGAATATGAATCTGATGTGTGGATGGAAAGAACAGGAGGGCTTGCTGTGAGATTCGTCGTGAAGTTAGGCGGTGCGGCCCTTGAAAACCCCAAAATACTCCATGCATGCGGCAGGGCAATCGCAGAGCTTGTCGCAGACGGCAATCAGGTGGCCGTGGTCCACGGAGGTGGAGTGCAGTTGACTCGCACGTTGGCTCAGATGGGAAAGAAGAGCGAGTTTGTCTCGGGCCTGCGCATCACGGACGCGGAAACACGCGATGCAGCACTCATGGTTTTGGCTGGCCGGGTTAACAAGTCGCTTGTCGCAGCGATCGGATCCCATGGCCAAGCGGCCGTTGGACTTTCAGGCGGGGATGGACATGTGTTTCGCGCCCGGAAGAAGAAGACGAATCCGGATCTTGGCTTCGTTGGCGAGATTGCCGCTGCAGATCCGCGCTGGCTTGAGGCCATCTGGACGATGGGAGCTGTTCCCGTCATCTCGTCGATTGCCCTGGGCTTCGATGGCGAGTACTACAACATCAATGCGGATGAGATGGCCGCCGCATGTGCGATCTGCACCCGGGCCGATACTCTTGTCTTCCTGACGGATGTACCAGGCGTCAAGGGTGCGGATGGAAATGTGATGCGCTGGCTCACGCTGCCACAGATTCCAGCGCTGGAAAAACAGCAAGTTGTCTCTGGCGGGATGTTGCCTAAATTGAATGCCTGCCGGGAGGCCCTGACACACGGAGTTAAGCGTGTACGTATTCTGCCTGCGGAGTCGGCGTTGCTATTGCCCGACCTCTGCTCCACACGGGTGAACGACGGAACGGAGGTCATGGTCGCATGAAACTGGCATCAATACAGGCTGCGGAGAGCAAGTTGCTTCTCCAGACATACGAGCGGAATCCCTATCTTTTCGTGAGCGGACAAGGCGTCTATCTGCGCGATGAAAATGGCCATGACTATCTCGATCTGTTGAGCGGTATCGGGGTGTCTGCGTTTGGCTACGCGCATCCCATGATCGAAGAGGCAATTCGGAATCAGACTGCTCGCCTGCTGCATACATCGAACCTCTACTACCATGAGGGCACAGCGAATCTTGCGCTCCGCCTGACGGAGATCAGCGGCCTTGATCGGGTGTTTTTCTGCAACAGCGGTACTGAGGCATGGGAGGCAGCGTTGAAGCTGGCCCGCGCGCACGCTTTGCGTCTGCGAACCAATGGCCAGAAGATCGGCACGAAATTTCTCGCGCTCGAGCACAGCTTCCACGGCCGCACGATGGGCTCGGTCGCAACCACCCACAAGGAGAAGTATCGCGCCCCATTCGCTCCTGTAATGCCTGACGTTGAGTTCGTGCGTTTTAACGACGTCGATGACCTGAGAGCGAAGTTTTCCGATGATGTCTGCGCGATCTGTATAGAACCTGTTCAAGGAGAAGGTGGTATTCACCCTGTATCGACCGAGTTCTTCTCCACCGCGCGCGAACTCTGCGACTCCACCGGCGCACTCCTGCTCGCCGATGAGATACAGAGCGGCCTTGGACGTACGGGGCAGTGGTTCGCTTACCAGCATTACGGCATACTGCCTGACGTCACGACGCTGGCAAAGCCTTTAGCAGGCGGTATTCCGATGGGCGCGATGTTGTGCTCAGAAGATGCTGGGCGTGCATTCACCCCCGGGATGCATGGCACTACCTTTGGTGGTGGCCCCTTGGCCTGCGCGGTGGCAATCGCTGTCATCGATGCGATGCAACGCGACGATATGTTGGCGCATATTCGAGAGGTTGGAGGATTTTTCCAGAAAGAGCTTCAGGCGCTTGCATCACGCCATGAATGCATCGTCGATGTTCGCGGAAGAGGTTTGATGCTTGGCATTGAACTCAATTCGGCAGAATTTGCGCAACATGTAGCCGCGCAAATGATGGAGCGCCGCATCATCATTAACAGAACCAGCGAGACTGTCCTTCGCTTCCTGCCTCCATACATTCTTCAACGTGAACACGTTGAAATCGCCATCAACGCGCTCGACGAGATACTAAAGGTCAGCGCAGCATACGCCGGCTCTTCGCCGGCAGGAGAACAAATCCATGGGTAGCAAAACCGTAATGATGAACTCGAAGCCGGCAGAGACGGCGAACGAAGAGGTCTCTCCCCCCAAGCCGACGGTCGCTCTGGGAATCCAATCGGACACAGCGTTTAGCGAAGCATCCAAGCGTTTGAGCGGGCGCGACCTCTGCTCCGTCGCGGACCTGACAGTGCAGGAGATGGCTGCGATTATGGAGTTGGCGCATGCGGTGAAGACGCATCCCGAAGACTTCAGGCACGCGCTGGACGCCCGCCAGATGGTTATGTTCTTCGAGAAAGCTTCGTTGCGGACTCGTCTGACGTTTGAAACGGCAATCAATACCCTGGGCGGCAATGCAATCTTCGTCGACCAGACACAGTCTCCTCTTGGCGAGCGCGAATCTCTGGCTGACATGGCTCGCAATCTTGAGCGCTGGATGGACGTTATCGTGTTGCGGACCTATTCGCATGAAACCATTACAGAGATGGCGGCGTGCTCAAAAGTTCCTGTGATCAATGCGCTTTCTGATCTCGAGCATCCGTGCCAGGCGATAGCCGACTTCTTTACTCTGGAAGAGCGTTTTGGATCTGCCGAGGGGCTACACTTTGCCTATGTCGGAGACGGCAATAACGTCTGTCATTCGCTGATGCTGACTGCAGCGCAGCTTGGAGCCCATTGCAGCATAGCTTCGCCGAAGGGCTTCGCACCCAAACTTGAGATCATTCACAAGGCTATTGAAATAAGCGAGTCTACTGGCGGCAGCATTACACTGCTGCATGATCCGATGAAGGCAGTCGCCGGCGCTGATGCGGTCTACACAGATGTATGCACCAGCATGGGTTTCGAACACGAAGCAACGAAGCGCGCGCCAATATTCAAACCCTACCAGGTGAACGAGGCGCTAATGACGCACGCACAGCCTGACGCCGTATTCATGCATTGTCTCCCCGCTCATCGAAATGCAGAGGTGACGGATGCTGTTCTCGATGGACCGCAGTCCGTTGTCTTCGATCAGGCTGAAAACCGAATGCATGCGCAGAAGGCTCTCTTATTGATGCTGCTTGGTGGGGCGAAGCGGATCTCGAACAGCCGCAGCCGCGGGATACAGGCACGCAAGCGTCCTGCATTGGGCTAACCACAAATTCATCATCAACATTCTTAGAGAAGGATTACTTATGGCACAGAAAGTTGTTCTCGCATATTCGGGTGGACTCGACACCTCGATCATCATTCCGTGGCTCAATGAGAACTACGGTTACGACGTCATTGCCTTTGTTGCTGATGTAGGACAAGGCGAGGACATTGATGCGGTGGTTGCGAAGGCTTATGCAACCGGCGCAAAGAAGGTCGTCGTCAAAGATCTTCGGGAAGAGTTCCTTAAGGAGTACGTCTTCCCGACCGTTCGCGCCGGGGCAGTCTACGAACATAAGTATCTGCTGGGCACTTCGATTGCCCGCCCCGTTATCGCAAAGCATCAGGTTGAGGTTGCCCTCGCAGAGGGGGCGACGGCTCTCGCACATGGCTGCACCGGCAAGGGTAACGATCAGGTCCGCTTCGAGCACGCCTTCCAGGCGCTCGCACCGGAGCTGAAGGTCATCGCGCCATGGCGCGAGTGGACCCTCGTCTCGCGCGAGGACTGCCTCGACTACGCCGAGGCCCATGGCGTCGAGGTCGAAGCCAGCCGTACCAAGATCCACTCCCGCGACCGCAACCTCTGGCATGTCTCACACGAGGGTGGTGAGCTCGAGGGAACCGACAAGCCCGTCGATCCCACGACATGGCGCATGAGTAAGTCTCCGCAGGAAGCTCCCGACCGCGACGAGATCGTCGAGATCGGCTTCGAACGCGGAACCCCTGTCTCGGTCGACGGCCAGACGCTTCCGCCCGTACAACTTGTGGAACTTCTCAACGAGATCGGTGGCCGCAACGCCATCGGACGCATCGACATTGTCGAGAACCGTTTTGTCGGAATGAAGTCGCGTGGTGCTTACGAGACGCCGGGCGGCACACTCATTCTTGAGGCGCTTCGGCAGCTCGAGGCGCTTACTCTCGACCGTGAGACCGCGCACTTCAAGGAGTCGCTTGCACTCAAGTACGCCGAACTCGTCTATTTCGGTCTTTGGTTTACGCCGCTGAGAGAGTCGCTCGACGCGTTCTTCACCAACGCCGAGGCCAATGTTACCGGTTCTGTGAAGCTCGCTCTCTACAAGGGGAACATCTCGGTCGTCAGCCGTACCAGCCCTGTTTCCCTCTACTCCGCCGACCTCTCCTCTTTCACCATGGGTGAGAGCTACGACCAGAAGGACGCAGCAGGCTTCATCAAGATCCTCGGCTTGCCTGCACGTGTCCGCGCTCAGGTGCTTGGCAAGCAGAACAAGCAGAAGGAGCTCGCTAAGTGAGCAAGATGTGGTCAGGCCGCTTCCGCGAGCCGCTAGACCCCGCCTTTGAAGCGTGGCAGCGTTCCTTCCCCTTCGACTGGCGGCTTCTCCCACAGGAGATAGCCGCCAGTAAGGCGCACGCACGGATGATCGCTGCGGCCGGCATCCTCACGGAGGCCGAACTCACCACCATGCTCGACGGCCTCGACCGCGTCATCCCGACCGCGGAAGAGGAATCGAAGCTGACCAACCTCATCGCACTCAATCCAAACGCCGAGGATATTCACCACTTCGTTGAGTTGACCCTGACGAAGATCATCGGCGACCTTGCTCTCAAGCTCCACACCGGTCGCAGCCGCAACGAGCAGATCGCCACCGATATGCGCCTCTTCGTGCGCGAGGCCATCGACACTACGCTCCGAGGGCTCCACGAGTGGCGGGGCGCACTGGTCAAGCTCGCTACGGATGCGGGGGAGGCCGTTATGCCCTCGTATACGCATCTGCAGCGCGCGGAGCCTGTGCTGGTTGCGCACTGGCTGCTCGCCTACGTCAGCATGATCGAGCGCGACAGCAGCCGACTCTCCGACTGCCGTAGACGCATGAACCTCTGCCCTCTCGGCTCCGGCGCCGTGGCTGGCGCGACGCTTGCCCTCGACCGTACCATCGCGGCGAGCGCATTGGGCTTCGACGCGCCCACGCCCAACAGCATGGACGCGACCAGCGACCGCGACTTCGCGCTCGAGTTCACACAGGCTCTCTCCACGCTTGGCATCCATATCTCGCGCTTCGCGGAGGAGCTCACGCTTTACTCCACCGCGGAGTTCGGCTTCGTCGATCTTCCCGAGGCCTTCTCCACCGGCTCGAGCGCGATGCCGCAGAAGAAGAACCCTGATCTGACCGAGCTGATCCGCGGCAAATCCGGTCGCCTTCTCGGCTCGGCAATCACACTGACCACGCTGATGAAGGGGCTTCCTCTCGCCTACAACAAGGACCTCCAGGAGGGCCAGGAGCCGGTGTTCGACGCTGCCGACACCATCGAAGGCATTCTACGAGTGCTGCCTGCCTTCACGCGTGCGCTGCGCTTCCGCTTCGACAGGATGTGCATCGCGTCGCAGACCGGTTATCTAAACGCAATGGCTGCTGCAACCTATCTCACGCAGAAGGGAGTTCCCTTCCGGAAGGCCCATGAGAAGATCGGCAACGCCGTCCGTCTTGGCCTCGAGACCGGTCGCGAGTTGCAGGAGCTAACCCTTGACGAGCTTCGCGGATTCGGACCGGAGTTCGCGGAGGACTTCTTCGCTGCAGTCACGCTTGAGGCCACGCTCGACTGCCATGACGTCATCGGCGGAACTGCGAGGGGCCGAGTCGGCGCTGCCCTGGAAGATGCCCGCCGAAGAATTGCTTCAGAGTCTGAAGACAATCTGCGAAACTAATGTAGGAGCGTATTTCTTTGTCCACTTATTCCTCGATGGCCGTGAGTGAGTCGACTTCGTCGTCGAGACCCCGCGTGGGTGGAGCGACTGTGCGGAAGGCGAAGCTGCCGGATGCCGTGAACATCTTCGACCTGGTGAACTCTCTCTCCAGCGATGGGACGTTGCTGCGCCGGAACTACGCTGAGATCTGCGAGAACGTGCGGGATTTCACCGTTGCGGAGTCGGAGAGCGGCGTGTTTCTGGGATGCGGCGCGCTGCATCTGTATGGGCCTCACCTGGCGGAGGTGCGGTCGATTGTGGTGAAGCCCGAAGCCAAGGGACAGGGCGCGGGAGGCAAGCTGCTGCGGGCACTACTGACCGAGGCGGAGGAGCAGAGTGTCACTGCGGTAAGCCTATTCACCCGAATTCCCGACTTCTTCTTTCACTTCGGCTTCAGGGTCGTGGACCGTACTGCTTTGCCGGACAAGATCTACAAGGACTGCCAGACGTGCCCACGTTTGTACGCGTGTGACGAGGTTGCGATGGTGCGTGGACCGCTGCCGAAGATCGCAGTTCTCGGGCCGAGCAGGTTCCCGGAGCCGGGTTTGCAAAATCGTCATTCTAAATGGGTTACGGGTAAAATATTCTTTCTAAAAGGTTTATGGGTGTTAATGAGGAAGCCCCGGCTTGTGGCCAGGGCTTTCTTTAATCTTTAATACAATTATAGCGGAATGGGTGGAACTACTACGCATGTGGATCTTATTGATGGCATTGTAGTTATGGTGTTTGGAGCTTGACAAGAAAAACAGGAAGTCGGGAAAAGCGATCAAAGGCAAAGACGGCGGTTTGGGTTCGGAGACGATGTGGGTGGAGAAGCGGGTTTCTCCGCTGCGCGGCTCACGATAAAGCTGTGAGCCGCTCCGGTCGAAATGATGGGGTTGGGTCGATGGAAGAGAAAGGCGCTCGGGTCGCTACGCTCGCCCTCGAAGGATTCTTCGCTGCGCTCAGAATGACGACGTAAAACGAACAACTGCAACGACAACAACAACAGCAAAGGCAGCAGCAACAGCAAAGACGAAATACAGGGATCTCTCCACTGCAGCGGCAAAGTGCGCCGCCTTCGGTGAGATGACGTTTGTTTATGAGGGGCTGAAAGAGAACAAGCAAACGCAAGAACAACGGCAAGAACAAGAGCTGGCTGGTTGACGGTATACATTCCCTACCTTAGGCGCTTAACCACCCCAGCGAGCAACTGCGCTCGCCGGGGACCCGGTCAGCCGCGCCGAAGATGGGGCACCCAGGCGTATTTGGGCTGGGTTAGAAGAGACAACGACAACAGCAACGGCAACAACAGCAGCGGCTATGTCAGTCGGGCTATTTCATGACTTGCAGGCTGGGCTGGAGGAGTTTCAGGAGGCTGCCTCCTATGTCCGGGAACTGGTAGGCGAGCCAGGTGAGGAAGGGGATGGCTCCAAAGGTGGCGATACGAAGGAAGAAGGCGATACCGAGCTCGTTTGGTTTGGTATCGGTGATGCGGCTGAGGATAGGGTTTCGGTGCATCTGGGCGAAGACCCATATGAAGCCACAGCCGAGAAAGACGAGCAGGAAAGTGAAACACCAGTCAATGAGCTGGTGCGGCTGGAATGGGTAGCAGTTCCAGGCGATGATGGCAAAGACGAACGCTGATGAGACAAAGATCATGAGGAAGCGAATGTTGACCAGCACCGAGCGAATGAGTGCGACGTAGCGGATGGCGAGGAGCTCTTCGGTCAGGCGGATATGCATGGGTTCGTCGAGGGCCCCGGGTTGGGGTTGTCCGGACTCAGTCGAGCCTTCGTGCTCTTCGACGAAGCCAATGCGTTTCTCATTCCAGTAGGGGATAAGAACGAGTGAGAGGAGAAGCCCGCAGAAGGCGGCGTAGCGTTTCTCGATCGCGTAGATAAAGCAGAGATCGTCGCGATGAGCCGGCTCCGGTAGATCATCGTCGTCCGGCGGAAATTCCTGGGATTGCGACTCGAATTGGGGCTGAAGCCTCTTCGACCTCTCGGTGCGAGAGCCGATGCGCTTTCGCAGTTCCATGATCTGCCGCATGAGATCGTCGTAGGTATCGGTCAGCTGTTTCCAATCCGCCTGGTCGCCAACGGCTTGAGCCAGGCCGGGATTATTGATGAGTTGACGGACGGACTCGGTGGAGCGAGCCATGTCGCGCCAACGGATGTGGAGGCTGCTCTGGCTGAGCATCGTCACCCATCCGACCTCTTTGAGGCGGGTGAAGGCGAAGCGAAGAGGAACGCGCTCGAGCGGCTCAAGCAGGCCCCTGCTGAGCGAGCCCCAGACGAAGATCATACGCAGCCAGCCCGTGAAGGCGATCATGATGAGGGGAAAGAAGAGCGCCGCGATAAGGAACTCGTACGCGGTGGGGACCAGGCGAGGAGGATGCAAGAGGAAGTGCTCCAGGCTTTGGATGCGGCCACAGAAGACGCACAGCGCAAACAGGACCAGGTAGATGAGGAAGAACGTCCGGTTGAGTTTGATGGGGGACCAGCGGGTGAAGCGTCGAATGATCTCACGGGTTATCAGAAGACAGGTGACGTTCTGGAAGAGGCAGGAGTGGATGGGGGTTTCGCACAGGGCAAGATCGCTGTCGGAGACGAAGAGCGGATAGGGGCTCTTGGAAGGGACTCTGTCCGGAAGTCTTGGCCTGCTCATGGTGGAGAAGCGCAGGCGCGCAGTCTGGAAGATGGCCCAGAGGTACCAACTGAAGAGCAGGAGAAGGATAGGAATGACAGGCGAGACTCCACTGCCGGGATGGATGGAGCGGTAGCTGAAGAATAGGCCAACATAGGATGCGGAGCCCTCGACTACTTTTCGCAGACAGATCCATGTCCAAAGGAGAGGGACCGCGATGACGGTGGTCAGCGCTATTAGATTGAAGTACGGATAGAGGCTAGTGGGTGATTCGGGATGTAGACCGGGTGAGCGGATCGCATAGGGGAAGGTTTTTTTGAGGGTGACAAAGAGCGCGACGAGCCCGGCGAGCAGGGTGAAGGATGCGATAACCAAGCTACCGGTATCGAACAAATAGAACCGGTCGGAGGAAGAGAGGGGGAGGGCGACGACCAAGAGGGGGAAGGCCACGACGAAGGCCATGGAGAAGAGCACTGAGGTTCCGATGTTGATATAGACGGAGCGGCGACGGGGCTGGTCGTTCTGGTCTACGGCAAGATCGCGGGTAAAGGGCGACCAGTATTCCGCCGACCGCATGACGACAGCGTGACCGACGCAAAGACAGGTGATGAGTGCGCAGAGGACAAACCAGAAGAGCGAGGGGGCAGCGTTGCGAGAGCCCGGCGTGAGCCAAGGGGAGAATGGAGCGTCAGACGCCACACATGGTTTCGCTGCGCCATTAACGATGTTTGGGAGAATCGATGCGGAATCACTTGCGCATGGATTGAGAATCCCGAGAGGATAGTAGCCGTCGCTGCCGACCGTGGTGGCCCACAGAGGGGCCTCGAGCTTGCCGTCGGCATCGGGCTGATAGCCTGCGAGGTTTGGCGGTTCTTTTCGCTTCCACTCCCGACTGCCGATCCAGAAGACATAGCTCGCAGCGTTGTAGACTCGCTCTGCGTGGGAGTCCGAGAAGGCGCGGCTGTTATCGAGGTCGATGAGAGTGTAGGGCGTGACGACGATGGAGCCGATGTAAGGCAGGTTGTCGATGTCGCGCTCGATGAGCAGATCGCCGCCGTTGTAAAAGACCAGCCTGGCATCGGGACAGGCTCGGCGAAGGAACTGTGCGAGAAAGAGCTCGTCGAGGATATTGGAGCCGGAGATGAGAATGAATTGAGTGCGATTGCGCTGAAGCTGACGTGCGATGGCCATCAGCTGCGCCTCCTGAGAGAGTGGAGTCTGGGCGGTCGAGAAGTGAGGGACGGTATCGTCTGCGTCGGGGTCTTTAAGCGAAAAGTTGAGGTAGGGAGATGGGACTGCGGTGGCGGAGGACTTACCGGTCTGATCGGTCTGGGCGTTGCGGAGAAGTGAGATTTCGCGGGGGAAACGGATGATAGGGGATCCTTTGACGGCGCTCAGACTTGCATCTCCGAAGGTGGTGCCGTCCTCGATGAGAATTGCGAGGCGTGAGGCATCGTAGGAGCGATAGAGAGATGAGAAGAATTGCGTCAGCTCGAAGCCAGAGTTATCCGCGAAGGAGACGTAGGTGAGTTTCGTGCGGCCACCGAGGGGGGCGTTCAGTTCGACGCTGGCGATGCCGGTGGAGGTTTCGCCTGCAACGATGATTTCAGAGGGAGGGTGAGTAAACCCGGCTTTTTCGATGCCCTTTTCAATTCCCTCTCGAAGCGATGCGGCAGAGCCGGAGGAAGTCGGACCTATGATGGTGAGCCGGTCCTGGCCCTCCATAGAGAGCT
>WNGR01008382.1_pt1 | contig 10927 bp, 11 predicted proteins | sample 5407581 | NCBI WGS metagenome assembly WNGR01 (sample SAMN13153383, study PRJNA577476) | soil metagenome | isolation source: 80 cm soil or saprolite under Garry oak tree replicate 2 | place: USA:California | collected 2016-06-15 | reverse complement strand
GTCCAGGCCGCCGAGGTGGCTCACCACCTGGGCCATGGCCTGCTCCCAGCTCGCTTCCGAGGTGACGTCAAGCGGCACGAACTCAGCGGCCGCGCCCGACTGCCGCAGCGAGTCGGCGCATGTCTTGCCCAAGTCCTCGCGGACATCGCCAACGACCACCGCCGCGCCCGCCCGGGCCAGCGCCCGTGCCATCGCTTCACCGAGCCCCCGGGCTGCGCCGGTTACCAGTGCCTTCCGCCCGCTCAGGTCATACACGCTCATCAGGCACCTCTCTCTGGTCTCGCTGGGCCAGCGCGAAACGGGATGTGACGTGCCCCATAGCCTTGCCCGGTATCTTGACAATTGTCAAGAGATTGCCTGACGATCGTCCAGAGAAATTCAGCCAACTGTCAAGATCACGCAGGGCCTGCCCGACTGGCCCGGCTGGTAGCTTGAAGAACGGCCAAAAACGATCGGACCCTGACATTGCCTGAGGTAGCGGAGCGGAACCGGGACAGGATCGCGCGCCGGCAGGTGGACAAGTTCGCCGAACGGCGAGCCCAGCTAGCCGCCGCAGCGCTGCAGACGCTGGCCGAGCAGGGCTACGCGCGGACCAGCCTGCGCGACATCGCCCAGAACACCGACTTCTCTCACGGTGTCCTGCACTACTACTTCAGCGACAAGTTCGAGCTCATCACCTACTGCGTGCGGCAGTACAAGGCTGAATGCGTCACCCGATACGACAGCATCGTCGCCTCGGCCGGCTCCGCGGCCGAACTCAAGCGGGGGTTCGCCGCGGCCATGGCCACCACGCTGCGCCAAGACGCGGCGTTGCACCGGCTCTGGTACGACTTGCGCAATCAGAGCCTGTTCGACGAGTCGTTCCGCACCGACGTACTCGAGATCGACCAGAGCCTCGAGCGCATGATCTGGCGTATTGCCAGCAAGTACGCCGAGCTCTCCGGGGCACCGCTCACCGTGCCGTCCAGCGCGGCCTATGCCGTCTTCGACGGGCTCTTCCAGCAGGCGCTGCTCAGGCACCTGGCGGGCAGCGCCGACGCAGCCCGGAATCTCGAGGAGAACCTGCAGCAGGTCCTGGAGTCACTGACCGTCCGCTGAGTTTCACCGGGCACGGTCGATGGCGGACGGCCGCCGCCCGGGATGGCAGCGTCCGGGCGGCCGATGAGAGGAGGCATGCCCATGAGCGAGCAGGTCAGCGGAACGCACGGGCCGGCGGAGGACGACGCGATCAAGCGCCAGGACCGCAGCGAGCTGCAGGCCCACGGCGACGAATGGCCGGATCCCGAGTCGGACGAGGACGAACCGGATGCGACCTGGGCCGCGACGGGCAGGTTCGCCGGGACGCCCGAGGAAGACTTCCAGACCATCGAGCTGCGCAGCGACCTGGCCCGTCACCTGGACCGTGCCGCGTTCCCGGCGACCCGTGATCATCTGCTCGAGACCCTGGAGGCCCACCAGGCGGAGCAGCGGCTGCTGGACGTGGTGTCGTCGCTCCCGGGCGGAGCCACGTACGCCAGCCTGGGTGAGCTGCTGCGGGCGCTGGGGCTGCCTATCGAAGAGCGCCCGGCCTGAGGCTCATTCAGCCTCAGGCCGGTAGCCCGCCGCGCTCAGCATCCGGCGCAGGTCGACGACGGTCTGGGCGTCGATGTCCTTGCCCGCCGGGGGGTCGAGGAACTCGGTCTCGGATCCGAGAGTGACGGCTAGCTTGCCATCGTGGTGCTCGGACACCGAGCCGACTGTCTCCAGCAGCGACACCACCGCGCGCCATTCGATGTTGTGGCTCACCGGATGCTGGAAGATCTGGCGCAGTGTGTTGCGGTGATGGTTGCTGAGGTGCGCCGGTTCTGGTGCCGTTGACATGCTGTCACCCTAGCCCCGGGCCGGGTTCCGCTGCCGGGCGGCGGGCGTGCGCGATCACGTAGGCGATGTCCCTCGGGTAGTGCCGCGCGGCGCCGAGCATGATCAGGCCACCGATCGCGTAGAGCGGGCAGGCGGCCACGATCGCCCAGCGCAGGCCGGACGCGGTGTTCGGGGCGATCAGGTCAGACATCACGCCGATCAGGTACGGGCCCGCATACGACACGGTGCGCACGACCTGCCGCACCATCGCGCCCCTGCCCCGCAGCTCCGGCAGCACCACGTCGGTGCACAGCGCCTCCCCCGGCGCGATGGGAACGGTCAGCAGCATCCCGCCCAGGAACAGCAGCGGCGCGCTGACCAGCAGGCTGGTGCTCGCGAACGCCGGCGCGAGCACCAGCGACGCGCCGATCGCGCCGAACGCGGCCACGTGCACCCGGGCGTTGACGTGCCCGCGCCGCATCCGCCGGTCGGCCAGCAGGCCGCCCGCGAGAATGCCGACCGCAGACCCTGCCCCCAGCACGGTGGCGAGCCCGCCCGCCGCGGCCGGGCCCAGGTGATGCACTCGCTCGAAGTACGCCACACCCCAGAACGACAGCCCGTTGAGCAGCAGCTGCGACACCGTGAAGAACATCGTGCCGAACCACATGGTGGGTATCCGCAGCACCGCGCGCAGCCCTCCGGTCTCACCGGCGGATCCGCCCGGTGCCGCCGGGCGCGGTTCCGGCAGCGAGATGAGCCCGCTGGCGGCCAGGGCGGCCGCGTCCGGCGCCTCCATCGCGGCCGCGGCGCCGACCGTCGCCTCGAAGGCCGCGTCCTGGTGGCCGCGGGCGGGCTCGGGCAGGATCAGGTACCAGGCCGCGGCGAGCACCCCGACCGGAACCCAGATCAGGAAGGCCCACTGCCAGCCGCCCAGCTGCACCGCGATCCCGCCGCCGACCAGGCCGATGAACGCCCCGGCGATCGCGCCGGCCTGGTAGATGCCCATCGCCTCCGACCGCCGGCGGACCGGGAAGTAGTCGGAGAGCAGGCTGATCGCCACGGGCGGCGTGCCTTCAGCCGCGCCGGTCAGCAGCCGCGCGGCGAACAGCACGCCGATGCCGGCCGCCAGCGCCCCCGCGCCCATTGCGGCGGCCCAGATCGCGCATACCGCGGCGAGCAGCCACGTCCGCCTGCGGCGGTCGGCGAGCACCCCCAGCGGGATCGCTCCGATGCTGCCGCAGATCGCCATGAGGAACGGGATGAGCCCTAAAAGCTGATCAGACACGCCGAACTGATGCTGGATGCCGTTGACCGCCTGGGAGAGCGAGGACTGGTCCCCTTGCACCAGCATCGTGGTCGCGGCCAGCGCGGCGAGCGGCGCGATCGCGGCCTTGCCGCGGAACTCCCGGGGCCCGCGCTCAGGCCGCGCCGCCTGAGCTGACCCTGGAGCCGAACCCGGTGCCGCCTGCGCTCCCGGCACAGTGCCCGCCCTGCGCCACATAGTCAGACGCTACCCTCGATTCCCAGGAGGATCACATGCCGCGACTGGGTGGAATGTACGGGCCCGACGCCACATTTCTCGGCGTGCCCCGGGCGGACCTCGACGACCCCGGCAGCTGGGCCGGCACGGACATCATGATCATCGGCGCGCCGTTTGACGGCGGCACGTCGCACCGGCCCGGCGCCAGGTTCGGTCCCCAGGCGATCAGGTTCACCGACTACCTGCCGCATGACGGCTCCCGGCCGCACCTCGCGCTGCGCGTCGACCCGCTGGCCGAGCTCCGGGTGGCCGATGCGGGTGACATAGAGATGCCGTCGGGCGACACCGAGCTGTCCATGCGCCGGCTGGAGGAAGCGGTGCACGCGGCCTGCCGCGGCGGCGCCATCCCGGTGATCCTCGGCGGCGATCACACGATCGCCCTGCCCGACGCGACCGGCGTGGCCCGGCACGTCGGCTGGGGCCGGGTCTCGATGATCCACTTCGACGCGCACGCCGACACCGGCGACACCCAGTTCGGCGCGCTGGTCGGCCACGGCACGCCGATGCGCAGGCTGATCGAGTCGGGCGCGGTGCGCGGTGACCGGTTCCTGCAGGTCGGGCTGCGCGGCTACTGGCCTGAGCCGGAGACGCTGGAGTGGATGGCCGGGCAGCGGATGCGCAGCTACGAGATGGCCGAGGTGGTCTCGCGCGGCCTGGATGAGTGCCTGTCCGAGGCATTCGGCATCGCCACCGACGAATGCGACGGGGTGTTCCTGTCCGTGGACGTCGACGTGGTCGACCCCGGCATGGCCCCCGGCACCGGCACTCCCGAGCCCGGCGGCCTGACCAGCCGCCAGCTGCTCGACGCGGTCCGCAGGATCGCCATGGAACTGCCGGTGGCCGGCATCGACGTGGTGGAGGTCGCGCCCCCCTACGACCATGCGGAGATCACCGCGTTCCTGGCCAACCGCGTGGTGCTCGAGGCCCTGTCCGGCATCGCGTGGCGCCGCAGCCAGTCGGACCCGGCCGTGGGCGCGGCGGACCACGCCCCGCAGTCCCCGCTGCTCGAAGGCCGCCGCCCGGACGTCAGCTAGTCAGGCCCGACCGCAACGCGGCCATCGCGCGATCCGCTCACAGTCAGCGGCTTCCTGGCCCGTGGTGGCTACCCCTTTCTAGCTGGTCAGATAAACCTGGCCCAGGGCAGGGTCACGAATAATCGAGGCGATCTATACTCGGCCCATGCTGGACGTGACCAGGCTGCGCGTGCTGGTCGCGGTGGCCAGGCACGGATCGGTGACCGCCGCGGCGCGGGCGCTGAATTACGCCCAGCCGTCGATCAGCCATCACATCGCCCGGCTGGAGGCCGAGACCGGCGCCCGGCTGCTGCAGCGCGCGGGCCGGGGAGTGCGGCTGACCGACGCCGGCCGGCTGCTGGCCGAGCGGGCCGAGGAGATCATCGGCAGGCTGGACGCGGCGGAGAACGAGCTTGCGGCGCACGTGGGGCTGCGCGAGGGACGGGTCCGGCTGGCCTCGTTCCCCTCCGCCCTGGGCACCATCGTGCCGGCCGCCGCCGCCAGGCTCGAGGCGGAGAGCCCCGGCATGGACCTCATGCTGGCCGAGGCCGAGCCGCCGGAGGCGCTGCGCATGCTCCGGGCCGGCTACGTGGATGTGGCGCTGGTGTTCCGCCACTACCAGCAGGACGCGGACCCGGAACCGCCGGGTGCGGACGAGGAGGGGGCACGCGGCAGGCTGCTGCTCGACGAGCCGGTGCACCTGGTGACCCCCGCCGATCCCGGCCGGCCGGCCGGCGGCGCCGCGGCGTCCTCAGGCACGCCGGATCTTGCCGCGTACGCGCAGCGCCGGTGGATCGCCGGCTGCGAGCGCTGCCGCGGCTACCTGGTCCGGCAGTGCGCCCTCGCCGGGTTCACCCCCAAGATCTCCTTCACCACCGATGACTATGTGGCGGTGCAGGCCCTGGTGGCGGCGGGCCTGGGCATCACCACGCTGCCGGGCCTGTGCCTGCGCGCGGCGCGCCACCCCGGCATCTGCACCGCTCCCCTGCCCGGCGCCCGCCGCCACGTGTTCGCGATGACCTACGGCGAGCCGCCCGACCCGCCGGCTACCGTACGCCTGATCGACGTGCTGGCCCGCACCGCCAGCACCGAAGAATCCGCAGCCTGAACGCGAGATCCGCGCCCCACGCCACCGCCACCGGGATCTGCCCGCCCCGGCGCCCGCTCGGCGCGCCGGAACACGGTCCACGCGACGGCGAGGGCGGCGGCGAAGACCGGGAGCCAGGCGACCCGCTCGGCGACCCACGCCGCGCTCACGGGAGCCGTGTGCAGGCCGGGCAGCCGGCCGATCAGCAGACCGGCCGCGGTGACGGCGAGGAACGCGCTCTGGTGCCAGAGGAACAGCGTCATCGCCGACAGGTTGGCCGTCGCGACCGCCGCCCACGCGAGCGGGCGGCGCATCCACCGGGCCAGCGGTCCCCGCAGCAGCAGCGCGAGGCCGACCTGGGCGATGCCGAAGGTCACGACGGCGAGGGTGGGCGGGTTCAGGTTCGAGATCCGCGCGCCGTTCACGCCGACCATGCTGGCCGGGTAGCCGGCCCACAGCACGAGGGCTGCGGTGGCTGCGGCCCCGCCGGCGAGCATCAGGACCGGGCCCCTGCGGCTGCGGAACGCGCCCCGCGCCCACGCGATCCCGAGCAGGTACGGGACCAGCCAGCCGGCCGCGACGTTGACCCAGCCGACTGCGCCGATCCAACCATGGGGCGACGGCCCGCCGAGGCCGAACCGCACCGCGTCGACGGCGGCCACCACGGCCAGCGGGATCAGCGCGGCGCCCGCGCCGAGGCGGCGCACCAGGGCCACGGCCAGCGGGGTCAGCGCGGTCAGCCCGGCGTACACGCCCAGGAACCACAGCGGGTCCAGCACCAGCGTGACCATGGTGTGCAGCGTCGGCTTGGCGACGCCGCCGAGATACAGCCCGGTGATCAGCGGCACCCAGACGGCGGCCAGCGCGGCCACCGGGCGGGACAGCCTGATAAGGCGCTGGCGCAGCCAGGCACCGTAGCCGCCGCGGTAGCTCCGCGCCGCCGCGTAGCCGCCGACGCAGAAGAAGATGGCCAGGGTCTGGAAGATCCACGACACCGGGGTGAGGGCGGGCAGCGAGGCCAGCGGGCTCGCATCGTGCAGCGTGCCCCCCGTCCGGCCGTGGGTCAGCACCAGGGCGGTGACCATCCAGTGGCCGAGGATGACGCCGGCGATGGCCAGGGCACGGAGCGCGTCCACGGCACGGTCCCGGTGCGGCGGGGTGGCCGCGTCGATCCGCGCGGCGAGATCCCGGATCCTGGTGGCGGCGGGCCGGGTCATCGGGTGACTCCGGCGGGATCGCCGAGGGCGATGTACGCGAGGTTGCGCAAGGCGATGCTTCCCGGCCGGAAGTAGCCGCTGTGACCTCCGCCGCCGCAGTCGAAGAGCCTGGCGCCGAAGGCGGGGGCCACCGGGTCCTTACCGAAGCCGAGCCCGAGCAGCTGGACATGGGGCACGTAACCGATCCAGTCGCCGCCGCCCCGGCCCGCCCAGACCCGGGCGGTGCTGTGCAGCGCCCGGACAGAGGAGGCGTCCATTCCCGGGCTCCCGAACGCCGCGATGTCGGTGACCGGCAGGTGCGGCGCGGCCAGGCCGCACACCACCGATCCGTAGCTGTGGCAGAGCAGGGCGACCTGGCGGCCGTGCCGGGCGAGGTCGTCCACCAGCGGCCGCAGCGCGGCCGCGCCCTGCCCGGCGCCGCCGGACGTCAGCACGCCCGGGCTGAACGTGCCCGGCGTGGCGTAGCCAAGCCAGGCGATGACCGCGAGGTGAGCACCGGGATTCAGCCGGCGCGCCTCGGCGGCGAGGGCGAGGGCTCCGCCGCCGGGTGAGGCCGTGCCCCGGGAATCGAACGTGGCCAGGGATGTGTCGGAGCCGGGCACGAGAATGGCCACCCGCCTGGCCCGGGCCAGGTTGCCGACGACCTCGACCGCCAGGCCAGGCCCGCGGGGGTTGAAGTCGAGGAAGTGCTGGCTGCGCATGGCCTCCAGGGCGCGGGCGAGATCCTTCTCCCCCGTCCGGCCTGCGGCGCTGGCGGCCTGCGCGATCCTGCGTGAGTCGGCCGCGTAGCGTGCGGCCAGCGCCTGGGCGGTGAGAGCGGGGGGTGGCTGCGGCCGGCCGACCGGACGGCCCGGGAGCACGGCGGCCGTCGTCGCGAACACGGCGATGCCGGCTGTCGCGACGGCGGTTAGGCGGCGGAGCCTCATGGGAGCGTCCTTTCTGTCCAGCTGGGGTGCTGGCCAGGAAGCTACGGACGCGCCCGTGTAGTCGGCGTCACGCTGCGGAGCCCATCGCAGGGCTGCTCCGCGGGTATCAGGAGGGTCAGGCGGGACGGGCGGGCCGCAGGCCGCCGGCGGGTTCCCCTAGGCCTCCCCCTACTCAAGTACGACCCCCCAGATGCCCCTTCAGGGTCACGAAACGCCGGTGACACCGGCCTACGCTGAGGGCATGAGCTCAGGTCGGCCGAGCCGGATCGCGGCGGTGCTCGCGACGTCAGGTCTCAGGAGCCGGATCGCGGCGGTGCTCGCGACCGGTGTCACCGAGCCGCCGGCGCCGCGCCCGCGCCAGCTGCGGCGGGGACGAGCCGATCTGGTCTTCCTCGCCGACACGGCGGCGGCCCTTATCTTGTTCGCCATCACGATCAACGTGCTCACGAACGAGAACGCCCGTCACAGCGGCTCGCAGAATGCCGGGCTGATCGCCCTGGCCTCGTTTGTGCTCTGCGTGCCGCTGGTGCTCCGCACCCGCTACCCGCTCACCGCCTGGACCGTGGCCACGCTGGCCATGCTCTTCGTCAGCCGGACGATCACGCCGTATGCGGCCTCCCCGGGCGAGTACGTCATCCCCGGGGTCATCGTCTATGTCCTGTGCCTGTACGCGGTCGCCCTCCGGTGCAAGGCGTGGGTGGTGGTCACCGCGGGTGTCGTCACCGTGCTCGGCGCCACGCTCATCCAGCCCCAGACCACGGTGACCGCGATCTTTCTCGGCGCGATCCCGGTGTTCGCCGGCGTCATCGTCCGCTCGCGGCGCGGCAGCCGCGAGCAGCTGGCGGTCGTCGAGCGCCGCCACGAGGGCGAGCGGGCGCTGCTCGAGGAGCGCCAGCGTATCGCCCGTGAGCTGCATGACGTCGTCGCCCACCACATGTCGGTGATCGCGATCCAGGCCGAGGCCGCACCCTACAAGACCGCTGACCCGCCGCCGGAGCTGGTCGAGAGCTTCACCGAGATCCGGGCCAGCGCGCTGAGCGGCCTTAACGAGCTGCGCCGCGTGCTGGGCGTGCTGCGGAGCGACCGGCCGGAGGTCGCGCCCCAGCCCGGCCTCGAGGATCTCAGCCCGTTGCTGGAGTCGGCCCGCAACGGCGGGGTGACGGTCACCAGCGGCGTCACCGGCACGCCCCGGCCGCTCCCCGAGGGCGTGAACCTGTCCGCCTACCGGATCGTGCAGGAGGCGCTGAGCAACGCCATGCGGCACGCGCCAGGGTCAGCGGTCCGGGTGCGGCTGTTCTACGGGGAGGCGGCCCTGGTGATCGAGGTCAAGAACACCGGCGGCACGCCGGCCGGGGGCCAGCCGGGGCAGGCAGGGCTCGCCAACGGCAGCGGGCACGGCATCATCGGCATGCGTGAGCGCGCCACCATGCTGGGCGGACATCTCGAGGCCGGCCCGACCGCGGCGGACGAGTTCCTGGTGACCGCCGCCCTCCCGCTGGGCGATGACGGCCCCGAGGGCACACCATGACCATCCGGGTTGTGGTGGCCGACGACCAGGGCATGGTGCGGTCCGGGTTCTCCGTCCTGCTGAACGCCCAGCCCGACATCGAGGTCATCGCCGAGGCCGTGAACGGCCGGGAGGCAGTCGCGCATGCCGCCAGCCTGCACCCGGACGTGATCCTCATGGACGTCCGCATGCCGGTGCTCGACGGCCTGCAGGCGACCCGGGAGATCACCGCGATGCCCGGCGCGCCCAAGATCCTCGTGCTGACCACCTTCGACCTCGACGACTACGTCTATGAGGCCTTGCGCTCGGGGGCCAGCGGTTTCCTGCTCAAGGACGCCTCCGCCGGAGAGCTTGCCGACGCGGTGCGGCTGGTAGCGGCCGGTGACGCGCTGCTCGCGCCGGGGGTGACCCGGCGCCTCATCGCCGAGTTCGCCCGGATGGGCGCGCCCCGCGGTCCCAGCCGCAAGCTGGAGGGCCTGACCGAGCGGGAGTCCGAGGTGCTCGCCCTCGTGGCCCGCGGGTTGTCCAACGCTGAGGTAGCCGACCGCCTCATCGTCGCGGAACAGACCGTGAAAACCCACGTCAGCCGCATCCTGATGAAGCTGGGGCTGCGTGACCGCACGCAGGCCGTCGTCCTCGCCTACGAGACCGGCCTCGTGCATCCCGGGGGCTGACCAGCACGGTGCGTGCGATGAACGGCCACGGAAGGCCGAAGCCCGCAGGGCACCCGGCTTCAGGGCGAGACCAGCGCGTCGCAATTGCGTTCTGTGCCGTTCTTGCTGTGTATAACAACGTGATCGGCGCGCAGCCGTGGCATCGCCGCTGGTACACACCGGTCAACGCCTGTGCCGCCGGTGCTGCGCTGGCGGCGGCCTCGGCGAGCGGCCTGACCGCCGCGGACATGGGCTTCGGGCGCGGCAGGTGGCGGCCGGGGCGGCTCGGGTCCCGGCTGGCCGCCGCTGCGGCTGCGGGGTGGGTTCTGGCCGCCGTGATACCGGCGGTGCGCCCGGTCCTGGACGACCAGCGGGTCACCACCCTCGACGGGCGCGCGGTCGCTTATCAGGCCATGGTCCGTATCCCCGTCGGCACCGTGCTGTGGGAAGAAGTCGCCTTCCGCGGAGTGCTGCAGGCAGCACTGCGCCGGGTCATGTCCGAGAACGCCGCCATCGCCGTGACGAGTGGCGTGTTCGGCATCTGGCACATCCGCCCCACCGCCGGGGCCCTGCGTATCAACGGGCTCGATGGCGGCCGCGGGCAGGCCATGGCGGGCGTCGTCGCGGGCGTCGCGGTGACCACCGCGGGCGGTGTGCTCCTGTCGTGGCTGCGGGCACGTTCGGGCCGCCTGGCCGCGCCGGTGCTGCTGCATGCCGCGCTGAACTGCGGCGGCCTGGTCACGGCGCGGGCTGTGGCCTGCTGGGCATCCGCCGGCGGGCGTGGGCTCGCCAGCCACGGTCACACTCCCCGGCTCACCGTCCTCCCGCCCGCGGCGGCCAGGGGATTGCCGGCCGGCGAGACGCCACGGCCCGGTGCCTGAGCCGCTGGGGACTGGTACCCAGGCCGGGCCGGCAGTGGCGTCGCCTCAAGCAGCAGCAACGCGACGTCGTCGTCCAGCCTGCGCCCGGTATGCGCCAGGAGCCGGCCGAGCAGCTTGTCCGCGGCCACCTCGAGATCGGGCTGGCGCAGCGTGTCGAGGCCGTCTTCCAGCCGGAAGTACCGGCCCGCCCGGTCGCGCGCCTCGAGCAGGCCGTCGGTGTAGAAGAGCACCCGGTCGCCCGCGCCCACCGAGAACGTGGATGGC
>WNGR01008381.1_pt1 | contig 10928 bp, 13 predicted proteins | sample 5407581 | NCBI WGS metagenome assembly WNGR01 (sample SAMN13153383, study PRJNA577476) | soil metagenome | isolation source: 80 cm soil or saprolite under Garry oak tree replicate 2 | place: USA:California | collected 2016-06-15 | reverse complement strand
AATCACGTCGTTATCCAAAACATCCACGAAAGCCTGTTGGGTGTTGACTTCTGCAATGGTTGTAGGCCCCAAAGCCGCAGTTTAGAATGTGCAAAGGCGTACCTCTTTCTAGATTGTCTCTCACTGAATCCCATGCTGCTCTTGTCGTAGTTGGTTCGGCACGTGGGTCGAATGAGGCATCAACGACTGTTGCCTCACAATGGAGTTTCCGTAAAGAATCGATACTTCAAAAGAAAGAAATCAGCCCAGATTTGTGGCGGGTTCAATTTTTCGGACAACTGACTAGGATACCTCAATTCTTCGCCTGAAAATTGAATGGATAGTGTAAGTATTGCATAGACTCAAATAACATTGACGGACCTCTCCTGGAAGAAAGCCAAATAGCGATCTGCGATAATTTCGAGTTGTATATCGAATTGGGCAAGCAGATTGTTGGAGTGGCTCTCCAAAAACACTCTGGACTGAGGTTCTACGGATATGAAAGACATGGGAAGTTGCCGTTGGCTGCAGAGGGCGCTTTTGTAGGTTGTATATGTTGAAACAGGTCATGAGGCATATTTTCTCAGGCCTTCAATTGTCAGTAAAAGCTGACGAGAGCAGCACAGCCATTTGATGAGACGCGTGTTCGGCGCTCAGACGACGGACGGGGGCGGCGTTGAACACTGCATTATATTTCTGCACTCAGGTGAGCGTAACCTTCTCCACTTTCGAGACTAGAAGTCGCGGGCGGACCATGCTCAGCGCTCAGTTCCACCCGCGGACACTTTGGGTTTATACACGCCCCCATCCGAGTCGCGTGTCAACGGTGATGGAATTCGGGCGTGTAGTACAGTACGTGCGCGTTCAATCCCGCTACGCTTCGGCACGCTCAGGTTCTCATAGATCTCATTTTCCATGTCCCGTTTTCATCTCGGCGTTTAGGGGCCGACCGCGTCCAATCCAGGAAGTTTGGGAAGCTTGGGTACTTCTGTCCAACATTAAATTCCGGATTCGATCGAGGCCAGACTCCTTCCCGTCGGTGCCGGTACGGTAACGAGACGCGAAGTTACAATATGAAGGGAAGTGAATTGGAGCACATTGTAGGAGAAGATACGTGAGGCGTAATAATAGTAACTACAATAGGCATCAAAATATGTAACGATTAAGCTGTATGATTGGGATCCAACTTCCCGCAGAAACATGGACGGCACCGATGATTATGATGTCGCTGCCCTGGATGCCACCTGGCCCGATCCTCCATAGTCTGCGTTTGTCGTCAACACACCCGGGATCTAATTCGCAAGCCTAGAAAGCAAAGTTTAGCACACAATTTTTTTTCTTCACGCGGGGAAGTCGGACCTGAAGAAAAGCATCCATAGTTCGCCCAATCTGACGAGCGAACCTAGCTACGTTGATGGGATTGTGCGCGTTCGTATGCTCACGAGTCGAAACCTGGCGCTTGAACTCTTTGTAGCCGGGCCACTAATATTCGCCGTGAACGAATTTAGCGAGTGAACACACACCAATCATGGTTATACTGACAGCAATACGGATGTACGTGCTCGATTTTTGACCAAGCGGAGCTAGATGATTTGCGTCTCGGAGACTATGGCATCGGCTGTTGGTGGATGCTGCAAGAGAAATCCCAAGCCTCCGGTCTTCGCCCTCGAAAAAGACGGGCATCTGCAACTGTGCCATCTCGACGTGCCGTCGTCTATCAAGGGCACTGTGCGGAGACCACATCTTCTGAGGGACAACCGTCCCCCTGTCCACGATGCTGCGGTCAAGTAGCCAAATACCTGGTGGGCTGGAAAGCGGGGCTGGGATATGACGAGGGACGGAATGGACAAAGAAAAAATATCCCTCCCTCCCAGCGTAGGACAGATTCGCGTGTGGGGGGACGGCGGTGCTCTTCAGTAGATTCAGAAAGTACTCCTCAGCCGCTCGACTTCGGAAGGTCTGGGATATATACCCATCAACGAGAAGGGTCTGTAGGTCGAAAAAGGGAAGAAGGGGTCAGGTCGAATGAACCTACACACAAAGGGCGACCCCCGGGTATCCTCACCTGAATGTCATTCATCACTTGAAATGAAAAAACGGGGAAGGACTAGGGCTAGATGGTAGGAGGGGAGAACATTGTCTGACTTTATGGGTTTTGTTATAAGGCCAATGGGATGTAGAACCAGGAAATCGTTCCTAAGTGAGAAGAGTATTATGACACCTGTAACATGATGAGTTGGCAGTCAAAAGAGGCCAACAAGACGAGCTCCGCACTTGAACAATGTTGCCCCTGTATCGTTCCGGTTTCTTGTCCCTCTATCATGAAGCGCCTGCGGGGTGTACTGTTGTGTGCTGTGTAATACCTGGTTAATTGATCCCATTTTCTGTTTTTGGGATTGGGATGCAGTGCATTCAATGGAGGGGCTGTCCGCGGTCAATCAGGCAGCGCAGCGTGACCTATCTGTAAAAAATCAGGACTCGGAATGGGTCCATCCTCCTCTGTAAATACTAACCACCCTCTAGTCTTCCGATGACGTCATAAACTCGATGCAGCATTCGTCGATGCTTCATCATGGACTCGTGATGTGTTAGTTGAGTGCAGTCGCGCGCGGGGTCAAGATCAAGCAGATATACTAGTAGCACATGGTGCACAAGAGCAAGTTGGTCTTAGAAAGGAGTTGATTAGAGGCACGTGGAGGAATTTTAAAGCGGATTCAATCAAGGATTCAATGCAAGACGGATATACGGGATAGAGGGACGGAGCAATAGACGGCCCACACATGCAATGGCAGGGGGCGATTGAAGGTCGCAGGGTGGCAAGGCGTTGCGCCGAGTCTGTTCTCCCATTACTCCCATTACAGGACCCTGAACAATTAGCAGGTCTTGTAAGGTGTTCAATCAAAAAGGATTACATACCAATACATCAGTTCGACCCATCAACATGCCGTGGAAATGAGGCTCTGGGTTCTTCGCAGCCTAGGCACTGATATGACTCCAAATTATCTTATCTACCTTATAGAGGTCCCGATTGGCTCATCGGATACCAGTATTTCGCACTCCGACTTGGAAGTCGTTTCGACGCAGACCCACGCATTGCGAAGCAAGGAATTCTCCGAGAATCCGCAAGTCGGCTGTGCCTGTGTCCTCGTGTACGCCACTGGGGCCCATGACGCCAATGGCGGTGCTGTTAGTCCCGCTGGAGTGTCTCGTGGAGAGCATGCAACCGCTTACACACACAATTTGGATTAAAAAAAGGGGGGGCTACGTTCAGGACTTAATGTGCTTCACCTTCGAGAAGGTCTTGGCACTCTGGCTGCGAGGCGATCGAGACGGCAAAGTACTCGAAGGAGGTGCTTCTCGGCAAGAACTCAAACAACGGGCCGGTGTGGTCCAACTGTCCAGCTCACAGCCTATACCGTACGGATGCCGACCGTATCCACCCGTGCCCAACTCCAAGTGGGCCCTGTAGGACATCGCATTGTTACGCATTAGCACTGGCGCGTGATTTTGAGACACACGGCAAGACGTATCTGAAAACTCGGACGCACGCATCAGGGGGTTAGGCCGGAAATCGCAATGCACATGATTGTTGACGCGAAGCATCTTTTGCTGGTACGAGGTCAGCTCTGGCACTACAAGGGGGCATATTTTGGGGTGGGGAGAGAGATGTGATTAAGCAGAATACGAGGGAGCCAAGGATAGCCGCACTTTGATGGGAAATAAAACGCTTTGGAGCGCAGGCCGACCGTCACTGAGCCCTGTAAGACACCTGTTCGACTTGGTGATTTATCCTAGTGGCGAGAAGACAGTGTGGGTCGTACGTGTTACGGAGCCGCTCTTGTTGGTGAGTCCGATGGACGCGGCGGCGTACAAGAGAGGGCGACCATTGATGAGGCGGAGAGTAGATAACTGCGATCGCGATTATCGCTGGGTAGCTGGCGGGAGAAGGGAAGGCGCCCTGCGCCCAACGCTCATGAGCTCGTGACATGCGGACTTTTTCCAAAAAAATACGACTTGACAATTGACCTCATTGCGAAAAGTTTCCATAGAATAAACGTGACTACTGGAAAGCGGTATCCAACGTTGCACAGGAACATGGATAGCACCGATAATGATAATGCCGCTGCGATCGATGGATACCACCTGGACCGATCCGTGGTTTGGGTCGGTCGTCGATACACCTACGGTCTAATTTGCGACCTCAGAAGTAAAGCCTGGGACACAGGATTTCGAATTTGGCAATGACGTTGAGATTGTGCCTTCCGTGTGTCCTCTCAAGGTGGAAATTAGAGATTGAGAATATTTTAGCCAGGCCCACAATGGAACGGAATCAGCAAGTGACACCATACTAACACAATACCAGCGGTGTGCGTAGCCAACTTTTGACCAAGCGGCGCCGAGTGATCCACGTAGCAGATACTGCCACTAACCAGCAGGACATGCTCTAAGAGGAAGGCCGAGCTTCCCGTCTACACCTTCGAACAGAGATGGGAGTCTGCAATTGCGCCTTTTCGACTTGCTGTCCTCTTCCGGTGACGATATGCGGAGACGTCGCCGTCTGAGGGACCACCGTACCCTTGGCCACGACGCTGCGATCAAGCAGCTGACGATCTGGTGGGTTGGATAATTAGGCTGGGATATAGGCAAGGACGGAATGGAGGGAGAAGAAATATCCCTCCCTCCCGGCATAGCGCGTACGGGGGAACAGGGGTGCCATTCAGAAAATCCAGAAAGTACTATTCAGTTGCACGGCTCCGGAAGGTCTAGGATATGTACCCGCCAACGAGAAGGGTCCAATGAAAGGTCTGTATGGCAGAGAGCTTGACAGTGAAAGAAATAAAGAAAAGGATCAGAAGAGCATCCACAAAAAAGGGGACATTCCGATACGCACTAGAGAGATGGGGTTACTTGGGGGTTAGGTTACTTGAGGGAGACACGGAAACCGTCAAAATAACAACGCGATCGCTCAGAACATGGGACAGTGCATGACATGGCTTATAGAGACTAAATGAATTCGGCGCTGTGCAAACTCCAGGGTAGGGCACAAGAATCGCAAAAGCGTGAGATGAACCAAAAAAAAAAAATGAAAATAAATATTGAGACCCGTAGGTCTACCACTCTGAAACAGCGTGTCATTCTTGTGCCATCCTTGTGCAGGGGCCATGCTAATCTTCTCTGTATCGTTCCAATTTTTTCGTATGCATCCCCGGAGAGAGCAATTGTCTACGAAAAAGACGCGATGCTCCAAGTGAAATTCATTTTGTTCATTGCACGGGCGGGTTGTCCGGCGCACTTCCATTTGTAAGCCTCGGAGTGTTACCAGCGCGACTTTCACCGAGCTGCCTCTGTTCGCCTTCCTTTGCCACATTTCCAGGACCACTCGAGTAATTGATTGCTATTTGCCGCTTATCTTCAATCAGTGATTATCCGCTGTCATGTCGAGTGGTTCTGAGTCGACCCCTGGCGCCACTTCACATGGCCATCATAAAGGCTTGAAGGTCAGAAAGATTGCTCAAAGTAGCTGCAAGGAACGAGGGAAAAGACGGGTGCACGGTATGTCTGGGAGCATCTGCGTAATGATCACAATGGGTCCTGCAGATCTTGTGTGGCACAGGCGAGAGTTACGGACATACAACAACGATCAACATGCTCTCAGACGATGTCTTGGTGGAAATACTTAACTCCTCCCGAATGATTGAATCATATTTCAACACTTTGACACATCCAATCCGGAGCTGGAAATGGGACAAACTGGTGCACGTATGCTGAAGATGGCGACAAATCATGTTTGCGTCCCCACGCCATCTCAATCTCCAACTTCTCTGCACATGTGGAACTCCTGCTGGGCTACTGGCCAGCATTTCCTATCGCCCTCGAGTACGGCTTTTTCGGGGACATTCATCCTAGCGACGAAGACAATATTGTTGTTGCGCTAGAACACCGCGACCGTGTGAACCATGTCGAGCTTTACAACCTAAAGAACTCGCAGTTGGGGAAAGTGGTCACGGCGATGCAGGAGCCATTTCAGGCACTGACACATCTTGAGCTTTCGTCGAGATATTAGAATGGGTCCAGTGTCTTTCCTGGAAATTTTTTGGGGTGGATCTGCCCCACGTTTACATAAAATCATCTTGAAAGGCGTTCTCCTTCCAGCATTACCGACGCTTCTTTCGCGTCGGCCAGTGACCTCGTTAGTCTCCATCTTTCCAGTATATCCCCGAGTGGTTACATTTCACCGGAGGCAATGGCTACGGGCCTTGCCACGGTGACCAGGCTCCAACATCTTTCGGATCATCGACTACCTGAATACGCCTGCCTCCTCTAACACGGACCGTCCTTCCCGCTCTCACCTCCTTGATATTTTCGGGTGTTCACGAGTATTTAGAGGACTTGGTGGCCCAAGTCGATAGCACCCAACTCGAGTGGATCTCCATCAGGTACTCGAATCGACCTGTTCAAGTCGACAATCAGGTTCCTGAACTTTTCGGGTTCATCGATCGCTCAGAACACCCCCACTTAGCCCAGTTCAGGCGAGTGGACATGACCTTTGAAAGTTAAGGTGTCTCCTTCGAAGCCTATCATGAGACCCGTTCACGATCAAGTCCCATCACGCTTGATATCTTATGCCCTAGGATAGACTGGCAAGTGTTGCAGATGATTCAGGTGCTCGATGCCAGTTTTCCGCTTCCAATGTGGACTATCTCCACATCTGTTGTTACAATTGTCCTCCGGCGGGTTTGGACGACGCTGGCACCAAATGGCTGGAACTTCTCCGCCCATTCACTGCTGTGCAGGCGCTGCCTGTATCCGAGATGTTTGCAGGGCACCTTGTTCTTGCACTCGAAAACGTCACCACAGAGACCATAGTGTTGCTAGCTCTTGATTTGTTTTGCTTAGAGGGCCAGCCATCGTCCGCCGTTGGCAACTTCGTCGCTCTTCGCCAACTCTCTGGTCGTCCCATAACCATCGTCGACACTCTAAGCAAGTTTGCTGAAAGTCTCTGGTCCTACCCTAAGGAGGGGGAGTCCTGTACCAGTTGCGTATGGTAATACACTCTCATCATTGTGCGGTCCAATGGTTCTCATCCTGCTGAAGCATTTACTACGAGACTACCACACACATTGACGGAAAAATAAACAAAAAAAATTCTATTTGCTTTACTGAAGGTAGCATATGTAATGATACGTAAGTTACAGCCGTAAGAGTTAAACAATGGACTTCTCCTGACCGGCCTTAGACATCGAATCCCGCACGAGGAGTACGACGGACCGCTGCCACTCACAATAGAACCACGCGACTCACTCTGCATCTGGGTTCTCAGCGAGAAACTCGAAACGATATCTGACACCGTCGCACCGAAGAGAGGGAGGTGCGAGCAGAGTCTCGTTCAGGGTGTTATTCGCCTGCACTTGCCCATCGTGTTGTCACTTGTCGCCTGAAGGTTGGTAGTAGTAGGATACAACCTGTCCACAGGGGCGCCGTCGGCAGGGAAGAGAGGCAGGCGGTGAGAACCGTCTCACGTAGATGGGCGGGCACGCACAGTCCGGCATGGGGATACTGCGGTGCGCTTCAGGTTCGTACTCGGGTTGTTGAGGATGAGGATGGATGACATGAATGGGTCAGCATGTGTAGTAACTTACTAGTAAGTCATTCGTTCCCTCAAGTCAAACGTGCAGTGCGCGTTTCACTCTCCGCTACCCTGTCTGGATCCTCCCAGTCCTGCACCCCACGCTCCTAAGATGACTGATCAACAACCACTTGGCCGCTCGATCGATCCGCCCCATGGCACCACTTCAGCTTCAACACCGACATACGGTCCTTGCAAAGGATTGAAGATTGGAATGCTCATCCTCATGGTACGTCTGGTTTGGCAATTGGCACCCATGCGCATGGAGTACTGAGTCGCATGGCACAGGAGAGTGTCGCAAACATGCGGCGACAATCAACATGCTCCCGGACGATATCTTTCTTGAAATATTTGCTGTAGCGAGTAATAGACTTCGACCCTAGGGGAAGTGTAGATAGTAGTAAGAGAGATGAGAACAGGAAACACGATAGAGATGGAGACGGAGACGCGACGCAGACACGGACGGAAATCGTAACGCAGAAGTAAAAGCATGATGTTTATTTTCAGACACGTGAGGTATATAAAGCAAGCTTAGTAATCAAAGAGTAACTCGTTTTGAGCCCAGCGAGGACGTAGTCCTTACACCTGCTCCAGGGTGAAAAATTGACTGTCCCTGGTCAACCACTTTCCTTTTGTTGGCTTTTGGCTGTGCAGCAGCGGTTGCGACTTGTGTGGTGGTGAAAGCAGCCTTATATGATGACGGCGGCGGTGTCTTCTCCACTTGAGGTGCCAGTGGCAGCTGTGAGGGTGGCTGTGCAAGTGAAGTGGTGCAAGGGGTTGGTAGTAGTAGACGTGTTGCCAGTGGTGGTAAGGCTTGCGCTGGTGGTGCTGGTGAGTTTGAGGCTCGCCGTGCTGCTGCAGTGTTGGCTTTGGATGGTGCTCTTTGCATGGTGCCGAAACAATGTCGATAATCTTGGTGCAACTTAAGGTGGGCAGCTGTTGTCTAACCAAGCTGGGTGGCATGGTGTTGGGTGGTCAAGGCGGCGGTGAGTGTGGAAGGACGGAAATGGTAGGCAGGGTGGGAGAGGATTGAGAACTGAGAGGTAGGGATGAGCGTGCGGGCAAGACGAGTGGTGAGAGTGGAAAGTTGCGAGAGCATTGCAAGATGACATAAGCGTCGAGTCGAAGGGCTGGGATGGGGATGCGAGCAATAGGCCAGGAAGCAGAGGTAACAACATGGGATGAACAAGCAATGGAGGCAAGGGCGAACGTGTAAGCGACGAATTGGATGGCGGCGGCGAATGGGCAGGCGGAGGCACAAGAGGTGAGGGCAAAGGTATTGGCAACAAGTCGGACAGCGATGATGAATGGGCAGGTAGAGGTACGAAAGGTGGGGGTGAAGGCATAGGCAACGAGTTGAACGGCAGTGGTGAATGGGCAGGTGGAGGTATGAAAGGTGGGGGTGAGGGCATAGGCGATGAGTCAGATGGCACCGATGGTGAGTGGGCAGGCAAAGGCACGAGAGATGAGGGCAAAGGCATAGATGACAAGTCGGACGGTGATGGCGAGTGGACAGATAGAGCTACGAGAAGTGAGGGTGAAGGTATCATGGATGGAAGGGTGAACTGGTGGTCGAGCGAGGAAGGTGGGGGCAGTAACATGGAGACAGTGTCAGAGCCGCGCTGCGTACCGATGAGGGGGCCGAGATCAACGTCAATGCGATGTGGACGTGGGTCTAGCCCACCTGGGTCTTTAAACCATTGGGATGGTGGGGAGGCAGCGACAGGGCAGCGGAGTCCAGGTGGGCGTTCAAGAGGGGGGCAGGGGACGAGTGGGTGGATTGGAATGGTGATAGAGTTGGAGGTCGGTGGCCTCGATTCTCTGGCAGGGGGTTGGTGCTTGAGTGCCGGCGCATGTCCATGTTTGTGTTCATTGTCTCCAATGCTTTGCCCAAAACCAGGAGCGCCTGCGAGTACAACGCTCGCCACTTCGAGGATGGTTATGTAGTCGAATGGTATTTCTTCTGGTTGACAGGGGCACTTGACCTCAAGGAGGTTGAAGAATAAACTACGATCGTCAGGATGGAAGCCACTCCAAAATATGGCATCACAGTCAGCTTTCGTCAGCCAGCAGAAGTTGACAAGGGTTTTGCTTTAAGGCCATGAACTCCTGGTAGTACTGGCGCACATCCTCTTCCCGGCTTGCATGCATTTTTGATGAATGCCTAACAAAATCAAGTAGCTCCTGCAGGCCCCAAGTTCCTGTGTGAGAATACTTTTCTAAAGAGTGCCGGTACTGGGGCCAATTGCCAGAAGCATACCCACCTAGTGACATCGGGGAATCACCCCCCAGTTAATTAATGTTAATTACTCGTAATTAACATGTAAGCGCCCATTTTCTGTTTTAATTATCTCCCCTCTTAATTAAGGATAATTTGCACTTTAGTTTGAACTAATCCGCAAACACAGTTCAAATTTTGAGTAATTTATCATTCAAAAACTTCTGGTCATTTGGTCAAAATTGTAGCTAATGTATGTTAAACAAGCAGTACTGTAAATATGAGATCGCTGGTGAACCGGTGATGACTCAGACCCCAGTACGCCAGAATTGGCCTATCCCCGCCCCTTCGTCATTGTGTCACCGATGCTGTCACCGCCCTGTCATCTTCGCCATCGCCTACCCCTGCCCCTTCGCCATTGCGTCACTGTCACTGTCACCACCCCATTGACATTGTCATTGCCACCGTGGCCATCCTCGTCACCATCGTCGTCATTGCCGTTGTGTGGGCTCGAAAGCGCGCGAGTGAGTAAGAGTGGGCAGAGGGTGGAACGAGACAAAGGAAAGGGGATGGAGGAAGTTGTTGCCAAGTCTGAGCTAAGACAAGAGGCCAAATTTTGTTGCGCACGAGTCGGCCGATAACACGAAGCCAAAAGGGAACGGGGGAAATAGTCGTTGGGACAAGCGTGTGACTTGTAGTTGTTGTCCGGCCTATTCGAGCCTGGGCCGTTGCGGTTGGGACACCTCTGTAGGGTACGGTTCTGAATTTGAGGGGTTCCGATTCTTAAAGTCACCGGAGACTGCTGGGCCGAGCGAGGACAGAGGTAAGTCGGCTTGGACATCTCAAGCAAGCTAAGCCAAGCCGAAGCGAAAGTGCCAAGAGAGCGGTGAAGGAGGAGATCGAGCTGCCAGGGCTAAGGTTCGTATTTTGCGAGCAAGGTGGCACATGGGCGACTCTTGAAGTCGCATAAGATCGAAGCATCATTGGTAGTCTTACACTGTGGGCATAGTACAATGTTATGTGGGCTCATATGCTAATTTTATAAGAAGCATATCCCATAAATGTATAAAAAGTTGATGTGTAAAATATTGTGAACTTATTCAC
>WNGR01022859.1_pt1 | contig 10930 bp, 9 predicted proteins | sample 5407581 | NCBI WGS metagenome assembly WNGR01 (sample SAMN13153383, study PRJNA577476) | soil metagenome | isolation source: 80 cm soil or saprolite under Garry oak tree replicate 2 | place: USA:California | collected 2016-06-15 | reverse complement strand
CGGTATCCCAGTCGGGCCGCAGTGGCATGTGGGACTTGCCGTCGGCCTCCAGTCGGACGCCGAGGATCTGGTGGAGTTCCACCACGTTCCGGTCGAAGCCCAGGCGGGAGCCCGCCATGTAGAGCCGCCACACCCGGGCGGTGCCCTGGCCGACCTCGGCGACCGCCTCGTCCCAGTGGGCGTCCAGGTTCGCGCACCAGGCCGCCAGCGTCCGCGCGTAGTGTTCGCGCAGGTTCTCCTCGTGCCGGATCTCGAACCCCGCGCCGTTCATGACCGACACCAGGTGGCCCGGTCCTTCGAGTTCTCCGTCGGGGAACACATACCGGTTGATGAACCCCCCGGCCCGCCGCGAGGGCTCGGCGCTGTCCGGCCGGGTGATGCAATGGTTCAGCAGCCTGCCGCCCGGCTTCAGCTTGCCGAACAGGAACGCGAAGTAGGCCGGGAGCTGGGCCTTGCCGATGTGCTCGGTGAGGCCGATCGAGCTGACCGCGTCGAACCCGGTTTCCGGCACGTCCCGGTAATCAAGGTGGCGCACCTCCGCGAGGTCGGACAGCCCTTCACGGATGATGGCTTGCTGTGCCCACGCCGCCTGTTGCGCCGACAGCGTGACCCCCAGAGCCTTGACCCCGTGCTCGCGGGCGGCGTGCCGGACCATCCCGCCCCAGCCGCAGCCGACATCCAGCAACCGCATTCCGGGCCGGAGCGCCAGTTTCCTGGCCACCAGTTCGTGCTTGTACGCCTGTGCCTGCTCCAGGGACGCGTCCTCGTCCGGGTAGCAGGCGCAGGTGTAGGCCATCGAGGGACCGAGTACCCACTCGTAGAACGTGTTGGACACGTCGTAGTGGTGCGCGATGGCCGAGGCGTCCCGCCCCTTGGAGTGCCGGTGCCCGCTCAGCCAGCGCCGCCGCACCCGCACCTCCTGCGGGGGCGGCGGCACCCGCGGGTAGAGGAGCTTCGGCCCGCCGAGGTCGCGCAGGACGCGGAGCCGTTCGGCGGTGCTCAGGTTCACCCGTTGCGCCTGTGCCATCCGGGCGAGCGCGGTGTACATGTCGCCCTCCACGTCGAGATGGCCGGAGACGTAGGCGCGTGCCAGCCCGAGCGAGCCTGGTGCCTGGGCGATGTAGGACACCGCGACCGGGGAGCGGATCGTGATCCGCACCGGCGCGGCCGCTACCCCCGCCTCGCTTCCGTCGTAGACGCGGAACTCCACCGGGGCATCGGGCCCCGCGATCCGCTCGAACACCTTGGCCAGCGCCATGACCGCCATCCCTTCACTGCCGCGGCGCGTTTCGCTATCTGCCGCGCACGCACTTCTCGTACAGCCCGGACAACCTGCCGCCTCCGTCGTAGGCGCTCTTGAGCCGGGCATATGCGGGGCCGTTGTAGGCGGCCCAGAACTCCTCCTCGGAATAGAACGACGTGGAATACAGGCCCTTGTGCCCGCCCAGGGCGGTCACCTCCGCCTCGACCAGCCGGTTGTGGTGCCCGTCGGCGCGGCCAGGTGGCAGCGGCACGGTCCCCCAGAAGCCGAAGTTCACGTACACCTCACCCGGCTTCAGCGGATACAGGGGCCACGGGCTGCCGCTGCGCAACCGCAGCGGGCACAGCCACACCGGGCTCATGCCCACCTCGGCCGCGAAGAAGCGCAGGAACTCGGCCCCGCGGTCCACGGGGATCTCCACGTCCTGGATCACCGCTTCGCGTGACGGCAGGCCACGGTTGGCGTTGAGCGTGTCGGACAGCCCGTGCCGGCGGTCGAAGGCGACCAGCGACCGGTACACGTCGGATCGCCGGTAGCGGCGTGGCCAGAATCTCCTGATCACCGGGTTCTGCACGCCGAACGGCCGGGAGCACCAGAACCAGTCGGTGTCCCAGCGCCACAGGTAGTCGCGGATGGTCAGGAAGTCCTCGCGCGGCCCGCGCACCGACTGGTAGTAGATGCGCTGGCCGTTGTAGTCGCTGCGCCATGGCGCCACATCGCTGTAGGCGCCCACCGTCAGGTAGATCTCGTCCAGGCCGAACACGGTGCCATCGACGAAGTCGGCACGGTGGCCGTGCAGGCTGCCGTCCACCGCGATCTGGGCGATCGCCGCCATGCACTCCTGCGGGCTGGTGTAGGCGAAATGCCGCAGGTGAACGAACGGCGCGACCGGCTCGAGTTCGATGGTGAGCGACAAGGCGTAGCCGAGCGTGCCGTAGGAGTTCGGGAAGCCGCGGAACAGCTCCGCGTGCTCGCCTGCCGCGGTCGCCGTCACCACCCGCCCGTCCCCGGTAAGGATCTCCATGGCGGTCACCGACTCGTGCGGCAGGCCGTTGCGCAGCGAGGTCGATTCGATGCCGAGCCCGGTGACCGCACCGCCGAGGGTGATCGTCTTCAGTTGCGGCACCACCAGTGGCATCAGGCCGTGCTTCAGGGTGGCGTCCGCGAGGTCCTCATAGGTGGTCATGCCGCCGACGACCGCGGCCCGGGCTGCCGGGTCCACGTGCAGCACCGTGGTGAACGCGGACGCGTCCAGCCCGGCGGTGGTGCCTGGCCCCTTGCCCCGGCGGTGGCCCGGGGCCCTGGGCGCCGGGTCGCGGAACCGGAACAGGTTCGAGGTGCTCTTGGCCAGCCGGACCGGGGTCCCGGCGGGCAGGGCAGCGTAGGACTCGCGGAGGGCGGCGACCGCAGCCCGGTGCTCGGCGGCCACCACGGAGGGCAGTTGCACCACCGGCGATGCCGTACCCGGCCCCGCAGTACCTTGCCGTGCCGTACCCGGCCCCGCAGTACCGTGCCGTGCCGTGCCCTGCCCCGCCCTGCCCGGCCCCGCCGAGCCGGACCCTGCCGCACCGGACCCCGCCGCAGCGGACCCCGCCGAGCCGGGCCCCGCCGCTTCGGGATGGCCGCTGCCCACTGCGGCATCGGTCATGCCCGTCCCTCCCTCCTGTCACAGGCCGGTCTTGCATTGAGGATGACCGCGCCAGGCCCGTGCCGGCAAGTTTGCTTTCATCCGGCCGAAAGGCGGACAGAGTCTACCGTTAGGTAACTTGCTTCCTCAGCGCCCCTTCCTGCGCGAACCTCCCTGCCGCGGCCGAGGCCGTCCCGGCTTGCGCGACGGAGGTGACTGGGCGTAGCTCTGCGCGACCTCTCCCGGGGTCATGGGCAGGCGCGCCTCGGACGGTGGCACTCCCGCGGCGAGGATCTCCCGCAGCAGCAGTGCCATGGAGTAGCCCGGATCGGCGCCGAGGGCCCGGTCCAGGGCGATGTTCGCGAGCGTCCCGTCACCGGCCTGCCATGCGGTGAAGGCCAGCAGCGAAGCGGGCGCGGGCAACCATGGGCCATCGGCCCGGCGCACGATGTCGGCCCATAAGGCCAGGTGCGCTTGGCGGTGCTCGGGGATCATCCTCGCCCATGCGTCATCACGCACGGCGAGATGGATCAGGCTGACGGCGAGCCAGGCGAGCCGGTCCTCGTCGGTGATCCGGCCGCCGCCGCGGTACACGCCGATCGCTTCTCGGACGGCCCGCCGTCCCTGGCTGATCGCCAGCCGCAGGGGGTTGCCGGGCCCGTTGCGCCGCGCCCGGTCCACCAGGGCCTGCGCCCTCAGGCAGGCCCGGTCGATGGCCTGGTCCATGGCGCGGGCCGCGGCGCCGGTCAGCGGGGCGACAGTGGCGGCGACGGCGTCGCGGTCCGGGTAGGCGGCGAGCCCCGCGACGGTCATGGCCGCGGCCGCCGGATGCGACCGGTAGTCGAATGCCGTGCCCTCGACCGGGCAGCACGCCACGTTGGCGCACAGGTAGGACCAGTACCGGCCGTCCTCGACCCGGAGTAGCTCACGCAGCTCCAAGCGCCGCTGCCGGACTGCGGCGGCGAACGCGTCCGCGACCGGGGTGACCAGCCGCCCGGGACCGTAACCGATCCCGATCACCGTGCTGGCTCCGCGCTGGCCGAGCACCGCCACCGCGTGATCCGCGATCGTGGCTGCCGCCTCGGTGCCAGGCGGGTCGGGCAGGTCGTAGCGGAACCCGAGTTCGACCCGGCGGCGGGAGCCCGTCGCGCCGATCACCACGAAGCTGAGCCGTGGGTGGAAGCCCATCAGGTGCGGCACCACCGCCAGGATGTCGGCCGGGCCGCTGACCTGGACTCGGGGCAGGGTCATGTCCGGCCGTGGCGCGGCCTCTCCCGATCCAGGTGGCGCGCCGGGGCCGGCGGGCGGGGGCGCGGAGGCTGGGGCGGCCGTCCCCGGCGGCGGCGGTTGGCCCGGTGCCGGGCCACGACCGGGCGGAGGACGCTGCCCGGGCAGAGGACGCTGCCCGGGCGGAGGACGCTGCCCGGGCGGAGGACGCTGCCCGGGCGGAGGATGCTGCCCGGGCGGAGGACGCCGCCCGGATGGAGGGCGCCGGGCCGGCGGGGACGGCCGGGCAGGTTCCGAGGCGTACCCGGGCGACAGGCGCTGACCGGGCTCGGGCTGCGCGGGCAGGCGGGCCCCGCCGGCCTCGTGGGGGCCGGGCGCAGGGGCCCCCGGCAGGGACGGCTCGGCGGGGACATCACGGCCGGGACCGGGCTCGTCAGGGCCAGCCCGGTAGGGACCAGGCTCGCCGGGACCGCGCGCGGAACGGGCGGCGGGAGCGGGACTGCGTGACGGCTGTGCGGTTTCCATGCAGCCAGGCTGCCGCCCGCGGCGGGGACACGGAGGCCACCAGCCGCCCTGTGGATAAAGCGCGCCCATTTCCGAACCCCGTCCACAATGGAGCCCCGGCGGCCTTGACAGTTCGGGTGCGGGCTGTTCGCGCGCGGGAACATCGGGTGGACTCGCGGTGCTATGCCGCGCGCCCCGGCAATGGCCCGAATTGGACGGACGGGTTCTCTAGAGCGCGATGCCGAGAAGGGCGTCCACGGTGTCGCGGACCAATGCCGCCGACGCGGTCATCCCGGCGGGCAGTTCGACGGCCCCGGTGACCGCCGAAGCCCAGCGGTCCACGGCGGCAAGCGCGCCCGGGGCATCGAGGTCGTCGGCGAGCCGCTCGCGCACCGCGGCCAGCACGCTCTCCCCCGACAGCACGCCCTCCCCCGGAGGCACGCCCTCCCCCGACAGCACGCCCTCCCCCGACAGCACGCCCTCCCCCGGAGGCACGCCTTTCCCGGGTTCCCCGGAACCCGGTTCTGCCCCGGAGGAGTCCGCGCCGGAACCCGCGCCTGGGCCCGCCCCGGTCCCCGCCCCGCTCACGGCCGCCTGGCCCACGGCCGCCCGGCTCACGGCCGCCCGGCTCACGGCCGCCCGGCTCACGGCCGCCCGGCTCGCGGCCGCCCGGCCCACGGCCGCCCGCCAGTGGGCCAGCCGTTCCTGCGCGGCGGCCAGCCCGGCCGCGGTCCAGTCCCAGTCGTCCCGGTAGTGATGCGCCAGGATGGCCAGCCGCACCGCCATCGGGTCCACGCCGTCGGCCACCAGGCGGGACACGAACACCAGGTTCCCCAGTGACTTGGACATCTTCTCACCGTCCAGGCGGACCATCCCGGCATGCGCGTAACAGCGGGCGAAGACACCGCGCCCGGCCGTCCCGGCCCGCCCCGGCGCCCCGTCGGCGAAGGCCACCCGCGCGTGCGAGGCGCTGAACTCGTGATGCGGGAAGATCAGATCCTTCCCGCCGGCCTGGACGTCGAACACCTCACCGAGGTAGGACGTGGCGATCGCCGCGCACTCCACATGCCAGCCAGGGCGGCCGGGACCGAGCCCAGAGTCCCACGACGGCTCCCCCGGCCGGGCCGCGAGCCAGACCAGCGGGTCCAGCGGATCCTTCTTCCCCGGCCTGGCCGGGTCACCGCCACGCTCGGCGGACAGCTCGGCCATGGCCGCCGGGTCCAGGTGCGACACGGCGCCGAACTCCGGGTCCGCGGCCCGGGAGAAGTACATGTCCCGCTCAACTTCGTAGAGGGCACCACGGTCGGCCAGCACCTGGTTCATCCGCTCGATCAGCGGGAGCGCCTCCACCGCCCCGACCAGCCGGGCCGGCGGCAGCACCCGCAGCGCCTCCATATCGCCCCGGAACCGCGCGACCTCCCGGTCCGCCAGGTCCCGCCAGTCCTCGCCGTCGCGATCGGCGCGCTCCAGGAGCGGCCGCTGTCCAGCCAGGCCCGGGCCAGCAGGTCCCAGGCCACATAGGTCGCCGCGTGCCCCAGGTGGGTCGCGTCGTAGGGGGTGATCCCGCACGCGTACAGGCTCGCCCGGTGCCCGGCCGCGGCCCGCGTCAGCTCGCCGGAGGCGGTATTGGCCAGGTGCGGGTCCGCGCCGGGTCCCGGCAGGGAAGGAACGCTCGCCGCGCGCCAGGTCTCCATGTGCGCAGGCTACCGCCGGCCCGCGGGCCCGCCGCTGGGGCGGCGACCGTCCAGCGCGGGCACCAGCCGCGCGGGCGCGGCCTGCTCGAACGCGTACGCGAGGGCGATCAGCGCCGGCTCGCTCCATGCCGGGCCGAGGAAGGAAAGGCCGACCGGCAGGCCGGACACATTTCCCGCCATTACGGTCACCGCGGGGTACCCGGACACCGCGGATGGCCCTGAGGTGTGGAAATGATCATGGTCGCCGAGCACGTAATCGGTCAGCCAGGCGGGATTCGCGGTCAACGTGACAACGGCGTCAAGCCGGTGCGCGGCGAGCGGCCCGTCCAGGGCCTCCCGGGCCCGCTGGGAGGCTTCCGCCCGTGCCGCCTGGTAGCCGGGTTCCCCGGGATCGCCGCTTGTGGCTTCCGCCCGCTCGAAGTATTCCTGTCCGAAATGGACCAGCACCGTGTCTGCGTATCTCAGGTTGAATTCGATGAGCCCGGCCAGGTCCGCCGGGTGCGGTCCGCGCAGCCCCGCCAGGTAGGCATTGAGATCGTGCTTGAATTCGTGCGTCAGGGCCGCGAACTCCGGTTCGGTGATATCGGCCGCACCGGGCAGTTCGACCGGGTCGGCCAGTTCGGCCCCGGCCTCGCGCAACACAGCCACCGCCTGGTCCAGCACGGCGGTGGTGCGGGCGCCAGCGTCCAAGGCCGGGTCCCGCCACACGCCCAGGCGCGCTCCGGCGAGCGCGGACGGGTCGAGGAACGTCGTGTAGTCCCGGGCCCGGACGGCGGCGGGCGCGGTCGCCGGGTCGGCCGGGTCCGCGGCGGCGAGCACGGACAGCAGCGCGGCGGCGTCCGCCACCGACCGGGCCATCGGGCCCGCGGTGTCCTGTGCCAGCGAGACCGGGACGATCCCGCCGCGGCTGACCAGGCCAAGGGTCGGCTTGATGCCCACGATCCCGCAGGCGCTGGACGGGCAGACGATGCTGCCGTCGGTTTCCGTGCCCACCGCGAGCGGGGCCAGGCCCGCGGCGACCGCGACCCCCGAGCCGGAACTGGAGCCGGACGGATTGCGGCCGGGCCCGTGCGGGTTGACGGCCTGCCCGCCGAGCGTGCTCCACCCGCTGCTGGAGTGGCTGGATCGGAAGTTCGCCCACTCCGACAGGTTGGCCTTGCCGAGGATCACCGCGCCCGCCTCGCGCAGCCGGGTGACCAGGAACGCCTCGTCCTGTTCGGCCTCGGCGAGGGCCGGAGAGCCGGCCGTGGCCGGCATCCCCGCCACGGCGATGTTGTCCTTGATCAGCACCGGGATACCGGCCAGCGGGCCGGGCGCCTCGCCGCGCGCCTGCGCCTCGTCACAGGCCCGCGCGTCCGCGGCGGCCTGAGGGCTGACGCTGATGACCGCGTGCAGCGCCGGGTTGAGCCGCTCGATCCTGCTGGAGTAGAAAGCTGTCAGTTCCGCGGCGGTGAGGGCGCCGTCGGCGAGGGCCTGGCGCAGCGCCGCGACCGAAGCTGTGTCCGGATCGAGCCCGGTCCCGCCGGGCGTTTCCGTTACCTGCGACGTTGCCTGCGGTGGGATGATCGGCTCGGACATGCTAGGAGGATAACGGCGTGACTTCATCCATCGGCTCGCTCACCGTCGTCCCGGCGCTCGGCAGGCCCGATCTGCTGGCCGTGCCCGTGGCCCGCGCGCTCGCCGCGCTCGGCGCGGCCGAGGCCGGCGGGATCGGCGTGGCCGAAATCGACCCGGAGGTCGCGGACACGGCGGCGTTCTGTGAGCGGTACGGGGTGAGCCCGGCCGAGTCGGCCAACTGCGTGGTGATCGCGGGCAAGCGCGAGGGCGAGACCAGGTACGCCGCCTGCGTGATCCTGGCCACGACCAGGGCCGACGTCAACAACGTGGCCCGCCGTGAGCTTGACGTGCGCAAGGCCTCGTTCGCGGCGATGGACGTGGCGGTCGCCGAGAGCGGCATGGAGTACGGCGGGATCACCCCGCTGGGCCTGCCGGCGGCCTGGCCCGTCCTGGTGGACGCGGCCGTGGCGGACACCCCGTTCGTGGTGATCGGCAGCGGCGTCCGGCGGTCCAAGCTGGTGCTGGCCGGGAAGCTGCTGGCCAGCCTGCCCGGAGTGCGGGTGATCGAGGGCCTGGCCCGCTGACCGGACGCCGTTTGTCATGGTTGCGCCAACCACGGCAAGAGAATGTGATGGCTGCGCCAACCATCACAAACGGATAGCGCGCCCGGAAGCGGAGGCGGTCAGGGGAGCCAGGACACGTGGCCGTGCAGCACCGCGTAACCGACGAAGGCCCCGATGTCGATCAGCGTGTGCGCGATGATCATCGGGGTCACCCGGCCCCACCTGCGGTACAGCACGCCGAAGATGACGCCCAGGATCGCGTTGCCGATGAACCCGCCGAACCCCTGGTACAGGTGGTACGAGCCGCGCACCACCGCCGCCAGCGCGATCGCCTTGCCCGGGGCCCAGCCGAGCTGGTCCAGGCGGCGCAGCAGATAGCCGAGGACCAGGATCTCCTCGAGGATCCCGTTCTGGGCCGCGTCCAGGACGAGCACCGGGATGCGCCACCAGACCGCGGGCAGGTTCTCCGGCACCACGTTGAGGCTGATGCCGAGGTGGTAGGCCGCGATGTACAGGGCCAGGCCGGACCCGCCGATGAGCGCGGCGAGCACGGCACCGCGGAGCACGTCGCTGGCCGGGCGGGTGGTGTCGATGCCCAGCGCCGCGGGCCCCTCGCCGTCCCGGGCCAGCAGGTAGCAGACCAGCGCGACCGGCGCGAGAGCGACCAGGACGTTGGCCAGTTGCAGGGTCAGGTCCAGCAGCGGCCGGCCCGGCGCGAGCGACCCGACGAGCAGGGCCCGCTGCTGCCGCAGCGCCTTCGGGGCGGTCAGCGAGCCGATCAGGTTGATGACCGCGAACAGGGCACTGGCACCGAGCGACACGCTGAAGACGACGATGATCTCCCAGCCGAGCATTCGCCTGGTCAGCGGCGGGAGTGCAGCCGGGGCCCCGGAATTCACCCCAGGACTCTATTAGCTCAGCCTGCATACCAGGTCAACGCGCGCTGCGAGCGCGCTGGACACAGCCTCAGGCACAGACCAGGCACGCGCCCGGCATCGAGGCACGGACCAGGCACGCGCCCAGCACCGAGGCACGGACCAGGCACGCGCCCGGCACCGAGGCGGGCCCCCGGCGCCGGGAGGTACGGGGTCAGGCGCCGGCCGCGGTGACGATCGCGTCGGTCACGAAACCGAGCACGACGCCGAGCAGGATCGCCCAGGTGACCAGTTCCTTGAGCTTCGACGCCCGGGCCACGGCGAGCAGCTCGATGACCACGTACAGGATGGAGCCGCCGGCCAGGGCGAGGAAGGCCACGCCGAGCAGTGGGCTGGTCACCACCTGGCCCGCCATGGTGCCGAGGAACGTGGGGCCGCCGCCGATGAGGCCAAGCAGGACGAGCCGCCCCCAGGTCGGCCGCTCCCCCGCCGCGGCAAGCGGGGCCACGATGCCGAACCCCTCGGTCGCGTTGTGCGCGCCGAACCCGATCACCAGCAGCACGGCCAGGCTGAGCTGGCCTGCCGCGGCGGACGAGCCGATCGCCAGCCCCTCGCCGAAGTTGTGCATGCCGATGCCCACGGCGATGAGTAGCGAAAGTTCCGCCGCCCTGACCTTGGCGGCGTCCGGGCCCGCGGGCAGCACTGGCCGGCGCGCGACGGCCGCGCCCGGTCCCTCGGGCCGCATCGCCGCGGCCCGCCGCTTCATCCAGCGGTCGAAGTAGACCAGGCCCATCAGGCCGACGCCGAGGCAGCCCAGCATGGTCAGGCCGTCGGCGAACGCGGTCCGGTAGTTGTGCGCGCTGAGCGCGGCATCGGCCGGATCCCAGGCGTTCGTGAGCACGTCCCAGAGCAGGAAGATCAGGATGCCGATGGCGAGCGCATTGAGGAAGACCTTGAGCCGTGGCATCGGCGCCCGCATGCGCCCGAGCGGCAGTCCCAGGAAGATGGTGAACCCCGCGATTGCGCCCAGAAGGGCAATCTGGCTTGATGACAAGGGGATTCCTCTCCTGGTGGGCCGGCCGGGCTGGGGCAACGCGGGCCAGCTTACTAAAGTTAGGCTTGCCTAACAACGGGACCCCCGCCCGAACGCCCCGCCCATCTCCCGGGCCGCTCGCGGGCCAGGAAAAGCGCCGGCCGCCGCGTCCAGCAATGAACGCGGCGGCCAGCCTTCCTCCCGCCCGGCCACGGCATCATCCAGGGCCGCGGGAAACTGTGCTCTTAGCTGATGGCCTCGCCTAGGAGGTCGTCGAACTCGCCCATCTTGACGCCTTCGATCAGCGCGGCGACTTCCGCATGGGTGTAGATCAGCGCGGGGCCATCGGGGTATCGCGAGTTCCGGACGGCGAACTCGTCGCTGCCCAGCTTGGCCAGCTCGACGCAGGCGCCCTGCGAGTTACTGGCACTGCTCTTACGCCAGCCGGCCCCCGGGAGTTCCGTGGCCGGCATTCCGTTGTACGTTTTCATTCCTCTATGACTTCCTCAAGCATCCCGCTCAAGATTTCGATTGTTCGTTCTGGTGACTCGCCCTCGACGCTGAGGCGCTCCATCACTTCGGTGTACTT
>WNGR01010044.1_pt1 | contig 10930 bp, 10 predicted proteins | sample 5407581 | NCBI WGS metagenome assembly WNGR01 (sample SAMN13153383, study PRJNA577476) | soil metagenome | isolation source: 80 cm soil or saprolite under Garry oak tree replicate 2 | place: USA:California | collected 2016-06-15 | reverse complement strand
GAACAGCTACGTTCTGCAAGATTTGAGAATGGACAGCTTTCAGCGAGGACCGTTCCGTTTTCAGTATCGAGAAGGTTTCTTGCTGCTGATAGAGCGAAAGACTTTCCCCTCGTTCTTCATAGGCGGTTTTGCGCGTTCCGAGCAGATGGTTATAAAGCCAACGACACTCTTCAAGCGTCTCGTTGAGCTTCTGGACTTGTTTCTTATTCGGAAAGAGACGATACTGAAACATTTTACGCATGTGTGCATTATCGCACAAAGTAGAACAGATGTCAAAGGGCAAGAGAGCACCCAACCCATCACGCCCCATAAGGTAGGCCCATTCATCCCCGCCTTGAAAGGGCGGGGCTTTCTGGGCCGTTGGCGGTAAATAAGGGATTGGAATAGACCAACCAGGACCAGACTCATTGTAATGGCGGATGTTATTGCATAGATTTCTACTTTCCGCTCAGCTTTTGCTCTCGCTGATGCCTCCTCTTTGGCCCGTTTCTCGGCTTCCTCTCTTGCCTGTTTTTCCCGGTTGATTTCTTCCAGACTTTGCCCGAGGTCTTCTTTTTGATTCAATCTGGGTGTAGTACGCTCTTTTTCCTTCTGACGCAGAAGCTGCTCTGCTTCATCAGCTCTTGCTTTCTCCTTTTCACGCGCTATCCTTTCTTGTTCAAGTCTCTTTTCTAAAGCTTCTTTTTCGGCCAATTCGCGCTTAAGTTCTATTTCCAATGCAGCTTTTTCCTCCAAAAGACTCGCATTTTGGCCTTGTAGAGCTGACTCTAGATATTCATGGAATTGTTCATTTTCTGAAGGATTTAAAGGTTCTAGCAACAAGTCGTTAGAAAGTAGCTGAATGGCAGTTTCCTCCGGTAAGGATTCATAATGCTTTTAGATAACTTAACATCTTCGAACGGGCCTCGTTAGATTTGCTTTCAATAGCCCGAAATTCAGGGATAACAAACGTCTCCTCAAAGGAACGGTCAAAATCAGTATTCGCCGGCAAAAAAGGTAGCAGAACTTGCAAAAAACTATAAGGAAGTACTGCACTGGCAGCTTGATTTTGCTGTTGGCTCGTCTCCCAATCGAACATATACAAGAGATTATCGCAAGTAATGAACAATGCTAACCTGATGATTGAAAAGCTTTCCAGCCCAGTTCATCCGCCACCATCTGAAGGGATACATTTTTCTATGATTATTGATGTGCAAGAATTGCCATTGCACCCTTTCGTGCGTTACAGTATAATGTGGAGCCATTGAAAGAAAGGCCACCGGCATAGGTTATATTGATAGTTACATGATGGCGCGCCTGAGTCCTCTCGTCAGAGAACAAGTTTCCCGATCAGCGGAAGAAAATGGATTGCCGAACATTTCAAACAGTTATGTAGAAACGTTAACACGAGTACCTGAGGCTCCGGCTCTTCCCTCAGCCGCCAGGCAGGAGGAGTCGAAGACACCATAGCGAGGTAATTCCGGTTGGCTGATGACACCAGTATCAATTACCAGCATTTCTTCAAAAAACTGCTAGAGGCAGAGCCCTGGCCGGTAATCATCATTGATCGCAACCTGTCTATCTGTTTCTACAACCAACGCTCCGTTCGCTTGTTGGAGGCAGCTGAGCCCCTGCAAGGCGTCTCATTGGAGCAAATCATTCACAACCAGGCGATGTTACAACTTGTACAAGAGAGTATCCATGCTGGACAGGTTCGCAACGGCGAATATACCAGGGATGCTTCCGGTACAGCATGGAGAGTTTCGGTCACTCCGCTTGAGCATGACGAGGGGGAAAAGCGGGCCAAAGGTACTCATCTGACAGGCGACCGGGGAAGCGGGGAGGCATTAACGTACAGGTATTTTGCTATCGCCATTGAGGATTTAACCGAATTGCGCCGACTGGAACGCGTGCGCCGTGATTTTATTGCCAACATTTCGCATGAATTGCGCACGCCCCTTGCATCGGTGCGCTTACTGGCAGAGACGCTCGAAGAGGCAATCGACACTGACCGCGATAAAGCGCAAATGTTCCTCGAGAAGATTGAAACCGAGGTTTATTATCTGAACGGGCTGGTCACTGAATTACTTGAACTTTCGCGTATCGAATCCGGGCTGGTACCAATGGTGATCGAGCCAGTAGAGGCTGAACAGTTGGTGCGCGAGGTTATGGCGCGTATGTTGCCACAGGCACAACGGCACCGAGTGACGCTGCGCACGGACGTTGACGAAGGCAAGATACGGGTGGCCGCTGACAGCAAACAGATCGCACGTGTACTCGTCAATCTAGTTCACAACGCCATCAAATTTACGCCTTCTGGCGGGACGGTGACAATTGGAACGGCATTACAGGCGGGGAGACAGACACAGCGTTTTTTTGTACGCGATACCGGCGTAGGGATTCGTCAAGAAGAATTACCGCGTGTCTTTGAACGCTTTTATAAAGCTGACCGCGCCCGCTCGAAAACTGATTTCATTGGACCTGGAGGGGGCGGGAGTGGTTTAGGACTGGCTATTGCACGACACGTTGTGGAGGCACACGGTGGGCGTATCACGGTAGAAAGCTGTGTTGGGCATGGGAGTACATTCACATTTACCTTGCCAGTAGCTTCACGCAGCAGTACATAATTGTACCGCAGCGAAGGATGTATCATGGATCCGGAACTCGAAAAGCGATTGCACAATGCCAGCAGAGAAGACCTCATCCAGCTGTTAGAGGAGCTTTCTGTACGCCATCCTGTTTTATTGACAGAGATTATGAGCATCCTGGAGAGGTTGCCGGACGAGTCAATTTCAGCTGAGGAGAGCGACGAAGAGGTAACGGAAGATTGGGATTTCAATGGTGATGAGCAGGCCCTTCCTGCATTTCCTACGCGTCCCACCTTGCCTCCAAGGAATAATGAAACGCACCAGCAGCGAGTTGAGGAGTTCGCCCGGCGTCTGCGCCAGGAAGAATCACCGCAAGTTCTCTTTGACATGTTGAGAGATCTGGTTGAAGATGCAGTTTCTTTCAGTGGGCAGAAAGATGGGTTTGCAGCGCTTGATCTCTTTGCCGTTTTGATTGATGAACGGCTGCTGGAGCTCAACCCGGTCACAACGCCCTTATTCGATGAAATGATTGATGCCGGGATGTACTCGTTAGAGGCTGTGCTAACCGAGGCAAGCAGCAACACACTGTTTGACAAAGATACGGCGGCGCTGTCGCCGCTTCTCAACGCGCAGGCCCGCCATCGCTGGCTGGAACGTCTCTTCGCGCTGTGGCTTAAACGCTTAGATGCGCACAGAGTTGAAGAGGACTTGCCGGAGTTAATTCTGGATGTGGCATGGAGCGAAGATATATTACATTTGAGAAGCCTTGTACAGAGCGAATTACAGAAGCATCCACAGACTGCGCATGCTAATATCGTTGATTTTAGCCACCAATACCGCACAAAAGCGCTGGAGAAGTTCTTAAAGGAGTTGCCGCGAACATAATTTGTTAACATTTATTATAACAAATGATGATTTTAAGAATATCTTTATGCCAAACATGTTGCACTTGATGAATCCGTGTGGTACTATTCATTACTGAACAGGTTTCATTCCTGGTTAAGGATATTACAGGTTTTGCTTTGTTCCTGTTTTATTTTTCGCGCAAACGGCACTCCCTCGGGGGAGAGGGAGCGTGGTGGAGCACCCAAACAAAAGGCTATTTTCACCATGGGTGCCCCTAAAACCCTACATGAACTGAGACCCACATACTTATACACTGGCAGGTACACTGGCAGGTACCCGAGAGGTACGGCAGGTGGGTTGAAGGTAGGAGGGTGGTAAAGAGAAAGAGGAAAGCGGCATGAGCAAACTGGTTATGATCGTTGACGATTCACTCACCGTTCGCAAGATCGTAGAAACCAGCCTGAGACGCGAGGGTTTTGATTCTGTCAGTTACACCGATGGCATTGAAGCATTACGAGCAATAACTGAACAACGCATGAAACGCATACCCGACCTGGTGATACTTGATATCGGTCTTCCCAAAATGGATGGCTACGAGTTCGCGCGGCGGCTGAAAACCAAGCCGCAATTCAACAATACCGTCATTGTTATGCTGACGAGCCGTGACAGGGTGATAGACCGCCTCAAGGGTCGTCTGGCTGGCGCAAAAGACTATATTACGAAGCCATTCAAAACGCAAGAGGTTATTTCTGTCCTACACTCACATTTAGGGACTCCGACCTATTCGTAAAGAGAGATAAGCCTGGGAGGCAGAGGTAACTTACAGAGAGTAAATGAACGAGCACCCCACGGTTAGCGCTGCCTATTTAGACGAAACACATCTACAACACCTTGAGCAGTTAAGTGACGAGGAGTTCTGGGACTATGCGCGTAAGCTGGCAAACCAGGAGCCTGTTGCGGCACAACCCGAAGAATGTCTCGAATGTACCTTGAGTAATGGTTCCTGCCTTATTCCCCTCTTAGCACTCAACGAGGTCGTATTGCCTCCTCATCGACTTGCATTGCTTCCTGCTACCCCTGAGTGGATGCCCGGCGTGGTTGCCTGGCGGGGTCAAGTGATCGCAGTGATTGATTTGAGTATGTATCTCTCTGGCCACACGCTTGATCTATCCAACGGTATACTACTCATCGCAGACAGTGTAGGTTTAGCGCTTGGTCTACTTGTCCCCGCAATTGGTCAAACAGCTTCTATTCAGTACGATATGCAGGTCGCATCTAAAGACCCAACAGCAACGGTGGAGAAGGCAGAGCAGGCCTCACCCTGGTATTTACCTTCAAGGGCAATCTTTGTGAAGGGAATACAAAAAGGATCCCTCGTTTTAGACGTACCATCACTGCTGGCCGATGCAGTACAGCAAATAGAAACAGCAGCCCTCAATGGATGATGAATTCAACCAGAACGAACTCTCCGCCGAAGACCTGGCAATATTGCAGGCCTTCGATGAAATGGACCTGGAGGGATGGGAAGTGGAGCGTTCTGAAAAAGGCATCTCAACACGGCCACTGACCGACCAGGAGATGGGTATTGATTTCCTTGCACCAGAGGAATTGCTTGCCATTTTTGTCAGGGAAGCTGGTGAAGATATAGCAGCGATACGACAAACGTTGCAGCAATTGGAACCTGATGACCACTTAGAGAGCGCCCGCTTACAGGTGTTACAGCGTACTGCACATAAATTGAAAGGCAGCACGGGCGCTATGGGATGTACGGCAATGTCAACGATTGCCCACCACATAGAAGAACTGGTAAAGCTCATCACCAGTGGGACTATCGTGCCTTTCATCGGACTGAATGCGCTGGTCCAAACGGTACGCGCTTTAGAGACGACACTGAATAGCCTGGTGACCTCCGGTGTAGAAAGTAGCGACCCGCTCACCGAACTTGGGGCGGAGTACAAGGCTCTCAATATAGAGATAGCGAGCGGGCGGGCTGAGAAGCAGGCGCTTTCTAGAGCGGCCGGAGAAGAGCAAGAAACGGCGCCACGCGTCTATGTCCCGCTCAGGGCTACAGTAGAGGCCGAGCCGTTCAGCAAAGCTCCACAAGAGTCCCACACGACCCTGCACGTTGTGCGTGTTGAAGTTGATCGCTTTGAGCAACTCATCCTGCACACAGAACAATTGGCGGAGCTTAGTAGTCCGTTGGAGAGCGCGCAGGCAGAGGTTGAAAAAGCGCTCCAGGAATTACAGACGGCCCAGGCACGTTTACGACACCTGGAGGTACTGGTATCCACGCAACTGGTGGCCAAAGTTTCCAGTGCCACAATAGGGCCGAACGGCAACGGTGAAAGGCCGACATCGTCGCTGATTGCCCGTATCTTAGATGAGGCGAGGCAACGCACGGGCCAGCACTACCAGCGGAAGAGCAAAGTGGCAACCCGGCAGGTGAAAAAAGCCGATTCGTTCCCGTGGGATGATTTGGAGATCGATCGTTTTACAGAGAATGACGTCCTGGCACATTCACTGGGCGAGGCTATTGCCGATGTCGCCACTGCCTCTGCTCAATTACGCGCAGCATTCGCGCAGCTCAGCCGTATTACACAGCAACACATTGACCAGGCTACCAACGTACGCAACGATACGCTTTTGCTCAGCTTAGCGCCAATCAGCGCGCTTGTGCCACGCATTGAGCGCGCAATCATGATGAGCGTGTTAGCTCAGCAGCACCAGGTTCTTTTCGAGGCGGAAGGCGAAACAACGGAAATTGACCAGGAGATACTGGAGAAGGTCATGCAGCCGCTTTTACAACTGGTGCGCACCTGTACCGCGTATGGATCTCAAAAAGCCACAAAGACGGGCGCTGCAGAGCGTGGAAATGCGGCTGATCGCATCTGGTTGCATGTTCATACGGTAGACAATGAGGTAAACATTGAAGTTGGCTTCTCGATGACGGTGGCCGGTGGAGCGTTAGACGAGGTACAGGAAGCGATACGCCGCTTACATGGCACAATTGTGGCACGACGCAATAATCTGGGCGGTATTAGTTTCCACCTGCGCCTGCCGCGTTCTCAAGGAGCAATACAGGGCTTTCTTGTTGCTGTAGGTGATCGCCGCGTGGTGGTGCCTTTAACACAGGTACAGCGGATCGAACCTGGCAAAGAGAACCGGGGGGAACTGCCCTATACACTCAATAGCCTGCTGGGCTTTCCTATGGAGCAGGCCCTGCCGGAAAGCGAGCGGGCAGCGCTCATCCTGCAGACTGAAGGAAGCCCCCTGGCTGTGCAGGTCGACGCTATTTTGGGAGAGACCCAACTGGTGGTAAAGCCACTCGCCCCACATTTACACCGGCAAGGTATTATTGGAACTGCGATTGATGGCAGGGGCAATATACTGCTGATTGTCGATTTACCTGAACTTATCAATCGCTACGAGATAGTAGAAACCACGGTGAAGGTTGCAGCGATACGCAGCAGGGGCCAACAGCCTGCCTCAATTGCGCAGAAACAGCCATCGATTCTGGTCGCTGATGATTCTGTGTATATACGGCAATCGTTGCACCAGACGCTCAGCTACGCAGGCTACAGGGTCAGCGAGGCTGATGACGGGATGAAGACGCTTGAACGCCTGCTAGACTATCCTCCAGATGCGCTCCTGCTCGACATAGAAATGCCAAACTTGAATGGTTATGATGTTCTCAGTATGATGCGCGCCCACCCGGAGCTTGCAAAAGTGAAAACGATCATATTGACTTCGCGAACTTCTGAGAAGCACAAGGCTAGAGCGCGCGAGCTGGGAGCTCACGCTTACCTCACCAAGCCTTGCCCGCAGGATGTATTGCTAGAGACGCTACGGTCGCTCCTCATGAACTGAGCTGCGCGACATCCTGCTTGCAGCGTCGTATCATCAACGGGGCCATTGACGATAGAACGGAAAAGGATCCCCCCAGGTCAACCTGGAGGGATCCACATATGTTCGAGTATTATCCTTGATACGCCACTGGCGCAGACTCAATTGCACCAGTTTCAACCATTATCTCGCGCAATTGTTTGGCGTCAATGGTTTCGTACAATCGCAAAGCATGGGCAATCCGATCCAGCGTGACGCGATGCTCGGTCAGGAGATGGACGGCACGATTGTGGGCATTTTTGACAAGACGATCAACTTCTTCGTCGATGATCGTGGCGGTCTTCTCACTGTATTCGTGTGAACCACTTGCCAGAGCTGTACCAGCAAACGGATCATCACGGTCACTAAAGGAAACGGTGCCGAGCCGTTCACTCATACCCCAGCGAGCGACCATCTGGCGCGCGATCGCAGTGACGCGCTGTAAATCGTTCTCCGCGCCTGTTGTAATACGACCAATAGCTACTTCCTCGGCGGCGCGGCCTCCAAGAGCAGTCACCAACTGTGACTCAAGGTAGTTCTTTGAGTAGTTGTACCGATCATCCAGCGGAGTATACTGCGTGACACCCAGCGCCTGGCCACGAGGCACGATGGTCACTTTGGTGACAGGATCGACATGCTCCTGCAATAAACCTGTCAATGCATGACCGCCTTCGTGATAGGCGACGACATTGAGATCCTCTTCAGAGAGAATGAGAGGTCGTTCCGCGCCGATGAGTATCTTGTCCAGGGCCTCATCAAAGCAGCTCTGTGTGACCGCGTCAAGGTTACGGCGCGCTGCCAGCAGCGCTGCCTCGTTGACCAGGTTTGCAAGGTCTGCACCAACCATACCAGGAGTGGCACGGGCGATGGTAATCAGGTCAACATCCCTGGCTAACGGCACATCACGAGAGTGGATTTTGAGAATAGCCAGGCGGCCATTCCAGTCGGGCCGTTCAACGGTTACACGACGATCAAAGCGACCAGGACGTAGCAACGCCTTATCCAGGCCATCTGGCCGGTTCGTGGCAGCGATCACGACAACAGCCTGGCGGGTATCGAAGCCGTCCATCTCGACGAGCAACTGGTTTAATGTCTGTTCGCGCTCATCATTGCTATTGATGCTGGAACCGCGCTGGCGGCCCACAGCGTCGACTTCGTCGATGAAGATGATACTGGGTGCGGCTTTCTTGGCCTGGTCAAAGAGGTCGCGCACGCGGCTCGCACCAACGCCGACCAGCACTTCAACAAATTCAGAACCACTCATTGAGAAGAACGGGACGCTGGCTTCACCTGCTACGGCACGAGCTAGCAGCGTTTTACCTGTTCCTGGAGGGCCAACAAGGAGCACGCCGCGCGGTACTCTTCCGCCCAGGCGCTGGAACTTCCCAGGCGTCTTAAGGAACTCAACGACCTCTATCAGGTCATTTTTGGACTCATCAACACCCGCGACATCGGCAAAGGTTGTGCTTGGCCTATCTTCCAGGATCACCTTGGCGCGGCTCTTGCCAAAACTGAAAATGTTCTGCTGGCTTTGCGTTGCCCGGCGGGCAATAAAGACAAAGACGGCGATTATCAGCACCCACGGTAACAGGTTGATGAGCAGGTTCAAGAAGAAGTTATTGTCGCTGACAACCTTTGCTTCGTAGTTGACATGATGCGTGTTCAGTAAAGGTATGAGCGTGGGATCACCATTCGGTAGTTGCGTAAAATGAAAATTCTTCGATGGCAAGCCGTTATTGCTCCCTGATACTGTGATGGCATTCTTGAACGTGCCATTGGCATCCTGTCCCTGGAAGACAACGTTCTGCACGTTATCCTGTTGTACTTGTTGGTAGAACGTACTATACGGAACTTCCAACAGGTCTTTCGGAGTAGTGTTTGAACTCTGGGAAAAGTACTGGAAAAGACCCCATATTATCAGTACCGCAACGGCAATGAGTAATGTGCGAAGAATGAGTGGCATCATCGTGTTTCTATTTGGGCCCCCACTTCCCCCGCTGCCATTGTTGCCATTATTCGGGCGTGGTGAGCCATTAGATCCCGGCTCATTGGGGTTGCGTTGGAACATATATTTAGCCTGAGCATCCATAGGTTCAGACCCGCTTTCTCTAATGACATGGTTTCTACAAGGGATGTCAGTTGTAGAGATGGCCGTGTCTTTGAATATGACTTTGTGTCTTTCTATCATACAATGATTACGTATAATACGTCTACCATTATCCTTATAAGCAAGAATTTCTGCTCAAGAGTCCTTCAAAGTGGGAGCAACGAGCGATAGGCCCCTGCGCCCCAACTGGCGGAAACGCCCTGCTTTATCAGGAGAAACTGTATTACTTTACTATACGTTTGGAGTGAACCCAATTTACCACACCAGAGGCAAAGTCAACATCGTATTCCCTGGGCATAGGCCATCTCAAATTCGATGGGTGGCACATAGCCCAAACTCGAATGGAGTCGTTTGGTATTATACACCTCCTCAATAAACTGTCCAATGTTGGATTCTGCCTCCTCAAAGGTCTGGTACTGCTTGAGGTACACCTCCTCTTGTTTTAAGGTCTTGAAAAAGCTCTCGGCCTTGGCATTGTCGTAAGGATTACCCACCGCTGACATACTGATCTTGGCTTGCACATTCAGCAATCGCTCGACATAGGCGGTACTGGCATACTGCACCCCGCGATCGGAATGGTGAATGAGTCCTGGCCTCACCTCGCGAGTCGCCAGAGCTTTCTCTAAGGCTCCTAAAGCCAGTTGCGTATCGATGCGCTTGGACAAGTTCCATCCGACACACTTGCGCGAATAGGCGTCGAGTATGGTAGCCAGGTACACAAAGTTGCTCAACAAGCGAATGTAGGTGATATCGGCCACCCACACCACATCTGGAGCATCCAATTCCATCCCTTTGATCAGATTGGGGTACACCTGAAACGGATGATGCGAGTCCGTTGTGGGCACAAACTGCCGCTTCAAGTGACACAGTAGCGATTCTTCTCGCATGATGCGCAGCACTCGCTTGTGATTCACGCTCCAGCCAGCGCGCACCAATGCGTGGGTGACACGCCGATATCCATAGCCAGAAAACTCCAGAATAATCTGCTCAATCGCGTCGCGTAACTCCACATCGGGATCGACCGTCTCACCCTGTGCGAGCCTGGTGTAATACCAGCGTCGATTCACTTGCAAAGTGTGCGAGAGCTGGCGAATGGACATCTGTGGCTTCTCCTGTTTCGTTTGTGTCATCACGACGTGCCGTTGCGTGACGGAAGTTGCTGCAACGCTTTTTTTAACACAGCGTTCTCCATCGCTAACTGACCACAAAAGCGCTCTAATTCTGCCACTCTCGCCTCAAACGCTTGGGTAGGCGTTGGCTCCGGTGGCGCAAACGCGGCCTCTCCTCTGGCATCATAGTCTTGTCGCCAGCGGGCCACCAGACTCGGTGCTAGATTGTGTTCTCGACACACTTGCGCTGGTCGCTTCTCGCCGCTGGCAAGTTGCCGCATTATAGTTAGCTTAAATTCTCGACTATGTGTTCTTCCTCGCATGTGGCATCTCCTTTTGCTTGTTCTGCTTTAGTATACAGCACTTTTTCGGAGATGTTGACTTTGATCGTGGAGTGGTCACAGGGGTGCAGTCCACAT
>WNGR01014823.1_pt1 | contig 10933 bp, 6 predicted proteins | sample 5407581 | NCBI WGS metagenome assembly WNGR01 (sample SAMN13153383, study PRJNA577476) | soil metagenome | isolation source: 80 cm soil or saprolite under Garry oak tree replicate 2 | place: USA:California | collected 2016-06-15 | reverse complement strand
CAGGCCACAAGCCGCTTCGCAGTTGAAGCAGATGGTCGGAATGATCTCGTAGTGCTTCTCTACCTTGCGCGGCCATGCCCTGGCATCGTATTCGACCCAATCGTGCCAGCGTTCCGGCGGTGGACACGAGGCGAGGTCACGAACTGTCATCGGCTCCCCGCCTGGCGCAACATGTTGCCGTAAAGGTATTTCTGCCATATAACTCCTCCAGGCGAGCACATCAACTAAGCGGTACAACCTGTCCGGCGACTACAAAACAATGCTCGTATGCGTAAAGGCCCGCCAGGGCAATAATTCCTGCCAAAGCGAGTAGGACTGGCTGGGCAACAGGTACCAACAACGCAATGCACAACATGACTATAGGAACAAGGGAACCAACCACGAAGAATAGTCCCCAGAATGTAGCTTTCAGGCCACCTCTACTCATGTAGCGGGCGGCAGCAGCTACGTGGCTATTGCTATGCGCGCCGAAAACTTCGACAAAAACCAGGAGAACGTGCAGCACAATTGCACTGAGTAAAACGACGGCGAACAAATTGCTGATGGTACTGCCGGCACTCAATGCCCAGGAGAGCAGCCCGAGCCCTGCAGCACCGGCGAGAATAGCTTGTACAAGGAGAATTGGTAACATCAGGGGACTTTGCCAGAAGTCGCGTCCCTCGGCCTGTCCAAAGAGGAAGGCGCTATAGCCAGCAGCCGCTGCTGCAAACAGGGCAGCCGGGAGAAGCAGCCCGCGTATCACATTCGAGAAGCCGAAGACTGCCGCAGCAAACCACGCCGCTTCAATCAGGCCAAAGGCACCCAGTATATAACCACCCCAGACGAGCCAGGAAGTAGGATTTGGTCTGGTTACGAGGAAAAGCGCACGATCAGGTCGCTTCAGGTCGGCAATGAGCAATACAAATGTAATGGCAATGAACAGCCCGCCCATCACCGGCGCGCCAATACCGAGTAGAGCGTTCATAGTGCTGCTGAGCGTTCCGTGCAATCCATAGAGGGCCAAAGCCAGGGCAGCAACTATCATCACGCCTGCCCCTAGTGACTTGGTCGCCAGGTAGGCCGATACCTTCCACCCCCATGGTGCGGAATTCTTGGGAGTATCGTAGACAACATGGGCGCCGGCAGGCTCTCGTCCTGCTGGCTCAGCTGGCCTGGATGGCTGATAGAGTTTGAGCGGATTGAGAGTCCTGGGAGTACGCGACGCACGCAGCGATCTGGCCATATCAATCGTACCTTCATCCGCGTGATGTGGCTTGAGCAGCGTACTCCACATAGTCATATTTGGCAGTTCCTCGACCGCGACCTCGGGATTGATCGCTGCCTCTTCTGCGCCTAAATAGTAGACGTTAGGCCGGGTTCCCTGCTCTGGCTTGCGCACACGCACCGGCTCACGGGCAATGATTCTGGCAATCTCAGTATCCGGGTTATGCATATCGCCCGCGATGATCGCATGTTCCGGGCAGACGGTAACACACGCCGGCTCCAACCCGACCTCGATGCGATGGGCACAATAGTTGCACTTGGCAGCCGTCTGACTGTAGGGATCGATGTAGAGCGCATCATAGGGGCACGCCTGCATGCACGACTTACAGCCAATACAGCGGCTCGAGTCGAAATCGACGATGCCATCGCTGCGCTTAAAGAGAGCCCGAGTTGGACAAATAGCGACACAGGGGGCATCAGTGCAGTGATTGCAGCGGTTAACAAGAAAATAGCGCCGTGAATTGGGAAACTCGCCCTTCTCGATGTACTTGACCCACGTGCGGTAAACTCCGATAGGAACATCGTGTTCAGCCTTACAAGCCACGGTACAGGCATGACAGCCGATGCATTTGCGCTGGTCAATAACAAAGGCGTATTTCATAAATAGCTCCCTCTGATTTCCTGCAGGCGTATAATACGTTGCCACTCTTTGGATAAGGGTACGTACCTTACCTCTAAGTGTAAGAAAGAAAAAAATATTTGTCCAGTTTATTTCTCTGAAAAGCCCCATAAATGAATATTTATGATGCTGAGCCGGAGCAAAGCTGCACCATGAGTATCAAACTAAGGGTGAGCTTGAAAACCTCACGGTAGTTATCGAATTGGTTTTTGACGGAAAGTGTCTGTATCTTAGAGCCGACGCATCGCCCAATTATAGTACGGCACCGATTGCGCTATCCCATACAGTGAGAAAGCATGACTCTCCATTGCGTTTTCACAACCGTGAAAGAGAATAGTAAATGAGAGGTCGACGACGCCCAAGGAGGGGGGCTCTGAACAGAATGGCGAACTTACCTTTCGCCGTGAAAGGCCCCTTGCTTCAGTTATAGGGATGAAAGCCGCGCTGCCAAAAGGCAGAACAGGCTTTCCGCTTTTCGCTAACTCAAAAAGAATGAGCTCCTGGACGCGGCCTGGCGTACTACTTCTGTACCTTTATACCGCTAAGGCAAAAAAGCGTCTTTAGACTACATTACTTCTTATTCTACCATGCTACAAAAGATAAGCAATATCGGTCAGGAACCTATCCCCTTGAAGGGGATGGGCTTGTGAAACGGCTACCACAACGCAAGTCCTGACTACCGGCCACGCAAAGAGTGGAGCAGCGCTACGGGCTACAAGAACGTTTCCGCGCCACCCTAACGGAAACCGCTCCTAGCCACGCCGAAGCTGACGGGATCAATGGAACGATCCCTAAGCCCGTAGGGCCATCGGGAAGGGTCATATTACCCTGGCTTGACCAGGAGAAGGGCAATCCCTGACATGCGCATACCAGTGGTGGATACACGTGGGGTACCGCTGATGCCTTGTACACCCGCCAAAGCACGCCACTTGTTCAAGAGTGGCCAAGCACGACCGAAGAGAAACAAGTTCGGTCTGTTCTATGTCCAACTCTGTTACGAACAGGAACCCGACAATCAGCCCCTTGTGGCTTTGATCCTGGGAGTACTTTTGAAGGCTACAGCGTGGTTGGGACCAAAGACACGGTCCTCAATCTGATGGCGGAGGCACCTGACCATGTAAAGGACGCTATCGCGACACGCACAACGATGCGACGAGCAAGACGGCACCGCAAGTGGCGCCGCGCCATCCGTATTGATAATCGCCTCAAGCGCAAGTGGCGCATCCCTCCCTCAACCCGGAGTCGGTGGGAAGCAAAGGCGCGTATCATCATGCAATTGCAAAAGGTCCTCCCACTCACGGCGGTCGTGGTCGAGGACGTGCAGGCGGTCACACGTAAGGGCAAGGGGGGCAAGTGGAACGCTGCCTTCAGTCCGATCCAAGTGGGCAAGGAACATCTCTACCGCCTCTTGCGCGAGATGGGGCTCGCGGTGCACACACGGGAAGGATGGCAGACTAAAGAACTCCGAGAAAAGTCAGGACTGAAGAAAACGAAAAGCAAGAGCAAGCAGTCGTTTGAGAGTCACGCCGTTGATGCCTGGGTCATGGCCGCATCAGTAAGTGGGGCAGAGCATCCAACGTGCACCCGTTTGTGGTACGTCATCCCGGCACGTCTGCATCGTCGTCAGTTGCATCGCTTGCAACCCTCCAAAGGGGGTGTCCGCAAGCCCTATGGCGGCACCCGCTCATTGGGGCTCAAGCGAGGGACAGTGGTCAGGCATACGAAGTATGGACTCTGTACTGTTGGAGGGGTTGACCGGAAACGGAACACCATCAGCCTCCACGACTATCAAACTAACAAGCGACTAACACAGGGGGCAAAGGTAGAGGCATGTCAAATCCTCACTTGGGTGGCATTGCGCTCCTGGTTGGTCAAAGAGCAAGGGAAGAGAAAAGGCAAGGGGAGCCACCCGACCCCTGCCCCACACACAAGGAACGCCTGTTTCCTCCCATAGCCTGAAGGCGTATGGGTCTCCACAGGCGCAGAGTTTGATGAGCATGTTTACCCGAAGAAGTTTGTAGGAAGCTAATAGTCATTTAAATACAACCCGTGTTACAATTTTTGTTTCTCCTACGTTATTATAGATGTGGAGCAGTTTAGTTCCACATCTATAGCGTTTTCAGGCTAATACTTGGAGTTTTTGCTCGTAGTGCGGCGAGTAGTGCTTCTCGTAGTGCGTTATTTGTAGTTTAAGTTTCGTAACAACTGTATCATTTTATAGGGAGTCAGAAACCTGGCTCCCTATTTTTTACGCCCATCTCTTTGAATATGGAAGACTCTTGAAACGCTATTCTAAGCAAACATAGCCTACGGAACCCTCATCGGTAATATCATTTATAAACAAGCGGGCACCATATACAAGTATACTTGACAAGCAATAATGGCTTTACACAAGACTATTCTACATTAGAAATTATTCATGAGGATTGACACGAAAGATGTCCTATGTTATCAAAATGTTCAACTGAACATTTTGTATTTACTTCAGCTTCAAGGAGGATACATGCTCGGTGATTACATCTCGACTTCTTTCTCAGGTGGGAAAGCCTTCCCGGTGTTTGCAGTAGCCACAGCGCCCGATGGATGATTATTCAACGAGGCCAAGTCAACCCTACCGCATACACTTACTATTAATCACATCCCTTTACTTTAAATGGTGCCTTCAATAGCCCTCATAGGCCGTTGCAAGCGTTTACTCATCAAGAGGACAACGGCCTATGCTGCCTGCTACTGTAATCGTAGGCTGTACTCGTAGGTATTGTAGCTCTGATTCTGTCTCCGTAGAGCTGAAACCCTGGCTATCTATCTTCACAGTGAAACTACGTTCAAGGAGGAACAACCATGTCAATTACCTCGCGGTTTAGATGGCTAACCCGCACTCTTGGGGCTGTAGGCCTCTCCCTCTTATTTGTACTCTCGTCAACCATTTTAGCCTTTGCCAATGTAGCCATTACACAGATTAGTAGTGATCCGTATACCAACACCACCAGTTACCATGCAACCCAAGTTGAACCGGATACCTACTCCTCCGGTTCGACGATCGTGAGTGCTTTCCAGTCTGGCCGCTTTCAGGACGGGGGAGCTTCCAATGTTGGCTGGGCCACTTCCGCTAATAGCGGCACAAACTGGACACACGGCTTCTTGCCGGGCACAACCGTCTTCGCAACACCTGCTGGTCCCTATGCCCGCGTTACCGATCCCTCGGTCGCCTTTGATGCGAAGCATCGCGTCTGGATGACCGAGACATTGGGTCTCAACGCAAGCCTCGTTGGCGTAGCCGTCATAGTCAACCGCTCAACTAATGGAGGAACAGTCTGGGGCAACCCCGTGACGGTCTCAGCGGCAACAGGCAGGCAAAACTATGATAAAAACTGGATCGTCTGTGACGATACGGCGAGCAGCCCCCACTACGGCAATTGCTACGCCCAGTGGGACGACTTTGGCCATAACAACCAGCTCCACATGGCAACCTCATCGGATGGTGGCCTGACCTGGACGCAGGCAAGCGTTCCCAAGCATTCGACCGTCATCGGTGGTCAGCCCCTGGTTCAACCCAACGGCACAGTCATCGTTCCGATTGATAACGGCTTCGAGACCGCGATTGAATCCTTCGTCTCCACCAACGGCGGAGCGAGCTACAGCGGGCCTTTCTCGATATCGAACATCACATTCCATACCGCGGCTGGTAACCTGCGCTCAGGTCCACTCCCCTCGGCGGAGATCGATGCCGCGGGCAAAGTGTATGTGGTCTGGCAAGACTGTCGCTTCGAAAGCGGTTGTCCTGCCAACGATCTCGTCATGAGCACTTCTACCAACGGCACGACCTGGTCGGCAGTGACGCGCGTCCCGATTGATGTCGTAGGCAGCGGTGCTGATCACTTCATTCCGGGTCTCGCTGTGGACAAATCAACCTCTGGCGCCACTGCTCATCTCGGTTTGACCTACTACTTCTACCCAAATACGAACTGCACCACATCCACCTGCCAGCTCGATGTCGGCTTCATTTCGTCAACAAATGGTGGTAGTAATTGGGGCACGGCCACGATGATCACCGGACCGATGACCCTGACTTCGCTCCCGCTTACCAGCCAAGGGTACATGGTGGGTGATTACATCTCCACCTCCTTCTCAGGTGGTACAGCACATGGCGTCTTTGAGGTGGGGTTCGTAGTAACTGGAAAAACCTGTACTCTTGGAGATGTGACGTCTTGTAATGAACCCACGTATACTAACGCAAGTGGTCTCGCAGCGGGGTCTGTCACCCACACAGGAAGGGGTGACCATGTAGTTGCCTCCAATCAGCCGGCAGCGCCCTTCATGCATACATCCCGTTAACCGTATTCGCCTGGATTAGCCTGAGCCTGGTACTCGTTATGAGTGCCAGGCTTATATTTATGTGACTCCGCATTAGCTGTTTCGCTGCTGACCTTATCGCACAGGAAAGCGGAGTCGAGACCTCTCAACTCCGCTTTCTTTATGACTTCCAGGCTGCCCTCAGTCGATTGTGGTTAACCTACCGCCCTCGACCATCTTTGGTTCTCTCGCCACATCAGGGATGACACTTCTTTTCAGCAGCAATCGCCGTCAGCCTGTAGTCACAGTACTTTACTCAAACGACTTCGCTAGTTGCGGTGCTTACTCCCATTATTATCAACCACCTTCCACAAATTACTGCCGCTACCTCCGCTACCGCCGAATAAGACGGGATCTCCGGCCGAGGAAGCGCTTCCAGTAGCAAGGCCAGTCGAGAAGGTATCCATCGGTTCAACACAATTGTCGGGTACGTCTGAGCAGTTCGTGCCGCTGGTCGGGGCCGAGGCGGTTGCGAAGACGCCATGTGCTAGATTATCCGAACCATACGAAGTGGAGATGTAATCGCCAACCATGCGTCCCTGGCTTGTGGTCGCTGTCCAACCGGTGGGCATCCCACTGGCGATGGTCTGTACCGTACTCCAGGTACTCCCCGCGTTTGTCGAGGAAATGAAGCCAACACTTAACTGTGTGCTGCCAGAGGGGAAGAAGTAATAGGTCAGACCAAGCTGAGCACTACTCCCTGAAGTCGACTTGTTGACGGCCAGGCCAGGAATGAAATGATCAACGCCACTATTGGTCGCATCAATCGGAACCCGGCTCACGGAGGACCAGGAGGTGCCGGTGCTATTGAGCGAATGACTGATGACAAGATCATTTACTTTACAACCACGGCGGAAGCGACAGTCTGACCAGGTTACATAGACCGTCCCCGCTCCATCGATCTCGGCTGAGGGGAGCGGACCCTCGCGCAGACCCCCGGCCACCGTATGATGCTTGATCGTGGTGATAGTGGTGACCGCGCTCCAACTGGCCCCGCCATTGGTGGAATTAAAGGCACCGATAGCGCTCTCGCTGGCGTTATCGATCGGCACAATCACGGTGCCATCCGGGCGCACAACGGGCTGTCCGCCGATGACTCCGGTATTATTGGTCGCCGGGGCGCTCCATGTAGTACCACCATCAGAAGAGGTGCTCATTTGGAGCAGGTTGCCGGCTGCATTATTGTCCCATTCAACGTAGCAATGCCCGTAGAAGGGGCTGGTGGACGTATTATCACAGGCAATCCACTCTTTGTCGAGGCCACTCTGCGCATGAACTGTGACGGGATTGGCCCAGGTCGTGCCGCCATTGGTCGATTGGCTGACAAGCACCGCGGCACCTGAGGCCCCTGTGAGCGCGAGTGAAGCAATCAACCAGGTGTTGTGACTTGCGTCGAAGGCGACCGAAGGATCACTGATGCGGTCATATGGCCCGGCTGGCGTTGCGAAGGTGGTCGTACCAGGCAGGAGACCATTCGTCCAAGATCCTCCATTGTTGGTTGAGGTGGCAAAGCCGATGTCGCAACTGCCTCCATCAAAAACACGTCCCACCTGGAAGGCGGCGACAATTGTCGAACCATTCGAGAACGTGTCCGGTTCCACTTCGGTATGATGGTTTGTGGTGGTTGAGGCCTTACAAGTAGCCTGTGTGTAAGGATCACTGCTGATTTGTAGTGGTGTAGCAGCGTAGGCAACAAGTGTGGAAAAAGCGAGGCCAAAAACTGTAGTGAAAATAAGTGTTAGCGCTCCGAAAGACGACAGGAGGGCGCGCGTGCGCCGGATCGTTCTAGTCTTCAATGACATCCAGCCTGACTCCTTTACTTTAGGCATCTCATTAGATTAATCTAACGTCATCCCGTAAAAGAAGTTATACTATAGTTTTGATAAAATTTCAAGAGGTAAACCCATCATTCGCTATGGCGTTGCAAAACCAGTTGACAAGGCATTTCCTTTGGAAAGGAAGATACAAGCTCTGTTATGGCATCTCCCTCCTGGCGCAGCCTGGCGATACTTTTTATTAAAGTTGTCCCTGAAACAAAGGTTCAAATTGCTGCCTGTTTACCTGCTTTCCCGCATTGGACATACCTCCTTTGGTGTGGTATAATGCAGGTGACTCAAAGTAAGCTTACCTGACAAGCCAGATTGCCACGTAAGCCCATATCTTTTCGAGATCCAGACAGACAAACCGATAGAAGGAAGATAGGCGAAAGGGGTTTTCAATCAATGGCTAAAAAGGGTGAACTTTCAAAGACAGCACGCGCCTCGCTGGCAAACCGTGAAGAACTGAACCATCTTACCGACCGCGTTTGCGCAAAGTGCGGCGAAGCAATTATGCTCAAAGAACTTCAGCCCGTAAAGGTCGTTGGCAAGGGTATGGTCTACTACCATAAATCCCACTACAACGTCCAGTAATATCAGCTGATGTAGCATACACTCAAGAAAACGAAGGAGACCAGGCATGCGCTATATGCCTGGTCTCCTTCGTTTTCTTGAAATTGCTCGATCGCAACAATTGACTTAATTTGAACAATATGTTACTATTGATACGTCCCGTGTCACACTCCCAAACCTCGTCACTTGTGGTAGAGTTATGTTATTGCGACAAGAACTACTACTATTGTCCATCTTAATGCTGATCGCAAGCTTCAAGGAGGAACGGCGATGTTTCTTATTCCTCGATGGCGAACGCGCGCCATCATAGCGTTCTTTCTCTCCCTCGTATTTGCCCTCTCATCAACCCTTATTGCCTTAGCTGCGGTACCGCTAGTCCAGATTAGCAGCGACCCGTACACCAATCCTACCAGTAATCACAAGACGCAAGTTGAGCCAGACACCTTTGCCTTTGGCAACACCATCGTGGCTACCTTCCAGTCTGGCCGCTTCTTCGATGGTGGAGGATCCAACATTGGGTTTGCAACTTCCACCAACGCTGGTGAAACCTGGACCCATGGCTTCCTGCCGTCTAGCACCGTCTTCGCAACACCGAAAGGTATCTATCAACGTGCCAGTGATGCCTCGGTGGCCTACGACGCCAGGCATAAGGTCTGGATCATCTCCTGGCTGGGCATTAAGGATCCCGCAAACGGTCCTGTCGATGTGCTCGTCAGCCGTTCGACCAATGGGGGACTGACCTTTGGCGCCCCCGTTGTGGTGAATGCTTCCGGTGATTTTAACGACAAAAATTGGAGCGTCTGCGACGATTCGGCCAGCAGCCCCTTCTATGGCAACTGCTATACCGAGTACGACGACTTTACCAAGCTCAACCGCGTCCAGATGAGCACCTCCACCAACGGTGGATTGACCTGGGGCGCGGCCAAGACGACGCCCGACCATACCTGCGTCATCGGCGGACAACCCCTCGTGCAGCCCAATGGCACGGTCATCGTCCCCATCGACGATTGTCTGGAGACGGCGATCCTCTCTTTCCGATCCACCGACGGTGGCAACACCTGGAGCAAGCCGGTTCTTGCTGCACAATTACTCAATGACGGTCATCCCGGCGCTATTCGTTCTCCCGACCTGCCCTCCGCTGAAATTGACAAGTCGGGCAGAGTGTACGTCGTCTGGACAGACTGCCGGTTTGAAGCTGCCTGTAATGCCGGCAACAATGACCTCCTGCTGATCTCCTCGGCCGATGGCGTCCATTGGACCCTCCCCAAGCGCATTCCGGCCAACCCGGTAGGCAGTGGCGTCGATGATCTCATTCCTGGCCTGGCCGTCGATAGGAGTACCTCTGGTAGCTCTGCCCATCTTGGGCTGGTCTACTACTACTTCCCGAGCATCAATTGCACTCCCAGCACCTGTCAGCTCAACGTCGGCTTCATCTCCTCCACCAACGGGGGAGCCAGTTGGAGCTCGGCAGAGCAACTGGCTGGACCGATGACCCTGACGTGGCTACCGCTAACCACGCAAGGGTTCATGGTAGCTGATTACCTCTCGACCTCCATCGTGCCTGGCGATGATGATGCCACGCCCGTCTTTAATGTGGCCAAACCACCAACAGGGTCATCTAGTTGTTCCAACCTGATGACAGGCGCTCCAGGCCAAAATTGTCACCAGGCCACGTACACGACGCCTGAAGATCTGCTGAAGATAGTCGGGGGCACAAACGTCTCGAATGCTGTGGCTCCTTCTAATGTGAGTAAGCCGGGATTGTCCAAACCCGCAACCGCCAATTAATTGTAGCAGCGTATCGTAAGCAGTACATTCAATAGCAGACAGAAGCCGTTGCTCAGACGAGGAGTAACGGCTTCTGTCTACAGGTAAATATGCAAATGCTAACAGAGATTTCCATAGGGCGCGATGCTATCTGGACATCTTGACAATTCTCGTGCAGACTGGCACAATCGGAAAAACTGAAGAGAAGCATTGATAATACCACTTGCACGAGGAGAAATCATACATGCTACCATCAACTGATCAGCAGACTGCAGAAACAACGCAGGTTCACCAGCCTATCAACGTTGCATTCCAGGGTGAGCGGGGCGCATTTAGCGATGAAGCCGTGAGAGCATATTTTGGTCAGCAAGCCGAGCCCCTCCCTTACCGCAGCTTTGCTGATGTCTTCCGCGCGGTGGCTGCGGGCGAAGTCGATTATGGCCTGGTACCCGTTGAAAATTCACAGGCGGGCAGCATTAATGATGTGTACGATTTGCTGCGCCAGCATGACCAGTTTGTGATAGGAGAAATCAGTCATCCC
>WNGR01008371.1_pt1 | contig 10933 bp, 4 predicted proteins | sample 5407581 | NCBI WGS metagenome assembly WNGR01 (sample SAMN13153383, study PRJNA577476) | soil metagenome | isolation source: 80 cm soil or saprolite under Garry oak tree replicate 2 | place: USA:California | collected 2016-06-15 | reverse complement strand
TTCTTGGAGGCCCGAGATGTTTTCTTTGGAGTTGGGTCTCTAACAACTTCTTCCCGTACATGCAATGTTGCTATTGCCACCGTCGTTGCAGAACATCTTGGCCTTGCACAGGAAAAATGCGATTGGCTCCTTCGTCAATATGTCCCTGAGTTCGTCAACGAGCCGGACGCCAACGGTTGTACTACCGCTTTGCGTCTGGGCCGTGTGAAATTGTCAGCGCGGATAGACAAGACAGCTATCACGCCTCCCCTACGCCCTTTTGCAATGCACCGTCCTGCAATAACGCTTATGTCCCGGATTGCCACGTGTATTTCAAGGGGTGAGCCTGTTCTCCTTACGGGAGAGACAGGTACGGGCAAGACGAGCGTCATCACTCACCTCGCGTCGCTACTCCAAGTTCCACTTATCTCTGTAAATCTCTCGCAGCAGACAGAGTCATCGGATCTGGTTGGTTCCTTCAAACCAATCGACGCACGCATTCCTGGTTCCGAGCTGCAGCTGCGGTTCCTGGACTTATTTCGAAGCACGTTCAGTCAGAAGAAGAATCTAAGGTTCCAAGAGTCCACGTGGAAAGCGGTCAAGGAAGGGAAGTGGAAACGAGCTGCTGGATTGTGGAGGGAAAGTGTGAGATTAGCGAAGGATAAAATCCGAGAGAAGCTAGGTGAGGATGTCAGGTGTGTTCTTCGACTCCTAGGGTTGGCGAAGTCTCATCCACGGCAGGGGAGACAGGTCCGATACTGCTCTTGATTCAGAAGCCCCCCGAAAACGCAGGAGGACGGGAGCAGCGCACTTTCAAGAGTCGGAAAGGGACTGGATGACTTTTGAGCAAGACGTTCTGCAGTTCGAGAACCAGTACGTCACAAAAAAGGGCAAATTTGCGTTTGGCTTCGTGGAAGGACCGCTTGTGAAAGCACTGAGATCGGGGGACTGGTACGCAGTTCGCCTTCTGGTGGTCACGAGGAGATTGACCTTGCATAGGATTTTGCTCGATGAAATTAACCTCGCGAGCCCAGAAACACTCGAGTCTGTTTCAACGTTACTTCGCGATCCTGTTTCGTCTATCACGTTGACCGAACAGGGCTTCATGGAGCCGGTTCCTCGTCACCCCGACTTCCGGCTCTTCGCTTGCATGAACCCGGCGACTGATGCTGGAAAGAAAGATCTCCCACCCAATATCAGGTCTTATTTCACGGAGATGGATGTTCCACCTCCCGACGCAGATCGCGAGACACTCCTGGCCATTATAACTCAGTATATTGGTCCCTCCGCTGTCAGCGACAAAGCGGCGATCATGGATGTAGCGGAATTCTACACCGCCGTTAAGGCGCTCTCCATGGACAGACGGATAGCCGACGGTTCTAACCGTTGTCCCCACTTCAACATGCGGACTTTGACAAGGGCTCTGACTTTCGCCGCTGAAATTGCCAGCGCGTTCAGCCTTCGAAGGGCGTTGTGGGAAGGATGCCTGATGACATTTACGATGGCTCTGGATGCGCCGAGTGCCGAGCTTGTCACCTCCCTGGCTCAAAAACATTTAATGAATGGGGTCCGCAATGTCCGTTTACTACTCACGAAGGAGCCCGCACCCCCAAGGTCGCGCCCTCTAGGGGATTTCGTTAAGCTTGGCCCCTTTTATCTCGAAAGAGGCAACTTAGACGAACTCCCAACCGATGACTACATCATTACGCCATCCGTTGAGAGAAAGCTTATTGACCTCGCACGAATTATCTCTACCAGGATGTTTCCTGTTCTGATCGAGGGGCCGACGTCCAGCGGGAAGACCAGCACGATCGAATTCCTAGCAAAGAGGACAGGTCATCGCTTCGTCCGAATCAACAATCACGAGCACACGGACATCCAGGAATATCTAGGAACCTACGTCTCTGATCCTGTTTCCGGCAAGCTTGTCTTCAAGGATGGACTACTTGTCCAGGCATTACGCCATGGAGATTGTATTGTATTGGATGAGTTGAACCTTGCACCAACAGATGTCCTCGAAGCATTGAATCGCCTTTTGGACGACAACCGCGAACTCTTCATCCCCGAGACACAGGAAGTAATTAAACCGCACCCGCATTTCATACTGTTTGCCACTCAGAATCCTCCTGGCCTGTACCCGGGCCGCAAAGTCCTGTCACGGGCCTTTCGAAGTCGTTTTTTGGAAGTCCACTTCGAAGATGTTCCGCAGGCAGAGCTCGAGACGATCCTGTGCCAGCGTTGCCGCATCGCACCATCTTATGCTCAACGCGTCGTTACCGTGTTCTGCGAATTACAAAAGCTACGGCAGTCCAGCCGCGTTTTCGAGAGTAAACAAGGTTTCGCCACTCTCCGTGATCTCTTCCGGTGGGCTGGTCGGGACGCAGTTGGTTACCAGGAGTTGGCAGAAAACGGCTACATGCTTCTTGCCGAGCGCGCGCGCCGAGAAGACGACAAGGCCGTTGTCAAGAGCGTTATTGAATCCATTATGAAAGTGCACATCGACGAAACCACGCTTTATAGCTTCGATCGTTTCAGAGGCGATATCACTGGCTTCCTTGGTTTCGATGTTCCTTCGTCGTCCAACATCGTCTGGACCAAAGCTATGCAGAGGCTCATGGTTCTCGTTGGCCGTGCCTTGCTCTTCAAAGAGCCGGTCTTGCTTGTTGGTGAAACCGGTTCTGGTAAGACCTCGATATGTCAAGTCTACGCAGATGCAGTCAACAAGCAGTTGCTCGCTCTTAACTGCCACCAGAACACTGAAACCGCGGACCTCATTGGCGGTCTAAGGCCTATCCGTAACAAAGCCGCTGCCGAAACCGAGGCCTTCAGCGAAGCGTCTTCGCTGCTGCTTCAATGCGGCATATCTGGTGTTCCCAATAATGCCGCTTCCCTCCTCACCGCTCTGGATCACTTAGTGAAATCTCAACTTGTCGGCCCAAACAAAGCGGAGGACGTGAAACGAAGGCTTCAGCGAATTAATGGTATCTTTGAATGGCACGACGGCCCCCTTGTCGAAGCCATGAAGAACGGAGATGTCTTGTTGCTGGACGAAATTTCCCTGGCAGATGACTCCGTACTTGAGAGACTGAATAGCGTTCTGGAGCCTGCGCGCATCGTGGTCCTCGCAGAAAAGGGGGGAGACAATGCGGAAGGTTCTCTTCTGCAGGCGGCGCTTGAATTTCGACTTGTTGCAACGATGAACCCTGGAGGGGATTATGGTAAAAAGGAGCTATCGCCAGCACTACGCAACAGGTTCACTGAGATCTGGGTGCCCCCGGTGAACGAAAGAGCGGACATCGCTCAAATTGTTGCTAGCTCGTGGCGACACGAAAGCCTCCAGCCATACACGAACCTCGTCCTCAACTTTATTGAATGGTTGAGTCGCCACGTCTCAGAGCCCTCTCTGTTTGGTCTCCGCGATATCCTGGTCAGTCTTCATCTTCACGGGGGGACGTGCAGATGCCCTGTACTGACCTCCCTTGCAAGGCTTGGGTCACATTCTCAAACTCAATGCTGGACAATACCACGATGAAGACGATGCCTCTTGACGAGATCTTTGTGAGCCATTCTTCGACATCATAACGTATTTTAGCATTAATCGTCGGTACTACGCAGCATCACGCTGCTCATATGGCCTGTTTGGACGGCCTGGGTTCCTTACCCGCACTCTCCGGCTTCTCTTCGGCCGCGTTACGTAAAGTCAAAGACGACGCTCTTTCGATGCTGCAAGAAATGGTTCCCATTAGTTCCGACGGCCCTTCTGTTTATAATCCCATTCACAATATAGACCCATACGTCCAACTAGGCGTGTTTGCCATCCCAAGAGGTCCCAAGAAACCAGTTCCTCACGCGTATAACATTCAGGCGCCGACCACCCAAGACAACATCATGCGTTTACTTCGTGCCTCTCAGCTCACGAAACCCATCCTTCTTGAAGGGAGTCCCGGCGTGGGGAAGACCAGTCTTGTTACCACACTCGCCAATATCTGCGGATATCATTTGTACCGCATCAATTTCTCAGATCAGACCGACCTCACAGACCTTTTCGGTGCCGATCTCCCCGTGGACGGTGGTTGTCCGGGTGAGTTTGCGTGGAAGGAGGCTGAGTTCCTCAAGGCTATGCAAGAAGGGCATTGGGTTCTCCTTGATGAAATGAATCTAGCTCCTCAGTCGGTGCTCGAAGGACTGAACGCCGTACTTGATCACCGGGGAACGGTTTATGTTCCGGAATTAGGAAGGTCTTTCTTACGTCATCCGTCATTCCGTATATTTGCCGCTCAGAATCCTATCCAACAAGGCGGTGGCCGTAAAGGGCTCCCAAAATCCTACGTCAATCGGTTTACGAAGGTCTTCGTTGACCCATTAACGACAACTGACCTTCTGCTGATCTCAAAACATATGTTCCCTGATTACCCGGAGGATTGGTTGAAACACATGATCACATACAACTCGCTATTGGAGACAGAGACCGCTCTGAAGCGTTCATTCGGGAGAGATGGAAGTCCTTGGGAGTTCAACTTGCGAGATATCTTCCGCTGGGGCGCCTTACTGTGTGGGACTGATGCACCTCTTCATCCTGTAGAGCATCTCCGCACCGTGTACCTTGCCCGCTTTCGAACTGATTCTGACAGAGAGTCAGCCCGTACGCTATTCTATTCGGTATTCAACCTTTCCAGCGAATTCCTGTCCAGTGCACCACATCCATTCATCTCGTCATCGAATGTACAAGTTGGGCATTTTGTCGAAGGCAGAGAGCAGTCTTTCAGATCACTCTTGAGACCCGGCGTCGTGCTACAAGCACATCTACCCTGGATTGAAGCGATGGGGCTCGCGCTACAGAAGGGGTGGCTCGTCATCGTTTCTGGGGCGCCGGACTCTGGGAAGACTTCGCTAGTGCGTGTAGTCGCGGAGCTGACAGGAAATGCGCTACAGGAACTCTCCATTAATCACGCTACGGACACTTCAGATATTCTAGGAAGCTACGAGCAAGTTGATAGCAATTTCCGCGCTCTCTCTCTTGTCCGTCGTGTACTCCAACTCGTCGAAACTATCTCGCGTACCTTCTATGGGTGCAGAAGCCACAATCTTTCTAATCTTGGACAATTGAGGACGGCAATTGCTACCCCACCCTCGATCGAGGTATTGCCCGATCTTCTGAGAGCAACCTTGAACTTCTTGGAGAACCTACTAATACCGGACGACCTCTGCATCCAGGAAAGGCTTGACCTCCAGAAAGAACTACGTGCCGAGCTCGCGACGTCGAGAACCGTGGGACAATTTGAATGGATCGACGGTCCCCTTGTCAAAGCGCTGAAAGAAGGACATTGGCTCTTACTCGACAACGCAAATCTTTGTAGCCCATCAGTCCTAGATCGACTCAATTCGCTGTGCGAGCCATCTGGTGTTCTCACTCTCAACGAGCGAGGTCTTGTGGATGGAGTAACTCCAGTCATCATCCCTCACCCAAATTTTCGACTAGTAATGTGTGTTGATCCTCACCTTGGGGAGCTTTCCAGAGCTATGCGAAATCGTGGCACCGAAGTCTCGTTGTCTCCCAGGCGAAACCATGAGGACAGGTGTCGGCTTCAAGAGTTTCACTTTTCGCCACCGCCGCGCACTGTGGATGCCAGCTTGGTGTCCCCCGTAGACTTCGAGTTGGTGCGGAGGTGCTTGCAGAATTTACCACCCGCAGAACCATGTGCCTCTTGGCCACCTGCAACGGTCTTATCGGGCGATTCATCTGCCTCAGCTGTTATTGACCGTGTCGCTCCAATTTTCCCGCGCGATGCTTCAACTCTTGGACCACCATCCCTGGCCGCCCTCAATGTCTTTGTCCGCTCCATAATACCTGCCTACACAAGTCACATTTCTCGGTTTATTTCGGGGCTTTATTCGTCTGATCGAACTGGGCCCTTCCGCAACTTGCACCTGGTTCTTGATTTAGCCAGGGGTGACCCAATTTGGCTCCAGCTCGGGCCCACCCGGCAGCGCATCTGGCCAGCCTCCTCTGTCTTCGGTTCCATTCAGGTAAGTATCCCTTGTGTCACCGCGCTTCGGCGAACTCCATAAGTATTGTTGCCGCATGTACTGAATATTAGCCACAGAGTACACAGCCCATGGATTCTTTCACGAAGGTAGCGACTTTCAGGGATCCACTCAAAGAATCCGACTATAGTGCGGCCCGAAACATGATTCTGCGCACGTACGAATTGTTCGTGAGGACGAAAGTATACGATGGCTTCGGCGAACAGCCATCGCTACACCCCGACGCAGGGGGTGACATTAAAGTGGAGAGTCCATCTCATCCTGTTCTGGCTTGTATAGATGAGTTCGTGAGGAGTACAAATGAACATGGCATGAAGCTGCTCCGAGATATCCCGGAAAATTTTAATCAACACTCATCAGTGAGAATGACATTAACACGAAAACTTGCCGTAACTGATAGCAATTGTAGGCGGAAATTCAATTGATCATCGACCTTCTCAAATACACTGCCTTTCTACGACCCAAGCTTCGAGATACCATTGACTTTTCCCTCTTGCAGGCCGTGATTTCATGGATACAAGAGGCCCTTCGATCAGCACCGGTTCATCTCCCCGGCATCACCCGATCAGGGGCGCTTCTTTCCCATGCGGTAGCACCGACTTCAGGGCTCGGACTAACTGATATATGGTCGTCCTGGAGAGGCTTGGTCAATTTCAATTCTTATCCGCCTGAGCTAGAACAAGTGATCTCGGGTGAAGTTGACAATGAAGATGGGTACAGTGGGTCTCGCATCTACTGGGGTTCGGAGACACGGCTTCATCTATTGGACCTTTAGTGACGGGACGTCTCGCGAGAGTGACCACCTCCGCCGGCCCAAGCTCTGAAGACGTCTTGATTTCAACAGGACAGGTTGGTATATTGCGTTCATTACCCACTTGACGAGAGTAATCACCCCTTCATCAGCATATCTGTCAAACTCCGGCATCAAAAAATGAGGTGCTTAGGACTAACAAGACCTCTGTCATAAAGGAACTCGCTATTATAGCGCATATGCATGACGGAGACTCCTTACTGGTATGCAGCTGGATGTAGCTAGTCCGCGCAACTTTCCCACTTAACGAAATACAGGTTCTCGACCAGCTCATTGATTTGGGACGTTCGGACCGTCCCATGTCGCTACAGCGGTTCGTCCAGTACCAACATGCTACACGGGCAGCGGTATCCGGAAATCGTTCGTTCTCCTCTGACCGTTTCTGCTTCTGTCTTTGATCAGTCATAAAATAGTTGGCGAAGCTGGGATAATACTGTCGGCCTTCGGATCGTGGATGCAAGCTTTATGGGATCATGGTGGACCTGATGGCCCTTCTATCCTCTTCCGACCAATGGAGCTTTTGGCAACTGTTGATGCGTGGTGAGATTGGGTGGCACTGGACCTGGGTCGTTCTGATATAATCTTAGTGATTGGCGCGATGTCACTTTACAGACAGCGAGCGTTTATCAAATCGCCCTTGAACACCACGCACGTCTTTTCGCTGTGGCCGGAGGGTGGGACTCGACCCGGATTGAAGACCTGACAACGTTACTTCGTAAGACGTTGGTGCTTGTAAGAGTTTCCTTTCAGAGACCACGGGATATTATTCATGACATATACCTGCATGGTTCAGCTTACTTTTTGCTTCCATCGTTCTTTTGATGAATCCACACTCAAGGGTCTGCAAGTAGCTTGTGATGGTTCCCACCCCTTCTCCCAGATCTTGTCATTGCTGAAGCGCTCGTCGCACGGATGGCTTACGTCTTCCGTCGATCGTCTCCTTAGCGGAGGAACAGACCAAATGTGCCTAGGTGACGAATCTCGCACAACGGATATCAGGACTCTAGGCCACGGCTGGATCGCCCTTTCCCGCCTCTTCACAGATCTATACATCCCGAATACCCCATTAGATCCAGCGGCTATCCAAAGTGCTAGATCGGAATTTTGGAACACGGAACTCGCTTCGTTGTCGCATGAAATGGGACTTGAGATCACCCAGGAGCGCCGTATCAGCGGAAATATCGGCAATGGGACCATTAACTACCTCGATGAGCAGATAAAGCACGTTCGAGAACAATTGAACAATCTGCAGCAGGTACCATCGAAAGCTGGTCGCAGTATCCTTCGGCTACGGGAATTCTGGTCAGAGGTTTCACAATTCATGTCCAACATCGTACCCGAATCTCGACTGAATCACCTCCTCGGCGCAATTAACGCAAAGAGTTCAGGAGCCCTAGAAAGCGAGCACGTGATTCAAGAGGCAATTTCCGGATTCACTCAGCGCTTGGAACGCGTGTACCCTGAATTCCACGACATTGGCGAGCCATTGCGGTCGGCCTTACTCTATCTACGACTCGGTCTCCGCCTTGTGGCCCATGCTTCCGTATGTGAGGAAGGGGTGGCCATCAGAAACTTGACCCACGCTCTCACCGCCTTTCCGTCCGTGGCCGGAGCACCCGCGTTGATTACCGCCAACATCAAGGGAGATATTCATGCTGCCGAGTGGAGTCCCTTTGAACCAATATTACTTGTGCTTGCGGCAATCGCTTTCGAGGCCGAACTAGGCATTTCCGTGCAATCTTGTATCGTTGCCATGGAAAACGTATACGAGAAGGCGGTGAGGCTTTGGCTCATCGAACAGAAGAGGCGGGAGGAGGCAGATGCCGCGTCACACTCGCTGTATCGTGAGAGTCGGATCAATCACGTTTCTATCCATGAATCAGAACTGGAGGAAGAGGAATTCTTGACCTTGTTTCCTGACTATGAAGCTCTCCTTGACTCAGGTCACTACCACGAGAGTCCCGCAGGGGGTAGGGGTCGTCAATCTTTACCACAAAATCAGTCGCGCGGGAATACCTTCGTGCTCCTACATTTGGGAATTCTGACTCCTGAAAGTCATCCATCAACCGCTCTGACCCATCTGTCCGACCTTCGTACAGTGTTTCTGACCACGATCCTAGACAAACACCAAAACCATCTTCCAGAAATTCTGGACAGGCGCACCTTTCCTCACCAACTCTCCCTTCTCGCTGCTCGCCACCGTGACCTTCATCGTCTTAACGAGGTCCTTCGTCCTTATAACTTCTACGTCGACTCGCATGTACCCGAGATACGAAGGGCTACCGCCGCCGTCGAATCGCTGAAACAGAGGCTAGAGGTCCTTATACAGGAGTGGCCAGACCAAATGGTTTTGCAACACCTGAATGACCGTTGTACACAAATTCTCAACCTCAGCGTCCAGAGTCCGATAGCGAAAGTGCTTGTTATCCTAGAGAAATTGCTACTTCAGACCGACGACTGGGAGATGTACGCAAACCGACAAAACAACCTCCAGAACCATCGACAGTCATTAACGGAACTGATTATTTCGTGGCGACGACTAGAGCTATCATCTTGGCGTGGCCTTCTTCGGACGGAGACTATCGCCTTCGAAGAAGGCGTTTCCGATTGGTGGTTCCGCCTCTATGATGCGACTGTACGAGGCGTTCTGGAGATCGTGGAGCATAATCGTTCGGATGGCTTGGGTGACTACTTAGACAATCTCGTTCCACTCCTAGATAGCTATCTAAAGTCAAGTCCTCTGGGGCAATTTTCCCGACGTTTGGACCTTCTTCGGAGCTTCGGGCTATTCCTTCGACACCTCTCTCTCACCAAATCTGAACAGGCAAGGGAGTCTTTACGTCGCGTCCAGCGTATCGTACAGTCCACCCAGGCCTATTATTCGCAGTTCCTTTCTCCCATAACTTCCTCACTCGCTTCTCAAGAGAGAGGGGTTGAGGCTGAGATCCAAGGATTTATCAAGATAGCCAGCTGGAAAGATGTCAACGTCCAAGCCCTCAGAGCTAGTGCAAAAAAGACGCACCACCAACTCTACAAGATTATCCGTAAATACCGAGATATTATGCGCCAACCCGTCAACGATCTGCTCCGTCCTGAACCAGCGACGCACACTGAAATGTTGTTAGAAACAAACATCCCCCTATCACCCTCACCACCCGGTCCAGTTGACAGCGGTCTCCACGGTCACGCGACTCCCGGTGATGGTCCGGCTCATTTGCGAGACCTACGCAGGACTTACGCGAAATTTCACTCATTGATTGCTGAGCGTATTGATCCGTTCTTCAAGTCTCGACCGTCTCGCGATCTGGACGATTTAACGGAGCAGATCATGTCTACCGCAAAAGAGCTATCCTCTGTTTCCATCCCCGCCGGAAGCACTGCTGAGCGCAGATCGAAGTTATGGAAAGCACTTATGGTACGCAAGCGGAAGGCTTGGAGCGACTTCGTGAAGGAACTTAAGAGGGCCGGTTTCTCCACGAGCGTTCGATCAACGGTACTGCTTCGGCAGAAGAACGATCGCTGGCTCAGGGAACAACCGTTCCCAGTCACTGCGGATGGCTGTCGTGCAAGCGTGCAAAGCTCAGAGAGATTTTTTGTTCGGCTCCAGGGCTTGCTTCCCAGGCTAAGGGCCTCTCTCGCCGACCATCACGACGATGTTTCAACACAAGAGCTCCAACGTTCCATCATGCTGCTGGAATCGGCCTTATCTCTGTCACTCAGCTGCAGATCCGAGTTAGTCCTACCCCGAACTCCTTTGACGCTCGCTTATGTATGCTCGTCTCCACAGGTTGACAACTAATCTCGATGAGTACGCAAGGTTGAAGTGCGTGTCACGACGACTTGATTCCCTCTACCAATGTTCGACTATATCTGCCTGGGGGTTCTCCATCTCGCCCACGGTCTCGGGGACAGAAGATACGCTGAGCAGAATGTGCAGCGCCATCTCTGAGACCATAGACAAGGTCAAGGAACTCGGAGATCTACCCGGAGTATCGCCCGTGCCTATGGCTCTACTGGAGAATGCTCAAGCGCTACTTTTGTCCACCAATGACCGCCGGGAGGCATTACAGTCGATAGGGAAAAAATTGAATGAGACGT
>WNGR01012375.1_pt1 | contig 10936 bp, 14 predicted proteins | sample 5407581 | NCBI WGS metagenome assembly WNGR01 (sample SAMN13153383, study PRJNA577476) | soil metagenome | isolation source: 80 cm soil or saprolite under Garry oak tree replicate 2 | place: USA:California | collected 2016-06-15 | reverse complement strand
CGATGAGGTCCACCGCCATAAACTGCCACGTACCCTGCAAATCAATTTTCTTGTTAAGAAAACACCAGATGAAGGAATCGAAATAACATACCATACAAGTAGACTGGCAAGCACCTCCTGCAGATGGGTCATCCAGATCAACCATTTTAAAAAGGTCCCAGTCGATGAGCATCCCACCTTCGAAGTTAGAGCACTCCATCAATAGGATGTTGTTGGGGCTGATGTCGCAATGAAGGATCCTGCATTGATTGTAGGCGTCGCGATAAGCTGGAAACAGTCAGTCAGCAAGTCAACGAAAATAAAGAGGGCCAGATACACACCAATCAACGCTGCAAGGACAGCGTGTACCATGTCCTTACTGCATTGAAAGGTTTCCAACCTTTTGCCAATGTCGTCAAGGATTAGTCAGTGGTGCTGGTGGGGGGTGAATTTGTGTTTTGACAATGTCAGCGCCCAGGGTGCACTAGCAAACTGGCTAGTACACGTAGAGTGATAGATGCCCTTGCCAACATCACCAGCTGAGCAGTGAGGGACATTGTGTATGCATGCACAGTTGAGAATTGTGTAGAGCTCACCCTCCTTCTTTATTCCATTGCAGGCAACCCTCCAGGAATCCTTGAAGAAGACGATGCAGTTCCTTTGGATGTTGTATGTGATTGAGGTGTGAGTCGTGCGGCTAGGAGGTGTATAGAATCGGGCGACAGGTGGTTTGATGATGTACTCCCCGCATTCAGACTCATGCCCTTAAAGAGGGACAGTGATGACAAGAAGATCCTGAGAAATATGGAACTCTTTGTTAGCATGAACAGCTTTCAGTGTCTCTGCTTGTGTGGCACCATGAACGCTGTCATCACATCCTCACATTGGTCTCACTGCTTGGTTGTATAAGGTGAAAAAGTCCAATAGCGCAGGGTCTTGTTGATAGTAGATAGGTGTGGTGACAATTGTGCCACTCTGATCCCATCGAATGAGCCATGTGTAATTTCTAACAATGAGGATGCTGAAGACATGTGTGTGATACTGTGTCACGCCCTAGCAGGGACGCGAAATGAGTTCAAGGGTTCGGGGTAGCCCAGTGGGCAGTTTCACGCAATGTCTGAGCAAAGATGTCTATTGTCCTATAGCTACGAAGTACAAAGGTGTCCAAGGGTGTTATGCACTTGGTGCACAACGACTTAGTGGTGGGGACTTCTGTCTGGAGTGTTAGAACACTCCTCTGCACCTAGTTGCTGGTGTGCTAAGTCTCAGCTAAGTGTGGCATTGTTATAGTACAACTGCAAAGACTTCGATAGGAGGGTTTGGCTCTAGAAGAGCCTGAGGGAGGTGGTTCACAAGAAGAGGATAAGACAGTCTTCACACTCTAGGATCGAGGGCAAGGTTTGCTAGATTACAAACAAAGCCAAGTCTGGCTTCGTACTATGTGTACACAGGGTTTATATACTACGACAAGGCAAAGGTCCGTACACAAGTCAGGACACATGTAAACACAGTTGAAATGGGTCAAGCAGTGTGTTATCAGAGATAGGACAACTGGGGCGATACATTGACGAAAGGGGAACAAAGGGAATACATCAGACAAGATGAAATAAGAAGACATACAGTGGTGGTACAAGTCCCATGACCCGAAGCGTCTGGATCATGACATACTGGCAGTCTAGTTGCAAAGCCACGTATGTCATAATCTGACTGGCTGTTATGAGCCCTTTGGGTTTTCGACTCACGAATCAAGTGGGGCTTGAAACGGATGACCTTTCATCCATGAAATCAGTCGAGAAGGCATCTTCCTCCGCTCTGCTTTTAAACTCGATGCAGATGTCGTTGAGGGCGGAATTATTTTCAGTGATATTTTTGTTCACTTCGTTGTAAACCGTACAGTCAGGCAAGAAGGAAACTGAGTGCTCAGTGAGGGCCTTGTCTGGCAAGCATGATGTTTCGCAAATATAGATTGTCTTGAGGTGAGGTTGAACAATATCGATCTAAGGGCCCCTTTTCAGTACCTAGAATGCTCTGGGAGGTCCAATTACTTACAAATGCCTGGTACATCACAGTCTCGGACCGAACGTCAGCTAGAGTATCAAATGTTACGTTCACGGACACTTACCTTATGGTTATGACTACAAGGGTAAGCGGTAATTAGTCATGGACAGGAGTATCAGTCAGCACGAGTATCACATGTAAGTTAGTATGACTCGATCCTAGGACAGTAGTACTAGGGTTCAGGATTCATGAGGCGCTTTAAAGCCCTCCAAATGTAGTACTTAAGATGTAGTCATAGAAGACCAAGACTCCAGCTTGGTCTTCTTGAATTGCCACTTGTCTTCTCTTCTACTCTGCGAGATATAAGGGCTCTCCCCTTTCTCTACTTGTACACCAAGCAGTTCACGTCCAAGTGTCCACAGACCTTGTGACCCGTTATAGCACGTGATCCAAGGATCCATGTCTATCATCGCTAAGTCGTGTTGCACCCCACACTAGGAGCCTAAGTCAAGGCTAACATTCAGTGGCAACGTAACATTAAGACCAAGCTACTTCATCGTGGCGCGCATCACCACCAAAGAACGTTGGGGCTTCGTACCCTACTCAATCCACGGAAGAGGAGAACGAGACATACCCCTTATATATCTCAAAACAGCATGGTGGAGAACAGTTCGAGGGAACACCGGATATTTTGTCAACATTCCCACAAGACCGGCGCAATATTACCCAGTTGAGTTCAATCACGATTTTGTGTGTTGGACAGAGATTGCTTGGAACGCGCCTCAAAACAGGTGGGACGTCGTAGGACCAACAGGACCAGACTACCGGTGTGATATCTTTGAGGATGAAGTACAAACGGCTGGACAGGTAGGACTAATCAATGGACAACATGTCCCGACGCCTCGAACTCCTGCACCATCAACAGAAGACAAAGAGGGAGAAGAGAGGAGTGAAAACTCTGGAGATACGGTTGAAACAGGAGCACCAGGAAACACCACTGAAGAAGAAGGACTGGCTAACTTAGCTGAGTCAATCCACATTAACCCACCAGAAATGACCACGATGACGGAACCAGTGGAAATTGTGACAGAAGGATCTGCTTATCTTAGACGGGAAATCATGGGGGAAATCCACCCCTGCACTGGACACAGAGCACTCCCTGAAACTAACACAGCCGACGACGTAGCAGCCCTATGACAGGCACAAGAACCAGACAGGCCAGACCCACCTAGTGGAGGCCCCGAAAGACTGCCAGAGTTACCACCCATTCGACTTCCACAAGACAACCAACCACGAAGAAGACCCCTGGAAAGAGGAGGATTCCCCAGAGGATTCCCTGGAGGAGGAGGATTCCCCGGAGGGGGAGGATTCCCCGGAGGAGGAGGATTCCCTGGAGGGGGAGGATTCCCCAGAGGGGGAGGATTCCCCAGAGGAGGAGGATTCCCCGGAGGGGGAGGATTCCCCGGAGGAGGAGGATACCCAGGTGGAGGAGGAGTACCACCTGGAGGACCGCCAGGAGGTGGTTGGGGACTGCCACTGCTGCCCATGCAACAAGCCCAACAAGGGAAACTAGTAGGGGAACCCCCTACAATCTACGACGGTGACAGGAAGAAGACAACCCTGTTTATCAACGAATGGGAATTGTACTGGGCAGTCAACAACGATAATGCCCTCATGATCAATCCATATCGATGAGCTATGTTCTTCCTTACCTACATCAAAGGAACTTGAGTTAACGAATGGGTGATGGCAGTCAACCGATGGCTATCTCGACAAATACAAGGAGGAATCAACACCGCCAATGAATGACTCTGGAATGAAGTAGCTGCCTCTTTCACATGACGCTTCGCCGACAGCTTAGCCAAGGAAAACGCACAATCCATACTCCAAGCAGGAGTAAAGATGAAAGGAGAAGACATCGACACTTATGTCGTCGAGATAGAAGAACTCATCCAATTAGCTGAGTACCGATTTGATGTACCCCAGACCATCGAGACATTTACGGATGGACTACCCACCGGACTATACCAAAAGGTCCTGGAACTTGATAGACCCACCACTTACAATCAATGGAAGCAGGCGGCCATCAACCGCCAACAAGACTACATTCATATGAAGGCTAGGCTGAAGGCACATCGCGGAGGAATGACTGCTTCACGCCCAAGGAGGTGGATGCCACAACAAATGTTAACCGATCCAAACGCCATGGATACGTCAGCCGGAAGGACAAGGGGTCACGTCGCCGGAAGTGAAGAAGTGAACCCCGCAACATGCCTCAAGGAGGGTACGTACCAAGAGGGGGATACATGCAAAGAGGACGTGGAGGAGGACGGATGAGAGACTTACGCGAAGTTGAGTGTTACACATGCCATAACAAAGGACACTTGAGTCGCAATTGTCCCCAGCATACATGGAACAGGCCAAATAACAACCAACGAGCCTGGACCCCATGACAAAGCCAAACACGCAAAGTGGTAGTCGATGACAGAAGCATTTGCGAAGAGGAACAAGTAATAATGGCACGATCAAGCACTCAAACTCCGCAACAGCAAGCCGATACATGGCTCCAAGGAGTAGCAACTGCAGGAGAAGACGTACAAGAACTAGTAATGAGGGACCTTGTTGGAAGAGAGGGTTTTCAGAACGCCTGAACCCATTGGCCTGGGTGAGGGCAGCCCATAAATTCAATTCTGTAATAGTGACTATGCGATTTCGATCCATGCATATCCCCGTCTCTATCAGAACTAGCAACACAATGGCCAACATAAAAGCACTTGTAGACTCTGGAGCAACCGACTGCTTCATGAGTGAAAAGTTCATACGACGAATGAAGTTGGGGAAAAGACCCCTGCAAAGACCACGAAAGATATGGAACATAGACAATACAGCAAACCAAGCCAGAAGTATTACGCACTATGTGACCCTTGACATACAAACAAGAGGGGTAACAAAAACAATACAATTCCTTATCACGAACATAGGGAACGAGGATATTATATTAGGATATCCATGGATGGCCGCATTCGAACCCCAATTCACATGGAAAAATGGGGTTATTAATGAAAGAGAGCTACCAATCATCCTCCAGTCAGTCAACCCCTTCCTTCCAGGAAAAGAGCCGGTAATCGCACGAATTAAAGGGGCAAACAACAATTGCCGTGCACAAGCAACGACTTCCACAGAACTCACCATCAAAGCACAACAGTACACAAAAAAGGTGGAGGTACCTGCAGTATATCGTCAATTTGCCAAAATATTTAGCGAGGAAGAATCAAGATGATACCCACCAAAGCGAGCCTGGGACCACGCCATCAAGTTCAAAAAAGATGTGCCAGAAGCAATAGACTGCAAGGTATACCCAATGAATCGAATCGAGGATGAAGCGGTACAGAAATTCCTTCAAGACGAACTAGAAAAAGGATACATTCGTGAGTCCCAGTCGCCCTACGCATCCTCCTTCTTCTTTGTCCACAAAAAGGACGGCAAAATGCAACCAGTACAAGACTATCGAAAGATAAATGCCGTCACAATCCAGAATCAATACCCCCTTCCTTTAATTGTGGACCTCATTCGAGACCTCAGCAATGCACACATATATACAAAACTCGACATCCAATGGGGTTACAACAACATGCAGATTCGTGAAGGGGATGAGAGGAAAGCCGCATTCAAAACCAGATATGGCCTCTTCAAACCTACTGTTATGTATTTCGGACTCACGAACTCCCCAGCGACATTCCAAACAATGATGAACTACATATATCGCGACACTATTCTCAAACACGAACCTCTTGGGACAACAATCTGGGTCTATATGGACAATATAGGCATTGCCACTCGTACCAACCTTGAAGACCATCAACACGCAGTTCACGACGTCCTCAAAATCGCCGAACTCCACAATCTATACTTCAAACCAGAAAAATGCCTCTTTCACGCATCATCAATGGATTACCTGGGGGTAATCCTTGAAAAGGGGGTGACACGAATGGACCCCGCCAAAATCGCAGGCGTCGACACATGGCCAATACCAAAAAATGCGACGGAGGTACGAAAAGTACTTGGATTCTTCAACTTTTACCGCCCCTTCATCAAAGACTTCGCATCCATCACGAGACCTCTGCACCAACTTACGCGAAAAGATCAAGAATGGCGATGGGAATCAGAGGAACAAGACACCTTCGACGCACTAAAGAAACGTGTCACAATGGAACCCGTGCTGGCACATGCCAAACTGGACGATCAATTCGAATTGGAAGTGGATGCCTCGAGATACGCGGTAGGAGCAGTACTTTTACAGCGAAAAGAGGACGGTAAAAAGCACCCTATAGGATATTACTCGGCCACACTCAACGAAGCACAATGAAACTACAACATCTATGACCTCGAACTCCTGGCTATCGTAATGGCCCTCAAGAACTGGAGACCTTTACTGGCAGGATCCCCACATAAGATCATCATATACTCCGACCATCTCAACCTACAGTACTGGAGACTACCACAAAGAATATCACGAAGGGTAGCAAGGGAAGTACTAGAATTGTCGGAATATGATTTCGAGATACGTCACCTTCCAGGGCGATTAAATGGACAAGCTGATGCACTATCAAGGCGACTGGGATACGACCAAGGAGAAAACGACAACAAAGACGTAGTCATACTACCCGACCAGGTCTTCATAAGGGCAGGAGCAATGGAACGCGCCCCTCCTATGCGAAGGATCTTAGCCCAAGAAGAAATGGAAGCCACCGATCCAGTATACATGCAAGATGAAGGGATAATGAGGCCCTGGATAGACGCACATCAGCTGAAGAAGATCCAAGGAACATGGTACAATGTTACGAATCTGGACACATTTCTTTCTGTTCCACTTCATTCCATCACATTCCATTACGTGCCGCCCCCATGACTCACATTGCTTACGGACTGCTTACTGATCCATGACATATTGGCTGACTGATCGTTCCATATGATGCCATCACGATGTCACTATGACGCACGCTTACTCATGTATGATAAGTATGACTCATTCCTAGGATCCCGATAGTGGGATTGCGTCATGTGTTTGTCTTGGACAAACACCGGCTTGTACTATATAAACCATAGTCTACTTAGCTTGTACAGTAGACTCGATATCTCTTTGAATCACAGCATCTACTCGAATCTCTAGGACAGTCACCCTTTGCCCTCCCTAAGGGTGCGAGAGAGGGCCTTATAGTTTTGCTCCTTGCTGGCAGACAACATACGTTCTGCGTCCCTGGTAGAGATCCCCACTATATCTGGTTGAGCTTAGCTCCCATGATCTTATTCATCACCAAGCTGAAGTCCTGATATGACTTCACGTTCGATAAACCGACACCGCACACGTCGCACGATAACGCCGGCTGTGGCGTTACATTATATCGAGTCTCCTCCAACGTGGCGCTAACCAGCAGAGCCAGATCCAAGTTTCAACCATCGTATATTGAACGAATCAGTAGCGACACCTTATCACAAAACATCAAAGGAGTCGCTGTTTGGAGACGAGATCCTGTAAGGGAGACAGAAGGATACTACATCTTCTCACATAGGCTCAACGAATACCGACCTATCCATTTTATTAAAGAAGATCGCCTCTGGGTATACATCGCAGTCGACGAAGCCAACAAGTGGTACACCATCAAACCAGTACCACTAGGATTGGGAGTAGGACCCACATTACGACCCATAACCCCAATCGATGTAGACCAACCAGAGGACCCTCCTGCAGAAGGATCACAGAACCCAGAAACGACCTCCCTCACTACGGTACCACCTGACCCCACAACTACCATAACAGTTATCCAACCACCTACTATCACTATGTCAACCGCCATGACAACCATCACACAACCCACTGGCACCCTACCTAGAGGAACCGCCACCATCCCCACAGGGAGTGGTGGAGGTGGTGGAGGTGGTGGAGGCGGAGGAGGTGGCGGAGGCGGTGGAGGCAGAGGAGGGGGCGGAGGCGGTGGCGGTGGAGGGCTACCTGCAGGAGCACCACCTGCAGGCAGAGCCGCACCCCTTCATGGAAAGCTAGGAGGAAATCCCCCAGCTGAATTCGACGGAAATCGGGAGAAGAGTCGTGCTTTTCTCCTTGCATTCACCCTTTATAGGGGAATGAACCCCACAGTGGAACAATTGGCTGTCCCATACCAACGGGCCATGACGTTCCTGTCCTATATCAGAGGCCCCTTAGTCGACGATTGGGTCGACAAGCAGGCACAATGGTTAATGGACCAGGTCCAAACTGGAGTAGCTCACACAGAAGAAAACCTATGGAGGATGATTGAAGTCAGATTCCGACAAGCGTACACGGACACCACAGAAAAAGCCAAGGCACAACATCAACTCCAAGACTTTAGGATGAAAGGAGACGACATCAACACCTACATCTCCACATTCCAAAACCTAGCTTGAAAAGCCGGCTACACACTTGATGAAAACGTCACACTCGGAATGTTCACCGACGGCTTACCACCCAAACTAATGGTCAACTGCGTAAAGTTCGACCATCCGGCTGATTGGAACGACTGGACCAACTCGGCACACCTCCATCAGGAAGAATACATACAACTGCACGACAGACTCAAAGGGGGACCAAGGACTCAGGGGCATACACAGACGCAGTGGAGAAACATGCTTAACCGAAACCCAAATGCCATGGACATAGGAAGGACCAGGGCACGAGTCACCACCACCGAAGACAAGGGCAAACAGCAAAGCGAGGGACGATGCTTCAGATGCAATCAGCAAGGGCATATATCACGATACTGCCCTCAACGAAGCGACAGACCCTCAACCATCACTGCTTCCATCGCCCTTACCTCACCAAACCCACTTTCGAACCAACAAAAAGCACAGGCCTATTTGGCCACTCTCCACAGCGAGTCAGAAGAAGTGCGAAACGCGTTCACAGAGGAACTATTTGCGAAGAAACAGGATTTTCTCAATGCCTAAACCCGACAGCCTGGGCTAAGGCACTTCGAATTAGCGTGTACAACAGCAGATACAAGTCCATACGAATACCAGTATTATTTGAAACTGCACACGCAACAGCTGAAAGAGAAGTCCTAATCGACTCAGGAGCAACCGATAACTTCATATGCAAAAATTTGCTCCAATGACTCCAAATCGCAACGTTGCCCATAGAAGTTCCCTTAAAAATCTGGAACGTAGATGGAACGCACAATCAAGATGGAAAGATCACCCATTTCATGGATCTACAAGTTCGCACGGGCACTGATACAAAAATCCTCCACTTCCTGCTCACCAATTTGGGAAGAGACGAAGTTATCCTTGGATACCCCTGGCTTACAGCATTCGAACCATTAATCCACTGGAAGGATGCTACCTTAGACAAACAATACCAGCCAGTCGTCATATCCTCAATAAACCCCAGAGAGACACGAGTATCAAGTGCGATTACAGAAGACAAATGGGCGATGATAAATGAAGACCTGGAGGAAGTGCCATATTTGGCTATCCAGAGGATCCACTCCTGTGCCCTGGAACCCGAAGAGGTTGGCAAGGAAGTGAGTTCGGAGATGGAGCCCAAAGAAGAGGCTCTCCGAAGAACCACTGTGGCATCAGAATTGGCCCAGTTGGCTATGAATAAAATGAAATGAACCTACAAAGAAATGGTCCCGGAAGAATATCAAAGATATCAAAAGATATTCAATGAAGAGCAATCCCACCGATTCCCACCAAAACGACCATGGGATCACGCAATTGACCTACTCCCAGAAGCCCCAAATACGATTGACTGCAAAATTTACCCCACTACGCAGTTGGAAAAAGAGGTGTTGAACGAATTCATCAAAGAGCAACTGGCCAAGGGATATATCCGACCATCAAAGTCGCCCTACTCCTCACCATTCTTTTTTATCAAAAAGAAAGACGGGAAACTCCGACCGGTCCAAGATTACCAAAGACTGAACTCCCTTACAGTCAAAAACCGATACCTGCTGCCGCTAATCCCAGAACTGATTGACCAAATACGACATGCTCAGATATTCACCAAGTTGGACATACGATGGGGATATAACAACGTCTGCATTAAAGAAGGAGACGAATGGAAAGGAGCCTTCAAGACCAATTTAGGCCTCTATGAACCATGCATCATGTTCTTCGGACTGACCAACTCCCCAAGTACATTCCAAACCATGATGGATACCATCTTCCGAGAGTTGATATCAACCAGAGAGGTCATAGTCTACATGGATGACATCCTAATCGCAACCCCCGACGACCTACCACACCACTGACGTCTGGTCCATCAGGTTCTCACGAAACTAGAAGAACATGACCTCTATCTTAAACCGGAGAAATGCGTCTTCGAAGTACCAGAAGTCGAGTACCTGGGACTGATAATCGGGTATGGAAGGATACGAATGGATCCAGTCAAAGTAGCAGGAGTAGAGGGGTGGAAACCACCAAAGAACCTCACGGAACTACGAGGATTCACAGGCTTTATCAATTTCTACCGCCCCTTTATTAAGGGATTCTCACAAGAGGCTAGGCCACTCAATGATCTGACGAAAAAGGATACACCCTGGGAATGGACCCCGGAGAGGCAACAGGCCTTCGAAAAACTGAAGGTGCTAGTATGCAACGAACCCGTACTCCTCATGCCAAAACTCCAAAACCCGTTCGAACTGGAAGTAGACGCCTCCAGCTTCGCTATAGGGGCAACCCTAAGTCAACAAGATGAATGGGAAAGATGGCACCCAGTGGCCTTTGTTGCACAGCATAAAGCACAGCATACAGGAGATGTGTCTCACCTTTCTAGTAAGGAGAAGACTTTGGGAGTAGAGGTTTTGTGTGTGTGCACAAGTGAGGACGAGCGAAGGGGATGTGTATTCACCACTCTCCCCATAGGGGGATTTATATACTCTATGACCCACCCATATCCGTTTACTCAAAAGTGATGAGTAAA
>WNGR01008363.1_pt1 | contig 10937 bp, 12 predicted proteins | sample 5407581 | NCBI WGS metagenome assembly WNGR01 (sample SAMN13153383, study PRJNA577476) | soil metagenome | isolation source: 80 cm soil or saprolite under Garry oak tree replicate 2 | place: USA:California | collected 2016-06-15 | reverse complement strand
CTGTCCCTCAGACAGTCCACTTGTGATTTCCCCTCCTTGAGTCCTCCACAGGGTTGTTCCTCCTTAGCGTCAAGGTGCTTCCACTATCCATACTCTTGGTGGTTCAGTTCTTGTTGCTGCTAGCATTGCAGCTTATCCACGCCACCCTCCTCCCTCGTGTTTGTTGTTTGTGAGATCGGACAGTAACATCCAAGGACTCACTGAGAGTGAGTCGCCACACTTGGACTGTCTCTTATTGTCCCATCTGACTTCGTTCACTCTTGATAGTGTCAGAACTCTATGACTACACTGAGTTCAGTCACTGGGACAAGGATTCCGGTTCATTTTATTGCCCGAGGGATAGTCCTCCTTCAGATTTGGGACGCGTAGTCCATCAACATGTAGTCCGACCCCCTGGGTCCCCCCTCACCCCCCTTTTACACTTGGGCGACCAGTCACCGTCGTTGAGCGAGCAAGCTGCGGCCCCTGCTCACAAAGAACTCCGGGAGATCACCCCCCTTGTACGATCCTCCTCCCCCGTACTCCAGCGTACCCCATCTCCGGAGTTACAGTACCCCGCTTCCCCCGTACCACAGTACCCCCCTGCTTTCCTGTCCCCCCTCGTGTCCCCCTCGCCGTTTGCCAGGACTGTTCGCCTGGTTACACCGCCGCCTCGTCCCTTGTCGCTTCTGGAGAGAAGCTTCACCCCAGATTCTCCCATCAACTACCATCACGTTGCCAAAGGAGTTGAGCATATTGACACCCCCCCAGTAGAGCCCTTGGATGAGGAGCCCCCAAGACAGGAAACCCCAAGTAGTGGCCAGGAGAACGACCCCCTGGCCCCCCTGTACCGTATCCCTGATTGTATTAATCAGGTTGATGTCCATCTGCACCAGTTTGTTGCGGTCCAGACCCCCCAAGGAGAGGAGTGGCGGCCCATCAGTGAGTTCTACCAGTTGAACATCTGTTCGTTCCCCATCGCCTCCTCTCTTGTCGCGAACCCCCCGCATTTCCCTGGTGTCACCCTGTTCTGGTTCGCATCCCCCCATTATATGACCATCTACCCCCGGGACTATGCCCTCGCCATCCGAGTGGGAGTCCAACCCCTTGTTGCCTGTTCCCAGGCAGTTCTCGACCAACCTAGTGCAGACCTACCACTAGGTTGTATCAAGTACAACTTTCGTGGAGGGCTTCGCAGCGCCTTCCAACCCCTCAACCTCCTCATCAAGGAAGCGTACGTGGGTATGCTTGTTATCCTTGAAGTCCAAGACTTCCTAGATGGAAGGGTGGTAACCATGTACGGTTACCTAGCATTCAGGAGGGAAGACACATTCGTGGTACAGCAAGCATACCATTTCAAAGACGCAGCTAGGATGCACCCTAGTCTGCTTTCTTATTGTTTTTATCCTCGCATCCCGGCTGACCCCTTCAACTTCGTCTCGACTTACCCTGACTACCAGAGACTATAATCACTTACTGTATTAGTAAGTGCTTGTAGTAGTAGTAGGGTATCCTTGTATCAATAAAGGGGTCTTTCTAGTGTTCAGCCCGATTCGTATTTCGGAGGACGAGCGCCTAAGAAGGGCTCAAGACTTGTTTGAAACCCATTGAGAGAGGCAGTTACAGACCCTCTTCCCACGAGGATCCTTGTGTGATCCAACCCCCCTTGAAACTGTTGACAGCTGGAGCAAAGGCTTGCTGGTACTAAATAAGCTCATCGACCTCCTTCCATTTGGACAAGTCCTGTCCCCTGCCCAGTACAGTGAACTCATAAGTTGCGACCTACCAAGGATAGCAAGTGCCGCCCAAGAACAGCTATTGTATTGGCACCTTGCTCAAGCCACAGCACCGAACAATCACCCCTTTAAAACCCTCCTATTGTGGAACAACGACGATTACCTTTGGTTCTGCCACATAGCCAATAGGGAGGAAGAGATTGTTGAACAGGTTCAACAAGGAGTTCACTACAGGTACTTAGAGAAGTTTTGTCTATCTCACAGCCAGATAGAGATAGACATCCAAGACCTATGCCTTGCAACAACCCCGGAAGGACTCTGCATCGTAACCGCAGAAGGGAAGGAGCTAACGTATAAGTGGAACGACTCCACTTGGACTACCACGCGGGAGAACCCGGACCAAAGACTAGTAGACCCGACTGTCTACTACTACCCCCCTAGTGAACCTACTGACGTAGAGATCCTTGAATTCGCCACAGCAAGACGGCAAGCCGAAGTTTCGGAAGAAGCGCTACCGCTGAGCAGTCCACCAAGTCCAACACCAACTAATCCAGCTGACGGGTGGGGAGACGATACCTCTCCACAGTGGGGCAGCAGGACAGTTTGTTGGTGTAGTAAAGAAGTTTGTGACTGCAGGTACCGACCGAATACGCCACCCACTCCACCTAGTATAGTGTTGTGGGCTCCGGGCCAAATGTACCTACCCTCTCATTGAATAAAGAGGGTTCCCTGTTATTGTAACAAACTGGAAAGTGCCACAGAGTGGGCTATTAATCTGGCAACACAGAACAACCACAGTTACATCCAGCCAAGAAGAAATTGTCAGCGTAGACTGACCCCACGAGAATCCCCCATAGTGCTGGTAGTTCCAAACCTGGATATTCAGCAGATTAATCAAGTAAACCAAGAAACACCATCTGGAAGATTGGTGCCGTTGCCATGAGTACCGTTGGCAAGACAGACTACTACGAGTAGTGAAGAAGAGCAACTCCTGAGGACACCAGGAAACCCATTGTATTGCTACTACCCAGAGTCGATCTATGTTGCAGATCACATCCCCACAAGGAAGCCAAGGGAACTAGAAAGTTTCAAGAACCATTGTCACCTGCAGTACGACACATACAGGCTCCCCTTGGAGATAAACCACCCCATAGAGAATATACGACAAATCACAAGTACTCCGTTGGAGTTCCAGAACCTTTTGTGGCGCAGCAAAGTTTTAGTAACCCACTTCGGCGTATTTGAAGAATACCAGTGGATTCAGTGGCAGTTTAGGCCAAACCACCCAGAGCGCACCATCTTGCAACCAGCATATAAAGTGTTTTATAGCTGGTCCTTGGATGGCTGGTCAGTGACCAGATTACCAAGAAACTAGTGGATGCTAGGGACGACCGAAGAGTTCTCACTAAAGAAGAAGACGACCTCATCCCCATCTACTTTTACAACAGCTACATATCCCTTGACGACCACACCTTTTTTGCTACCTGGAATGGTAGAAAAGTAACATCCACGAACAGACATTTTCCCTGGGTGTTTGAAGACACAGGGATCCAAGTAACCGACGAAGACTATGAACAAGTCTATCCGAACTTCAGAAAGCTCCAAGAAGTTGACTATCACTACCTCCATGGAAGATATCGTGACAAGGTAGTAAGCTGGTCTTTTAGCAGAGAGACCTGGTTATACAAGAACAACTGAATCGTTGTTTTTGATTCCGAAGGATTGGAAGAAGGTAGTACACCTCCAAGTGCAAGTCCAGACTTGGACAAAGAGACAGAAGAGGTCTCTCAACTCCTAGAAAGCGTGGCCCAGTCCCTTACCACAGTCCTTGCCCATGTATTGCAGCCAGCGACACCAACCACAGTTCCCGGCGCGCTTCCAAGTACCCCTGGTCCGTTGACACAGCCACAGTTACCTACTCCAAGAAGAATGAGAGTAGCGTTTAGAACACCGACCTTATTGACGAGGTCCCCCAGTCCAAGCCAAGTCCGGATAAGACAACCATCGCCAGTTGCACCAAGTCAAAGTCCAGTACAACCAAGGGTAGTATCACCACCAGCAGCAATGGCAAACCCACCACCAGCAAAGATGTTGGGTTCACCCCCGGAGCCTTTCGAAGGCAAGTCAGAGAAAGCAGAAGCTTTCTGGAACACCTTGGAGAATTATTATTATCTCAATGGTGCAAACTATGCGGACAAACAGAAGAAGATTTCCTCCGCGCTCACGTATTTCAAGACCGGCACGTCGGCTGGAGAATGGGCCCAAGATAGGCAGAAAACAGCCTTAGCAGCGATGCCGATAGACTTTGGGACTTGGGCAGATTTCAAGGCCACCTTCAAGAAGCATTTTATCCCAGAGTACAGCAAGTTGGAAGCCACCAATGCCATGTATACGTCAAGGATGGGCAGTCGTCCCTTCAATGAATGGTACCAAGAATGGTCCACGTACGCCTCCCAGTCGGGAGCCAATGAAGAAACCAAGATGTTTGCCTTTAGGAAGGCGCTACCACAGGCACTACACCAGAAGATTATAGGTGTATCTCCACAGCCCACAACACTGGATGGTCTTGCAGAAAAAGCAAGAGAATTTGATCACATATGGCGACTCTATAGCAATCCCAGTTTCACAAATGCACATCCACAAGGCCCAAGGAATAGGGCGCTAACAGCCGAAGAAGAGGCTACCCAAGTCAATGCCACATCCACATCCATACGTCCTCAGTTAGGAGGAACACTTTCCAAGGAGGAAAAAGACCGACACTTCAAAGAGAAGCTATGTTTTTATTGCGGCAAACCAAACCATGTGGTTAGCAAGTGCTGAACCAAGCAGGCCAACCAAGCAGCAGGTCGCCTGAAGAACCAACATCCGAGGAAGGACTTTCAAGCACGCACAGCAGTTGCACAAGACGCGTATGAAGGGGAGCCAAGTGAAGAACACCCAGCGCAAGTAGGAGTGCTGTATTACACCCCACAAACCCTGTCCATGATTCCCCACCTGCCGTTCGATCAAGAAGATCAAGAGGGGAAGGATTTTTGAAACGTCCCACTACAGCGCTGTTAGTAGGGACTCTCCAAGTAGCCAAGACAAGCCCAGACCATAGAGATTATTTACTAGAGACGATAGACTCTGAGCCTGTGCCAGGTGATACTATACGAAATAGAAGATCACCTTCTGTCACACTCCGAGTAACTCTAGTGGGCAAGACATCCGGTAAACAAATCAGCGCAAGGGCTCTGCTGGACAGCGGAGCAGAAGGAATAATCATCGACCATGGCTTTGCAAGAAAGCACCAGTTGACACTACGAACCCTGGTTAACCCACTTCCAGTAAAGAATGTGGATGGAACACTGAACAAGCAAGGTTCAGTCCAATATACGACGATCCAGAAGATCCGCATAACGACCCTAGAAGGGCACTTCCATGAAGAACTCTCCGAACTATATGTAACCACGCTAGGAGATCAAGATATGATACTCGGAACAGATTGACTCCGAACGCACAACCCAGAAGTAGACTGGGCAAGACCACAGATCGCCTTTATGCGATGCCCACCAATGTGTACCTTGTCAGAGGTACCCCTTGTTATACGATCAGATAAGCCGCAGACGTGCACCACGACTATCAATGCCATGATATCCGGAGAAGACATACCAGACCAAGCGGCAAATGAGTTTGCCCAGGATGCCATGGAGGCGTTCCTGTATAACCACAGTTTTAGCAAGTATGACGACCTTGCTATTAGGGCCAAAACCACCATGAGCACCACAATTGCGGCACAAAACGCCCCAAAGCCATCGACGGCACACATCCCAGTACAGTACCAGAGGTACTCCAAAGTATTCAGTGAGGAAGCCTCACACCATCTACCGAAGCACCAAGCATGGGACCACGCTATAGAATTAAAGCCAGGAGCGAGTATGAAGAACTGCTCCATCTATCGGCTCACGCCCAAAGAATTGAGCATGTTGAGCGAATACATCACGGAACACCTATGAAAAGGGTATATTAGACCCTCCAAGTCCCCCATGGCTAGTCCCTTCTTTTTTGTAGACAAGAAGGATGGAAAACTATGGCCTGTACAAGACTACAGGGCCCTCAATGACGTCAAAATCAAGAACGCTGCCCCCTTGCCACTGATTCCAGAGTTGATCAACAAACTTTGCGGCACTAGGTATTTTACCAAGTTGGATATTCGTTGGGGTTACAACAATATCCATATCAAAGAAGGGGATGAATACAAAGCAGCTTTCAAGACCCCCCTAGGACTGTTTGAACCCACAGTCATGACCTTTGGCCTCTGTAACACACCCGCTATGTTCCAGATGTTTATGAACAACGTCTTTGAAGACTTGGTAGCGGGAGGACACGTAGTGGTCTACCTGGATGACATCCTCATCTTCGCTGAAGACACCCAGTTATTGGAAGAACTCATGCACGAAGTTCTTTTGTGACTAGAGAAGTTTGATCTCTACCTCAAGCCAGAGAAGTGCTCCTTTATGCAAACCTCTATCGAATATTTGGGAGTCATTTTGTTGGAAGGACAGGTCCAGATGGACCATTCAAAGATAGCTGGCATCGTCAATTGGCCAGTACCACGAACTGTCAAGCAGGTTCAAGCCTTCCTCGGGTTCTGTAACTTTTACAGACGCTTCATAAAGGACTTCTCTCACATTGCATGACCACTGTTTAACCTCACGAAGAAGGACGTCCCATTTGTTTGGGGACAAGACCAAGAACGTGCATTCAAGGATTTAATCACGATATTCACAACAGCTCTGGTTCTTGCCTTGCCAGACCACGGCCTACCATTCCGCCTCATCACTGATGCTAGTGACTTTGCCACTGGAGCTATTTTGGAACAACCAGATGCCTTGAATCGATGGCATCCCATCGCGTATCACTCCAAGTTGTTGTTGCTGGCAGAGCGCAACTATGAAATTCACAATAAAGAACTCCTTGCGATTATCCGCACCCTGGATATTTTTAGACATTATCTGGAGGGACGCGATGACACCACGGAAATCTGGTCAGACCACAGGAATTTGGTCTATTTTTCCACGAAGCAGAAGCTTACAAGGAGACAAGCCTGATGGGCATTGTTCCTCTCCCAGTTCAAGTTTACCATCGTTCACAAACCCGGTACTCAGAATAAATTGGATGCGCTGTCCTGGCGTCCAGACCATAAAGAGGGGATAGCGATTGAAGAAAATGAACGCATGCTCCTGGATACAAAGTTTTTTACTGTTCGCGCGGTTCAACCTATGTCAATCACTGTATTAGGGGACACCACCCTGTGTCAAAGAATCAAGGCCACCCAAGAATATGACAAGGATGTCAGCATGGCACTAGAATCCATCTTGAAGAATGGACCACGATCCCTTATGAAGGGCCTAAAAGATTGGAATTTGGAGGATGGGATCATCCTATATCGAGGACAAGTTTACGTCCCCAAGAATGAGTCTCTATGACGAGACATTGTCAAGAAATACCATGATCACGTTGCCATAGGACATCCTGGAAGATGAAAGACCTACGAAGTAATATCAAGAGAATTTTGGTGGCTGGGAATGTCCACCTTTGTCAAGGACTATGTGGACGGTTGTGCCACATGTCAAGCCATGAAGATTAGGCCAAGAAACCAAGTACCGTTGCAACCTAATCGCGTTCCCTCGGACGTATGGGAAATCATCACCATGGATTTTATCACGGATCTCCCCACGTCCCTCGGATACGACTCGCTGTTTGTAGTTGTGGATCACTTCAGCAAGGCCACGATCGTAAGCCCTTGCAACAAGACCATCACAGCTGAAGAAACCTCCAAGTTGTACTTAGAAAATGTTTGGAGAAGAACGGGTCTACCACATCAAGTAATATCAGACCAAGGACCGCAGTTCGCGTCAAAGGTCATGCAAGAAATATGGACAAAATTAGGGGTCAAGTTGACCATGTCAACCGCTCATCATCCGCAGACAGACGGCGAGATGGAGCGCGTTAATCAAGAATTGGAACAGTATTTCTGCGTCTTCTGCAACTTCAAGCAGAACAATTGGGCAGAGTTGGTGCCCTTCATGGAATTCGCTCACAACGCGAGGCAACACAGTGCCACCGGAAAGTCACCATTTGCGATATGGTATGGCTTTCAACCCAAGTTCATCCCCCCAGTCAATTTCGCCACAAAGATCCCCACGGTGGAGGAGCGTCTCCACAATCTGGAACAGATTTGATCTGAAGTCACAGCAGCACTGAAGGTGGCTGCCAAAGTTATGAAGCGCCCCTATGTCTCGAAACCCACATACGAGTTTAAAACCGGTGACCTTGTCTGGCTAGAAGGAACGAATGTTCACATGACGCACCCAAAGGCCAAGCTAGCCCCTAGATGACACGGCCCTTTCAAGGTATTAGCAACCTGGGGAATTAACTGCAAGTTGCAGTTACCAAAGAATTGGTGCATGCACCCTGTATTCCACAACTCCCTGGTTTCCCCGTACAAAGAAACCACAGCCCATGGACCCAACTTCACCAGGCCCCCACCAGACATTATCAAAGGGGAAGACGATCATTATGAAGTTGAAGATATTCTACAGTCACGACCAAGTCCCAATAAGAAGGGAATCCAGTACCTGATCAAGTGGAAAGGGTATCCAAGTTCCAAGAATTCGTGGCTCCCTGCTTCACAGATGCACCATGCAAAGACCCTTGTCCAGCAGTTTCACTCACGAAACCCATGCGCACCGAAACCCAGTAACTTAAGGTTGCTGATGGCACAGCAACCCCTTAAAGAGGGGATACTGTCACAAAGTGACAACTCGAACGAGTCCAAGAGCTCAAGGATTGAGCCAGTTACCCGATTAGGCAATTATCTGGACTGGTACAGACTGATGGAAATGACGCGTCGACAGGCAGGAAGGACTTTCCCCCTATGGATCCCAGTCTAGGCAATGACCAAAGAACATGTGATACCATGTGACCTTGTGTATCAATCAACGAAAGTATCGTTGATCGATCAACGAAGAGTCTGTTGATCAATCAACAGAGTTTCTGCAGCAAACACCTGACAAAGGAGGATTAACGCCATTGGAGGATAAGAATAGACCTTCTAGTAGATTCCATTCCGCAGCAGCAGTGGCTGGCTAACAACCTACCCTAAAGTATGCACAGACCATGTAGTTATGTATAAAGGCTAGCACAATACAACGGACTGTCCCTCAGACAGTCCACTTGTGATTTCCCCTCCTTGAGTCCTCCACAGGGTTGTTCCTCCTTAGCATCGAGGTGCTTCCACTACCTATACTCTTGGTGGTTCAGTTCTTGTTGCTGCTAGTTTTGCAGCTTGTCCACACCACCCTCTTCCCTCGTGTTCATCGCCTAGATCGGATAAGACCTCCAAGGACTCACTGAGAGTGAGTCACCACACCCACTCACCTTCGCACTGCAATGGACATCAAAACTGGCACCAATCACCTTGCTAATGGCTTGTAGCCCCTCACTCATAGGCTGTGCATCACCACGCCTTGTGTTCCCTCCATTCCACACCACTCATTAATCACTTTGGCCACACAACCACTTCATCTCTGGCAAGGGCAAGGCCTCTCTTTTATTTCTTTTACTAACCCTTGTTATACTAGTGCATGCGCTGTTGTCAGCCACAACATATTTCATCCCTTCATGTTTTGCCACTTGTCTGTCCCAATCGCCCTTGCATTTCCTTGTCACTCAACTCCCCCCTTTTCTTACTTCATCCCCTCTACCTTAGCTTAGTAGCTAGAGGACTTCTTTGTACTTAAACCCTGTGCTTGTGCTAGATTGAGGAGCACTGTCAAATTGTTGTTGTTACCCCATTTTCTCTTGCGTGAACCCAGTTCAAGTCTGGCCCAATCAAGGGCACTCACAACCAATCTCACTCAACATTGTCTCACTTCATCTTGCCACTTCAGATGGCAATTGCTCTCACCTCTCCTTGTTCCCACTCTTGTGCTCCCAGGCCTTGAGCTCCTCCCTTTGTGCACCCTGCCTATTTATGCAGCCCCAAACCACTGGAACCTCTACTACAAGCCTCAGCTCAAAGATGACCCTGGTGACAACAATGGCAGCAACAGCTACTGCCACTGCTGTGGGCACCCAGGCTGCCAATGCAGCCCACTGCCTGAGCCCCACCTGCTGCAACCAAGGCAATGACAATGATGGGGGGCATGCTGCTGACACAGACCTGAGCTGCATCACCCACTGCCTTTACTAACTAGGCTTTCTAAGCACATGATGACAGCCAAGATGACAGATGACTGCAACTACAACAGTGACCACGACATCAGACAACTGCAACTACAACTGTGACTACAACACCAGACAACCACACTAACAACCACCACAACAACCACAGCTGTGACAACAACTACAACAACCACAACTCCAACTCCAACTCAGTCTCTGCAATGGTAGCAGTGGCCAATGCCACAGCTCAGAGCTGCATGTGCCACCAACCACCACCACCACCACCATGCCAATGATGATGACAACCACATTGATAACAACAACAATGGCCACAACCACCACAATGACAACAATGATGTTGACCACAACCACAACCACAACTGCAACCACAACAATGACTTGAATGGGTGGTGGCAGCATCAATGACTCCAACTGCAATGACAGCAGCAGTCACAGTGACAGGCACCGCAGATGCAACTAGTGTTTGAAAGTCCAGTTGCATGAACTGCAAAAAACTGCAACTGGACCAGACTGCAACCAGTTGCAACTGGACCTGCAGTTGCAGTTCTAAGGATTCAGGAACAGTCCGGTTCTGGTTCTCTGGAATTTGATGCCTGGTAGAACTGCCACAGGACTGGTTGGGGTCAGCCTTAACTGGTCTTTGGCGGGTACGCGTCACAAGTTGTTATGTGTCACACTCAGTAAAAAAGAAAGTTGCACAAAAGTCGCTAAAAACTGCATGAAGTCCTTATACAGTCAAGTGTCAGTCAAGATTTTTGACAAAGTCAAGCAAAGTCATTTGTCAGTCAGTCAAAGTCAATTGAAACTTAGGGAAAAATCACCAAAAAAAAAGCCTTGACTGGGATATTGTCTGGCAACATGATCTAGTTAGGCAAGGTCAATTGCCAGTCAGTCAAAGTCAATTGAACTTGGAGAAAAAATTGTGGAGATGGGCAGTGGGTGTGGGGGAGACAGGGATGGGTGTGGGTGTGGGGGAGATGGGGGAGGGGAATG
>WNGR01025588.1_pt1 | contig 10938 bp, 12 predicted proteins | sample 5407581 | NCBI WGS metagenome assembly WNGR01 (sample SAMN13153383, study PRJNA577476) | soil metagenome | isolation source: 80 cm soil or saprolite under Garry oak tree replicate 2 | place: USA:California | collected 2016-06-15 | reverse complement strand
GGCCTCGACGTCCTTGTAGAACACGAGCTGCCCGGAATCCGGGCACTTGATCCACAAATTCTCCGGCGTCTCCCGCCGCAGCATGTTGCGGATCTTCGGCCGGACCACATTGGTAAGCCAGTTCATGGTTTGCTCCGATTAGCGATCCTGCATGGGAGCGCCTGAAGGGATATATGGCCGCCGGACCTTGCCCCGGCAAGCCGCCGTGTCGCCCGCCCTGAGAGCGGAATTATGGCCTATTCCGCCGCTGCTCGCGCGCCCTTGACGCCCTGGGCCAGGGACGCCGTCAGCTCGGCGACGGCGTTAACGGTTTTGGCGGTCGCCCGGCCCTCGGTATCGAGGCTGTTCTTGAGTGCATCGACCAGCGCGGTGCCGACCACGGCGCCGTTGGCGTGCGAAGCAATGTCGCGGGCGGTCTCCGGCGTACGGATTCCAAAGCCGACGCAGACCGGCAGTTTCGTGTGCCGCTTGATGCGGGCCACCGCCTCGCTCACGGCCGTGGAGTCCGCAGCCGCGGCACCCGTGATGCCGGTGATCGAGACGTAGTAGACGAAGCCTGAAGTATTGGCGAGCACCGCCGGCAGGCGCTTGTCGTCGGTGGTCGGCGTCGCCAGCCGGATGAAGTTGAGACCGGCCTTCATCGCGGGCAGGCAGAGCTCGTCGTCTTCCTCCGGCGGCAGGTCGACGATGATGAGACCGTCGACGCCGGCGCTCTTTGCGTCGGTGAGAAATTTGTCGACGCCGTAGATGTAGATCGGATTGTAATAGCCCATCAGCACGATCGGCGTCGTGTTGTCGTCCTTGCGGAAGCCGCGCACGAGCTCGAGCGTCTTCTTCAACGTCATGCCGGCTTTGAGCGCGCGCAGGCCCGCGGCCTGGATCGACGGACCGTCGGCCATCGGGTCGGTGAAGGGCATGCCGATCTCGATCACATCGGCGCCCGACTTCGGCAGCGCCTTGATGACCTCAAGCGACGTCGCCGGATCGGGATCGCCGGCCATCAGGAAGGTGACGAAAGCCGAGCGGCCCTGCTTGGCAAGCTCGGCAAAACGGATGTCGATACGCGTGGTCACTTGGTCTTGCCCTTCAGGATGTCGCCGACTTGCGGGACGTCCTTGTCGCCGCGGCCGGAGAGATTGACGACCATCAGGTGATCCCTGGGCCGCTTCGGCGCGAGGTCCATCACCTTGGCGATGGCGTGTGCAGGCTCGAGCGCCGGGATGATGCCTTCGAGCCGCGACAGCAGCTGGAAGGCGGCGAGCGCCTCGTCATCGGTCGCCGAGAGATAGTTGACGCGGCCGATCTCGTGCAGCCAGGAATGCTCGGGGCCGATGCCGGGATAGTCGAGACCGGCCGAAATCGAATGCGCGTCCTGGATCTGGCCGTCCGCGTCCATCAAGAGATAGGTGCGGTTGCCATGGAGCACGCCGGGACGGCCGCCGGCGATCGAGGCGGCGTGCAGTTGCGTCAGCCCGTGGCCCGCGGCTTCGACACCGAAGATCTCGACGGCGGAATCGTCGAGGAAGGGATGGAACAGGCCCATCGCATTCGAGCCGCCGCCGATGCAGGCGACCAGCGAATCCGGCAGGCGGCCTTCGACCTCCTGCATCTGCACCTTGGTCTCGTTGCCGATGATCGACTGGAAGTCGCGCACCAGCGTCGGATAGGGGTGCGGACCTGCGACCGTACCGATGCAGTAGAAGGTGTTGTGCACGTTGGTGACCCAGTCGCGCAGCGCCTCGTTCATCGCGTCTTTCAGCGTGCGCGTGCCCGACTGTACCGGATTCACTTTTGCGCCGAGCATCTCCATGCGGATCACGTTGGGCTGCTGCCGCTCGACGTCGACGGCGCCCATATAGACCACGCATTCGAGGCCGAAGCGCGCACACAGCGTCGCGGTGGCGACGCCGTGCTGGCCGGCGCCGGTCTCGGCGATGATGCGCTTCTTGCCCATGCGCCGCGCCAGCATGATCTGGCCGAGCACGTTGTTCACCTTGTGCGAACCGGTGTGGTTGAGCTCCTCGCGCTTCAGGTAGATCTTTGCGCCGCCGAGATGCTCGGTGAGGCGCTCGGCGAAATAGAGCGGCGAGGGACGGCCGACATAGTTCTTGAGATAGCCATTCATCTCGGCCTGGAAAGCCGGATCGGCCTTGGCCGCGGTGTAGGCCTTCTCTAGATCGAGGATCAGCGGCATCAGCGTTTCGGCGACGAAGCGTCCGCCGAAAATGCCGAAATGACCGCGCTCGTCGGGGCCGCTGCGATAGGAATTTGGTTTGGCGATGTTCATCGGACGCTCAACTCTTGAGTGGCGCGCGCGGCGCGAATGAAGGCCTTGATCAGCTCCGGATCCTTGACGCCGGGGGCGCTCTCGACGCCGGAGGAGACGTCGACGCCGCCGGCGCCGGTGACGCGAAGGGCTTCGGCGACGTTGTCGGCATGAAGCCCGCCCGAGACCATATAGGGCAATGTCAAATCGAGATTTTCGAGCAAATGCCAGTCGAAGGGCGCACCGAGGCCGCCGGGACGGGTCGCGTCTTTCGGCGCGCGCGCGTCAAACAGGATGCGGTCGGCGACCGCGGCGTAGCCGGGCAGCACGACGAGATCGGCGGCGGTTGCGACCGGCACCACCTTCATCACGGGGCGGCCGAACCTCTGCTTGATGTCGCGCAGCCGCGCGACGCTCTCTGTGCCGTGGAGCTGAAACATGTCCGGCGCCAGCGCATCCATGATGTTGTCCAGCGTTGCGTCGTCGGCATCGACCGTCAACGCCACCTTCAGCGCGCGCCGCATCACCTGCCGGCCGAGATCGCGGCCGGCCTCCAGCGTGAGATGCCGGGGCGACGGCGGAAAGAACACGAACCCCACCATGTCGGCGCCCGCGTCGAGCGCTACTTCGAGCGTCTCGCGCGTGGACAGGCCGCAGATTTTGACAAGCAGGGACATGGTCTTAAAGATATGGGCTCAAAGCAGGTGAAGGCCGCGGGCCCGCGGCGGGAAAACCGGGTTTTCCGTTGCGGCCGCTTCTACAACGTCGCGCGCTGCTTGTCTCGCCCGACGGGCCCGTAAAGGCCCACCCCGGAGGGAACGGGGAGGCGCCGCTGATCCGGCTGCGCCGGGGCCGTCGAGGCCCGCAGATCGGCCAGCTCGGTCCTGGCCGTGCGCGCATCCGCCTCATGCCGGCGCGCCGCGCGCCGCCAGTGCCGCTGGCCGAACCAGACGGCGCAACCGCCGGCCAGGACACCCAGGGCAGCTACCAGGATCAAAATCAGGAACAGCGGCCGCGTGACCGACAGCACAGGATCGTTCGACATGAAGGGATCGAAAGAGACCGTGACGTCATGCCGGTTGGCGACGGCGAAGACCACCAGGAACAGGCCCAGCGGAATCACGATCAGCGCGGTCAGGAACTTTCGCATCTCGCTTCGTTCGCCTTGAATCAAGCTTCCAGCCGCATCGCTAGCCGACCGCTGGAAACCTTGATGTCGATCTCAGTCCGGGGCGCCCGGATCCGGATGGTCGCGATTCAGCCGCTCACGCATTTCCTTGCCGGTCTTGAAGAACGGAACGCTCTTCTGGTCGACAGGGACATGGGCGCCGGTGCGCGGATTGCGACCGGCGCGTGCGGGGCGGTGCTTCACCGAGAAAGCACCGAAGCCGCGCAGCTCGACGCGGTCTCCGCGCGCGAGTGCCGCTACGATCTCCTCGAGAATCGCATTCACAATGTTCTCGACATCCCGCTGGTACAGATGCGGGTTGTGCTCGGCGATACGCTGAACAAGTTCGGATTTGATCATCGAGAGATAGGACCCGGAAGCGTGCGGATGACCATTTCCGTGAAAATGCCTTGATCTGTCAAGACGCTAAATGAAGGTTGAGCGTCGTGAAAATGCGTGACAAATGCCGAAAAAGCGGACTGCACCACCACCCGCCAGACGGGAACAACCTCGCAAGCTCGCTTGTGTCGGCAGTTTCCGGTCAATTCGACGCAGTCGGCTGCCACAAGGCCAGCATTCCATCCATTCCGAAGCGATCGACCGCCTGCGCGACGCCGGTTTGCCCGATCTGATGCGCAATCGAGCCTAAACCAAGCGCTTCCAGCGTAACGGCAGCGGCTGTCCTCAGAAACGGCAGGTCGCCGAACCGGGGCTCGAGCTTGTAATCGCGCACGGTGAGACCCTTCTTGACGCCCTTCTGCTCCTCGAGCCAGGTCACGGCGGTTTTCTCGTCACCGAGCTGATCAATCAGCTTGAGATCGATCGCCTGGCGGCCGGTGAAGACGCGGCCGTCGACGACTTTTTCGAGCTGCGTGTCATCCATGCCACGGCGCTGCTTCACCAGATCCTTGAACCAGGCATAGGAATCCTTCACCAGCGCATCGAGCGCGGCCCGCGCCTCGGGGCTGGTCGGCTCAAAACCGTTGGGCGCGGCCTTCAGCGGCGTGGACTTCACCTCCTCGACCTTGACGCCGATGGTCTTCAGCAGCTCGCTAACGTTGGGAAACTGGAACAGCACACCGATCGAGCCGACCAGCGAGCTCTGCTGGGCGATGATGTGATCGCTCGCAATCGCGGTGATGTAGCCGCCGGAAGCGGCAAGACCCTCGACCACGACAACGACCGGCTTCTTCGCCTTCAGCCGCACAAGCGAATCGTAGAGCTGCTCGGAGCCGGCGGTGGTGCCGCCCGGCGAATTGACGTGAACGATGACGGCCGCGGCCTGCGAATTCTCCAGCCGCTCCAGCGCCCGCGTGCGCTCGGAATCGCTGCGGATCAGGCCGTCGATCTGGACGCGCGCGATCGAGCCGGCGGTAGCGAACGTGCCGCGCGCGCCAGGCGTCGCGATCAGCGCGAAACCCGCGATCGCAGCGATCGCGATCACCGCGGCCATCACGCGCCAGAAGGTGAGCTTGCGGCGGATCCTGCGGCGGTCGACGATGATGTCCGAATCGAGCGACATCGGAATATCTCCAACTGAAGGGCCAGGCGCGTTGTGCCGTCACAACGTGACCATTGGCCTATCTGGATACATCAATTGCGGTGCAATTAGAAGAAAACAAGGCCGCTAGCTGCTTCGCTTACTTGTCGCGGTTCTTGAGCGCGGTGCCGAGGATGTCGCCGAGCGTCGCTCCCGAATCGGAGGAGCCGTACTGCGCGATGGCTTCCTTCTCTTCGGCGACTTCGAGCGCCTTGATCGACACCTGGACCTTGCGGGCCTTCTTGTCGAACTGGATCACGCGGGCATCGACCTTCTCGCCGACGGCAAAGCGTTCGGCGCGCTGGTCGTTGCGGTCACGGGCGAGCTCCGAGCGCTTGATGAAGGTCGAGAAGTCGGTACCGGTGATCTTCACCTCGATGCCGCTCTCCTTCACTTCGAGCACTTCGCAGGTCACGACCGCACCCTTCTTGACATCGCCCGGCTCGGCGAATGGGTCGCCTTCGAGCTGCTTGATGCCAAGCGAGATGCGCTCCTTCTCGACGTCCACATCGAGCACCACGGCTTTCACCACGTCGCCCTTCTTGTAGTTGTCGATCACCTGCTCGCCCGGAAGCTTCCAGTCGAGGTCGGAGAGATGGACCATGCCGTCGACGTCGCCCTCGAGACCCAGGAACAGACCGAACTCGGTCTTGTTCTTGACCTCGCCCTCGACGGTCGAGCCGGTCGGGTGACCTTCGACGAAGACCTCCCAGGGGTTGCGCATGGTCTGCTTGAGGCCGAGCGAAATACGGCGCTTGACGGAATCGACTTCCAGCACCTGCACTTCGACTTCCTGCGAGGTCGACACGATCTTGCCGGGGTGCATGTTCTTCTTGGTCCACGACATCTCGGAGACGTGGATCAGGCCTTCGATGCCCGGCTCGAGCTCGACGAACGCGCCGTAGTCGGTGATGTTGGTGACACGGCCGGTGAAGCGCGCACCCAGCGGGTACTTGGCTTCGATGCCCTGCCACGGATCATCCAAGAGCTGCTTCATGCCCAGCGAGATGCGGTGCGTCTCGTGGTTGATCTTGATGATCTTGACCTTCACGGTCTGGCCGATCGAGAGCACCTCGGTCGGGTGGTTGACGCGGCGCCACGCGATGTCGGTGACGTGCAGCAGGCCGTCGATGCCGCCGAGATCAACGAACGCACCGTAATCGGTGATGTTCTTGACCACGCCGTCGATGACCTGACCCTCTTCGAGGTTCTGCACCAGTTCCTGACGCTGCTCGGCGCGGGTCTCTTCCAGCACGGTGCGGCGGGAGACGACGATGTTGCCACGGCGGCGGTCCATCTTGAGGATCTGGAACGGCTGCGCGTTGTTCATCAGCGGCGCAACGTCGCGGATCGGACGGATGTCGACCTGCGAGCGCGGCAGGAACGCCACGGCACCGTCGAGGTCGACGGTGAAGCCGCCCTTGACCTGGTTGAAGATGACGCCAGTGACCTTTTCGTTGTTCTGGAACGCCTTCTCGAGCTTGCCCCAGCTCTCTTCGCGGCGGGCCTTGTCACGCGACAGCACGGCTTCGCCGAGTGCGTTCTCGATGCGATCGAGGAACACTTCCACCTCGTCGCCGACCTTGATCTCGCTGTCACGGCCAGGGCCGGAAAATTCGCGCAGGGCGACGCGGCCCTCGGTCTTCAGGCCGACGTCGATGACGGCCATGTCCTTTTCAATTGCAACCACCTTGCCCTTGACGACGGAGCTCTCTTGCAGGCTGCCACCTGCGAAGGACTCGTCGAGCATCGCGGCGAAATCATCGCGCGAGGGGCTATAGGTATCAGCAGAAATCGAAGCCATTTGTTCTCCAGTTGCGGATGTCTTGCCGGCCGTTGGGTTCATGGGCGTATCGGGCGCGCAGTGTCGGAAGGTCCACAAAACCTTCGAGCGACCGCTCGCTGCTCCGGTTTGCACCGGAACAGCGGAAGCGGGCCGGCTGAGGCCCGCACGTTCGATACGTGGAAATCTTTGTCCGGAGCCTGGATCGCGCCGGTCCCAAAGCGAAGGGACCGAAGGTATCGACCTCAAAGAGCGGGAGCGGGCGCTTCCTCCAATGACGACCGCGGCTTAACCCCGCGGACGGCCCGCTCGGACGGCCTCGATAATGTCGATGGCGGCCCGGACGCCGCCTTCTATATCCAGTTGGGAGTTATCTAGCAAGTAAGCATCGGAGGCGGGTTTCAGGGGCGCAATCGGCCGGTTCTTGTCCCGCTCGTCGCGCTGGATGATGTCGGCGAGCACGGCCGCCTCGTCCGCCTCCTCGCCCCTCGCCTTGGCCTCCATGGTCCGGCGCCGGGCGCGGACCTTGGGGTCGGCGACGACGAAGATCTTCACGTCGGCATCGGGGCAGATCACGGTTCCAATGTCCCGGCCGTCGAGCACCGCCCCCGGTGGATCGGCGGCAAACTGCCGCTGGAAGTTGACCAGGGCTTCGCGAACCCTGGGGATCGCCGAGACGATCGAGGCGCCCTCACCGACCTTCTGCGTCTTCAGGGCAGGATTACCGAATTTTTCGGGATCGAGTTCCATGGCGGCCGCCACCGCAGCCGCCTCGTCCCGGAGATCATGGCCGGACTGCATCAGAGCGTAGGCCACCGCGCGATAAATCACGCCGGTATCAAGGTGACGATAGCCGTAATGGTGGGCGAGGCGCTTGCCGAGCGTCCCTTTGCCCGAGGCCGCGGGTCCGTCGATGGCGATAATCATGAAAACTCGGCCCCAAGCGAACGCATCATCGGAATGAAATCCGGAAAGCTGGTGGCGATGAAGGCGGTGTCGTCGACGGTCACGGGCTGGTCGGACGCGCAGCCCATCACCAGGGCGGACATCGCGATGCGGTGGTCCATGTGGGTGGCGACGAGGCCGCCGCCGGGGACATGGCCGCGGCCTTCGACGATCAGGTCGTTGCCGGAGACCTCGACCTTCACGCCGTTGACGCGCAGCATGTCGGCGGTGGCCTCAAGCCGGTCGGATTCCTTGACGCGCAGCTCTTGCAGGCCGCGCATGATGGTCGTGCCTTCGGCGAAGGAGGCAGCGACCGCCAGCACCAGATATTCGTCGATCATCGAGGGCGCGCGCTCCGGCGGCACCTCGACGCCGCGCAGTTTCGAGGCGCGCACGCGTAGCTGCGCCATCGGCTCGCCGGCATCGCCGCGGACTTCGCTCTCCTCGATCGAAGCACCCATTTCGCGCAGTGTCGTGAACAGACCGGTGCGCAGCGGATTGGTCATGACGTCGGACAGGACGACATCGGAGCCTTCCACGATCAGCGCCGCGACGACCGGAAATGCCGCCGAGGAGGGATCGGCGGGAACAATCACGGTGGCGCCGTGCAATTCAGGCTGGCCCACGAGCGTGATGCGGCGGCCGTGCGCACCTTCGACCTTTGAGGTGATGTCGGCGCCAAAATGCTTCAGCATCAACTCGGTGTGGTCGCGGCTGGCCTCAGACTCGATGACGGTCGTGCTGCCCGGCGTAGCCAGCCCCGCCAGCAGCACGGCCGATTTGATCTGGGCCGATGCGACCGGGGTTTTGTAGGTGATCGGCAGCGGATCGCGCGCGCCCTGGACGGTCAGCGGCAGACGGCCGCCCTCGCCGCCGGAAACGACCCTGGCGCCCATCTTTTCGAGCGGATCCAGGATCCGGCGCATCGGGCGGGTGCGGAGCGAGGCGTCGCCGTCAAAAACCGCCGAGATCGGGCAGCCCGCGACGGCGCCCATGACCAGGCGGCAACCGGTGCCGGAGTTGCCGAAATCCAGCGACGCCTTGGGCTGGGCGAAGCCTGCGACGCCCACGCCGTGCACCTTCCAGGCGAAATCCCCGGTGCGCTCCACGGTTGCGCCCAGTGCCTGCATGGATTTGGCGGTGTTGAGGACGTCCTCGCCCTCCAGCAGGCCCGAAATCCGGGTTTCGCCGACTGCAAGCGCGCCCAGGATGAGGGCGCGGTGGGAGATCGACTTGTCCCCGGGCACCCGTACTTTCCCGGTCAGGGGACCGCTTGAGCGCGACCGAAGCGGCGTCGGCTGGTCGGAATGAGTCAAGATTGTGTCCTTGATACGCCTCGGAGGCTGGCGCGCAGGTACCACATGGTCCGCGCCCCGTCACGGGCATGTCTTTCTTCCGTAATGCGCTATTGACAGCGGGCCGCCAACTAGCCAAGTGAAACACCGCTTTTCAGACATTCCCAGGATTCCTCTGCCGTGGCCAAGTCCGAACTCGGAACCAAACGCATTTGCCCAACTACGGGCAAGAAATTCTATGACCTCAACAAGACTCCGGTGATCTCGCCCTATACCGGCGAAGTGGTGCCGATCGCGCCTGTGGCGCCCGCACGCGCGACCCGCGGCGGCGCCGAACCCCGGCACACGCCGGCGGCCGCCGACACCACGCCGGAGCCGGCGGAAGCCGAGGAGACGGTCTCGCTCGAGGAGGCCGATGCCGAGGAGAACACCGGCAAGGTCAAGGCCGTCGTGCCCGAATCGGAGGACGATATCGAGGCCGACGAGACCATCGATGACGACGATGACGATGATTCGACGTTCATTGCCGACGACGAAGAGGGCGATGAGGACGTGACCGACATCATTGGTGACGTCGGAGGCGATGAAGAGACTTGAGATAATCCCAGAACTGTGGTTCTGGGTCTCACCCGACGCGTCGCCCAAGGCGCGCCGGACGGTTAAGGGGCCATAGCTCAGCTGGGAGAGCGCTTGCATGGCATGCAAGAGGTCGGCGGTTCGATCCCGCCTGGCTCCACCAGCCTTCGCTCGCTTCGCGAGCTTCGGCTGGGCAAGCCCGGGAAGTCCCTCGTAGCGAAGTGAGCGAAGGCTGCCGCGGCGAAGCCCGTAGGGCGTAGCCGGGCGAGGTCAGGAACTCCCTACTCCCCGATCACCGCATTGAGCCGGTCGCGCAGCGCGACGATCTCGTCTTTCATCGCCACCAGCTCCGACACCGAGCAGTCCGATGCCGCCAGGATCGACTGCGGCACGGCGCGCGCTTTTTCCTTCAGCGCGTGGCCCTGGGACGTCAGCGCGATCAGCACCTGGCGTTCGTCCTCGCTCGAGCGCGTGCGCTTGACCAGATGGGCGGCCTCCAGACGCTTGAGCAGCGGCGTCAGCGTGCCCGAATCGAGAAACAGCTTTTCGCCGATGTCCCTCACGGGCACGTCGTCGCGCTCCCACAGCACCAGCATCACCAGATATTGCGGATAGGTCAGGCCGAGCCGGTCGAGCAGCGGCTTGTAGACGCGGTTGAAGGCGTGCGCGGCCGAATAGACCGCAAAGCAGATCTGGTTATCGAGCCGCTGCGGATCCAGCGCGGATTGTTTTCGAGCCATGTTCGATCCCGTGAGATTCGTCTTGTCATTCTGGGCCCTGACAGCCGCCTATTCAATTGCGAACAATTAAATGTGAGGCATGCAAATTTCAATTGTGCGCAATCTAATTGTTTGCGATACAGATGCCACCCCAACCGGAACCCAGGGAGACGAAATGTCCGTGAATGTCCTCTACAAGACCAGTGCAAAAGCCACCGGCGGCCGCGACGGCCATGCCGCAACCCTCGACGGCGCGCTCGACGTCAAGCTCACCACGCCGAAAGAGCTCGGCGGCGGCGGCGGCGCCGGCAACAATCCCGAACAGCTGTTTGCGGCCGGCTATGCCGCCTGCTTCATCGGCGCCATGAAGTTCGTGGCCTCGCAAGGCGGCCCGAAAGTCCCCGCTGACGCCTCCGTCACCTCGACCGTCGGCATCGGCCCGCGCGCGGCTGGTGGGTTCGGCCTCGACATCGATCTCGCCGTCTCGCTGCCGGGTCTTGCCCGCGCGGAAGCCGAGGCGCTGGTCGAGAAGGCCCACCAGGTGTGCCCGTACTCCAACGCGACGCGCGGCAATGTCGACGTCCGCCTGACGGTCGTCTGATCGTAGATGCGGATTGGCTGGCCCGGGATCCCCCTCGGGCCGGCC
>WNGR01018055.1_pt1 | contig 10940 bp, 19 predicted proteins | sample 5407581 | NCBI WGS metagenome assembly WNGR01 (sample SAMN13153383, study PRJNA577476) | soil metagenome | isolation source: 80 cm soil or saprolite under Garry oak tree replicate 2 | place: USA:California | collected 2016-06-15 | reverse complement strand
GCGGTGAAGCTGAAGCGACGACCACCCTTGACGACCTTGGCCACGCGGTTGATCGCGACCACCCGCTCGAGATGCGGCGTCTTCTCCTGGGACGGCCCGCCCCTACCGCTGTCGCGGCCGTCCCGGCGACCGCGGCGCTCGCCGCGCTCGTTGCCACCCTGACCGCCCTGGCCCTGGCCGCCACCGAACTGCCGTGTGCGTCCCGGCATCAGGCGTTCCTCTCAATCTTGGTCCGGTACATCAGAACTCCAGCCCGCCTTCGCGAGCCGCGTCGGCCAGGGAGGCGATCCGGCCGTGGTAGCCGTGGCCACCGTGGTCGAACACCACCTTCTCGATCCCGGCGTCCTTGGCCCGAGCCGCGAGCAGCGCGCCGACCTTGGCGGCACGCGCCTTCTTGTCGCCCTCCATCGCGCGGACGTCGGCCTCGAGGCTCGACGCCGACACCAGGGTATGGCCGACCAGGTCGTCCACGATCTGCGCGACGATGTGCCGCGCGGACCGGTTCACCACCAGCCGCGGCCGAGCAGCGCTGCCGCTGACCTTCTTGCGCAGGCGGAAGTGGCGGCGCCCCTTCGCGATCCGACGCTTCGTGGAAACGTCCTTGCCAACCGGCTTGCGCTTGGCAACAGTCGATTCGCTCATGGTCGTCACCTACCCGTCTTTCCGACCTTGCGGCGAATCTTCTCGCCCGAGTACCGCACGCCCTTGCCCTTGTACGGGTCCGGCTTGCGCAGCTTGCGGATGTTCGCGGCGACCTCGCCGACCTGCTGCTTGTCGATGCCCGCCACGGAGAACCGGGTGGGCGTCTCCACCGCGAAGGTGATGCCGGCCGGTGCCTTCACCGGCACCGGGTGGCTGAAGCCAAGGGCGAACTCCAGGTCCGAACCCTTGGCCAGGACCCGGTAGCCGACGCCGTGGATCTCCATCTTCTTCTCATAGCCCTGCGTGACGCCGACGATCATGTTGAACACCAGCGTGCGCGACAGGCCGTGCAACGACCGACTCTGGCGCTCGTCGTTGGGACGCTTGACGGCCAGCGTACCGTCGTCGTCCTTCTCCACGGTGATGGGCTCGGCAACGGTGTGCGTCAGGGTGCCCTTGGGGCCCTTCACACTGACCGTCCGGCCATCGATGGTCACGTCCACCCCGGCGGGGACGGTGATCGGCAGCTTTCCGATGCGCGACATACCTGCTCCCCTCCCTTACCAGACGTAGGCGAGGACTTCCCCGCCCACACCTTGCTTGCCGGCCTGCCGATCGGTCAGGAGGCCGGTGGACGTGGAAATGATCGCGACGCCGAGGCCACCGAGCACCTTGGGCAGGCCGGTCGACTTCGCGTACACCCGCAGGCCGGGCTTGGAGACCCGGCGCAGGCCCGCGATGCTCCGCTCCCGGTTCGGGCCGTACTTCAGCTCGACGATGAGGTTCTTGCGAGTCTCACCCTGTTCGGTGCGGAAGCCCGCCACGTAGCCCTCGCGCTTGAGGATCTCGGCGATGTGGGTCTTCAGCTTCGAGTGCGGCATCACGACCTCGTCGTGGTATGCCGAGTTTGCGTTCCGCAGACGAGTCAACATGTCTGCGATCGGGTCGGTCATCGTCATGGGTGACGCCATCAACCTTTCTCGCCGTGGTCCCCGGATCTCCGACCCGGGCCTGTGGCGAAGTGGAAGTCTGTGGTGGAGCAGGTCACCAGCTGGACTTGCTCACACCGGGTAGTTCGCCGCGGTGGGCCATCTCGCGCAGGCAGATACGGCACAGCCCGAACTTGCGGAACACCGCGTGCGGACGGCCACACCGCTGGCACCGGTTGTAACCCCGGACCTTGAATTTCGGCTTGGCTGCCGCCTTGATGACCAGCGCCTTCTTCGCCATATGTACTCAGTTCTCCTTGAACGGGAAGCCCAGGAGCTTCAGCAGCGCCCGGCCCTCCGCGTCGTTGGTGGCGGTGGTGACCACCGTGATGTCCATGCCGCGCGGCCGGTCGATCGAGTCCGGGTTGATCTCGTGGAACATCGACTGCTCGTTGAGGCCGAACGTGTAGTTGCCGGCGCCGTCGAACTGCTTGGGCGACAGGCCGCGGAAGTCACGGATACGGGGCAGCGCGATGGTCAGCAGCCGGTCCAGGAACTCCCACATCCGGTCGCCGCGCAGGGTGACCCGCGCTCCGATCGGCATGCCCTCGCGCAGCTTGAACTGCGCGATGGACTTGCGGGCCCGCCGCACCTCCGGCCGCTGGCCGGTGATGGTGGCCAGGTCGCGCACCGCGCCCTCGATCAGCTTGCCGTCGCGGGCGGCGTCGCCGACGCCCATGTTCACGACGACCTTGACCACGCCCGGGATCTGCATCGGGTTGCCGTAGCTGAACTGCTTGCGCAGCTCGCCCGCGATCTCCTTGCGGTAACGGGTCTTCAAACGGGGGATCGTCTTCTCAACCGAAGACCTGCTTGCAGGGTCGAGCTTCTGCACGGTGGTCATGATCAGATGTCCTTACCGTTCCGGCGGGACACACGCACGCGCTTCCCGTCGTCGTTCGTGCGGTACCCGACCCTGGTTGGCTTGCCGTCGGAGTCGACCACCATCACGTTGCTCACGTGGATGGCGGCCTCCTGGGTCACGATCCCGCCCGACTGGGCGCCGCGCTGGGTCTGGGTGATCCGGGTGTGCTTCTTGATCCGGTTGACGCCCTCGACGAGGACCCGGTTGCGCTCCGGGTAGGCCTGGATGACCTTGCCCTTGGCGCCCTTGTCCTTGCCTGCGATGACGACGACCGTGTCGCCCTTCTTGATCTTCATATCAGAGCACCTCCGGTGCCAGGGAGATGATCTTCATGAAACGCTTGTCCCGCAGCTCGCGGCCGACGGGGCCGAAGATCCGGGTGCCCCTCGGCTCGTTGTCCGGGCGGATCAGCACGGCGGCGTTCTCGTCGAACTTGATGTACGAGCCGTCCGGCCTGCGCCGCTCCTTGGTGGTACGGACGATCACGGCCTTCACCACGTCGCCCTTCTTCACGGCGGCACCGGGGATGGCGTCCTTGACCGTGGCGACGATGATGTCGCCGATGCCCGCGTAGCGACGCGCCGAACCGCCGAGCACCCGGATGCAGAGGATCTCCTTCGCACCCGTGTTGTCGGCGACGCGCAGTCGCGACTCCTGCTGGATCACAACAACTCCCTGACCCGTTGTGGCACGCCAGATTTCCGACCTGACGCGCGCGGTCCGTCCTACTTGGCCTTCTCGAGAATCTCCACCAGCCGCCAGCGTTTGGTCGCCGACAGCGGACGGGTCTCCATGATCTGCACTCGGTCGCCGACGCCCGCGGTGTTGCCCTCGTCGTGCGCCTTCACCTTGTTGGTGCTGCGCATGACCTTGGCGTACCTGCGGTGCTTCTTGCGGTCCTCGAGCTGGACCACGATCGTCTTGTTCATCTTGTCCGAGACGACGTAGCCCTCGCGGACCTTGCGGTCGTTGCGGGTCACGGTCGTGGACGTAGCCACAGCCTCGGTTCCTTGCTCTTCACTCATGCCGCACCCTCACCAGTGCTCTCGTCGGGCGACACGGACAGCCCCAGCTCGCGTTCGCGCATCACCGTGTAGATCCGCGCGATGTCGTGCCGGACCGTGCGCAGCCGGCGATTGTTGTCCAACTGTCCGGTGGCCATCTGGAAGCGGAGGTTGAACAGCTCCTCCTTGGCTTCCCGCAGGCGCAGCACCAACTCGTCGTCGGTGAGCTCACGCACCTGGGCCGCGGCGGTTCCCGCCCCACTGCCCGCCATCAGAAATCACCACCATCTCGCGTGACGATCCGGCACTTCATCGGAAGCTTGTGGATCGCGCGACGCAGCGCCTCGCGCGCCACGGTCTCGTTCGGAAAGGTCATCTCGAACAACACCCGGCCCGGCTTGATGTTCGCGATCCAGTACTCGGGCGAACCCTTACCGGATCCCATCCGTGTCTCCGCCGGCTTCTTGGTCAGCGGGCGGTCCGGGAAGATGTTCACCCAGACCTTGCCGCCACGGCGGATGTGCCGGTTGATGGCGATACGAGCGGACTCGATCTGCCGGTTCGTCAGGTAGGCAGGCTCGAGCGCCTGGATGCCGAACTCGCCGAACGTGACCTTCGTGCCGCCCTTGGCCGCACCCGACCGACTCGGGTGGTGCTGCTTGCGGTGCTTGACCTTGCGTGGGATGAGCACGACTCAGCCCTCCCCGTTCCCTGCTTCGGAGCCGCTGTTGTTCGGCGCGGTGGCTTCCGGCGCAGGAGTGTTCTCGGCAACGGCTGCGGACGGGTCCGCCTGCTCGGCGGCCGCGGCACGACCGGCCTCGGTGCTCGTCGCGGTGGTGCCCGAGGCACCGGACCGACGCGGCCGGGCCGGACGGTCGGGGCGCTCGCGGCGCGGCGCGCCACGGCCGTCGGCCGCCGCGTCCCGCTCCCGGCGCGCACTGATGCCGCCGACGACCTCACCCTTGTAGATCCACACCTTGACGCCGATCCGGCCGAACGTGGTGCGTGCCTCGAAGAAGCCGTAGTCGATGTCCGCGCGCAGCGTGTGCAGCGGCACCCGGCCCTCGTGGTAGTGCTCCGACCGGGACATCTCGGCACCGCCGAGCCGGCCGCTGCACTGCACCTTGATGCCCTTGACCTGCGCGGAACGCATCGCGGTCTGGATCGCCTTGCGCATCGCACGACGGAACGCCACCCGGTTGGACAGCTGCTCCGCGACGCTCTGCGCGACCAGCTGGGCATCCGACTCGGGGTTCTTCACCTCGAGGATGTTCAGCTGCACCTGCTTCTTGGTGAGCTTCTCCAGCTCGGCCCGGATCCGGTCGGCCTCGGCACCACGGCGACCGATCACGATGCCGGGACGGGCGGTGTGGATGTCCACCCGCACCCGTTCCCTGGTCCGCTCGATCTCGACCTTCGAGATGCCGGCGCGCTCCATGCCCTTGGACAGCAGGCGACGGATCTTGACGTCCTCCGCCACGTACTCCGCGTACTGCTTGTCCGCGTACCACCGCGACTTCCAGTCGGTGGTGATGCCGAGGCGGAAGCCGTGCGGGCTGATCTTCTGACCCACTAGCGGGCCCCTTCCTTCTTACTCGCACGGCCCTTGGGGGCGGCCGCCTTCGCGTCACCCTTGCGGCCCCTCGCGGTGCCGCCCTTCGGCGTGTCCAGTACCAGCGACTCCACCTCGATGGTGATGTGGCTGGTGCGCTTGCGGATGCGGTACGTGCGCCCCTGGGCCCTCGGCCGGAACCGCTTCAGCGTCGGGCCCTCGTCCACATAGGCCGCGCTGATCCACAGGGTTTCCGGGTCGAGTTCGAGATTGTTCTCGGCGTTGGCCATCGCACTGGCGAGCACCTTCGCCACCGGACCGCTTGCGGCCTGCGGCGCGAACTGGAGCACGGCCAGGGCCTCCCGGGCGTTGCGGCCCCGGATCAGGTCGACCACGCGACGCGTCTTCATCGGCGTCATGTGGACGTAGCGGGCGCGCGCCACTGCGCGCGGAAGCTCTTCCGCGCTTGCGGCGTCGTTAGCCATGTCTGCTACCCCTTCGCCCGGGTGCGGGTGTCCCGCAAAAGCCCGGTTACTGGTTGTCTGTTCGGCACAGCTCGTGTCACAGCGCCTAGCGGCGGCGGGACTTCCGGTCGTCCTTGATGTGGCCCCTGAAGGTGCGCGTCGGGGCGAACTCGCCCAGCTTGTGCCCCACCATGGCCTCGGTGACGAACACCGGGACGTGCTTACGACCGTCGTGTACGGCGATCGTGTGCCCCAACATGTCCGGAATGATCGTGGACCGTCGGGACCAGGTCTTGATGACCGACTTCTTGTTGGCCTCGTTCAGCACGTCCACCTTTTTGAGCAGGTGGTCGTCGACGAATGGGCCCTTCTTCAAACTACGCGGCATTCCTTGTCACTCCCTTCCTGCTCAGCGCTTCTTACCGGTGCGACGACGCCGAACGATGAGCTTGTCGCTGGGCTTGCGGCGGCGGGTGCGTCCCTCCGGCTTGCCGGCCGGGTTCACCGGGTGCCGGCCACCGGAGGTCTTGCCCTCGCCACCACCGTGCGGGTGGTCGATCGGGTTCATGGCCACACCACGGACGGTCGGGCGCTTGCCCTTCCACCGCATCCGGCCCGCCTTGCCCCAGTTGATGTTCGCGTGCTCCGAGTTGCCGACCTCGCCGACGGTGGCCCGGCAGCGCACGTCCACGTTGCGGATCTCGCCGGACGGCATGCGCAGCTGCGCGAACGGACCGTCCTTGGCGACGAGCTGCACGCTCGCACCGGCCGAGCGGGCGATCTTGGCGCCGCCACCGGGCCGGAGCTCGATGGCGTGCACCACGGTGCCGGTCGGGATGTTGCGCAGCGGCAGGTTGTTGCCCGGCTTGATGTCCGCGCGCGCACCCGCCTCCACCTTGTCGCCCTGGCGCAGCTTGGCCGGCGCGATGATGTAGCGCTTCTCGCCGTCCACGTAGTGCAGCAGCGCGATGCGGGCGGTGCGGTTGGGGTCGTACTCGATGTGCGCGACCTTGGCCGGGATGCCGTCCTTGTCCGCCCGGCGGAAGTCGATCAGCCGGTAGGCACGCTTGTGACCGCCACCCTGGTGGCGCGTGGTGATCTTGCCGTGCGCGTTGCGGCCACCGTGGCCGTGCAGCGGGCGCAGCAGCGACTTCTCCGGCGTCGACCGGGTGATCTCGGCGAAGTCGGAGACGCTGGAGCCACGACGGCCCGGCGTCGTCGGCTTGTACTTGCGGATGCCCATTGTGATTCTCGTCCCTTACGCGGCGGGGCCGCCGAAGATCTCGATCGGCTTGCTCTCGGCGGACAGGGTCACGATGGCTCGTTTGGTGTCCTTGCGCTTCCCGTAGCCGTTGCGGGTGCGCTTGCGCTTGCCCTGGCGGTTGAGCGTGTTGACGCTCACGACCTTGACACCGAAGACCTTCTCGACCGCGATCTTGATGGCGGTCTTGTTGGCCCTGGGGTCCACCAGGAACGTGTACTTGCTCTCTTCGAGCAAGCCGTAGGACTTCTCGGAAACCACCGGTGCGATCAGGATGTCGCGGGGGTCGGGGATCACAGCTCGGCCTCCTCGACCTCAGACTCGATGCTCGGCCGGGCCGGCAAGGAGCGCGTCGAACGCGTCACGGGTGAACACCACGTCGTCGTTGACCAGCACGTCGTACGTGTTGAGCTGGTCGACGGTCAGCACGTGCACGCCGTCGAGGTTGCGTACCGAGAGCCAACCGAGCTCGTCGCCGCGCACCAGGACAACCAGTGCCTTGCGTGCCTCGACCAGGTTGGCCACCGAGGTGCGGGCCGACTTGGTCGAGGGCGCCTCGCCGGCGATCAGCGCGGTCAGCACGTGAATCCGGTCGTTGCGGGCCCGGTCGGACAGGGCACCGCGCAGTGCGGCGGCCTTCATCTTCTTGGGGGTCCGCTGGCTGTAGTCGCGGGGCTGCGGGCCGTGCGACACGCCACCGCCGACGAACTGCGGCGAGCGGGTCGAACCCTGGCGGGCGCGACCGGTGCCCTTCTGCCGGTAGGGCTTGCGGCCACCACCGGACACCTCGCCCCGGGTCTTCGTCGAGTGCGTGCCCTGGCGGGCCGCGGCCTGCTGCGCGACGACCACCTGGTGCATCAGCGCGATGTTGGCCTGTACACCGAAGATGTCGCCCGGCAGCTCAACAGTGCCGTCGGTGCCGCCGTCGGGGGTGTGCACGTCAATGACGCGCACGTCAGTGTTCTCAACAATCTCGGCAGTAGCCATTACTACACACCGCCCTTCGCCGCCGTCTTGACGAACACCAGGCTGCCCTTGGGACCGGGAATCGCGCCCTTGATCAGCAGGAGACCCGAATCGGCGTCCACCCGGTGCACGGTCAGGTTCTGCGTGGTCACCCGGACGTGGCCCATCCGGCCCGCCATGCGCACGCCCTTGAACACGCGGCCCGGGGTGGCGCAGGCGCCGATCGAGCCGGGTGAGCGATGCTTGCGCTGCACGCCGTGGCCGGCGCCGAGGCCCTTGAAGCCGTGCCGCTTCATGACGCCCGCGAAGCCCTTGCCCTTGCTGGTGCCGGTCACGTCGACCACGGCGCCACCGGCGAACACCTCGGCGGTGATCTCCTGGCCGACCGTGTACTCGCCCGCGTCGGTGGTGCGCAGCTCGGCGAGCACACGACGTGGGGTGAGGCCGGCTTTCGCGAAGTGGCCCGTTTCCGGCTTGTTGACCTTGCGCGGATCGATCGCGCCGAAGGCCAGCTGTACGGCCTGGTAGCCGTCCTTCTCCTGGGTGCGCACCTGGGTCACCACACACGGCCCTGCCTTGACGACGGTGACCGGAACGATCCGGTGCGCCTCGTCGAAGACCTGGGTCATGCCGAGCTTGGTGCCCAGAATGCCCTTCATTTGCCTGTCAGACATAGCTCTCGTTGACTCTCCGCCTCGGCAGCCCGGACGCTTACTGGATGTTGACGTCGACGCTGGCCGGGAGGTCGATGCGCATCAGCGCGTCGACCGTCTTCGGCGTCGGGTCGAGGATGTCGATCAAGCGCTTGTGCGTGCGCATCTCGAAGTGCTCCCGCGAGTCCTTGTACTTGTGCGGCGAGCGGATGACGCAGTACACGTTCTTCTCGGTGGGTAGCGGTACCGGACCGACAACCCGGGCACCGGTGCGCGTCACGGTCTCGACGATCTTCCGTGCCGACGCGTCAATCGCCTCATGGTCATATGCCTTGAGCCGAATGCGGATCTTCTGTCCCGCCATGGTGGCTGCTCGTTCCTCCCGCGTCGCCTGCCCGCCGGTGGGTCGCCGGAGGGCGTCGCTTCGCTCGCCTATTCACAGGTCAATTGGCCTACGGAGTCCGTAGCCCGGTCCACGCGGTCGGGCGTGTCGCGCCCGATACGCAGGCCGGTCCGCAGCTCTCCGGTCGCTGGATGGGTCTGTAGAGACCCGGTGCGCCCTGGGGACCCTCACGGATCGCGCCGCGTGGACTCGCGTCCACCGACTCCAGTTCGCTGGCTACTCACGTCGGGGCGGCCGACACCGGCCGCCCCGCGATGAGCAACCCAGTAAGAATGCCATACCGCGTGTCGCGGTCCAAATCGGGGCCTGTTGACCCCGATCCGGGCCGCACGTAACCGGGGCCCGGTGGATTTCTCCACCGGGCCCCGGTTGTGCTACTTGATGACCTTGGTCACCTGGCCGGCGCCGACGGTGCGGCCACCTTCCCGGATCGCGAGGCGCAGTCCCTCGTCCATGGCGATCGGCTGGATCAGCTTGACCAGCATCTCCGTGGTGTCACCCGGCAGGACCATCTCGGTGCCCTCGGGGAGAGTCACCACACCGGTCACGTCCGTGGTGCGGAAGTAGAACTGGGGGCGGTAGTTGTTGAAGAACGGCGTGTGCCGCCCGCCCTCGTCCTTGGACAGGATGTAGACCTTCGCCTCGAACTCGGTGTGCGGGGTGGTGGTGCCCGGCTTCACGACGACCATGCCGCGCTCGACCTGCTCGCGCTTGATGCCACGCAGCAGCAGAGCGGCGTTGTCGCCGGCCCGACCCTCGTCGAGGAACTTGTTGAACATCTCGATGGAGGTCACGGTGGTCTTCATCGACTGCTCCTTGATGCCGACGATCTCCACCTCCTTGTTGACCTCGATGATGCCGCGCTCGATACGACCGGTCACCACGGTGCCACGGCCGGTGATCGTGAACACGTCCTCGATCGGCATCAGGAATGCCTTCTCGATCTCACGGACCGGCTCGGGGATGCTCTCGTCGACCGCGTCCATGAGCTCCATGAGCTTCTCGGACCACTCGGGGTCGCCCTCCAGCGCCTTGAGCGCGGAAACGCGGATCACCGGCAGGTCGTCGCCCGGGTACTCCTGCATGGACAGCAGCTCACGGACCTCGAGCTCGACGAGCTCCAGGATCTCCTCGTCGTCCACCATGTCGGCCTTGTTCAGTGCCACCACGATGTAGGGCACACCGACCTGGCGGGCCAGCAGCACGTGCTCACGGGTCTGCGGCATCGGGCCGTCGGTCGCCGCCACCACCAGGATCGCGCCGTCCATCTGCGCGGCACCGGTGATCATGTTCTTGATGTAGTCGGCGTGACCGGGGCAGTCGACGTGCGCGTAGTGGCGCTTGTCGGTCTGGTACTCGATGTGCGCGATGGAAATGGTGATGCCGCGCTGCCGCTCCTCGGGAGCCTTGTCGATCTGGTCGAACGCGAACGACTTGTTCAGGTCCGGGAACTTGTCATGCAGAACCTTGGAGATCGCCGCGGTCAGCGTGGTCTTGCCATGGTCGATGTGACCAATGGTGCCGATGTTGACGTGCGGCTTGGTCCGCTCGAACTTCGCCTTCGCCACTGGATTGTCCTCCTGGACTTCGTCTCGCTCCGCCATGCCGTCGACGCTGTGTCGATGTTGTCGGCATGACGATCTCATCAGGGCCTGTCGTGCGGAGCCCGGGGGTGACCCCCGGAGCCCGCACAGTCAATGTGCGGTGCTCCGGTTCCGGGTCACTCGCCCGTCGCCTTCGCGATGATCTCCTTCGCGACGTTCACCGGAACCTCCGCGTAGGAGTCAAACACCATGGAGTAGTTCGCCCGCCCTTGGGTCCTGGACCGCAGGTCGCCGACATACCCGAACATCTCAGACAGCGGCACCAGGGCCTTCACGATCCGGACGCCACTGCGTTCCTCCATCGCCTGGATGTGCCCGCGACGGGAGTTCAGGTCGCCGATGACATCGCCCATGTAGTCCTCGGGCGTGGTCACCTCGACCGCCATCATCGGTTCCAGCAGGGCCGGGTTGGCCTTGCGCGCGGCCTCCTTGAGCGCCATGGAGCCGGCGATCTTGAACGCCATCTCGGACGAGTCGACCTCGTGGTAGGCGCCGTCCACCAGGGTCAGCTTGATGCCGACCAACGGGTAGCCGGCC
>WNGR01047988.1_pt1 | contig 10941 bp, 8 predicted proteins | sample 5407581 | NCBI WGS metagenome assembly WNGR01 (sample SAMN13153383, study PRJNA577476) | soil metagenome | isolation source: 80 cm soil or saprolite under Garry oak tree replicate 2 | place: USA:California | collected 2016-06-15 | reverse complement strand
AACGCATCGGCGTGTAAAATGGCCCGGCTGATCGATCCTGACTTCGCTCGCCTGCCGGAACCCGCCTCATCGCTCTTTCTGGCGGCGGCGGGGCGCAGCTTCTTCAATCATCCGCGCTGGTATGAGGTGCTCGCTCGCAGCATCCTCGAACCGGGCGCCCGGGCGCGGCTCTATATCGCCAACGGAGCGGGGGTCCGCGTCGGCCTGGTCGCTGCCGCGCCGCGAACAGGGTCAGGCCGCCTGCGCAGCCTGACCAATTACTACAGCTGCGAGCACGCGCTGCTGCGCGGCAATTCGCCCGGTGATCCACCCGGTGACCCAACCGCTGCCATTGGGGAGCTTGTCGGCCAGATCGCCGTGGAAAGGCCGCGCTGGGACGCGCTCGCGATCTCGACGCTCGATCCCCAGGACGCCTGCTACGCCATCCTCGCCGCGGCCATGCGCGATGCCGGATTTGATGTCGAGGCGTATTTTGAATTCGGCACCTGGTACGAGGAGACGGCCGGGCTGTCTTTTGCCGAATATCTCGCTCAGCGGCCGAGCGCGGTGCTGGCGACGTGGCGCCGAAAACTGAAGCAAGCCAAAGAGTCCGGCAATCTCGACTTCAGGGTTCACAGCGATCTCGCCGATATCGAAAGCGCCATTGCCAGCTACGAGACCGTCTACCGGGCGAGTTGGAAGCAGGCGGAACCCTATCCGCGGTTCATCCCGGATCTCGTCAGAGCGGGCGCCGCGCTCGGCGCGGTTCGGCTCGGTATCCTCTATCTCGACGGCAAGCCGGTGGCGGCGCAGATCTGGATTCTCTGGCACGGCCGCGCCACCGTCTTCAAGCTCGCCCACGACCAGCGCCATGACGATCTTTCGCCCGGTACGCTGCTGACCATGCGCATGATGGAGCAGGCGCTCGAAATCGAGCGGCCAAGCGAAATCAATTTCGGCCGCGGTGATGATGCGTATAAAAAGCTTTGGGCGAGCAAGCGAAGGGAGCGGTGGGGTTTGGTTGCCGCCAATCCGCGCACGGTGCACGGGCTCGCTCTAACCGCCGGACAGCTGGCGCGGCGGATGCTGCGTTCGCCTCGCCAGCCACCATTGCCGCCGGAAGGCTGATCGCAGGCGAGCTATGACGCGGCAGTCGCCGCCGCCACACCGACCGACACCCCCTGATGCACATCGCGCAGGAAGGCGTCGAACATCAAAAGCGACCAGATCAGCGCACTGTAATCACGCCGACCCGAAAGGTGCTGATCGATCGCACCGGCGACGAACGGACGATTGAACCAGCCGGTCTCGTCGAGCTGCGGTCCGAGTAGCGCACCGCGCATCTTTTCCCGCAGCGGCCCGCGGAACCAGGCGGCGAGCGGAACCGCGAATCCCTGTTTGGGGCGATGGAGGATGTCGCCTGGCAGCCGGGTCTCGAGCGCGCGCTTGAGGATGTACTTGCCTTCGCCGCGGTGGAGCTTGAGCCGCGACGGCAGTCGCGCCGACCATTCTACCAGCTCATGGTCGAGCAGCGGCGCGCGGACCTCCAGCGAGTTTGCCATACTGGCGCGGTCGACCTTGGTCAGGATATCGCCGGGAAGATAGGTCTTGAGGTCGGCATATTGCGCGCGCGACAGCGGATCCGCTGTCGGCGCGGCGGCGAAGTGCCGGGCCAGCTCGTCGCGCGCCCGATAACCCTGCAGCGCGCTACGGAACCCCTCCGTGAAGAGTTGGCGGCGAGTCTCGTCGTCAAGCATCGAGACGTTGCGGAAATAGCCATCGACGCTGCTTTCGGCGAGCTCGAGGAGCGTCGCCTTGGCGCGCAGCGGGCGCGGCGCCCAGTCGAGTTTTGGATAGAGCCGGCCGGCTGCGCCGAAGAGCGGGCGGCGCAGTCCCTCGGGCAATAACCGGTGCTGCCTTTCCTCCGAATGATGCCAGCGATAGCGGCGGTAGCCGGCAAAGACCTCGTCGCCACCATCGCCGGACAACGCGACTGTCACCCGCTCGCGGGCCAAGGCCGCGACGCGAAAGGTCGGGATCGCCGAGGCGTCGGCGAACGGTTCGTCGTAGATGCCTGCCAGGCGCGCGACGAGCGCGAAATCGTCGGCGTCGACGACGCGGCTGTGATGCCGCGTGGCGAACAGCGCAGCGACGCGATCGGCGTAGGCGCTCTCATCGAACGACGCTTGGGTGAAGCCAATCGAGAACGAATTCACCAGATCGGACGTTTCCGCCATCATCGCGACGACGGCGCTCGAATCGACTCCGCCCGAGAGGAACGCGCCGAGCGGCACGTCCGAGACGAGCCGCAGCTTGACCGCCTCGCGCAGGTGGGCTGCTAGCTCCTCGCCTGCCTCGGTTTCGCCGACCTTGGCATCGTCGTCGAATGCCAGCTCCCAGTAAGCGCGCGGGGCGGGTATTGTTTGGCCGCGCCGCGCCACCAGCCAATGCCCTGGCGGCAGTTTCGCCACGCTGCGATAGATCGATTTGCTCTCCGGGACGTAGCCATAAGCAAAATAATCCTCGATCGCCGTGGCATCGAGCGGACGCCGCAGATCGGGGCAGGCCAGAAGCGCCTTCAACTCCGAGGCGAAAAGGAGTCGGCCGTCGTCGAGCAGTGCGTAGTACAGCGGCTTCTTGCCGAGACGGTCGCGTGCCAGAAACAGCGTCTCCTGCCGTTCGTCCCAGAGGGCGAAGGCAAACATGCCGCGAAAGCGGCGCAGACAGTCGGCACCCCATTCTTCCCAGGCATGGACGATGACCTCGGTATCGGAATGCGTGCGGAAGCGATGCCCTTTTTCGGTCAGTGCACGCACCAGCACCTGGAAATTGTAGATTTCACCGTTGAACGAGACCGCTACGCTGCCGTCCTCGTTGAACAGCGGTTGGTGGCCGCCGGCGACATCGATGATGGCGAGGCGCCGATGACCGAGACCGATGCCCGGCGCCAAATGAAAGCCGCTGCCGTCGGGGCCGCGATGCGCGATGGCGTCGGTCATGCGACGCAGCAGGCCCGCGTCGATCGGGCGCCGTCCCGTGCTGTCCATGATTCCCGAGATGCCGCACATGTCGTTGGCCTAGCGCGTCGGCACGGCAACAAGCGCGGGCTCGAGCGGCCCGAGATGCGCGGCGAAATCCTGCACGGACGCGATCGCACCGGCGGCGTCGCCGCTGAATTCGCTGGCGAAAGCCACAAACGCTGCCTCGCGGCGCCCGCCGGTCAGTGCCGCCTTGACTTGCAGCAGCTTTGCTGCAAACGCGCTGGACGTGAAGCGGTCGTCGACCCAGTAGAGCGACAAGATCACGCGTTTGCCGTGGGGGGTCGAAATCCGGCTCACCGCGACCGGCACGCTTTGCCCGTCGATCGTCAGCGTCGCGCTCGATCGGGCGGAGATCTCGCCATTGGCGTCCGCCGCGATTGCATTGGCCGCGCTGACGAGCTTCTTGTCGTCGCTTTGCCGGCGATAATAGGCAACGAAGAAATCGACCTGGCCGACTCCGGCATCGTTAAAGCGCCGCAACGCCGTGAGGTCGGCGCCGGGGAAACGCGGATGCCAATCCTCCGTCGCCTCGCCGGCGCGCCAGGGTGCCGCAGCGTCAGGAAGCGTAAGACGGCCCGCCTGACCGATCGATGTCCGCTCGAGGAGAGCGGCATAGGCGCGCGGCAAAGCAATGAGGCAGAGGGCGGCCGCGGCAACGCCGGCGAGTTGCCGCCGGGTGCCCGCGCTCAACGGCTCTTCGGCCGGTCGAGGGCGCACCGGACCCTCGTCGCGAAAGCGCCAGCCGAGCCAGACGAGGCCGGCCATCACGATGGTGAAGAACAGCCAGCCGTAGAGGATATGGTCGACCTCGACGGCGATCTGGCCGTTGGTCAGGTAGGCGATGAGAATGATGCCGTAGGCTCGCAGCCCATTGGCAATGATCGGTACGATGACGCATAACCCGACGAACGCGGCGCGCCGTGCCGGCGAGCGATAGGCGAAATCGGCGAAGAGAAAGCCGAGCATGATCATGGCGATGAGAAAGCGCAGCCCGGCGCAGGCCTCGGAAAAGACCGGCACGCCACTCAGCCGCAATGCCGCAACAACGAACCGGGCGGTGAATTCTTGAAGGTAAGGGATGAGGAAATCGCCGGTCGGGACGAGGAAAAACAGAAAGAGAAAGGGAAAGCGGAGGGTGCGATAGACACGCTTGCCAAGCACGGCGAGGAGGATTGCCTGAACGGCGACGACCAACATGAGCTGCTGGCCTTCGACGACGCCCGCAATCTTGGCGATCAGCCACAAGATGCCGGTCGCAGGAAGCGCCAGCAAGGCCAATGGATAGGGCAGCGGCACGACACCAGCGAGGCGATCGCGACGCTCAAAGATCAGATAAGCGACAATCGGCAGTATGAGGAATCCGTGATTATAGGCGCGTGAGCCGTACCAGACGGCGACCGCCCTGGCCGCAGACCCCCAGTAGAGCGCGAGAAGACAGCCGGAGACCAGGGCGAGCCAGGCGAGGGCAGGGCGCCAGGGATGGGCGTCGTTCTGCCTCACGCAGGACGGTATGGTGCCGAGCTCGAGGGCATCGGGGGGAGCGCGATCCACGGGGTTACGACTTGCTCATGGCGTTCGAAGCCGCTGCTGGCCGTCCGCCAGCAACCACGGCGCATGCCGCTAAGCAAGATAGCGCAGGAACCCGACCGGACAAAGCCCGCCTGGGGTTCGACCGCGAATAATGTCGCACCGCCCGGCGCGTTCCAGTAAATTCCGCCCCAGCCGATCGGACCGATTGGACCGGCCGTCGAACGAATTGGACCGAATATCACCCCTGATGGACGACCTGCTGTTTCTCTCGCAGCGTATTCCCTACCCGCCGACGAAGGGCGAGAAGATCCGCCACCTGCAGATCCTGCGCCACCTGAGCAAGCGCTACCGCGTGCATCTCGGGTGCTTCATCGATGATCCCGGCGATTGGCGACACGTCGAGACGATCAAGGAGCTCTGCGGCGAGTGCCATTTCGCCCGGCTGCGTCCAGCTTTTGCCAAGTTGGCGGCCGTACGTGCCTTGGTCGGCGACGAGCCGCTCTCGTGCCGCTATTTCCATGACGCCGGCCTGGCCAAATGGACCGCGGAGATCCTGGAGCGCCGGCGACCCGCCGTCGCCGTCATCTGCTCGTCGGTGATGGCGCAATACGTCGTCGCCAGGACCCCTGGGGCGAATCGACTGGTGATCGATTTCTGCGACGTCGATTCCGACAAGTGGCGGCAATATGCCGAAACTCGGCGGGGCGTCATGCGCTGGATCTATGCGCGCGAGAGCCGCGCCCTCCTCGAATTCGACCGTCGCGTCGGCGCCGCTTGCGATGCCGCCATCTTTGCCACGCGGGGCGAGGCCGAGCTGTTCGGCCGACTGGCTCCGGAGCTTGCCGCGAGGACGTGCTTCGTGAGCAACGGCGTCGATGCCGTCACCTGGTTTGCCGACAGCGTGCTGCCGCTGATCCGTCGGGCTCTTCCAGCGCTGCAGTTCCATATCGTTGGCAGCAATCCGAGCCCGACCGTGACCCGCCTTGCCGCACATGACGGCGTCATCGTCACCGGCCGCGTCGACGACGTGCGTCCCTATCTCGCCCATGCTGCTGCGGTGGTGGCACCGCTGCGCATCGCCAATGGCGTACAGAACGATCGTCGCGGAGCCGGACGCGGAAGCCTTCGCTGCCGCTGCCGTGGCCACCCTGGCGCGCACCGATTTGGCGGTGATCGGCGGCAATGCCCGTGCCCGCATGCTTAAATCATATAATTGGGAGATCAACATGGCGGCTCTCGATCCGCTGCTCGACGGCGGCGCGCTTCCGACGAATCGCGGGCAGTCGCGTCCGGACCGGAGACTGGCATGAAGGCGTTCATCACCGCCGAGCTGCAAAAGAGCGTGGCAACACTCAGCGCGGTTCTCGCCCAACCCGATCTCGTCGCTCTGGTCGAGATCGTGGCGGGATCCTGCGTTGCGGCGCTGCGCAACGGCAACAAGATATTGCTCGCCGGCAATGGCGGAAGTGCCGCCGACGCACAACATCTCGCCGCCGAGCTTGTCGGCCGCTTTTCGTTCGACCGTCCCGGCCTTGCCGCGGTAGCGCTCACCACCGACACCTCGGCGCTAACCGGGATCGGCAACGATTACGGCTTCGAGCAATTGTTTGCGCGACAGATCGAGGCGATCGGCCGCCAGGGCGACATCTTCTTTGCCATCTCGACCTCGGGCCGATCACCCAACGTGCTTGCCGCCCTGCGCGCCTGCCGTGAACGCGGCATCACCACCGTCGGGCTGACGGGACAACACGGCGCCGACATGGCGCCGCTCTGCGATCATTGCTTTCGCATGCCGTCGACGGAGACGCCCAAGATCCAGGAATGTCATATCGTGGTCGGACATATCCTGTTTGCGCTGGTCGAGCGGGCGATGTTCGGAGGCGCGAGGGCAACCGGTCCTTCGTGAAGATTCTTTTTCACCACCGCATCGCCTCGCGCGATGGCCAGGCGGTCCATCTGGACGAGTTGAGACGAGCGCTCGAGATGCTCGGACATACTGTCGTTCTGGTTGGCCCGTCGCGTACTGCACGGCTGACATTCGGTGCCGACGATCGGCCTGTCGCATTGCTCAAACGGCTTCTGCCACGCGCGCTCTATGAAGTCCTGGAATTCGCCTACAATCTCGTTGCCGTGCCGCGGCTATGGTTGGCGATCCGCCGGCAGCGGCCCGATGCGATCTACGAGCGCTACAATCTCTTCTCGTTGGCCGGCCCGCTGCTGCGGATATTCTACAAGATCCCGCTGCTGGTCGAGGTGAACGCGCCGCTCTGTGAGGAGCGCGCGGCGGAGGACGGGCTGGCGCTGCGTCGTTTCGCAGCGTGGACTCAGAGAATGGCTTGGCGACGTGCCGATTTCGCGCTACCGGTAAGCACGGTGCTCGCCGACTATCTGCGGCGGGAAGGTGTTGCCGACGAGCGCATCGTCGTCATTCCCAACGGCATCGACGCGGCGCGGTTCGCTGCTCTGCCGACGCGTGAAGCTGCCAAGAAGCGTCTTGGCCTCGATGGCAAGCTGGTTCTCGGCTTCACCGGCTTCGTTCGCCCGTGGAACGGGCTCGACCGCGTCATCGAGCTGTTGCCCGTCCTGGTCGCCGGCTTCGACGTCCATTTGCTGCTCGTTGGCGACGGTCCGGCGCGGGTGCCGCTCGAGCGGCTGGCCGTCGATTCCGGTGTTCGCGACCGCGTGACGGTTACCGGGATCGTGCCGCGCGACGCCGTCGGCAGTCATCTTGCCGCGTTCGACATCGCGCTGCAGCCGGGGGTCACAGCCTATGCTTCGCCGCTCAAGCTCTTCGAGTATATGGCCGCCGGTCTCGCCATCATCGCGCCCGACACCGCCAATATCCGTGAGATTCTTACCGACCGGGCCGATGCGCTCCTGATCGACCCGGCAAGGGCCGAGGCGCTCGCGGCGGCGACCACGGAACTTTGCCGGGATGCGGTCTTGCGGCAGCACCTTGGTGCGGCCGCGCGCGCGACGATCGACCGCCGCGGCCTGACCTGGCTCGCGAATGCGCAGCGTGTCACCGATCTCATCGCCGGGCTCGTCGTCCGCGCCGGCGCTGCGCCGGCTCGCGGTGTGACGGGCAGCCCGCTACCCTAGGTCGCGGGCGATCAGCGGGCCGAGCCGATTGGCAAGCGCCAGCGGCAGGCGCTTCCAGGCCGCGATGAACAAGCGGTAGCGCGGATTGAGCGGATTGATGTCGGGAATCGCGCTGCCGTCTTTCAGCCAGTACTCGTGGACGATCGGCTGCGGCGTGAAGCCCCAGTTCTTCTTGAAAGCGAAGGCGCCGGTACCGCGCTTGCTGCGCCCGAAATCGAATATCTTGAGACCACGCAGGCCAGCCTCGCGCATGATATGCCAATAGGCGAAATCATAGGCACCGAGACCGCGCACCGCAGGGTCCGCCCCTGCGTAGTAGGGCAGAACTTCGTCGCGAAAGTAGAAGCTCATGACGGCGCAGACCGGCTTCTCCTGGTGACGGACGATCAGCACCTGGCAATCGTCGCCGAATTCCCGCACCAGGTTGCGGAAGTAGCGTTTGGCGAAGACTGGGGTGCCGAGATTGCGCACGCTTAGCGAATAGAGAGCGAAGAACCGGTCGATATCGCTATCTTCGTCAACCGTCAGGCCGCGCCCGAGGCTCTGACGGATGACGGCGCGTTGCTTGCGCGGGATCGCCTTCAGATTGACCTCCGGATCGCGATCGATGGTGCGGCGGAAGGTAGCGTAGAGCTCGTCCTTGCACGGCCAGTCGGCATGCGTTCTGGCGAGCTGGCGGTATTCGAGACAATCGACGCCGAGCCGGGACATCAGGGCGATGGCGGTGTCGTCGAGCGCCTCGCGTGCCGCCTCGTCAAGCGTCGCCGGGCCGCCATAGACGCAGAAGGCCGTCGAGACGAGCGCATTGCCGAAGAGCCGGCTGGCGACATGGACGAGGGGGAGCACGCCGCAGATCACGCCGCCGCGCTCGGCAAAAAAATAATAGGTGCGATGGCCGAAACTATCCGCGATGACGCGCTGCCAGCCGGCTCGGTGGAAGAACGTCGCGGCGGCACACCGCGCGACGAACGCGTCCCATTCCGCGACGCGGTCGGCGGTGAGCTCGCGAATAACGAGGCCTGCCGGCGAGCCCTGCATGCTCAACCCGGTAATTCCGCATCCAGCACGCGATCCATCCGATCCCAGGCGAACTCGCCGCATAGTCGTCGCAGCTTCGCCTCCATCCGCGCGAGATTGGTGTAGTGACGAAACCGGCTCCTCCACGAGAGGCCGTGCTGGATCGGCTGGTCGGGATCAATCTCCCAGGGGTGGAAATAGAAGAGGCAGGCGCGGCGATCGGTGTGGTGGACGGCGCGGATCGCGGCTGCCGATACCGCGTAGGGCAGGAGGCGAAACCAACCGCCACCACCGCATGGCCAATTGCGGCCGAGCCGTCGGACGGAGGTGATCGGAAACTCGCGGAAGGTGCTGCCGACGATCGGGCGAAAGGGAAAGCGCGGCGCTTCCGGCATGCCATAGAGGTCGTGATGCACCGGATAGACGCTGGAGCTGTAGGCATAGCCTTCCTCAGCGAGAATGGCGAAGGACCACTGGTTGCGCCGTCCGATCGAGAAGCTGGCGGCTCGGTAGCCGGTGATCGCAGCGCCGCCGATGTTTTCGAGCAGCGACTTGGTGCGCCTTATGTCGTCGCGAAACCCCTCGCGCGATTGTTCGTCAGCGCGAAAATGCGCCCAGCCGTGGCTCGCCAGCTCATGGCCTTCGGCGAGGATGCGGCGGATCAGCGGCGGATGCCGTTCGGCGATCCAGCCGAGGGTGAAGAAGGTCGCCTTTACACCCGTCTCGGCGAACAGGTCGAGGACGCGATTTGTGTTGTGCTCGACGCGCCCGGGCAGGGCAGACCAATCTTGCCGCGAGACGGCGTCCGACAGCGCCTGGACCTGGAAGTAGTCCTCGACATCGACCGTCATCGCGTTGCGGATCACCGTGCCGGGTGCGGCAGCGCCGGTCGCCGGCCGAGCGTCGTTCACGGCGGCGTATCGCTGTCGAGAAAGGCGGCGACCATCTTGAGCAGCTTGCGCACTGTGCGGTCTTGCGGGCAACGGTCTGGAGTGCCGCGCTGTCGATCGCGGCTGGCTTGGCCGCCAGCACGCGTGAGGTCTCCACCGCGAGATCGCGCGCCACCTCGTCGACATCCGCTTCGTTCAGCTCGTGGCGGTCCTCGAGGAACCCGAAGAGCAGGATGCGCGAGGCCAGCGTGTTGATCTTGCGGGGAACGCCGACGCAATGGCGGTGAATGGCGGTGAACACGCCGTCGCTTAGGCGCGGGTCGTTGACCCAGCCCACGGTGCGCAGCCGATGCTCGATATAGCGCCGGGTTTCGGCTTCGTTGAGCGGACCGAGATGATAGGAGGCGATGACGCGCTGACGCAGCTGATCGAGTTCCTCGCGGGCCAGCGTCTCGCGAAACTGCGGCTGTCCGAGAAGGAAACTTTGCAGCGGGGCGCGGCCGGCGACCTGCAGGTTGGACAGCATACGCAGTTCCTCGAGCGCCGGGATCGACAGGTTCTGGCATTCGTCGACGAGCAGCAGCGCTCGCTGGCCCTGCTGATGGACACGGAGCAGGAAGGCTTCGAAGCGCCGCAGGAGCGTCGCCTTGTCGGCGCCCTCCTGAGCGACGCCGAAGGCCGAGGCGACCATGCGCAGCATGTCGTCGGCGTCGAGCTGGGTATTGGTGATCTTCGCCGCGATGAATTTGCGGCTGTCGAGCTGCTGCAGGAGGTTCTCGACGACGGTGGTCTTGCCGGCCCCGATATCGCCGGTGATGATGATGAATCCTTCGCCCTGACCGAGACCATAGGTCAGGTGTGCCATCGCCTTGGTATGTCCCGAGCTGCCGAAGAAGAAGCGCGCATCCGGCATGAGCTGGAAGGGCAACCCGATGAATTTGTAGAAATCCGTATACATCGCGAGGTCAGATGGTCTTGCGGATGCCGATCAGCAGCGAGTTTTCTCGCACATCCTGGCCGACCAGATTGGAACGGCGGTAGATGAACGAGTAGGTCGCAGTTGCCGTCAGGCTGCTATTGAGTTGGTAGGTGAGGCCGGTCGTTGCGTTGTAGGTATCGTCGGTTCGTCTCACGGCGCCGCGGTCTTCGGTGACCGTGTAGCCGAGATTGATGTTGAGCCTGGTCACCGGATTGAGCTCACGCGCCCAGCTCGCGGCGACGCCCACGCTGGTCTCGTCGAAATCCGTCGAGTCGGTCTTGCGGGTCTCGTCGAGCACGGTCATCGTATAAGCGTTGCGGCCGAAGGTTCCATTCAGCCCGACGCGCGCCGTGCGGTCGCGAAACGCGGCATTGCCGATCCCCGAATTGAGACCGAACTGCGT
>WNGR01018255.1_pt1 | contig 10941 bp, 7 predicted proteins | sample 5407581 | NCBI WGS metagenome assembly WNGR01 (sample SAMN13153383, study PRJNA577476) | soil metagenome | isolation source: 80 cm soil or saprolite under Garry oak tree replicate 2 | place: USA:California | collected 2016-06-15 | reverse complement strand
CCCGCCTCTGCCTCTTTGCTCTGGTGGCCCCGGCAACGCTCGAAACGCCGAAGGGGCGACGTCGAAGTTTCCGTCGTCGCACCCGCAGCATAGCCGGAAATGCAAGTCTCAAGATGACAAGAGCCAATCACGACAGGGGAATTCGCAACTTAGTTTTCATGTGTTGCTGAAAAGGCACAAATGTCTTCGATGTTTCTGTCGCAAACGCTTCATTGCAGGGTCATCGCACCATTCGGCGAGCGCACTCAATGCTCATCTTGCCGCCCTCTATGCTGGGGCCAAGGCGCATGGCGCCTTGGCCCCAGCCGGTGCGGCGCGTCGATATCAGCGATCGTCGTCGTCCGCGGCGGGAGCGGACACGATGGCGCCGGTCGTCTCGTCGAGGATCAGCTTGCGTGGCCCGTCATCGCGCCGCGAGAAGTCGAACATGTTGTCGATCTGCCCGGCAATCGTGTCGAACGAGCCGTCCAGCTGAATGCGCTCGCCGGACAGCCAGTTGTCCTCGATGAAGCGGAGGATCGACCTCTGGTCGGTCAAGGTGTGGTCGACGTGATTGACCTTGGCGAAGGGCGACACCAAGAGCAGCGGCATGCGGGTGCCATAGCCGCAGCGGCCCTGGGCCGGCTGTCCGAAGGCGCCATTGAGCGGCGTCGTCCGCAGCGGCCGTCCCTGCTGCACACCGCGATTGCAGATCTGGATGCCGTTCAGCCGGTCTGCCGAGCTGAACGACGGGTTCACGATCGCAGGCATCTGATGATCGTACCAGCCGTCCGAGTCGTCATAGGCGATGACCACCGCGGTGCTCGACCAATGCGGGCTCTTTTGCAGGGCATTGATTACCCGGACGAGGAAATGCTGCTCGTCGATCGGGTCGGAATAGCCGGCATGGCCGTCCTCGAAAGCAGGGGCCTTGACGAAGCTGACCGCCGGCAGATTGCGGGCGTCGAGCGCGTCAAAGAAATCATGAATGTCGTATTGATGGTTGGCCGGGTCCGGCGAGCTGGCATGCGGGATCAAGCTGCGCCCGATCGCCTCGACCGAGCTCGGACGCGCGTGGGTGGGGTTGCGCGTCGATGCGTAGTACTGGAACGGCTGGTGGTGGGGAATGTAGTCGTTCGAAACCGGGAAGGGCGGTTGGGTCGCATTGTGCGACCGCGCACAACCGGTCGTGCCGTTCGGATTGACCATGGTCAGGTCGAAGCCGCCTTCGAAAAAGCCCCAGGTGATGCCTCTCGCATTGAGCAGATCGCCGACGTTGCGGCCGGCCATCGTGATCTGGTCGACGGCAGGGTTGGAGCAAACGTCGAGCAACGGATCGCCATCGCCGATCTCCGAGAAATTGCCGTTGCCGTCCTTAACCTCGTGCGTCGAATGCAAGAGATTGCCGCTGCCGTCGACCACGTTGTTGAAAGCCGAGAACCCGCTGGTCTGGCCTGAGATCAGGTTGAGGGCGCCCGGCGTCGAGGGGCCGAACACGGTCGTGAAATTGTTGTCGTTGAGCGCGAAATGTTGTGCATAATTCCATAGCGCCGTCGTCGTGTTTCCGTCGTAATACCCCATCACCAGGCCCTTGGTGGCGACCGCGGGCGGGGGCGGCGCTGGCGGCGGACCGGCGACGCCGACCCAGGCGGGAAATCCGTCCATCAATCCATTGTTATAGGCTTCCTGCTCGGGCGTGTAGTTGTGGCCCTGATCGGCGGTCACGGCCTGCGCCGGCGACAGTCGGAAGGGATTGGCCGCCCCGGCGCCATTCTTGCGGCTGTCGTTGGGCGGCGCGGGTGCGTTCGGATTGCTGTTCGGATTGTTGTGGATGAGATCGACGCCGGTGAGCGGAACGAAACCGTGGTCGGCGTCGAGCGGGGTGATGAGATTGTTGATGCTCTTCGGCGTGCGCCGCGACGCTTTGAACGGCGTCTCCCCCGGATTGTTCTGGGCTGTCGGATAGGTGCCGAAATAGTGATCGAAGGAGACGTTTTCCTGGAAGATCACGACGAGATGCTTGATCGGCGTCGCCGTGTGGACATTGCGTTGATCGTCCTGATCACCATCCTGGCGATCGTCCGCCAGCGCGCTCGCCGTGGCGACGGCGAGCGCGAGGCAACCGAAAATGACGCGATGCTTCATTGTGTTCGCTCCCGAGTGATAATGATGGCTGAGGGGACACGCGAGAAAAGGCACGCGATCACGGCTGTTGAGCCGCGACCGGGAGCGATCGTAGAATAAGCGTGTTACAGCCATGTAACGGTGCATCGGGCAAATTCATTTCATTCGAAATTGCGCCTGCGCGGTTCCAGCTCGCGAACGGCGATCGCTGGTTCTTGATCCAGTCGTATCGACGGTCTCCTTCGGCCTTGAACCGGCGAGTCCGCCACGGCGCCGGGAACCTGCCTGCGGGCGTCAAAATGGACGCGCTATCAATGTGAATAATTGTGCATCAGGTTCCATTCCGGGATGGCCGTGAAGTTCCCTCAATGATTACGGTTCGCGTGCCCCTCCTGATTGCGTGCGTCAGGGGCCTCACGCGTTGGGATCACCCGCCTCAATTGTCACAATAGTTATGCACATCTCACCGTCCCGGCTGGAAAAGCGCCATTCGATCTGCGATTATTCGATGTCGGCTACCCATTTCAGCGTGTCCTTTCCATGTCGCCCCCGCGTGAGATCGAGCTCAAGCTCGAAGTGCCGGCGCAGAGCATCGCCCGGCTCAATCGCAGCTCGCTGTTGAAGGGGGCGACGACCGCCGCTCGCAAACCGGCCACCTTGGTGTCGGTCTATTTCGATACCGATAAGCTCAAGCTCCGAAACAAGGGCTTGTCATTGCGGGTGCGGCGCATCGGCCGGCGTCACGTGCAGACCATCAAGCAGGAAAGCGGCGAAAGCGCTGCGTTGTTCGCACGCAACGAATGGGAGCGCGAAATCGCAGGCGCGCAGCCCGACCTCGATGCAGCGCGCAACACGGCCCTCGAGCCTTTGCTGAGCAAGAAGCTGCGCCGCAGCCTCAAGCCCGTGTTCGAAACCCGTGTGCGACGCACCGTGTATCCGATTCAGCGTGGAGACAGCGAGATCGAGCTCACCATCGACAAGGGAAAGGTCGAGGCGGGCAGGCAATCGTCGCCGCTCTGCGAAGTGGAATTGGAGCTCAAGCAGGGGGAAACCGCCGAGCTTTTCAGGCTCGCGCGCACGCTTGGCGGGGAAGTTCCGCTCCAGCTCGCGGTCAAGAGCAAAGCCGAACGCGGCTACGAGCTCGTCGCCGGGGAGGAGCCCGGCGCAGTGAAGGCGGCGCCAGTCGCGCTTTCACCCGACTTGAGCCGGCAAGCCGCTTTCCAAACCATCGCCCGGGCGTGCCTGCGCCAGCTTGTCGCCAACGAGCCGGCCATGCAAAAGGGCGACGCGGAAGGGCTGCACCAGACGAGAGTCGCGCTGCGGCGGTTGCGCGCGGCGATCTCGCTCTTCTCCGATATGTTGACTGACCCGCAGACCAGCCGGATGAAGTCGGAATTCAAATGGATCAGCGGGGAACTGGCGCCGGCGCGCGAACTCGACGTGTTCTTCAAGCGGGTGGTGAAACCGGTCGCGGATGGCAAGCCGAATGGAGCCGGCGTGGCGGTTCTCACCAAGGACCTGCGAAAAAAACGCGAGCATGCATTTGCCCGCGCCCAGGCGGCGATCGAATCCGACCGTTTTCGTGGTCTCGTTCTCGATACTGCGGCCTGGATCGAGACCGGTGATTGGATGCATGACGACACTGCGGTCGCCCGCGCGCTGCGTGAACGGCCGATTGCCGCCGCAGCCGCAGCAGCGCTTCGCCGGCGCGTTCCCCGGCAAGAAATCCTCGCGGCGCCGGGAGGAATTCGTGGCGGGGCTGGAAAAGCTGCAGGACGCGCTCGGCGACCTCAACGACATCACGGTGCACGAGGAACTGACCGAGCGGATGGTCGACGGGCAGGACACCGGCGGAAAGCGACGGAGAGGTCGCGCCAAGAAGGCATTCGCCGCCGGCCGCCTCTCCGGTCGCGAGGAGGCGCGCATCGGCTCGGTGCTGGAGGACGCCCAGCGGGCCTATCGCGGCTTTGGCAAAGCGAAACCATTTTGGCCGTGAGCGGTGGAGAGGCCGCCCCGGATTGCGCTTCGCTTCATCCGGGCTACCGGCCTTGGGCCTACAAGAATATGAAATCTCCCGCATGCAGATTTGAGAGCATCGTGTTCTGGAGCGTAATCGTGTCGTTCGCGTCAAGCGTAATGACCGTGTCGTTGCCCACCTGCTGGGCCTGAGCCTGGACGGCCGCGAAATCGGCGAACTGGTTGTGATCCAAATTGATGCTGTCAGGGCCGGAGGTGAAGTTCGCGATCGTGCCGTTGCCGAAATTGCCGCTGAACGAAAACGTGTCGGAGGAACCACCGCCAATGAAACTGTAGGTCCCGGGGGCGTTGCTGGCGCGGAAATCGTTCTGGCCGCTGCCGCCCTTGAAGACCTCGATATTGGAGAATTGATCGGAGGAAACGGCCGGTCCGCCGAAATTGTTGTAGGCCATGCCAGTGCCGAGATCGAATTGCACTCCCGTCGTGGCCGCGGAATAGTCGAGGGTGTTGAGCCCCGAGCCGCCGATGATGAAGTGATTGCCGGGTCCGCCGATATAGGTGTCGTTCCCGCTGCCGCCCTTGAACATCTCGATATTGGAGAATTGATCGGAGGAAACGGTCGGTCCGCCGAAATTGTTGTAGGCCACGCCGGCGCTGAAATCGAACTGGACGCCCGTTGTGGCGGCGGAATAATCGAGGGTGTTGATCCCCGAGCCGCCGATGATGACGTGATTGCCGGGTCCGCCGATATAGGTGTCGTTCCCGCTGCCGCCCTTGAACACCTCGATATTGGAGAATTGATCGAAGGAAACGGTCGGTCCGCCGAAATTGTTGTAGGCCACGCCGGCGCTGAAATCGAACTGGACGCCCGTTGTGGCGGCAGAGTAGTCGAGCGTATTACCTTCGTCATCGCCCGCGAGGAAATGGTTGCCTTGGTCTCCCACGAACGTGCCACCCGGTCCGGTAAAGGTCACCGTGCCGGCATAGTCGGCGCCAAGGTCGAGCGCTCCACCGCTGATCGCGATCGTTCCAGTGCCGGTGACCGGGCCAAGGATGTGGAGGCTACCGGTAATATCGAGCGTCGCGGTCGCAACGATCGTCAAGCTGTTCACGATTGCATCGGTGTCCACCGTGACCGTGTAGCCCGATCCGGACTGGAGTGCGATGAGCCCACCCTGGGGCGGGATAGGTCCACCCTGGGGCGCGATGGGTTCACCCTGGGGTGCGATGGGCCCACCCTGGGGTGCGATGGGCCCACCCGGGGGCGCGATGGGCGCGCCGAGGATGGCATCATCAGCGGCCCCCGGCACCGTGCCGGTGCTCCAGTTGGAAGCCACCGTCCAATCGCCGCTTAGCCCATTGAGCCAACTGTCCATTGCCATGGCGCTCTCCAATATCGATCAGGAACTCCGCAAAAAAATCGGTCCATTCGTAAGTGTTCGGCGCTGGCGCCCTTGCCACCCGTTCAAATCGTATCGCGTTCGTCCGGTGAAGACCACGGTACCTGTGGATTGGCAGGGATACCGGGATCGCATGCGGCGCCAGCTCCATGCAACAGAGCCATCCTCGTCCCTAGGGGGCCCGAGTCCGAACTCCTGAGGAGCTGGGCAATCGCTCAGGGAAGCGTCGCCTGCTTTATTCACTGCACCGGCGTGCACTGCAGATCGGCGCCGATGGTCAGGGGGCCGGTGTAGACCTTCTTCAGTTCGGCGATCGCGGACTCAAGGTCGAACTGGCCGATGTGACTGACAATCAGTCGCCCGACCCCCGCGGCTTGGGCGACGCGACCAACGGTTGCCGGTGAGGCGTGGAGCGGACTATTGGCGCCCGCGGCAATGGCGAGATGCATGATCAGGACATTCGCTCCCTTCGCGAATTCGATGAATCTCGGATTGGTTCCGGTCTGATCGGAGCTGAACACGATCGACACACCGCGGGTTTGCACGCGGTAGGCCAGAGTGGGGAGATTGCCGTGCGGGATTCCCAACGCGGTCACGGTCAGCTCCTGCCGGTCGAACACGGTCGACGGTTCTGCTTTCGTCACGTCCACGACGCCGACATCGAGACGAACGCCTCCGCCCGCGTTGCCCTGGGTGGCGCCCAGTGTAGGACCCAGCACCTGAAACGCGCCGTTCTTCGCATCGAAGAGGCGACCAAGGAAGGTTGGAAAGTCCGGCGCCACGTCGTTGCCGGAGGGACCGACAATGGGCAGCGGCTCCTTGCGGGCCTGATGGCTCAACCACAGGAGGGCGGGCAGGTCGGAGATGTGGTCGGGATGAAGATGGCTGATGGCGACCATCGACAGGTCGCCGAGCTTTGCTTGGGCCTGGCCGAAGCGAAAGAAGGCCCCGCCACCCGTGTCGACAAGCATCTTCGCCTGGGGGCCGACCCAGAGGAGATAACTGGCCGACGCGCGCTCGCGGTTGATTGCCGGTCCACCAGAACCGAGGATCTGGACAGCCACCGGATTCGCCGCGCAGCTTTGCGCCGATGCGCTGGATGGGATCGAGAGAAGAACGAGCAAGCCAATCATCGCGGATCGAGTCATGAGTACACCTCTGGCTCCATGAGCTAGTCGCAGAAATAGTACTCCGAACCGGCCAACGTCGTAAGCTATTTAGTTGACGGGGCAAAATCCAACGACGATGATCGCGTGGTCAAACGGTATCGAGATCAGCCCTTAGCAAAGCTTGGCTTGGAACCTATTCCAGCGCGAGGAGGCTTGATGATGAAGTGGAAAATCGCAACGGTTCTCGGGGTGGCCTTCGGGGTGGCCGGAGTCAGCTGGGGCTACGCTCAGCAGAAGCAGGCCCCTGGGTTCTTCGAGCTGCGGGTGTACACCGCGCAGCCCGGGAAGAGGGATGCGCTCGCGGAGCGTTTCGCAACCCGCACCGCCGCTATCTTCGCGCGGCATGGGATCACGAATGTTGGCTACTGGATTCCGGTGCAAAGCGACCCGGAACTCGGCATCAGCGCCGAGAACACGTTCATCTATATCCGGGGCTATCCCTCCAAAGAGGAGCGGGACAAGCGTCTCAAGGCCAGGGCTGAAGACCCCGAGTTCGATGAAGTGGTGAGGAAGGCAGAGGCAAATCCGGCCACCAAGCTCATCGTCAAGGCGCACAACATCGACATGGTGCCGCACGGCCCCCACACGACGATCACGCTCGCCAAATGATCCTGGGCTATTCGATCACCTCGGCAGCACGCAAGCATAGTTGGTGACGGTAGCAAGGTCGCCGCCGGCGGGGCCGGTGTAGCGCGCTTGTTCCGGATAGGAACACAGCGGCCTCGTGCGCGCGCTCGGCGGAGAGGTGAAACGCGTGCCTGAGGCGACGATCCGGTCTGGTGCAATCCCCTGTTCGACCCACGTGACCAAGGGGGTGAGCATATCGAACTGATCTGTCGCCGGTCCTCCCCTGCAGTGGCCCATATTGGGGACGAGGAAGAGCCGCGCAAACTTCCTGGTTTCCGCCAGGTCGCCATTCCTTGCCGTCAACTGCTTGTAATACTCGATCGTGCCGAGCGCGGGCGGCCCCGGATCGCTCACTCCATGGTACCAGATGATCTTGCCGCCCCGATTTTTGAATTTTGCAATGTCCGTGGACGCCGAGTAGGTCACCAACGGCGTGCTCTTGTTCAAATTGCCGGTGTCCTTGTCGAAGCTGAAGCTCAGCGGGTTCATGCGGGGGTTTGCCGGCGACACCCAAATGTATGGAATTTGACCCAATCCCAAGGCGAAATCCCCGGGCGTCGATGTCGGTGTGCCGATTTTTCGCGACGGAATACCGGTCGGCGCCATGAAGCCGCCATCGTAGGAATAGCCGAAGATCGCGGCGTCGACAGGGTCGCGGGCCGCTGCGCTTGCCGGCGTCCTGATCGGCTGTCCCAGCAAGCTCCTCGGTCCATGGTTGATCTTCTTGATGGCATTGATCTGCGCCTGGCTGAGACAGGTGGCGGTCTTTGCTCCGGTGCATTGCAGAGGCTGCCTGGTATTCGGGAAGACAAAGGTCGCCGGATCGAATTTCGCCCAGCATGCCGGGGCGTCGTCGATGACGCCATCGACCGCTCCGTCGAGTCCATCGCAGGCCGCCAGAAGGGCGCTCGTGAAGAGGTTCTGGTCGGCCACGGGAAACGCCGGATAGAGGACCGGATTGCCGTTGGGAAGCTTCTCGATCGGCGCCGGGGTGATGGCTTCGATCGCTTGCACGCCCCAAACCTCGGTCAGGGCGATCGCCTGCAGGTCATAGACCGGATCTCCGGCAACGATGCCGTCGTAGTAATCGGGAAAGTTCTGCGAAAACACCATGCCTTGGCGACCGCCGGTGGAGCAGCCGACGAAGTAGGAGTGGTCGGGATACTTGCCGTAATAGGCGTCGATGAGGAACTTGGCGGTCTGTGTCGTGACGTCGATCGAACGGTGGGCGTGGTCGACGACCGCCTGCGGATCGAGGAAAAACTGGTGCGGGCTGGGCAGCTCCTTGTTCGCATGCCCGCCGTCCTGGCTCACCACCGCCCAGCCGTGCGCAAGCGTCGGAGACAGCGTTCCGGCGACCCCGGTTGCCGGCGGCACCGAACCCTCGGTGCCGCCGCCGCCTTGAAACATGAAGCGCCCATTCCATTGCGCCGGCGCCGGCAAGCGCAATTCGAAGCTGTCGCCATACGGAAACCCGTCGGCGCCGATGCGCTTGTTGATGATGCCCTGCACCTGGCAATGCGCCGGCAATGGGACGCCGTCCGCCGATGTGGCGCCGCCGGGATTGAATTCCGTGCGCGTGATCTGCGTTGGCGTCACTGGGTAGTTGGCGAGAGTTGCGAGCTTCCGGCACGCAGTCGCGAGATCCGGGCCCTCCGCCGCAAAGCTTGCCGGTGCGCCAAGGCCCACGGCAGACGCACCGACGGCGAGATATCCGAGGAGCAGGCTCGCGCGCGGTCGCAGGTTCGCTCGTGTCATGTCGTGCCTCCCGTGCCGTCTTTGATCTACGCGCGTGTCGGCCCTGTCGGAAGTGCCGTTGGGCGGTCCGAAAGCTTAGGATTTGCGCGGTCGCCAGTCCAGGGCGGCCGATGAAGTGCGAGCGCAGAACTCCGGCCCCTTCCGCGTACGCGGAGAAGTGGTGTAGCCTCGTCGCGGAGTTGCCGGAGGTCTGTTTTGTTGGTGCCATCAACATCCGCGTCTGCATCTGCGCATGTTGCTTGGTCGCGTCGCATCAGCGTCATGGGCGAGAATGGCGCCGCGGATGGATGGAGGGGAGCATGAAAACGAAACGGCTCATTCCTCTTGCCTTCCTGGTCGCCGTCTTCGGCATGGCGGGCGTGAGCCCGGCAACCGCGCAGGTCTATCCGTCGCGACCCATCACGATGATCGTGCCGTTCCCCGCGGGCGGGGCAACGGATACGCTGGCGCGCATCTTGGCCGAGCAGATGCGAGGATCTCTCGGCCAACCTGTCATTATTGAAAACGTTGCCGGCGCTGCCGGCAGTATCGGTGTCGGCCGTGCGGTGCGGGCGGGGGGTGACGGCTACACGTTGAGCATCGGAACTTTGAGCACGCACGTCCTGATCGGCGCTCTCTACGCGCTCCAGTACGACTTGCGCAAGGATTTGGAGCCAGTGGCGCAGCTCGCAATCGAACCTTTGCTGATCGTCGCAAGGAAAAGCATGCCAGCGAAGGACTTGCAGGAATTGATCGCTTGGCTCAGGGCCAACCCGGACAAGGCGTCGGCAGGGATCGCCGGCGTCGGCGCCACCGGCCATGTCACCGGCATCTTCTTCCAGAGGGAGACGCAGACCCGCTTTCAGTTCGTGCCTTATCGCGGCAACGCCCCGGCGATTGCGGACCTGCTCGCCGGGCAGATCGACTTGATGATCGAGCCGTCATCGAATTTCCTGCAACAAGTGCGCGCGGGCAGCATCAAGGCCTATGCCGTCGCGGCCAGGACCCGGATCGCTGCAGCACCGGACATTCCGACCGTGGACGAGGCGGGATTGCCAGGGTTCCACACCGCGCTCTGGTACGGGCTTTGGGTGCCCAGGGATACGCCGAAGGATGTCATCGCCAAGCTCAACGCCGCGGTCGTAGCTGCCCTGGCCGATGCCGGGGTGCGCGCCCGGCTCGCCGGCCTGGGGCTGGAGCTTCCCGCGCGCGAGCAGCAGACACCCGAGGCTCTCGGAGCCTATCAGAAGGCGGAGATCGAGAAGTGGTGGCCCATCATCAGGGCGGCGAACATCAAGGGTGAATAAGCCGCCGCAACGCGAGCAGTTCAGGGAGAGGAGATCATGAAACTTCCGCGCCGCCAATTTCTGCATCTCGCTGCAGGTGCCGCCGCTCTCCCGGCCCTGTCGCCGATCGCAAATGCGCAAGCCTATCCGTCACGCCCGATCACGATCATGGTCCCATTCGGCCCTGGCAGCGCCACCGACACCGTCGCCCGCATCATCTCCCAGCCGCTCGGCATCGCCCTCAAGCAGAACATCGTGGTCGAGGCCAAGGCGGGAGCGAATGGAACGATCGCGGCCGCTCAAGTGGCGCGCGCGGCGCCCGACGGCTACACGCTGATGCTCAGCACCAACACCCCGCATTCGGCCGCGCCGAGTCTCAACAAGAACATCAGCTACGATCCGGTGAAGGATTTCGCGCCGCTGTCGCGGATCGGGAGCTACACCCAGATGCTGGTGATTCATCCCGACGTGCCGGCGACATCCATTGCGGAGCTGATCGCCTATGCCAGGGCCAATCCCGGCAAGCTGTCGTTCGCCAGCGGCAATGCCTCCGGGATCCTGGCCGGCGAGACGTTCAAGCGTTGGGCTGGAATCGATATTCTCCATGTCCCCTACCGAAGCTCGATTCCAGCACTGAACGAT
>WNGR01017788.1_pt1 | contig 10942 bp, 11 predicted proteins | sample 5407581 | NCBI WGS metagenome assembly WNGR01 (sample SAMN13153383, study PRJNA577476) | soil metagenome | isolation source: 80 cm soil or saprolite under Garry oak tree replicate 2 | place: USA:California | collected 2016-06-15 | reverse complement strand
TCCTTTGGCTTGATCAAGCACGGCTTGAAATGGACGCGGATCGATCTCAAAAAGGAGCTGCCCCTTTTTGACGAATGCGCCTTCGTGATAATCCTGGCGAATGAGGTAACCGTTCACTTGCGGAGAAATCTGTGCGTTGACGTAGCCTTCGAGCGTTCCTATCCACTCGCCCTGAACCGGTACGTCTTTTTGAATGACCGGTGCGACTTCGACCAATGGTGGCGGAGGTGGCGCCGCAGCTCGTACCTTACCGTTGCTGCAGCCAAGGGCATTCAGCAGGAGAACCGCACTAACTAAACCTGCGGATATTTGCTTCATCATTTTCTTCCCCTCAATCGAGCTATTGACCTTTTCTCTTCAATCGCGTCACGAACGCGCCTGAATCGGGACGCTGCTCGGTTGAAGGGAAATGTGCCCAGAGAGTCGTCTCGTCGATTTCAGGCGCGTCCGTCACGCGATTGCACTCTTCATCCAAGGGCAAATCGCATACCAGAACCGACGGGATGCTAAGTAGCACGTAATCAAGAAGTTTCTTGGGCCGTTCAGGACCAACACTGTCGAAGAGGTCGAAAGTGTCGAGAGAGCCGATCACTCGAACGAGCGCTCGCCAATGAGGAAACAGGTTTGGGGCGCCTAATCGCTTGAAAGCGTGCAGAGACAAATGAATGTTCCTGATGGGATTTCTTGGCAAGGGTATTGCGGCAGTGCGAGAGCGGGCGGCGATTCGCTTCGTTACGACGCGAAGTGGCCCGGCCAAAGGAATGGTGTAAGGAATTTAAGGAGTACGACTTTATTCGGAACCCCGTTGTGCAGAACGAGGTTTTTTCCCTGCAATCGAAATGTGGTGCGTGTGGTTTGTGGGTCCTGGTGCGCTCACTTGAAGAATTGATCGAACACGAGAAATTGCACAGAACGCAATGTAGCCCGTCAAACGCCGCTGATTAAGAGAGCCATGAGAGCCGTTGTGTTGAATCGCATAATGTGAAGACGTTTACATGATCATCCCGAGGCCTCGATCTCCAGAAGAAAATCCGACCTGGACTCGCGAAGGATCAAAATGCCCGCGCGCCGTCAGAGCTTATTCAACCCATTGAGAGCCGCTACTTTGTAAGCTTCGGCCAGTGTCGGGTAGTTGAAAACCATATCCCGGAAGTAATCCACCAATCCGTTATAGAAAAGCACTGCCTGGCCGATGTGAATGATTTCCGTTGCGCGCTGGCCTAAAGCATGCACCCCGAGCAGTTTGTGGGTATCTCGGTGAAAAAGTAGTTTGAGCATACCCATGTGATCCCCAAGCATCATGCTTTTTGCCAGCTCGGAATACCGGGCAATCCCCACCTCGTATGGAACTTTATTCGAGGTCAGGGTTTCCTCCGTCTGGCCGACCATGGAAATTTCTGGAATCGTATAAATGCCCCCTGTTCCATCGAAGTACTTGCGAGAGCCGGAAATCCAATGACGTCGCCAGCCGCGTAGATGTGAGGAACGGCAGTTTGAAAAAGCTCATTGACTTTCACTCTTCCTCGCGGGTCCGCAACTAATCCAGCAGCTTCCAGATGAAGGTGATCTGCGTTGCCTTGGCGTCCGACGGCGTAGACGAGTGCGTCACCTTGTATTTTCTTGCCGCTTTCCAGCTCCGCGAATGCGAATTCACGCTGCATGTCCATGCTGACGCGCGTCACCTTTTCTCCTAAACGAAACGTAATGCCGAGCTGGCGCAAGTGATAAGACAGCGCCTGGACAATCTCCTGATCGACAAAGTCGAGAATTATGGGCCGCTGGTCAACCAATGTAACTCGGGAGCCCAAAGCGGCCATGAAAGACGCATACTCTAGCCCCACAACACCGGCGCCCACGACGATCGTTTCTCGCGGCAAGCCACTCAAACCGTGAAGGTGGTCCGTGTCTACTATGCGATGATCGTCGAATGGTATCTCCGGGCTGTGCGCCGGGCGCGTACCGCAAGCAATTAGAATGTTCTTGGCTTTGAGTTGGTGCCCATCCTCACCGTCTTGCACCGTCAGCGTATGCGGGTCCAGAAACAGTGCCAGACCTTGATAGATGCTGATTCCGTTCCGCCTCAGTTGAGCTCGGACGACGTCGGTTTCGCGCTCGATGATTTCTCTTACCCGCACCGAAACATCGCGAACAGAAATGTCGCCATGCGCTACATGCCCGTTACCGTACTGCGCTTTGACGGCACGGCCGGTGAGCTGAAAGATAGCTTCGCGAATGGTCTTGCTTGGAATCGTGCCGGTATGAACGGAAACACCGCCAATCATCGGGGTCCGGTCAATTACAGCAACGTTTTTGCGCACCTTTGCGGCCGCGATAGCAGCCTTCTGTCCGGCAGGCCCGCTGCCGATAACGACGAGGTCGTATTCAGGTAGCATCAAGACGATACCGTTGTCTTTCTCGACTCCAACGTAACCACACGCCCCAGCATAGAAGCCTTCTGAGCAGTGATGCTCAAGAGCGTCGGTGCCAAATTCAGGCTGTCGTAAGGCTCGGTTATTAGGGCACATGCGCCAATGGACGCGATGACGAACACTCTGTTTATGAATCTGGTTGTCATCATGATCTCTTCTGTTCGATTGCACCAAAATTGGAGTTCTTTCGCATCCGCACAACGGACCCGTTCTCCTCGAAGAGGACTTCATCCATTAATGTCTTCATCAGGTAGATTCCACGACCGTGCGTGAAGAGCAAGTTTTCGTGAGAGGTGGGATCCTCCACCGTGTTGCTGTCGAATCCTTTTCCTTCGTCCCGAACCGTGATTGAGACTTCTCCGTCCATATAGCAACGGCATGTGACGTACACTCTCTTGCCGGAGTTATCGCCGTTGCCATGGATCACGGCATTCGCGAGGGCTTCAAGCAGGGCCATCTCGATGTCGACTTCACTTCCATCCGCCATTCGAAAGTTCAGAATGAACCGCATGAGTTGATCGACGAATGGGGAGACGACTCCGACTCGGCTTGGGAGCGACTGGCGCAACTCAACGTAAGGGGCAGAATGATTAGTTCGGGGCAGAGGCGAGAGAGATTGAGTGTGAGCCATAGCTGCTACAATCTCCATTTGAAATTTCCGTGCCATCGCTCATGCAGAAGGCAAGGCTCATGCCAAATATCGCTCCGATTAAGTGATTGAGTTCTAGAGATTGGATCCGAAATTATCCGTCATGCGGGTGACGAATCTGTTGAAAGTGTTGAGAGAGACGAGAGGTGACCGCGAGTCGAAGATGGCCGCCAACGCGGAAATGCTCTCCGGGTCCAAAGATCCGCTAATGAGTCTCATTTACAGCCTTACTAGAAAAGCGCTTCATCTCCAGTAGAAACACACGAAAGCCAAGCAGGTCGCCAATGCGGTGTATAAACAGACGCAGATCACGACGCCATTATCTCGGCCGTGATCGCCCGAATCCTGCTCGGGCGCGTTTCTTGGGTCCGGCTCAAGATAGTGAATCGCCGTGTAGATCTCTGTATCGGTTAGGGCGTCGATATTCCAATCTGGCTCCTGATTTGTCAGCATTGAGACACACTCATCCCTGCATCGTGCATCGTGTATCGGAACTTCGCCATCCGAAGTTGGTCTGAGTCATTTCATCTCCTGCACCAAAGGTTGGCCCTGAGAAGAACTTCGTTGGCTTGAGTCCACCAGTTTCCCAAAAGCGCGGCCACGAGCCTCCAGGATTTCTCTAATTGAGCACCCGAGCAGAAGGGCACAGTCATGATCCGAGTAGTGCTCCAGGACGGACATAGTGAATACAAACCGCTCGAAATCTTCAAGGTTCAACACAGCTTCTAATGCGAAGTGTCGGTCTGGAGCGCTCGATAGTTGCTCAATCTCGGAAAAACTGGTGTTAGACAGGCGCGAATTGGAATGGATTGGTCGCGGCTTCATTTCACGAATCGCATTCTGGACTATTACTCGCTTCGCCCAAGAACGTGCCCATTCACGAAATACGCGGTTTTCCCTGACACAATCTTCAAGGCCAACTACGAGGCATCGCTCCGCCTTTGCGGGATCGCGCGTAAGTAGAAACGACAACTGATAGAGCTGCCTCAGATCCTCATTGAAGATTGTGTGAAAGTCCTCGCGACTCGCGTATACATTCGCTTCTTTCTGGGGAGCCTGCATCTGGGTTTGTTCAATCATTTCTTGGTCTCCAAATACCAGAGCGTGGGACTCATTGGCGCAACCACTCCCGAAGCCTGCTACTTTTGTTCGTCAGTTGTGGGGAATCAAAAGCAGTTGCCACTCGCAGGGCAGCCTTGTATCGACTTACAGGTCGCAGCGCACAAAAGAACAAGGTTGCCACTGCCAGAATCGCAGCATGCGCCAGCGATCTGCGGCGCCACAATCTTGCTAGAAACACTACAATGCGAGCGGCCAAGAGCGGACGTAAAGTCTGCGCCAGCGTGGAAAAAGGTATCCAACCGCAATGTAAGTACCGGACCATGTCAGAGAGCCAATGCTTTCGTAAGTGAGAAACCTGGGGAGCGACACGCCTGCTTTGCCAGCCAGTAGCGACGCGAAATTCGAGCCAGCAACGAACTTTGCTAATAGCATGCTGGCAGCTGAATGGCCCCGCATGAGCTTCAGTGCGCGAGCTTGCCACTTGCCGTTTGTTCGGCAAAACCGATGACCCTCGGGCCAGCCCTGCCGTCCTACTCGGTACCAGAATCCATTTGCCAGCAGACAAGCACTAAAAGTTGCAATCAGGGAAGATGCCAGCCCTAACCGCCTTGAGCTTGCAAGCGATCCGACCGCAATAAGCACTGGCGCACTCGGAATCGGTGCACCGGCTTGCTGGGCCAATATCCACATGAAGAGGATCGAAGCACCGTGCGTGAGTGCAAATTGTGCGGCGTTAGTCATCTGCTTGTTTCTTGAGCCTCGTCGACCTGCGCGGTCGAACTCACTGGCCGAGGTTCCGACGCACTAATTTCAGCTTGTCGAACTTGCGAACTCCAATAATCGACTTGGCAGTCTCCGATATTGCGGCCTGAGAGTACGGCGCATTAGTTCTTTTAGTTTTTGTCGCGCCCGTGCTGACTGGGCCTTCACAGTACCGGTTGGTACTCCCAAAATCTGTGCGGTTTCGCGGATCGATAACCCATCAACATCGCGCAACTGAAATGTCCTGCGAAGAGTGGGAGAGAGCTGACTATGCAAATGAGTCAAGCGAGTACTCAGCTCAGACTTTCTGTATTCATCCTCGGGATTAGGCCGGTGATCTGCTAGTCGCTCCGACACTGAAACTGGTTGCGGTCCCCCGGTGGATTCGTCGAGAGACACTTGGACGTGTTTTGCCCGCCGACGTAGTTGTAATCGAGCGCAGTTAAGCATGATGGTGGTAAGCCAAGTAGAGATCTGTGCCTGCCCTCGGAACTGGTGCAGGTGGGTATAGGCAGCGAGAAGAGCATCCTGAACCGCGTCCTCTGCGTCAGCTGCATTGCCTAGGATGCGATATGCCCGTCTGTACAGACGCGGCAGGCCACTAGCCAGAATTTGCTCCAACTGTTGAGCCGCCTTTCCTTCATTTGCAATTTCCTCGCGCTCCTCACTTGCGACGTATGCATTGGTGTTTTGCATGCTCTTTTCCTCAACGCCCCGAAATTCTTCGCGACTTGCGTATCGATTGCTTTCTCTTCCCAAACTTGAAATTGAACCGTTCAATCACCTGCTCGTGTCCCCAGATTCCTGCTTGCGCGGCGAGTTAGTTCTTTCACTACATGCTTTGCAAACAGGCCGTGGCAGCGGAATCGAATTCCCCCGTTTATCAACTCAAGGATTACGTTCTCGCCCTCCTGACTGATCGTCGTGACACATTTCATCTCGACGACTAGCTCGCGGCCATCAAGGTCTGCTCTTGCTTCTTGACACGCATTCCTTAACTCGGCTACCCAGGGCGTAATGAGCTTTCCTTCCACAATCACCCGACGCTGCCTGGCGTTATCAACGAGCGAGATCTTCAGCATTGCTTCTCCCACTCTCGATAAGGCAAGGCGCACACCAAACCCGGCGAGCCGTAAGTCTCTGAATTTAAAGGAGAGTAATGCCAGAGCTCGAAGTATCAAGGTCGAAGAAGTTGAAAGCGTCGAAAATGTCGACGCTACGAGGCGGGCTGGCGATTAAGCATATTGCTTCGCATAAATGCCGAATTTCTTCATTCGAGAAAGGAAAGTCGTCCGGTTCATTCCCAGGCGTGCGGCAGCACCATCGGCACCGCCGACGCGCCCATTGCAAGCAGTCAGCGCCCGTACGATCTCATCACGCTGCCTTCTTTCATATTCGTCAGCAATGCTGGTTTGGTCGCTTTGCGAATCTGTTCTTTCTCCAGCGACTTGCTCGACGCTATTCTGCGCGGCATGCGGGAACGCGACCGTATTTGTTTTACGGAGTTCTCCAACCGGCGCCTCAAGCGATTTGCCGCGCGTGACGATCACCGCCCGCTCGATGAAATTCTCCAGCTCGCGAATGTTGCCTGGCCAGTCCCAAGCCGTAAGCCCCTTCATGACCGCCGGAGAAATAGCTTCAATCTTCTTCTGCATTTGCTTGGCAAACTTCTGCACAAAATAACTCACCAGTTGTGGAATGTCTTCCTTACGTTCCCGCAGAGGTGGTATCCGGATCGGAAATACATGCAAGCGGTAGTACAAATCACTTCGGAATTCGCGGGCTGCAATCATCTGTTCGAGATCGCGATTGGTCGCCGCGACGAGCCGAATATTGGCTCTTCGCGTGTGAGTGCTCCCTAGTCGTTCAAATTCGCGTTCTTGTAATGCACGCAACAGCTTCGGCTGAATTTCAATGGGAATGTCTCCCACTTCGTCCAGGAACAAAGTGCCTTGATCTGCCAGCTCCATTCGGCCGACCTTCTGAATAATCGCGCCCGTAAAAGCTCCCTTTTCATGTCCAAACAGTTCACTCTCAAGCAGGCCGGTAGGAATGGCGGCACAATTCAGCTTCACAAACGTGCGATCTTTGCGTCTGCTGCGGTCGTGAATGGCGCGGGCGATCAACTCCTTGCCTGTACCTGTCTCTCCAAGCAGCAGGACTGTAGAGTCGCTGGTAGCGACCGTTTCAACAAGTTCCAGAACATGTTTCAACGCTGGGCTGTTTCCGATGATGTTTTCAAAGCTCATCTCGCTGCGGATTTCTTCTTCGAGATAGAGCTTCTCCTGGGCGAGCTTGTCTTTCAGTTGTGAAATCTCGTGATATGCACAAGCATTTTCAATGGCGATGGCGATCTGGCCTGACGCACGGCTTAAGAAATCTAAGTCTTCCTGCGAAAACGGAGCTTCCGTCGTACGTAAAATTGAGAGAATCCCGAGCGCCCGGCCGCGATTTACAAGCGGAATGCTGCAATAGGCACTTAGACCCTCCGCAACCACTATGTCTTCGTTACCGTCGCAAGTGTGACTGACCACGGGTCTTAAGGTCTCTAGGGCTTTCTTGACAGCTGTACTTGGCCTAACGAGCAACTCTTCCTTGAGGACCCCTTTTCCATGCGGGAAATCGATGGCGAATACCCTGAATTTCTCCGAGGCTGCATCTTGCAACGAAACGGTGACACCTTCGGCATGTATGACTTCGCGTATGTTCGCCGCAACGGCGCGCAACAGGTCCCGAAGTTCAAGATTTGATGTGATTCGATTCGTCAGGTTCAGAAGCAACTGCAGCTGATCATTTTGATGTTGCGCGCGCCTGAGATTCAAACCATCATCAAGCGCGAAGGCGACGACACGCCCGATCAGCCCCAGGAAGCTTATTTCTTCTTCGCTGAATGGATTCACTGTGTCGCGGATGATTCCGAAAACACCCAAGGGACGATGCGGAGTTATTAATGGAACGCGGATGCTCGAGCCGAGCCGTATTTTCTTTGCGTATTCCCTGAATCGGGGAAATCGTTCCTCTGCATCCCAATCAGGAGTATGCTGCGGGTCTCGGCTGTTGATCGCGGCCCACGTCGGCAGTTCTTGCATCGGCAGGTCCGGCATAGGGATTGGGCTCTTGCCCCACAGAAGGTATTCGATTTCCGTGGAGTTCTCCTTCAACACAACGAAGTAAAGGTGGTCGAAGTGCAGAAACTTGCCAATCTCAGACGCGAGAGTTGTAGCCATTTCTTCAGGTTCGCGGCACGCAGCGATCGTCTCGCTGATGCGCACAATCGCCTCGTAGCGGTAGCTGCCTGTTTGAGACTCAACGATCGGCTCTGTGCCCATAGCCTTATATTCAGCGCTGAAAACCCGGGCTTTAATTTACCCCAAATCCTCAGATAGATAGATGACTCACTTCCTCTACAGGTCGCAACAGAGTGCGACAAGCGAGTTCTTAAAGGACTCCCGCGGGTTCAGGAAACGGTGTGGACTACGACGCAGCAGAGGCCACCATCCCTGGACCGACCGGCATTGACACACAAAATCCCGGGGCTTCTAACACAATCGACAGTTTCGACCCTTTCAACATTTTTCAAGCTAATCGACTTTCTGCTAACCCCGCGCTTTTCCATCACTTACGTGTGCCGCGACGTTTGGCATGGCTCTTGCCTTGGAGAGGGATGCGGTGCTTCGAATCAATTGTGAGGCGGTCATGTGGAAGTTCACAACTCGCGGCTTCACGCTGGAGGAAGTGTTAATCATGGCTGCAATGAACCTCTTAACCAGCGCTGATACCGCTGCCAAACGCGAGAAACGGGCGTCGCCGAAATGAAAAGGAGATCAAGAATGGACCTTAACTCGATCAAACGAACAATACTGGCGGCTGTATGCGTTCTGGCATTGTCCTCCGTGAACGCAGTGGCACAGGAAATCCGATCAGAAATTAGCCTTCAGGGCACGGGGTTCTTCACAAAAGACGCCGACGGAAATGGGATTCGGCAACACGCGACCGACACCGGTGGATTTCTGGTTGGCTATCGCTACAACTTCAATCGTTGGCTTGCAGCAGAGGCGAACTACGGATATGACCGCAATACGCAGATTTATTTCGGCGGGACGGGAGCTCGCGTAGAGTCCAACATCCACCAGATCACTGGCTCAGCTGTAGTGAAACTGCCGAGCTTTGCCAGGCTCCAGCCGTATGCGTTAGCTGGCGGCGGCGCTCTGGTGTTCGATCCGACCGGGAATGCCGGCGGCAACTTCGCAGGAGCTACGACCGAGACGAGGGGTGCATTCGTTTACGGCGCTGGTGCCGACTACGCTTTCACCAGGCACATCTCGTTACGGGCCGAGTACCGTGGCTACGTATACAAAGCACCAGATTTCAATCTCGCGGGCTTGAATACCGACAGCTGGACGCATATGGCGCAACCGTCAGCCGGCATCGTCTTCCGCTTTTAATCAGCCGCGGCCTAAGGCGTGGTACGGGTGTTCAACCAAACACCCGTGCCACTTCCGCCAAAGAGAAGACCATGCATCTCCAATCTCCCTGCAGAAGACCCGCTTGCCCTTTGTGAGGTAGACCGCGACAACGCCTCTCTCGCCCTTCCCGAAGGAGTGCGAGAGGCGTCGCGGTCACCTCTGAGGGACATCAGAGGGATGGCTTAGCCTAATCGGCGGTCATCCCTTCGGCTTTATGCGTGGGATCTCAAGCGAGCCGTGCAGCGGAAGCTCCCTGAACAGATCAAAGCTTTGACGAGAAAAAGATCTGCGACTCATTCGCGAGCGTCGCTTCATCTTTGGGTGCATAGTTGAACTTAAACATCCCGTCTGTTGACCCATCTCGACACTTTTAACACATTCGACACTTCCATCCCGACAAGCGTCAAAGCAAGCTCTCGAATTCAATCACTTACTCCAATCTGGCATTTGGCAAGGGGCTTGCTTTCTCCATGAGTAATGGCTCGGAAATCACAAATAGAGATTGCGGCTACGCTTCAGGCTGAAAAGGTGTCGCCTGTCCCGCGAAATGCGCGTTCTGTTCTCTTCGTCGCGTTGCGACTCTCCGCGCCTCTCACAAAAAGGAAATCGCGATCATGCGAAGACTAACAATTGTGGCGCTTGTCCTCGGGCTGATCGGCGTTCGTGCCTTCGCGCAGGGCACAGGGCAGCCAACCGGAGCGGTTCAAGGCCAGGTCTTTATTAAGGATGCGGATGGCGGGCGCTCGGTCGTCCCCGCCACGAAGATTACGTTGGACGGTCGAACGCAACTGGAAGCTGAGAGCGACAATGAAGGCAACTTCGCACTCAGCACAGTTCCTGCCGGTTCTTACACAATCACCGCAAACACCCCGGGAATGGCCGCAATGCAAGGCGTGGTGGTTACAGCAGGAGCTGTGTCGCAAGTGCAGTTGGAGATGAAACTCGAAGCGGTCGCTGAATCCGGCGAATCCGCAATCCGAAACATGCCCAACATCGATGAGCATTTCCAAAGCCTGCTGCCGCTGATTCCAGGTGTAGTACGCGGCCCGAACGGCCAGATCAATATGAAGGGGGCGCGAGCGTCTCAGAATGGCTCGCTTGTAAACAGCGCAGACGTGACCGACCCAGCCACAGGTACAACAGCGATCAACATTCCGATTGACGTCGTCTCGTCAGTAAAGGTGCTCTCTACTCCTTACGACCCCGAATACGGCAAATTCACCGGCGCAGTTTCAGACGTTGAAACGCGATCTGGAGACTTCAACAAGTTTCGAATGTCAGCGCAGAACCTGTTGCCGCGGCTGCGAAGAGTCGACGGGTCGATCATGGGCCTTGCTGCGTTTACGCCGCGGATAACCGTTTCCGGCCCGCTTGTGAAGGACCGCTTAGCTTTCACCGAATCCGCCGAGTACCGCTATGAGCGAGATCCGGTGGACAGCTTGCCGCCGCTCCAAAGTTATAACCGTTCCGAAGATTTCAACTCCTATACGCAATTTGACCTCAACATCAGCCCAAAGCAAACAGCAACGGCATCGTTCGCGATCTTTCCACAACACATTGACTACTACGGCTTG
>WNGR01008359.1_pt1 | contig 10943 bp, 10 predicted proteins | sample 5407581 | NCBI WGS metagenome assembly WNGR01 (sample SAMN13153383, study PRJNA577476) | soil metagenome | isolation source: 80 cm soil or saprolite under Garry oak tree replicate 2 | place: USA:California | collected 2016-06-15 | reverse complement strand
GGGCGCGCCGAAGTCGAGTACCTCGGCGAGGTTGCGGGCCGCCGCGTCGCGCGGGGTGAGCGGGGCCAACCCGAACCGCCACTCGATCATCTTGAGGATCGAGGTGTGGTCGTAGGTGCCCTTCGCGACCGCGCTGCGCTGCGCATACGGGGAGACGACCAGAGCCGGTACCCGGAAGCCGCGCAGCCCGGTCACCGCCGGGTTGGCGTCCGGCGCGACGGCCGGCGGTACGTGGTCGAAGAAGCCTCCCCACTCGTCGAACGTGATGACGAGTACCGTGCGCGGCCACGCCGGCGACCGGGTGACCGCGCGGTAGATGCCGTTCATGGTGGCCTCGCCGTTGCGGATGTCCCCGTGCGGGTGGTCGTCCTTGGACAGCCCGTCGACGGCCTCCAGGAACAGCGGTGGCTCCACATAGGACACCGCCGGCAGGCTCCCGGTCGCGGCGTCGCTCAGGAACGTGCTGTAGGGGTGGCTGATGCCCAGGTACTTCAGCCCCCACAGGGCCAGGAACGGCAGGTCGTTGTAGTAGTACTTGCGGGATACCCCGGCGCTGGCGAGCCGGTCCCAGATGGTCGGCAGTGACGTCCGGGTCGGGATGGCCGCAGCCCTGGAACGTGGACAGGTGGAAGGTCGGCTTGAGCCTCCCGGTCCTGTCCGGGTACGCGAGGCGGGCCTGGCGGCCGTTGGCGCCGGGGAGCCAGCCGAGGATGTGGTCGAAGGACCGGTTCTCCATGCAGACGACCACGATGTGGTCGATGGCGGAGGCGGCCGGGTCGGGCAGGTCGGGTCGGATGGTGGCGGGGTGAGCGCCGGTCTTTCCGGGGCCAGCGACCGCCGTAAATGGATGTCGAAGAAGTTTCGGGTACCGTTCAGCGGTCTGCCAGATGTGTGGACAGCGCCTGGGTCAGGTCGGCCGCCACGTACGGCTTGGTGACGATCGCGTCGCACCCGGCCGCGAGGGCGGCCGCGCGCTGGTCCGGCATGACTCCACCGGTGACCGCGACGATGATCGGACGGCGCTGGCGGATCGGCTCCGGCAGGTCGTCGAGCAGGGAAAGCCCGCTGCCGTCGGGCAGTTGCACGTCGAGCAGGATCACGTCGACGGAGGTGTCGGACAGGACCGCACGGGCCTGCGCCAGGGTGTGCGCCTCGATGAGGTGCGCCGCCCGCAGTTGCGGGTCGCCGGCCCGGGTGATGATCGCGCGGACGAGGGCGCGGTTGAGTTCGTTGTCCTCCACGACGAGCAGTCGCAGGCCGTCGGTCATCGTGCTCCTGTCGGTGGTATGGCCAGCCCGGAGAGCTGCCGGTGGAGCTGGTCGGCCACCTGGTCGTGATGGGGCAGCACGCCCAGCGGGGTACGGTCGCCGTGGTGCCGGCCGCTCGGCTCCCCGGTGAGGACGAGGACCGGGATGTCGCGCGTCTCCGGGTCCTCGCTGAGCGCCTTGACGAGCGTGAACCCGTCGAGGTCGGACAGCGCGAGATCGCTGACGATCAGATCGACCGGCTCGGCGCGGGCCAGCCGCAGGGCCTCCTCGCCGCTCGTCGTGGCGATCACCTCGAAGCCCCGCTCGCGCAGCGCCGCCTCGATGATGGACAGGGCCTTCCGGTCGTGGTCGATGGCCAGCGCGCGGGCCCCGCGCGGGTCGGTGGCGGCGGGGAGCAACTGCTGGGCCAGCCGGGCCAGCAGGCGGTGCCGGTCGACCGGTTTGACGAAGTAGTCGTCGGCGCCCCGGGACCGTCCGGCCTCGGGCTCGTCGAGCACGGTTGCCATGAACACCGGTACCCCGGCGAGGTCGCGGTCCTGTTTGAGCTGGCGGAGTACCTCCCAGCCGTCGATGCCGGGCAGCAGGACGTCCAGCAGGACGGCCGCCGGGCGGATCTGCCGGGCCATCTCCAGGCCCTGCTCGCCGGTCGCCGCGCCGATCACGTGGTACCCGGCAGCCTCCAGGTAGGCGCGCAGGAGCTGCTGCCCGCCGGGATCGTCCTCGATGACGAGGATGGTGGTCTGCCCCGGGGCGGGCGGGGCCAGCTCCGGCTCGGTACCGGGCGCGGGGTACGGCGCGCGGGCCGACAGGTACACGGTGAAGCGGCTGCCCTCGCCCGGCCGGGACCACAGGGCGACGTCCCCGCCGTGTGCCTGGGCCAGCCGGCGGGTCAGGGCGAGCCCCAGACCGGTACCGGCCTGCCGCGCGCCCTGGTCGCCGACCTGCTGGAACTCCTCGAACACCCGCCGCTGGTCGGCCGACGCGATGCCCACGCCGGTGTCCGTGACGCTCAGCGCCACCTGGTCGCCCCGCAGCTCCCCGTCGACGCCGACCCGCCCGCCGTCGGGCGTGAACTTGATCGCGTTGGACAGCAGGTTGTTGAGGATCTGGCGCAGCCGGGTCGGGTCGGCCCACACGCTGCCCGGCAGGGTACCCACGCGAAGATCGAGCCGCTTGCGCTCGGCCAGCGGCCGCAGCGACGCGACGGTCTCCTCGACGATCGGCGCGAGGTCGAGCTGCTCCAGCGCGAGGTCCACCCGGCCGGCCTCCACCTTGGCCAGGTCGAGCACATCGTTGATCAACCGGAGCAGGTGCTTGCCGCTGACGAAGACGTGCTCGATCCACTCGGCCGGTACCCGCCGGTGGTCGCCGTCGGGCTGCTCGCCGCGCATCAGCTCGCTGAACCCGATGATCGCGTTGAGCGGCGTGCGCAGCTCGTGGCTCATCGCCGCCAGGAAGTCGCTCTTGGCCTGGTTGGCGGCGCTGAGCGCGCGCACCGAGGCGGACAGGTCAGCGGCCAGCCGCTCCTGCGCCTGCCGGGCCGAACCGCGCTCGGCGAGGATGGCGGCCTGCGCACCCAGCTCACCGAGCAGCCGGACGTCGTCCTCGTCGAACAGCATCCGGTACCGGTTGAGCAGGATCAGCGCCCCACGTACCGTGTCCGGCGTGCGCAGCGGTACCGCCGTCAGGAAGCGCGTGCCCACCGGCGCGGCCGCCGCGATGCACCGCAGCTCCTCGCCCAGGTGGGTGAGCAGCGCCGGCTGCCGCACCCGGGTCAACCGGTCCACCGCGCCGGCGGTGCAGCTGATCAGCTCCCCCGGCGCCAGCCGGTGCCGGGCGACCGCTGCAGCAGTCTCGCCGTCGCTCGTCAGCACCAGTACCGCCTCGGCGCCGCTGATCCGGGCGACCATGGCGGCGTACCGGCCCCACGTCTCCTCCGGGGGCTCGGTCGCCGGCGCGTCCAGCAGCTGCCGCCCCACGGCCAGGGCGGCGGCCCCCGACCACCAGGCGCGCAGCCAGCGCGGCGGGACGAAGGCCAGCGCGTAGGCCGCGGCGGAGACCAGCCCGATCCCCTGCGACCAGGCGCGGACGGTGCCGGCAGCGCCCGGGTGCCCGGCCGCCGACCCGGCGACCCCGATCGCGACGGCGAACAGGATCGTCGCAGCCGCCGCGGAGACCAGCCGGACCCGGGGCGCACCGGCCCGGCGGGCACCCTCGGCCAGGAAGTACCCGGACGCGACCAGCTCGGTGACGACGAAGACCGCGACGACGGCGAGGACGCCCCAGGGCGGGAGCCTGGCACCGAACGGTACGAGCAGCGCCGCGCTCGCCACCCAGCCGGCGAAGGCCAGCGCCATGAGCCACCGGGGTACCCGGCGCAGCCGCGCCACCAACCGCAGTGTCAGGTACGGCTGGGCCAGCAGGAAGGCCGAGGCCAAGGTGTCGAAGACGGCTGGAGTGGCCGGGAGGAACCGGCGCACGAGGGCGGTCACGAACAGCACCGCCATCGCGGTGAACACGAGCGTGACGTCACGCTGCAACGGGTCGCGGCGCGCAAGGTACGCGACCAGCGCCCGGATGAACACGAGCACGAACAGTGCCTCGATGAGCCAGGCCTCCACCGGCGCACACCGCCCCTCAACCGCACCCCACCGTACCTTACAAAAGCCCGCGTAAAGGGCATTTCACGTCATTGCCGACTCGTCTACTGCGAGATCTTGGACGTTTACACCCCTCCAGGGGGCAGGCCGCCTGGCGCCGTAGCGCCGCCGCGCGCTTCACGCGGCGGCGCTACAGGTGTGCTCAGTCGTCGCCGGCCGGCTTCGCCGGGGCGCCCGCAGGTGCGGGTGCCGGTGCGGGAGGCGGGACGGAGCCCCACAGCGTGTACCGCGGCGCCGGCATTACCGAATCGGCGCCCTTGACGCTCTTCCAGATCGCCTGGTTGAACAGTTGCTCGTCGATCCGGTCCTCCGCGGTCAGATCCTGCGCGGCGGACTGGGCGGCCAGCGGTGCCGTCGGACCGTTGACCTCGTCCAGCGGCTGGCTGGGCTTGACCGAGCGGTACGGCGCGAAGTTCGGCCGGTTGGTGAACGATCCGAGCATCGGCGTCGCGTACGCGTCGAACTGGGTGAGCGGACGCAGCCCGGTGAGCAGCTCGACGGTACGCAGCATCGAGTCGGTGCTGTAGAACGTCGAGTCGACCCGGCCGGTCTGGGTGTACGGGCTGATCGCCAGCGCCAGCGTGCGGTGGGCGTCGACCTGGTCCGGGCCGTTCTGCGCGTCGTCCTCGGTCACGAAGATGGCCGTGGACTTCCAATACGCCGAGTGGGACACCGCGTCGACGAGCTGGCCGAGCGCCCAGTCGTTGTCGGCCACGTATGTCCGCGGCGTCGGTGCGCCCGGCCGCGTACCGGCGGTGTGGTCGTTCGGCAACCGGACGAACTCGACCGTGGGAAGGTTGCCCGCGGCCGCGTAGCCGTCGAACTCCTTGCGCCACTCGGCGATCCGGGTGGTCCCGCACGGGACGGCAACCGGCGCAGCGTCCGGGCAGGACAGGTCGTACCCGGGGTAGGCGTGGTCGGTCTGCGCGTCCAGTACCGGATCGCCCGCGGCGTACCGCCCGGCCGGGGTGGGGTTGACGTAGAAGCCGTAGTTGCGGAAGGACACCTTCTCGTGGGCCAGCCGCTGCCAGATGCAGGCGTTGTCCGGCCGCTGCGGCGCGATCGCCGGGTCGTTGCTCTCCGAGGGGTACCCGTGGTTGCGGCCGGAGTAGTTGGCCGCCCAGGTCTGCTCGGTGTACCCGTTGGAGTTGCCGGCCACCACCCAGTTCCAGCCCTGCGCGCTGATCTCGGCGTTGGCGTAGAAGTTGTCCACAGTGGAGAACTGCCGGGCCAGCGCCCGGGCGTTGGGCGCCGACTCGTCCCCGAAGAGGTTCAGCGTCGCGTCGCCGTTGCCCTTGCCGAGGCTGCCGAACTCCTGGTCGTAGGTGCGGTTCTCCTTGACGATGTAGATCACGTGCTGGATCGGCGAGCGCTCGTGCGGGCGGCGCGGGATCACACTGGCGGCCGCATCGCGGCTGTCGTCGTGCCGGTCGAACCCGTCGTTCTGGTTGACCTGCTTCGTCCAGCGGTCCAGCTGGTCGTCGTGCAGCGGCAGGCCGATCCGCGAGAGCGTGCCGACCATCATCGAACCGACGTACTGGTCGGGTGCGGTGAACGTGTGGTACGGGTTCGGGTGGTCCGGCCCGTCGTTCGGCCCGGCGCCCAGTCCCTTGGCGTTGCTGACGAGCAGCCGTCCGTCCACAATGGACAGCGAACTCGGGTACCAGCCGGTGGGGATCAGGCCGCGTACCTTCCCGCTGCGCGCGGCGACCACCGCGACGTCGTTGTTCCCGGAGTTGGCGACGTAGAGCGTGTCGCCGTCGGGCGACAGGACCAGCGCATCGGGGTTCGAGCCGACCTGGGCGCCACCGTATGGAGCCAGCTCGATCGTCCGTACCACCGCGTCCGTGGCCGTGTCGAGCACGGAGATCTGGTCGCTGTCGCCGTCGGCGACGTAGAGCAGGTGGCGACGGGGGTCCAGCAGTTCCCGGTTCGGGTGCACGCCGACGGTGACCGTGGCCCGCACGACCGGCGCGGTACCGGTCAGGTCGAGCACGGACACCGTGGTACCTCCCTGGTTGCTCACGTAGGCGGACTTCCCGTCCGCGCTGATCGCGACGCCGTAAGGCGCGTGCCCCACCGCGACCGTCTGGCTCGCGTTCGTCGCCAGGTCGATGACGGTCGCCGCATCCGCGACCGAGTCGGCGACGACGAGCCGCCTGCCGTCCGGCGTCAGCGCGAGGTCGGCCGGGTACAGGTTGACCGTGACCCCGGCCGGGTTGGTCGTCGGCAGCGGGATCGGCGCGGTCTCGGTCAGCCGGTCGCCGGCCACGTCGAAGGTACGGATCTTGTTGTTGCCACCCGCGCTCACGTAGGCCTTCCGGCCGTCCGGGCTGAATGCCGCCCCGACGAAGAGCGCTTCGGGCGACCGGTACGCGATGCTCTGCACCACCGTGCCGTCGCCGGCGTCGACGACCTGCAGCGACTGGACGCCCTGACCGGCGTTGACGACCAGGGCCACCTTCCCGTCCGGGAACGGCTTGACCGTCAACGGCAGGTCGCCCAGCCGGCCCTGGCTGCCGGCCGGGGTCACCCGGTACCCGATCGGGATCACCGCGGTACCGTCCGGGCCCGGCCCGGCGTGCGGCGCGCCCGAGTGGGCGGCCGCGGCACCGGCTGCCACGATCACCACAGCTCCCGCGGCGGCGAGCCCGCGGACGACCGTCTTCCTCTTCACCATCCGTTCCTCCCCTGCGGCACGAACGACAGGCATTCGTTCGCCGACCGTAGAGCGGCGGTGGCGACGGTCGATGAAAGTGGATCTGAACAGTTCCCGTACGTTTACCGGCGGGCGGCGGAGGGCATCCAGCGGGCATGCTCGGTCTCGTCCTCACGCTGCTGGTCATCTGGCTGGTTCTGTCCGTCCTCGGCCTGGTCATCAAGGGCCTGTTCTGGCTGTTCATCATCGGGCTGATCCTCTTCGTGGCCACCGGGATCTTCGGCTGGGTCCGCCGCCGCACGTAGCACCCGGTTGTGCAGAATTGTTCAGCCCGCCAGGCGATCAAGCCCGGTCGCATCGACCGCCTGGCATATAGAGCGCCATGCGGACAGTACTTCTCGTTCCGGCCGCTGCGGCGGCGCGGTCGACGAGGTCAGCCAATGACGCGAACGGGCTCGCGACGGTGTTCGTCTACGACACGCAGGCCGGCACGACGACCCTGGTGAGCGTGAAGCGCAGCGGCGCGCAGGTCGACGACGACACGCTGGGCTGGGACATGAGCAACGACGGCCGGTTCGTGGCGTTCAGCCCGCTCAGCCGGTACACGGCCGACGACCGGAACCGCGACACCGACGCCTACGTCGCCGGTTCGTCGCGTTCAACGGGGCCAAGGCGAACGAGCTGCCGCAGATCTACGTGCGCGACCGCCTGAAGAAGACGACCACGCTGGTGAGCGTCACGAGCACAGGCGTGCCGATCCCGCAGTCCAGTGGGGAGACGTTCATGTGCGACGCCGGGGTCGGGTTCAACTCCTTCTACCCCAACGTGGTACCCGACGGGAACGACAAGGAGCAGGTGTACTCCCGGTCGACGTAACTACCGCTCCTCCATCGGTACGAAGGCTCGTTCGGCCGCGCCGGTGTAGACCTGGCGCGGCCGGCCCAGCTTCTGCGCCGGGTCGCCCATCATCTCCCGCCACTGCGCGATCCAGCCGGGTAGCCGGCCGAGCGCGAACAGTACCGTGAACATCTTCGTCGGGAACCCCATCGCCTTGTAGATGAGTCCGGTGTAGAAGTCCACGTTGGGGTACAGCTTGCGGGAGACGAAGAAGTCGTCAGCGAGCGCGATCTCCTCCAGCCGCATGGCGAGGTCGAGCAGCGGGTCGGGCTGGGCCATCCGGGACAGCGCCTCCTGTGCCGCCTTCTTGACGATGGCCGCGCGGGGGTCGTAGTTCTTGTAGACCCGGTGGCCGAAACCCATCAGCCGGACCCCGCGCTCCTTGTTCTTGACCCGCCGCACGAACGCCTCGACATCGCCGCCGTCGGCCCGGATCTGGCCGAGCATCTGCAGGACGGCCTCGTTGGCGCCACCGTGCAGCGGACCGGACAGCGCGTGGATCCCGGAGGAGACCGAGGCGAACAGGTTGGCCTGCGCCGAGCCGACCAGCCGTACCGTCGAGCTGGAGCAGTTCTGCTCGTGGTCGGCGTGCAGGATGAACAGCTTGTCCAGCACCTTGGTGAACACCGGGTCGACAGTGTAGGCGGTCGCCGGTACCCCGAAGGTCATCCGCAGGAAGTTCTCCACGTAGCCCAGCGCGTTGTCCGGGTACAGGAACGGCTGGCCGATCGACTTCTTGTGCGCGTACGACGCGATCGTGGGCAGCTTGGCGAGCAGCCGGATGGTGGTGATGTCCACCTGGTCGGGGTCGAACAGGTCGAGGCTGTCCTGGTAGAAGGTGGACAGCGCGCTGACCGCGGAGGACAGCACCGGCATCGGGTGCGCGTCGCGCGGGAAGCCGTCGAAGAACCGCCGCAGGTCCTCGTGCAGCAGCGTGTGTATGTTGATCTTCCCGGTGAACTCGGCGAGCTGCTGGGCGGTCGGCAGCTCGCCGTAGATGAGCAGGTATGAGACCTCCAGGAACGAGGACCGCTCGGCGAGCTGCTCGATGGGGTACCCGCGGTAGCGCAAGATGCCCGCATCGCCGTCGATGAAGGTGACGGCCGACGCGCACGAGCCGGTGTTGACGAAGCCGGGGTCGTAGGTGACGTACCCGCTCTCGCTGAGCAGCTTCCCGATATCGAGCCCCGAAGGCCCCTCGACCGCCTGGTGTACCGGCAGCGACAGGTGGCCACCCGGGTGATCAAGCTTGACGTCCGTCATCTCGTTTTCCTCGCTCCGCCGGCCGGATTGGGATTCCGCTCTCCATTCTGACCGTAGTAGGTGAACGATCGGTAGGCTTCGGCAACCGGGGCCGGATCCATCCACCGAGACGCGCTCCAGCTCCAGGGCCACGGCGATGGTGAGCGCTCCGCGGCCAGCGCACGCCCGGCCTCCGCACCGACTCGGCCCCGAGCGCCTCCCGCGCGGTCTGCCCGGAGGTACGCGCGAGCGTCGTGAATTGACCGCGGTGAAGAGGTTCAGGTGCGCCTCGACGACCTCCACAGCGCTCGTGCACCGGTACGGATCGCTCGGGCCAGCTCGATCGCGGACAGCTCGGTCAGCTCGACGCCCGCGACCCTACCGTCCAGTAACTTACTCGGGGGAAGGCTCGTTTGGCAGGATCGTCGGCGTGGAGAAACTAACGAGCGAGAAGCTGCCCCGGCCGGCGGGGCCGTACAGCCATGTCGCGGTGGCCGGTGGCCTGGTGTTCACGGCCGGGTTCGGGCCGCACGACCCGCGGACCGACGCGGTACCCGAGGGCATCGAGGCGCAGACCGAGGGGGTCATCCGCAATGTGGAGCGGGCCCTGGCCCAGGTCGGCCTGGACCTGTCGCACGTCGTGAAGGTGACCGCGCACCTGGCCGACCTGTCCGACTTCGCGGCGTACAACGCGGTGTACGAGCGGCTGTTCCCGGCGCCGTACCCGGTCCGCACCACGGTCGGCTCGCAACTGCACGGCATCCTCGTCGAGATCGACGTCGTCGCCGCGCTGCCGTGAGCATCCTGGACTTCGCCGCGGTCGAGCGGTTGCGGGACGAGCCGGTCGACTGGCGGTACAAGGGGTTGCCGCCGGATGCGTCCACTGTGGACGATCTGGTCGGGCGGCGGGTACCGGACGGTGGGTTCACCTCGCCGGTCGCCGTCCTGGTCGGTCCGGCGCTGTACGCGAACCTCGACCGGTACGCACAGTTCTGCGCGGAGCGGGGCCTGGACTTCGCGCCACACATCAAGACGACGATGGCCCCGCAACTGGCCGCCGAACAGGCGCGCCGGGGCGCGTGGGGGTTCACCGTCGCGAACGTCGCGCAGGCGCGGGTACTGCGGGCGTTCGGCGCGCGCCGGATCCTCATCGCGCACGGGGTGGTGGATCCGGCATCGGTGGCCTGGCTGGCCGCCGAGCAGGAGCATGCCGAGGTCTACTGCTGGGTGGACTCACAGTCCACAGTGGACGCGCTGTCGTGGGCCGGCACTTGGGCCGGACCAGCAAGGCGGCGTTCGACGGGGTACCGGATCCCGGTCTTCGTGGAGCTGGGCGCCCCCGGCGGGCGCACCGGCGCGCGCGGCCCGGAGGCCGCGGCCGAGGTGGTGCGGGCGGTGCGCGCCGCGCCGGGTTTGCGACTGGCCGGGGTCAGCGGATACGAGGGTACCTTCGGCGCCACCCGCTCCCCCTCCGACATCGCGGCCGTCCGCGGCTTCCTCCGCGACCTCGTCGCCTTCGCGGGCGCGGTGGACGCGGAAGCTGTCACGGCCGGCGGCAGTGCCTACCCGGACCTGGTCGCCGGGGAGCTGGCCGGCTTCGGTGGCCGGAAGATCCTGCGCTCCGGGGCGTACGTCGCCCACGACCACGGGCACTACGCGCACCTGTCGCCATTCCCGCTGGAGGCGGCGTTGCGGGTCTGGGCGGTCGTCGTCTCGACACCGGAGCCCGGCCTCGCGTTGCTGAACCTCGGCAAGCGCGACGTCTCCTTCGACCTCGACCTGCCGGTACCGCTCGCGGTGCGGCGGGGCGATGCCAACGTCCCCGCCGACGGGCTCACCGTCACCACGCTGAACGACCAGCACGCATACCTGCGCGACCCGGCCGGTACGGTACGCGTCGGCGACTGGGTGGTGCTCGGTATCTCGCACCCGTGCACGACCTTCGACCGGTGGGCCGCGCTGCCCCTCGTCGACGCCGACGACCGGGTCACCGACCTGGTCCGCACCTACTTCTGAGGAGGACGCGATGGGCGACGTCAGGGTCGGCCGGTTCCTCGACCTGGCCCTGCGGCTGGTCGGCAAGCGCTTCTTCGACCGCGACCTGCGCCACACCGTGCACGCGATCGAGGACGCTGGCTAGCTGTCGAGCGGGCAGTGGGAATTGCGGCCCGCCGCTACGCTGTGCCGATCGTGCGAGGAGGTGGCGAGTGACGGATA
>WNGR01008358.1_pt1 | contig 10943 bp, 8 predicted proteins | sample 5407581 | NCBI WGS metagenome assembly WNGR01 (sample SAMN13153383, study PRJNA577476) | soil metagenome | isolation source: 80 cm soil or saprolite under Garry oak tree replicate 2 | place: USA:California | collected 2016-06-15 | reverse complement strand
CGCAGGCGATGATCGGCGTTGGCGCCCGTCAAAGTCATCAGTCCTTCCACCGCGTAGAGGCGGCTCATCGTGCCCGCCGGCTTGGCAATCCTGCGGCCGCTGGCAAAACCGCGGATCAACCGGCAACTGTCCTCTTCGGTGCCCAGAAAGTCGCAATCGAGCGAAAGGATCACGCTCGCCGACTCGAGTTTGGCATACGGCCTGATGGGACGGCCTGCGATCGCGCTCGCCGCGGCGCGGGCGGCGGTCAAATCAACCGGTTCATAGACAAACCAGCGCGCCTTGGGCCATTTCTGGCTGAGGAGGGTTTGCAATCGCTCGCGCGAAGGCGAGCCGCTCTGCTCCATGAAAAAGCAAAGACCTTCGCCGGCGGTGGCGGCGAATTGCCTCGACACCGCCGCCAGAAAATCGAGCGCCGCCTCACTCGCCACGTCGTTGCCCCCTTTGGCGAAGCGCTGCGCGCGATCCGGATCGTAGAGGTCCAGCAGGGACGCTTGCGCGTGCGCGTCGGTGGCGCCGTTGCTATCCGGGTGTTCCGGGTTGCCCTCGATCTTGGTCGGACGCCCTTCGTGGGACTTGACCACCAGCGGGATTGCGCTGCCGCGCGCCGGCATGGCGGTGGCGTAAAATTGCGGCACGCCGTGCGCATAATTCTCCGGCATGCGGGCGAAGGGCAGGATCTTTTCCTCCGGGCGGCGGCAGCCCGTCAGCCCGAAACCGGCCAGGAGAAACGAGGCCGACATGATTTTGACGAAATGACGCCGCGACACCGGGTCGGTAAACTCGCTCGCCCCCGCGGGAAATTCCCGTTCCGCCCACTGGCGAAACGCCGGTGTGTCCGCCAATTGATCGAGACTGCGCCAGTATTTCAGGCCGCTTTCCGGTTCCGGACAAGGGGGCGGTATGGTTTTCATCGGTGACAGGCGGAGCAGCTTTGCAAGGATTGAACCTTCCAATGCTCGACGAATTCGTTGCCTTTGGCGCTCTGGCGGGCGGCAGCGACTTTGGGATCGTCGTCCCAGTTCCACCCCAGATCGGTGATTTTGTCGAGGGGGCGCAACTTCGCCGCCGGCTGCCGGTGGCAGTCCAGGCAGAAGGTCATGCTCAACGGCTTGGCATGATACACTTCCTCCATGGTATCGATCCGGTCGTGGCAATGCACGCAACTGACCCCCCGGTTGACGTGCACCGAGTGGTTGAAATAAACGTAGTCCGGCAGTTTATGAATCTGGACCCAGGCAATCGGCTTGCCCGTGGCGACGCTCTCGCGCACCAACGCCAGCCGCGAATCCTCTTTCAGCACCTGGTTGTGGCAATTGAAGCAGGTGGCACTGGCCGGCACGTTCGAATACCACGACTTCTCCACCGCGTTGTGACAATAGCGGCAATCCAAACCCAGTTGATTGACGTGCACCGAATGCGGGAACCCCACCGGTTGGATCGGCTGGTAACCCACCCGCGTGTATTTGGGCGAGAAATAATACCACATTCCCGCCGTGACTCCGCCGCCGCCCAGCAACAGAACCGTGATGACTATCAACGGGAGCCGGTTCGTCCACCTGGGGAAGATGTAAGGCATTTCAAAATCGTCGTCTGCTCCGCCGAATGACTCGTTTGGTTGACTTGCGCCCGTGCCGCCGCCGCCAGCCGGGCATTTTTGCGATTGGCCGCGCCGCGTCAATCGTTTTTTGCAACCTCGTTTCGATACATTAGTTTTTTACATCTGTATCGATCAGAGAATTAGAATATCTTTTTGACCGCAATTGACTCTTAACCTCGCTTCCCCGCTCTGACAAGAAAGATTGTGAAATTTTTCACGATTTCGGTCTCCTTAATGGCCCTCATAAGCCGGAATACTCAATGGAGCGACCTGCCAACGGCTTGGCGTCCGCCGGACGCGTTGACTGGCCAGGTTCGTCGCCAGCCGTGCTCACGGCGGATCAACCCAGCAGTGCTTCAATGACGTCTCCGTGCACGTCCGTCAGCCTGCGGTCGATGCCGTTGTGACGGAAGGTCAGCTTGGTGTGGTCGATGCCGAGTTGGTGCAGGATGGTCGCATGCACATCGTAGCCGTAGGTCGGGTGTTCCGCCGCCTTGTAAGACCATTGGTCGGTCGCGCCATAGCTCACGCCGCCTTTGATGCCACCGCCGGCGAGCCAGTTGGTGAAGCCAAACGGATTATGGTCACGGCCCTTGCCCCCCTGGCTGCACGGCATCCGGCCGAACTCCGTCGTCCACAACACTATCGTCTCTTCCAGCATCCCGCGCGCCTTCAGGTCTTTCACCAGCGCGGCAGCCGGTTTGTCCATGCTCGTTCCCATTTCGAGGTGGTCTCGCGCCAGGTCTTCGTGGCTGTCCCAATTGCGGCGGGGAAAGCCGTTGTCCGCCCCACTCCAGACCTGCACGAAACGGACGCCCCGTTCGAGCAGACGGCGGGCGATGAGGCAACGCGTGCCGAAATCCTCGGTGATCTTTTCATCGAGACCGTAGAGCTGCTTGGTGGCTGCAGATTCGCCAGACAGGTCCAGCGCTTCCGGCGCGCTGAGTTGGAGTCGCGCAGCCAGTTCAAAAGAGGCGATGCGGGCATCCAGCCGCGAATCCCCATCGCGCTGCGACGCGTGCCGGCGGTTGATCTGTTGCAGCAACGCCAGTCCTTCCTGCTGGCTTTCCTTGGTAATGAAACGGGCGTTTTCGGGCGGAAACAGATCGAAAATCGGATTCGGTCTGCCGATTCGTATCATCGTGCCCTGGTGCGCCGCCGGCAGAAAACCGGCACTCCAATTGGCCGGCCCGTTCGGGCCGAAGCCGCGCGGGTCCGGCAGCACGACGAAGGCCGGAAGGTTTTCATTGAGACTGCCCAGGCCATAGGCAATCCACGCGCCCATGTTGGGGAAGCCCGGCAGCACGAAACCGGTGTTCTGCAGGTAAGTGGCGGGGCCGTGGACGTTGGATTTGGACACCATCGAGTGGATGAACGCCAGGTCATCGACGCACGAACCGAGGTGCGGCACCAATTCGCTGATCCATTTGCCGCATTGGCCGCGCGGTTTCCATTCCCAAGGGCTTTTCATGCAATTCTCGGCCGAGCTTTGGAACAATTCCACCGGCCCGCCGGGATCGAATTTCGTGCCGTGTTGCCTGATCAGCTCCGGTTTGTAATCAAAGGTGTCGCACTGGCTGGCGGCGCCGGACATGAACAATTGCACGACGCGACGCGCCCGGGCGCGGTGGTGCAGCCCGCCGTTGAACTCGGGGCGCGGCCCCGGCGTCTCCGCCAGCAGCCCTTGCGCGCCGAGCAGTTGCGCGAGCGCGACGCCGCCCAGCCCGCCGCCGAAGCGCCAGAGAAATTCGCGGCGGTCAACCAGCCTCGCCTCGCGCCCATCGGGCCGGCGTCGCGAAGGCGGCAGAACTCGGAAGTGGCGGTTTGAGTTCATAGCGCTCAGTCGATGAACATAAATTCCGTGCTGTTGAAGATCAGGCGGCAAAAGTTGGCCAGGCCGTGACTCCGCGCGTAGGCCGCCAGGCTGCGCGTCTCCTCCTCCGTCGGCGCGCGTGACCAGGCCAGCTCACAAGCCGCCTGGACTTGCTTTTCCGCCTCCGGGCCGCTGGCGCTCAACCGCCCTGCAAAGTGCTCGCACTGACGCAACACGAACGGATTGTTCAGCGTCGCCAGCGCCTGCAACGCCGTGAGGGTGGTGTTGCGTTTGGGTGTAAGGAGCGACGGGTCCGCCGCGTCGAGGCAATCCAGGAAAGGATCGCTCACGCTCCGGATGATGTGGCGATAGACGCAACGACGATAACTGCCCGGATCGTCCACATCGTAGCGAGTGTAATCGTAGCCCGGCGAATGATCGTCCTTGAAGTAAAACTGCCGGACCGAAGGGCCGCCCATGGTCAGGTCGAGCTTGCCGCTGACGGCCAGCATCGTGTCACGGATCTCCTCGGCCTCAAGCCGCGTCCGGTTCATGCGCCACAGATAACGATTGTCGCCGTCGATTCTGGCGGACGCAGGATGATTCCGCGAAGACTGGCGATAGGTCGAACAGGTGAGCAAAAGCCGGTGAAGCTGTTTAATCGATTCGCCGTCGTCGGCGAACCAACCGGCCAGCCAGTCGAGCAATTCGGGATGGCTCGTCGAAGATCCCATCCGCCCGAAATCGTTCGGCGAATCGACGATGCCGCGGCCGAAGTGGTATTGCCAGACGCGGTTCACGAGGGAACGGCGCGTCAAAGAATTTCGCCGATCGGTCAACCACTTCGCGAGCGCCGCGCGGCGCGCTCCTTCGTCATTGAGGTCGCGCAATTCAAACTTCGGGTCCGGCCCCGGCACAGCTTCAAGCCCCGCCGGCGTCATGAGCCGGCCGGGACGCTTCACGTCCCCGCGCAACAACAGATGCACCGGGCGCGGCTCGCCAGCCGGGACGAAACTGCCTTCAGGCGTGAAATTATGCGCCGCGGCATAAACCAAGCTGGGCGGCGGCAGCGCGGCGAGGCTTCGATTCACCTCCACCAGCCGCGCCGTTATCCGGTTGATTTCGGAACGGGTCGCGACGTCGATCAACCCCGCCACTTGCTGCTCCGGCTCCGGCCCTTGTCTTACCGGCTCGATCGGGCCGGTTCCAATTTCCCTCAAGCGGCGATCGAGTGAGTGGGCTTCTTCGTTGGAAAGTTTGGCGATGGCCGCGTCAATCTCTCTTTGGCGGGCTTCCAGTGACTCCTTTTCCCGGCTCAATTTGCGCCGGGTTTGGAACACCGCTTTGTCCGCGTCATACGGGCGGTTGGCGCGGTCCACGCCGGCGAAGACGGCTTGCAAGCTGTAATAATCCCTTTGCGTGATGGGATCGAACTTGTGGTCGTGGCAGCGCGCGCAATGGACCGTAAGGCTTTGGAAGGTGGACATCGTGGTCATCACCATGTCGTCGCGGTCATTGTAGCGGGCGATCAGGCCGTCGGTCTTGGTGATGGGCAACTCGACGTGGCCGACGAAATCCCACGGCCCGGCCGCCAGGAAGCCGGTGGCCACGACCCCGTCCGGTTCGTCGGGGTACAACACGTCGCCGGCCAGTTGTTCGGCGACAAACCGCGAGTAAGGCTTGTCCGAGTTGAAGGAACGGATGACGTAATCGCGGTACGGCCAGGAGTTGGGGCGGAGCTTGTCTTTGTCGTAACCGTGCGATTCACCATAGTGGACCACGTCGAGCCAGTGGCGTCCCCAGCGCTCGCCGTAGCGGGGTGAGGCGAGCAGGCGATCCACCAGCTCTTCGTAGGCGCGGGGGTTGGGGTCGGCCGCGAACCGACCGACTTCCTCCGGCGACGGCGGCAGCCCGGTCAGGTCGAAGCTGAGGCGGCGGATCAGGGTCCGCCGGTCGGCTTCGGGCGACGGCGCGAGTCCCTCCGCTTCCAGCTTTGCGAGCACGAACCGATCGACGGGATTGCGCGCCCAACTGGAGTTTTTCACGTTCGGTTGAGCCGGGCGCCGCGCTGGTTTGAAGGCCCAATGATCCGCCTTGTCTGCCGGCCTCTTCGCGCCTTGATCGCCAGACCCAGCCAGGAGTCCATTTCGCTCCAGCGTCACAGGATCGTCCTTGTCATCGCCTGGCGCGAAGTATTGCCGATTGACTCCATCCCGTGGGGCAGCCAGCAGGCCACAGGCAAATACGCACAAAGCCTGCACCGCTACGGTCTCGCGGAAGCGACATGTCCGGCGCAGTGTTGACGCGCGGTTCGGCATAAGGATCATCGGAGGCATGACGCCTGTGGGGCGGGCTTTGTCATGCTCGTATTCATTCATTTTCCCGCGAAATTGTCTGCAAGAATTTGTCCCGCAGCTCGTCGAGGCACAGCGATCGTCCCGCCCCTCGCACTCGGCAAATCCAGGTCTGCGGCCCACACCCTTCGGTCAGCCAAATGAGGCCTCGCCAGAACCAATTCAGGGCCGCAGCTGCCGCCAGGGCGGGCGGGTGGTTGCGGGCCGAGCGGCCATGGTGGAGTCCGACAACGTGATCGCAACGCGGCTGGTTACGCAGCTTGCTGGCGCGAAGTTGTTGCCGCCTGACCCGTCTGCACAGCGGCTCAGAACGGAGGGCATCGAGGCCGTAAACGACCCGGTTGGCTGATCAAGCCGCGAGGCTTCTCCACCCAAATGCTGGTTTTGCCATCGGTACCGGACTTTCCTAAAATGACCTTGACGCTCGGGCGAGCGCGTGATTCAAAGTGCGCCCAGCAGGCGCGAGTGGCATTCGGCACTTTGTCGGGCAGGTGGTTTGCCGCCGGGCGGCCAACGCACGACTCATGGTTTTCAACTCCCTGGCATTCTTGGTGTTCTTGGCGGTGGTGTTGGTGCTGTATTACCGGCTGGGTCACCGGGGCCAGAATTTGATGCTCGTAGGGGCCAGCTACTTCTTTTATGGGTGGTGGGATTACCGGTTTCTAGGTCTGCTGCTGTTCACGTCGCTCTTCGACTACGTGTGCGCTCTCAAGATCGAGGCACAGACCCACCTCCCGCGTCGGAAGATGTTTTTAGCTTTCAGCATCATGGTAAACATGGGGGTATTGGGAATTTTCAAGTATTTCAACTTTTTTGCCTCCAGTCTGCAAGCCGCCCTTGGGAGTTTGGGCCTGCATCCGAGTTTTCCCACCCTGCACGTGATTCTGCCGGTTGGGATATCGTTCTACACGTTCTTGTCGATGAGCTATACCATCGATGTGTATCGGGGCGAGTTGAAGGCGACGCGCAACCCGCTCGAGTTCATGCTTTATGTCGCTTTTTTTCCGCATTTGGTGGCGGGGCCGATCGTCCGCGCGTCTTATTTGCTTCCGCAGTGCCAGCGGCCGCGAGTGATCAAGCGGGCCGAGGTAGAAAACGGAATTTGGCTGATCTTGATGGGATACGTAAAAAAGGTGGTGATCGCCGACCGGCTCGCCCAAATTGTGGACTGGAGCTTTTCGAAGCCGCTGCCTCCTTTTGACAATGTGAACACCTGGATCGTCATTTACGCGTTCGCCTTCCAGATCTACGGTGATTTTGCCGGCTACTCCGACATCGCGCGCGGGGTGTCCAAGCTGATGGGCTTCGACTTAGTGGTCAATTTCCGGGCGCCTTACCTGGTATCCAGCCCGTCGTTGTTTTGGCGCCATTGGCACATCAGCCTTTCGACCTGGCTGCGGGATTACCTCTACGTTTCGATGGGCGGGAACCGTCAGGGACGTTGGCAAACGTATCGGAACCTGATGGTGACGATGTTGCTGGGAGGCCTGTGGCACGGAGCCGGGTTGGCGTATGTCTTGTGGGGTTTGTATCATGGGCTGCTCTTGGCGGCGCATCGCTGGTGGTCCGAATTCTGGCGCCAGCCGGCTCTCCCAACCGCCTCTGAAACCGCTGGCGGGCGGGGCAAGCTCAAGCGCATTGTTTTGGTGTTGGTATTCTTCCATATCACTTGCGTGGGCTGGCTTCTCTTCCGCGCGGGGGGCTTGCCCAAGGGCGTGAGCCAAGGGGCGGTGGTGAAGTCTTATCTTGAAGCTATGTTGAACTTCGGGGGGATGCATGGTTTGTCGGCGTTGATCCTGCCGGTGGGGCTGCTCGGAGGGATCAGCCTGTTTTTCCAGTTCAAGAACGAGCGGATGAATGAGTTTTCGATCTGGTCTGATTCCGCCAAAGGGGTTGCAGTCCTGGGCGCGCTGGCGACAATAACCGTATTGGGCGTGTTCGAAGGGGCGCAGTTCATTTACTTTCAGTTCTGAGTGATGAGACGGCGACTGAGGATCTTCCTGGTGGCCTGTCCCGTCGCAGCCTGGGGACTGTTGGGTCTCCTCGCAAAGCCGCTGGCGCGAGAAGGAGCGGCCCGGTTCGGCAGTCGGATTCTTCGACTTGGCGACGGCAAATTTACCAGTCCTGGAAAGTTCATCGAGCTGCGTCTGAGGGATTGCGCGGTGCTTCTGACGGCGGCCTGCCTCTTGCCATTGGCGCGCGCGGCGGCTACCTCGGCGTTCAGACGCAGACCGCCATCGCGCGCCCGATGGATTTCAGACGCGCTCAGCGGTTTCGTTTGCCTCAATGTGTTTGCCCTGATCGCCGCCCAAACGGTGCTGTTCTGGTGTCTTTTGTTCACCGGCAAGGGGCGAACGCACAATTACACGCAATTCCAGATTAAGCGAGGCTTGATGAAGGAGGTGCAAGCGCCACACCAGGCCGTTTTGCTCGGCTCCAGCCAGACCCGGGCCGAAATCGACGAACGGCTGCTCAACGACCGGTTGGGGCGAGAAGTATGGACCACGGAGTTACATTTCCCGGGGAACCACGCTTATGAGCTGATCTTGAATTTGGAGGCGCTTCCCGCGGTCCAAGTCGATTACATCATCTGTTACCTGAGCGAGGGTTATTTTTACTCCCACGCGGCGGAGAGCGATGGGCTGCTGTTTTTCTTTGGATTTCGGGATCTCGTCGAGTTTTATAAGTTGGGAGGGGGCCGCGTGAGGACTGGCCGATCCCTGGCGTACGCCCTGTTGGGAAACGCGCTTCCCTTGTTCCGGCTCCGCGACCCGTTGGCCGGCCGCATCCTCGGTTCCAGTATTCAGAGTTCGAAACAGGAGCAGTATGACCAATCTTTGAGCCCCAATCTGGCGCAACGAGCCCAGGCGATAGCCTCCGGTTACCAAGCCGGGCCCGAAAGCGATTTTCAAAAGAAGGCCTTTTCAGCTTTCGCCCGCCGATGCCGGGAGCAGCATTGCACCCTGGTCGCCTGCTGCGGCCAGTTCAATCCCCTTCTCGGGAGGGCGCTGGACCCCGCGCTGCGCGGCGACATGCTTGCCTTTCTCCGAAACCAAGCCGCCCATGATGCGAACATCGTTCTTTTGGACGAGTCTGATCTGCCCAAGCAAACGGAAGCCGATTACGACGATCTGACGCACGTAAACGAAGCGGCTCAGATTCGCTTCACCGAGTTTATTGCTGGGGTGATGGAAAAGCTCCTGCGGAAGGGTCAGGCGGGCCAATAGCCGTGGTTAGAGGCGATGGCCCGCCGCAGCCAGCGCGGTTTCGGACCGTTGCCGCTCTGCGCAATGAGTCGTCAAAGTGGGTTTGGCGCCAACGGCGGCGGCCAAGGAGTCCGGTCAGCCCCGATCCTGGCCAGTTGACTGCTTGCCAGTCTTGGGCGCCGGATCGCCGCCTTCAGCGCGTGGCCTTGCCTGCCACCAGCCTACCAGAGCCTTTTTGCCGCACGACGTGCCGCTCGATGATGGTGCGGCGCAATTTATTGCTTTTCTTTCTTTTGAACTGCGCCGCCGGCGTTGTCCTGTTCAACGACGCCCTCATAGGCCGCGCCCCGCTGGCCCAACTTACGCGCGCCATTCGCATTTTGGGCCGGGGAAAGATTGTGATAAACCAGGATCGGCTAGAGTCTGCTTTTCCAAATAGCAGTCGGCTTGTCCACTTCGAACACTAACCGCTGGTCTGGCGAACCACGGGTATAGATCGAGTAGCTGTGCGGTTTCTGGAAATAAAGCCCGTGCACCAGCCGCCGCAACCGGTGGTGGATTTTGAACACCGGCGTCAGTTTTTGCACGAGCCTCGGAGCGGATTTGGCCATTAGTCTGGATTCGCCGCGCCCGTTGGGTTTCAGGCTCATGTTGTCGCCCGTGTCGGTAAACGCCGACGTGAACCGCCGCAAGACCGCCATTCTCGCCTTCCGATGCAACGCTCGCAGCACCCAATCCACATCGCCGACGACACGCCACCTGCAATCGAAATAAAGATCGTGGTTCTGCAGGACGCTCCGGCGGAAAAACATCGCGGCGGTCAGCACCCCCAGCGAGCAGATTGTTGAATGATTGCGCAGCGGCAGCAGTACTTTGCGGTCGCAGACGTAGCCGCCTTGGGCATCAATGACGATCGTGTCGGCGAAGACAATCTCCACGCCCGGATTGGCATGGAAGAATTCCGCTACCGCTTGCAATGCGCCTGGCAAATATTGTTCGTCACAGTTCAGATAAGCGAGCCACTCGCCGCTCGATCGGCGCAAGCCGCGATTCACCGCGTCGTACATCCCGGCGTCCTTTTCTACGAACGCCCGCACCCGCTTGTCCTGCTGCAGCCAGTCCAGCGTCCCGTCATCCGAGACCGCATCCTGGACGATGTGTTCCACCTTGATTCCCTGCTGGTCCGCGACGGAAGCGATGCAGAGCTTGAGCCATTCGGACTGCCGAAAACTGGGAGTAATGATGGAAAAGCGCATCAGCCGGTTTTTGGCAGTTGTGGGCCGCCTGGTGGTTGGCACGTCGCCTTCGGCAAAACGAGGATGATCGCCCTTCTTTCCAACAATCGTTTTGCGATCGACCCGATGGCCTTCCGGTACACGGAGTGGAGGATAAGTCACGCGGTCGCTCCGTCAATGGGGAAACTTGGTTAGCTTCGTCTTTTTGCCTGACCACCACATAATCGTCCGCGCCGGCCGCCTGTCTCTGTTTGATGATTTGCCGGAAGGTGATCGAAGCGAAATTGACGGGGTATGCTCAGATCGAAATCTAGATTCCGACTTTGAAAATCGCATGAAACGCACGGTCAGATTTTGCGGCCACGGATGGAACACGGAATGAACACGGAACGGACAGGAGGCCGAAATTTGGGCCTCCTGGAACTCAGCCCTCCGGCCCTACGGACGCTCTTTATTCGGAGGGGCGAGGCCGACGAGTCCCCATACTTATCCGGCCGTGTTTAATCCGTGGCTCGATTTAAAAATTTTTGGCCCGATCTTCGGAACGGGGCGCTCGCGGTTGAGCGCGCGTCAAGCGTTGGGGACGGTATTTTGCTTGCCGCCGTCCTGAGCGCTGCGTAACTAAGCAGCGGGAAGCGGCGGCGGTTGGACCGCCGGCAAACGCGGTCGTGCCCGCGTGGCGGAATTGGCAGACGCGCTAGATTCAGGTTCTAGTGAGTAACATCGTACAGGTTC
>WNGR01008355.1_pt1 | contig 10945 bp, 7 predicted proteins | sample 5407581 | NCBI WGS metagenome assembly WNGR01 (sample SAMN13153383, study PRJNA577476) | soil metagenome | isolation source: 80 cm soil or saprolite under Garry oak tree replicate 2 | place: USA:California | collected 2016-06-15 | reverse complement strand
ACATGGCGGCGTGTTTCTCGCGCGCGGTGGAAAGCAGGTGATCCTCGAGGGAGGCAATTACGAGCGCAGTATCGTTGCCCGTTTCCCGAGCCTGGATGCCGCCGTCAATTGCTACAACTCGCCCGAATATAGCGCGGCGCTCAAGTACACGATCGGCTCGTCCGAGCGCCACATGGTGGCTGTCGAAGGGATTGAATAGCTCAGCGAAGAAAATTGTTTCGGTGCGTTTCTCTCCTGCAATAGGAAACGTCGCGTTGCGAAGGCGCGCGAGCTAGCCGCAGTTTGCAGCATCGTCATAAGACCTGTTTAACGAGCGCGGACCTCTAACGGAGCCTGTCATCAGGCTTTCGATCCGAGAGGCCCGCGCATGTTCGCGTTGCGTAAGAAAATGTCCGAGCTGCTCGCTGATACGGGCGGCAATGTCGCTGTCATCTTCACCATCGCGCTCTTGCCGGTCATCGCGTCGATTGGTGTTGCGCTCGACTATTCGCGAGCGAACAGCGCGCTCTCGGCCATGCAGGGCGCACTCGATAGTACGGCGCTGTTCGTCGCAAAGGACGCGGCAAGCCTCACGTCCAGCGCATTGTCGACGGAAGCGACCAACGTCTTCACCGCGGAATACACCAGGACGGAGACCTCGACGCCGAGCGTCACCGCCACCTATACGGCGTCGACATCATCGGGCTCCACCGTTCTGCTCACGGCCGCGACCACCTATCCGACGATGTTCATGTCGATCTTCGGCTACAATTCCCTGCCGCTGACCGTCAGTTCTACGGCGACCTGGGGCACCACCCGCTTGCGGGTCGCGCTTGCGCTGGACAATACCGGCTCGATGGCGTCGAGCGGAAAGCTGACAGCGCTGAAGACGGCGGCCTCAAACCTGATCACACAGCTCGCGGCGGACGCGACGTCGAATGGGGACGTGTACATATCGGTGGTGCCGTTTGCGACCGATGTGAACATCGGCACCAGCTTTGCATCGAGTGGTTATATCGACTGGAGCAACTGGTCCACGACCGGCAGCATCGAGGACGGCTGGACGTGCGGGACGAAATACAATTCGAAGACCTCCACGATGCTGTGCGGCAGCGCCAACAACAGCACGAGCAAGTGGAACGGCTGCGTGATGGACCGGACTCAACCCAACGACGTGACGGCGACGGCGCCGTCGACCTCGGATTCGACCACGTACTATCCCGCGGATCAATCGGACTGGTGTCCGCAGCAGCTCGCGCCGCTCAGCTATGACTGGACGTCGCTGAAGAGCACGGTCAACGCGATGGTCGCGAGCGGTGCGACCAATCAACCGATCGGCCTGTTCTGGGCCTGGCAGTCACTGCTTCAGGGGAACCCGCTGAATGCGCCGACGGAAAGCTCAAGCTACACATACACCAAGGCAATCATCTTGCTGTCGGACGGCTTGAACACGAAGGACCGCTGGTATGGCGATGGCGGCAGTCAATCGACCCAGGTCGATGCCCGCCAGGCGTTGCTGTGCGACAATATCAAGGCCGCCGGCATCATCGTCTACACAATCCAGGTCAACACCGACAATGAGGCGACGTCCACGATCCTGAAGAGCTGTGCCAGCTCGACATCGCAGTTCTTCCTCTTGACGTCGGCCAGTCAGGTCATCTCGACCTTCAACTCGATCGGGACGGCGCTCTCCAAGTTGAGAGTGTCGAAATGACAGACGTTCCGCGCGGTTCAGGGCCGGCGAGACGCGCCGCGGGAAGGTGAAGCTGCGTGCCCGAGGACGCGGTAACTGGATCGCCGCCTGACAGCAGGGTCAGGCGACGATCCAGTGCGAGCTAAGCGAACTTGGGGAAGTTCAAAGGCCGCACGCAACGCTAACCCGGTCGATGCAGGCACATCAAGTTTCGCTGTGTTGCTCCGTCAAGAGTTTGATTGCCGTCACGGCGAAGCGTTCACGAAAAAATTGCCTGAGATTCAAGTGCTTCCATGCGCTTGTGCGAACAATGAGATTAACGAAACCTGACAAATTGTTACCTTGCTGGAACGCCGCATTGGCCCGCGATGCGGCTGGCGTGAATGCGCGTGCCCCTCATGCACGCTCGCCCAGTCCTGTTCCCGAAAAAGTGAACCCACTCCCTCTGAATCGATGTCCGCGTTCGCGCACGCCTGCGGCGGACTATTGCGTCCGCGCCGACGGTTTGCGACCATGCAAAACGGTGGGCTCGAGGAAGTGAGCGTGCTGAAGATGACGATCGATCGGACTGCCGGTGCCATCGTGGTTGCAATGGCCTCGCTCGCTGCATTCAGCCCGGCGAAGGCGCAGACGGGTCAGGCCGGTCCGCCGGCGGTCGGCGTGATGGAGACGGTCAAGCGGCCCATCACCGAGTCGAACGAGTTTTTGGGACGCATCGAATCGCCCAATCGCGTGAGCGTGGTCGCCCGCGTGACAGCTTTCCTGGAAAAGCGTAATTTCGTCGAAGGCGCCGAGGTGAAGACCGGCGATTTGCTCTATGAGCTCGAACGCGGCCCCTTCGAAGCCGACCTTGCGGCAAAGAAGGCCCAGGTCGCCCAGTTGCAGGCGACGCTCGTCAACGCCAAACTGACGACCGACCGTGCAAGGACATTGTTGAGCGGCCCGGCCGGCCAGCAGTCGACCTACGATGCGGCGGTGGCCAATCAGCAAAGCCTCGAAGCCCAAGTGCAGGGTGCGCAGGCGCAGGTCGATCAGTCGCAAATCAACCTCGACTACACCCAGATCCGTTCGCCCATCGACGGCATGATCGGCCGCACGGCGGTGACGCAGGGCAACGTCGTCTCGCCGAGTTCCGGCGTCTTGACCACGATCGTCAGCCAGGACCCGATGTACGTGGTCTTCCCCGTGTCCGTGCGCGAGGCCCTGATCTTGCGCGAGCGCTATGTCACGCGCGGCGGCTTCAAGGCGGTCGTGATCCGGATCCGATTGTCGGATGGCCGGCTTTACGAGCAGACCGGTCAGCTCAATTTCGTCAACAACACCATTGCCCAGAATACCGACACGATCACGCTGCGCGGCACAATCCCGAATCCGCCGCTCTATGAGCGGTCTGCGACCCAGGGCGAGGTACGCGAGCTGACCGACAGCGAGTTCGTCACGGTCCTTCTGGAGGGCGTCGAGCCGGTCGAGGTTTTGGCGATTCCCCGGGCGGCGGTGCTATCGGACCAGCAGGGCGAGTACGTCTATGTGGTCGGTGACGACAACAAGGCCGAGCAGCGGCGCATCCAGCTTGGGCAGTCCACCTCGACCGTCGCCTCGATTACGAGTGGTCTCAAGCTGGGCGAAAAGGTCGTCGTCGAAGGTCTTCAACGGGTGCGGCCGGGGCAGCCCGTGTCGCCCGGCCCGGCGAGCGCATTGTTGCAATCCAGCATGAAGGCGACGGCGGACGATACCGGCAGCCAAAAGGGCCGTGACGGCATCGGACCGAAGCCAGCGGGTACGTCTCCATGATCTCGTCCGTCTTCGTCGACCGCCCGCGGCTTGCGATCGTCATCGCGTTCGTCATCACGATCGCGGGTGCGCTTGCGCTGTTGCAGATCCCGGTGGCTCAGTTCCCCGATATCGTGCCGCCGCAAGTGACGGTCAGCGCCACTTTTCCTGGTGCGTCGGCCGAGGTCGTGGAGTCCAGCGTCGCGCAGCCGCTGGAGGCGCAAGTCGTCGGCGTCGACAAGATGCTCTATATGAAGTCGACCAGCGGAAATGACGGCAGCTATACCCTGACCGTGTCGTTCGCGCTCGGCAGCAATCCCGACATCAATACGGTCAACGTCAACAACCGCGTGCAGAGCGCGCTCGCGCAGCTCCCGACGGAGGTGCAGGCCCAGGGCCTGACCGTGCAGAAGAAATCCTCGGCGGTCCTCCAGTTCATCGTGCTCTACAGCAAGAGCGGCGCGCAGGATCCGCTGTTCATCACCAACTATGCCATCATCAACGTGCTGGATGCGATTTCCCGCACGCCGGGCGTCGGCCAGGCGACGCTGTTCGCCAAGCTGAACTATTCGATGCGAATCTGGTTCGACACGCAGCGCCTGACCAGCCTCAATCTGGCGCCTTCGGACGTCATCGCGGCAATCCGCGCGCAGAGCGTCCAGGCGCCGGTCGGTCGCATCGGCGCGCGTCCGATCAGTGATGAGCAGCAGTTCCAGTTCAACGTGCAGACGCAGGGACGCCTGACGACCTCGACCCAGTTCGGCAACATCGTGCTGCGCGCCAATACGGACGGATCGGTGCTGCGCATCAAGGACGTCGCCCGGGTCGAGATCGGTGCCCAGAACTTGGACAGCGAGTCGCGTATCGACGGCAATCCCGGTGTGCCGATCGGCATTTATCTGGCACCCGGCGCCAACGCGGTGACGACGGCAAAGGCGGTGCAGGACACGCTCACCAGGCTGTCGGAGCGCTTTCCGCCGGGCCTGGCCTATCTCGTCCAGTACGACTCCACGACCTTCGTGTCCGATACGATCAAGGAAGTGCTGAAGACTCTCGGCGAAGCCTTCATTCTTGTCGTGATCGTCGTGTTCCTGTTTCTCGGCAATCTGCGCGCCACGATCATTCCGGCGGTCGCGGTTCCGGTCAGCCTGATCGGCGCCTTCGCCGTGCTGCTTGCGCTCGGCTACTCGGCCAATACCGTGTCGCTGCTCGCCATGGTGCTCGCGATCGGCATTGTGGTGGACGATGCCATCGTCGTCGTCGAGAACGTCGAGCGCGTGATGGAGGAAGAGCCCGATCTCTCGCCCGCGGATGCGACCAAGAAGGCCATGAGCCAGATCACGGCGCCGATCATCGCGATCTCGCTGGTACTGCTGTCGGTGTTCGTCCCGATCGCCTTCATTCCCGGCATTTCCGGAACGCTGTTTCGGCAGTTTGCGGTGACGATCAGCGCGGCGATGGTGATTTCCGCCCTGAATGCATTGACCTTGTCCCCGGCACTTTGCGCGGTGTTCCTGCGGCATACCGGCCCGCGGCGCGGCATCATGGGACGCGTGCTTGGTGGCATCGACTGGATTCGCGACCGCTATGCCGGTGGCGTGCGCCGGCTGTTGCGGATGGCTGCGCTGTCGCTCGTTGCGGTGCTGGTGTTCGCCGGCGGCATCTTCGGCGTATCGAAGATCACGCCGACTGGATTCTTGCCCGAAGAGGATCAGGGCGCGTTTTTCATCGCCGTGCAATTGCCCGACGGTGCCTCCGTGGCGCGGACCAGTGCGGTCACCAAACAGGTCGAGGCGCTTCTGAAGAAGATGCCGCAGATCGACCACGTGCTCGCGATCATCGGCTTCTCGCTGCTTGACGGCGGCAACGAGCCGAATGCCGCCTTTATCGTCGCGCGCATGAAGCCGTTCGGCGATCGCCAGGCGGCAGCGGAGTCGGTGCAGGCGACGATCCGGCGGACGTTCGGCGAGGGCGCGCAGATTCGCCAGGCCAACGTCCTTCCGTTCAACCTGCCTCCGATCATCGGTCTGTCGACGTCGGGTGGATTTGAATATCAGCTCGATGCGCTGGAAGGACAGGATCCGGCCGCGCTTGGCAGCGTGATGGGCGGGCTAATCGGCGCAGCCAACCGCGATCCCCGACTGGCCCGCGTGTTCTCGACCTTCACCGCGACCAATCCGTCGATCTATCTCGACATCGATCGGGCAAAGGCTCAGGCGCTCGGCCTCAACATGAGCGATGTCTTCACTGCGCTTCAGGCGACGCTCGGCGGCATCTACGTCAACAACTTCAACCTGTTCGGCCGCACCTGGCAGGTCAACGTGCAGGGCGAGGCCGCTAATCGTGGCGACATCCCCGATATCTGGCAGATCTATGTGCGCAACGCGACCGGAGACATGGTGCCGATCCGTTCGATCGCGAGCCTGCGGATCGTGACCGGACCGCAAGTCATCACCCGCTACAACAACTTCCGCTCGGTGACGATCAACGGCGGCCCCGCGCCCGGCGTGTCGTCGGGAACGGCCATTGCGGCCATGGAGGAGTTGTCGAAGTCGACACTGCCGGCCGGCTACTCTTTTGAATGGACCGGAACGGCTTACCAGGAGCAGGCCGCCTCCGGGCAGACCGGAATCATCCTCGGCCTCGCGGTGCTGTTCGCCTATCTGTTCCTGGTGGCGCTCTACGAGAGCTGGACCATTCCAGTGCCGGTGCTGCTGGCGGTCACGGTCGGCGTGTTCGGCTCCTATCTTGCCATCAAGATTGCCGGCCTTAATCTCGACCTCTATGGCCAGATCGGCCTCGTGGTGCTGATTGCGCTGGCGGCCAAGAACGGCATCCTGATCGTCGAGTTCGCCAAGGAGCAGCGCGAAGCCGGCCGTTCGGTGACGGACGCGGCGATCCTGGGATCGCAGATGCGCTTTCGAGCCGTGATGATGACCTCCATTGCCTTCATCCTCGGTCTGGTGCCATTGGTGGTTGCCACTGGCGCCGCCGAGATCAGCCGCAGGGCCGTCGGCACGGCGGTGTTCGGAGGCATGCTCGCGGCGAGTTCGATCGGCATTTTCCTGGTGCCGATGCTCTACGTGACATTCCAGAACTGGCGCGAGGCGGCAAAGCGGCTATCGCGCAAGAAGCAGAGTCCAGAACAAGTTTAGCGATCTGGCCCGCGAGTAAAGTTATCATCCGTTCGCGAGGGCAATCGCGGCATCCACCGCATTCTCCAAAATCTCCTCGGACAATTGCCTGTCGTTGACCGCGCGTGACAATTGCAGCGCGCCGACCATGGTAGCGTAGATCGTGATCGCCTTGCGTCGGCGCTCCTCCGCCGAGCCCTGACGGATCTGCTCCGTCATCAGCGTAATGATGTCGGACATCTTTGCGGTGAAGGCGTCGCGCGTCGCCTTCGGGTGCCGCGCGATCTCGGCGACGAGCGCGGCGGTCGGACAGCCGGTTCCGGCACGGTCACGGTGCCGCGTCGAGAGGTAGTCGCGGATCGTGGTCTCCAGCGCAACGCCGGTCTCGAGATTGGCCTTGTGCCGCTCCTCGCGCCGGGTGAGCGCATCCATCAGCACTTCCCGCACCAGTTCCTCCTTGGAGGAAAAATGCGAGTAGAAGGCGCCGTTGGTCAGGCCGGCCTCCGACATGATGCCGGCGAGGCCGACCGCCGCGATGCCGCTCTCGCGGAACTGCGCCGAGGCGACATCGAGAATGTGCCGGCGGGTCTCGTTCTTGTGTCCCTTTTCGTAGCGCATGGGTCCGGACTCCCTCCTGCTGCCCGGCTCGGGGCTACGGCCACAGGATCGTGAGCGATTTGTCTATTGCATTACGATCATAATAATTGATTATGATCGTAATGCAATGGCGGCCCTGTGGGGCAGCGACCCCGGGAACAACAGGACCGTAACGCATGTCAGTCGAGGACGTCGCCGCATCGCCCTTGTCCGCCCCTCAGGCTCCGGTGAGGGGCGCGGCCCCGCTTCGCTCCTCGGTTACGGCTGCCCAGAGCGCGAGCGAGCAGCGGCGCGCCGCGCTGCTGACGGCGCCGATCCTGCCGACCCTGCTCAAGCTGGCGCTGCCGACGGTAACAGTCCTGGTGGCGCAGACCGCGGTCAACATCGCGGAGGCCTATTATGTCGGCTATCTCGGCACGGATGCGCTGGCGGGCGCTGCGCTGGTATTCCCGATCTTCATGCTGATGACGATGATGTCGAATGGCGGGTTCGGCAGCGGCGTCGCCTCGTCGGTGGCGCGCGCGGTCGGCGCCGGCCGCCGTAACGATGCGGAAGCGGCGCTGTTCCACGCCGTGGTGCTGGCGATCATCGCGGGCGCGCTGTTCACGCTGGGTGCGGCCCTTGGCGGTCCGGCGCTGTTCCGCACACTCGGCGGCCGCGATGGTGCGCTCACTGCCGCCACCACCTATTCGAACTATCTCTTCGCGGGCGCAATTCCGGTCTGGATCGTCAACCTCCAGGCGGCGGCGCTGCGCGGCTCCGGCAACGTAAAGGTGCCCGCGCTGGTGACGCTGATCGGCGCGATCGTGACCATTCCGGTCTCGCCGCTTCTGATCTTCGGCTTCGGACCGGTGCCGCGGCTCGGCATCGGCGGTGCCGGCATTGCGTTCGGCCTCTATTACGGCGCGGCGATGCTGTTCCTGCTGCGCTACATGTCTTCGGGTGCGGCCGGGCTGACGTTGCGCATCGTGCCGTTGCGCGCAAAGATCTTCGCCGACATGTTGAAGGTCGGCATCCCCACCGCGTTCAACGCGGTGCTGACCAACCTCACCGTCATCCTCGTCACCGGCGCGGTCGGCCTGTTCGGCACCTCCGCGCTTGCCGGCTACGGCATCGCCTCGCGGCTCGACTACATCATGATCCCGCTGCTGTTCGGCATCAGCACGGCGACCCTGACCATGGTCGGCGTCAACATGGGCGCAGGACAGATCGCGCGGGCGCAGAAGATCGGCTGGGTCAGCGGCGTCGTCGGCATGGTCATGACAGGCACGATCGGCCTTCTGGTGGCGATCTTCCCGACCGCCTGGCTGCATCTTTTCAGCCATGACGCTGTGGTCGTGAACGAAGGCATGAGTTACCTGCGCATCGTGGCGCCGGCCTATGCGGCACTCGGCTTCGGCTTCGTCACGTCCTTTGCGGTGCAGGGGACCGGCCGTGCGCTGGGCCCGCTCATCTCATCGATCGCGCGCATCGTGATCGCGGCCGGCGGCGGCTGGATCGCGGTTGCGAGCTTTGGCGCTGGAATGACGGGGCTCGCCACCATGGTCACGGTGTCGCTCGCCGCCTACGCCGTGATCTGCGTGCTGATCATGCTGTCGCCGTCGACGTGGCGCGCCGAACAGCGCGCCTAGCGCGGGCCGTGATCCCAGATTTGTTTCCCATTTGACGGCTCACGGAGAAACGTTGCCCGCCGCGGGCGACAAATATGAACTTTCTTTTCATTGATTTCGCACTCCGGGCAGGGGAAGACGGGTCCAGTCGTTGTTACAGCTGCCACGGAGACCAAAGATGTCGTTTCGTTCCGCCCTGATCCTCTCGACCGTGCTCGCCGCATGGTCGGCCTCGGCTACCGCCGAGACCATCAAGATCGGCGTGACGCCGGGCCCGCATGCGCAGATTTTCGAGGCCGTGAAGCCGGTCGCCGCCAAGCAGGGCCTCGATATCCAGCTGATCGAGTTCTCCGACTATGTGGTGCCGAACGCCGCGCTCGATGCCGGCGATATCCAGGCCAATTCATTCCAGAACCAGCCCTATCTCGACAACCAGAAGGCGGACCGCGGCTACAAGATCGAGTCGGTGGGCCTGACTGTGAATTTTCCGATCGGCGTCTATTCGAAGAAGCACAAGAGCTGGGCCGATATTCCCGACAGCGGCAAGGTCTCGATTCCCAATGACCCGACCAATGGCGGACGTGTGCTGCTGCTGCTGCGCGACAAGGGCGTGATCAAGCTGAAGGACGGTGTCGGCTTCAAGCCCACGGTGCTGGACGTCACCGAAAATCTCAAGAAGCTGAAATTCATCGAGGTCGACGCCGCGCAGGCGCCGCGCGCGCTGGACGATGTCGATGCGGCCGCGATCAACACCAACTACGCGACACAGGCTGGACTCGATCCCGTGAAGGATCCGATCCTGCGCGAGGATCCGAAGGGCCCCTATGTCAATTTGATCGCGGTGCGCACCGCCGACAAGGACAAGCCGTGGGTCAAGATCCTGGTCGACAGCTATCACACGCCCGAGGTGAAGGAGTTCATCCTGACCAAGTTCAAGGGCGCGGTGCTACCGAGCTGGTAGGCCGGCGGCCGGAACGGCCCGCGGTGCTGCGCTCGGGCGCGGCATCGGGATCCGGAGTCCCAGGCTGGTAGCCGAGCCGGATCGACAACAGCTCGGCGTGGGTCATCACCGCGCGCGCGAGCTCGGGCACCCGCTCCTGCGTGACGCGGCGGCTCGGGCCGCTGGCGCTGATCGCGGCGAAGACGCGGCCGGCGCTGTTGCGGATCGGCGCGCCGACGCAGCGCAGCTCCGGCTCGTGCTCGGCATCGTCGACCGAATAGCCGCGCGCCCTGATCGCCGCGAGCTCGGCCTTGAGCCGCTTCGGCTCGACGATCGTGTTCGGCGTGAAGCGGGCGAGGCCGGCGCGGATGACGCGCTCGATCACCGCTTCGCTCTGGAATGCGAGCGCCGCCTTGCCCACGCCGGTCGAGTGGCAGGGCGAAGCCTCCATCGTGATGACGGTGTTGTGCGGCCGCGCAACCTGGTTGCGGCGGTTGACGAAGACCATCTGCGCGCCGTCGAAGATGCACAGATGCACGTCCTCGCCGCTGAGCTTGGCCAGCGTGTCGACGAAGGGCGACGCTTCCCGATAGAGCGGCAGGTTCATCAACGCATTGCCGCCGAGCTCGAACAGCTTTAGCCCGAGCCGGTAGCGGTCGCGGCTGGCATCCTGCTCCAGGAACCCGACGCTGCGCAGGCTGTCGACGATGCGATGGACGGTGGTGCGGGGCAGATTGGCGCGCCGCGCGATCTCGACGACGCTCAGCTCGGGCTCACTCGAAGAGAAGGCCTCGAGCACTTCGAGCATCTTGAAGAGCGACTTCACGCTTTGTCGACTGCCGTCGGCGCTCGTCATGTCGGGACCTTCCGGGTGACGCGGCGTTGCGACGCGCAAGCCGCGATCCAGCTCCGGCTTAGACGGAATCGGGCGCGGCGGCAATGCGGCCGCGCCCATTGTCGAAGGCTCACTCGGCCGCGGCCAGCCTCACGCCGCCTTCGATCTCCATCAGCGGCTTGAGGGCGGCTGCGATCGCCTCCTTCTGCCGGCTGGTCGGCGCCGGCATCGGCTGCCGCGGCAGGCCGCTCGGCGAACCTTGGAGGGTGAGCGCGTGCTTCACGCAGGCCGGCAGATTGTCGCCGACGATCGTGTTCCAGAACCGCAGCAGGCGCTTGTGGATCTCGAGCGCGGTGGTGTGGTCGCCGCGCTGGACCGCGTTCCACA
>WNGR01015474.1_pt1 | contig 10946 bp, 12 predicted proteins | sample 5407581 | NCBI WGS metagenome assembly WNGR01 (sample SAMN13153383, study PRJNA577476) | soil metagenome | isolation source: 80 cm soil or saprolite under Garry oak tree replicate 2 | place: USA:California | collected 2016-06-15 | reverse complement strand
GGTCAGGCAGCTGGAGAAACTCGGCTACACCGTGCAGCTCGCGGCCACCGCCACATAGCCACCGGCAGGAATACCCCTCGGCCAGGGCACCGCCCCGGCCGGCTGCCGCGCGCCCGCTGCCGTCCGCATTTCACCCCAGATCGAGCACCGGCTGTTCTCCCACATCTCCATGAACTGGCGCGGCCGCCCCCTGACCAGCCACGAGGTCATCGTCCAGACCATCGCCGCGACCACCACCCGCGCCGGGCTGAGCGTCGCAGCCGAGCTGGACACCGGCAGCTACCCCAAGGGCATCAAGATCTCGGACAAGCAGATCCGGGACCTTGAGGAAAGCCGCGCGCTGACCCGCCACCAGTTTCACGGCGAGTGGAACTACACGCTCAAGCCGACCGCCGACACGCCCGAACCAAGGCTGAGTTAATTCATCGCAGCCACTAAGCAGCATCGGTGACAAGCCAGACCGGGTGAGCCGCTCGTGCCGTGCCGGGAGGCCGCACCTCCTCGTGGGCAGCCGGGCCGTCCCCCGGCTCTGGCCTCCGGGATCTGTGTACGGCCAGGTTCGCGGCCCCTGCGGGCTCGGGGAGCCGAGCGCAAAGACACGCGAAAGATGCCGTGCCGTGACTATATAAGGCCCGGGCTGGCGGCCAGGACCCCAGCAAGAGCCACCATCCCGTGCATGCCCTGGCCGGGCGCGCCCAGGGAACACCCCCATGGCTTGGGCAGGCAAACAGCGACGGGTACCACGGTGGGAAGACCGGTCTCAGCGCAGCATAGCCGCGCAGGCCGGCATGTAGTGCGCGATGATCACCACGGACCACGCGCCCGCGGCCACGGTCAGCGCGGCTGCGGCGAGGCTGGTCACCACCGCCGGGCCCGCGGGTGCGTGCGGGGGCTCGGCGCCGTTTTCCAGCTGGCTGATGCGGGCGTCCAGCAGCGCGGCCGGGCTCATCGCGGCGGCCGGGCGGCAGCCGCCCACGCAGGCCCGGCGCTCGCCTTGAGCAGCGCCCCGGCCAGCGGCGCCCGGCCGCAGGCGGCCAGGGCGGCGCGGTCGGCCGCCAGCTCCCGCCCGGCGGTGTACCGGGCCCTCAGCCGGGCCAGGTAGGGCAGGTAGAAGAAACGGGCCGGCAGGGCACGGGCGACGACGCTCTTCAGCGGGTCCCGGCCGCGGACGTGCTCGCGCTCGTGGGTGAGCACCGCGGCCAGCTCCTGGCCGGTGAGGGTACTGGCCAGACCTGTGCTGGCCAGGACCCGGGGACGGGCCAGCCCGTAAGTCAGCGCGAACGGGGCGCCGGCGTCCACCACGATCAGGCGCCCCGCAACGCCCGCCTGGGACCGGGACCACGCTGCACGCCTGCCTCCTGGAAGGCATGCACGGGATCGGAATCGAACGCGACGAGTCCTACGCGGCGCTATGCGCTCACCGCCTGCGGTCCGCTGCCCAAACCTTCGCCAGCCAGACCATCCGCCACGGAGAAACCCCATGAATGACTCCCTTAGCCTTGACGAGCTTCGCGCATTGCCCGCCACGATTGGCCTGCCCACCGCCGCACGCGCACTCGGGCTGGGCCGCACCAAGGCCTACGAACTCGCCAAGCGCGACCAGTTCCCCTGCCGCATCCTGCGAATCGGCAGCACCTACCGGATCCCCACCGCCGCACTGCTCCGCTACCTCGATGTTGACCCTCCATCGGGCGCACGCGCCTGACGCAAGGTTTAGTTTCGAGGCGAGGTAAGCGACACGGACCGTGCCGACACGTCCGATCGCGGCGCGGCAAGACGACCAAGTGAATCCATACACCACTCGCATTCGGCCTTCTCGGGCAAGTGCGAGCGGTTATGGACCCGCTGGCCGCTATCGTTTAGCCCGCTGTGGCGGGCACGTCCGCTGGCCTGCGCTGCTCGGCGTGCTTCTTCAGCCGCAGGCCGTGACGTGGGCTCACGCCGAGTTCGCGTCCCAGGTCCGCGCCGGTCATGTCTGGCTGGTCTGCCAGTAGCTCGGCGGCTTTGGCAAGCGAATCGGCCCGGCCCGCCTGGACGATGGCAGACCTGCGACTCCCCGGACGGGGGGTGGCGGCAGACGTAGGCCGTGGCTTCTTGCGCGTCTGCACAGGCCCGCGATTGCGTCCGGCAGCAGGTCCGTTGGAGGCGGTCCGGGTGCCTGCGGACATGTCCGTTTCGCGGGTCGCGGCGTCGTCACCATCTCGGACATGTCCGCTGTCCATGTCCGCCCGTGTCGCGAGAACGCGAGCACGGGCAACAGCGTCGTGTACAGACACACCGGATCGCAGCATCCACACCAATTCCGGCGCCGCGTGCCGCTTCCAGCGCCGCCCGAAGCTGGCTTTCAGCAACGTGCCGTTCCTGCTCGGCCTCCAAGGCGTCCGGAAAGCCGGGGATCCGCCACATCACCATGCGCCGCCACATCAGCCATGTCGGCCATGGGGCCAGCACCCACCGGGCCACCGGAATCGGGTCGCGTGTCCGGCCGTCTGGGCTGTTGATGCGCCGCAGCAGGACCGTCCGCCCCGCCTCGACCATCGCCAGCAACATCAGCGGCGCGGCGACATGCAACCCGGCGGACACCAGGTCCGGCCAGCCCGCCGCCGCGCTGGCAGCCACCGTGCCCACGGTCAGGATCCGCACGAACTGCCGCAGCCAGCTAATCGGCTGGCCGATCCAGGACAGCACCAGGTCGAGCACCACCACGCCGATCAGCCCGCCGTCGATGCCGACCGGAACAAGCGGCGCCAGAGGCACGCCTGTGCGCTTCGCCAGGCCGGACAACGTCTGATAGGAGCCCGCGACCCCGTATGCCGCCAGGCCCAGCCCGAGTGCCACCGAGACGCCAACAGCCGCCCGCTGCCCGCGGCTCAAGCAGGCCGAAGGCCGCAACTCAGCCATGACCCAGGCCCCTGGCCCGGCGGTGACCGGCACAAGCGGCCCCTGAGCTCTCCACGCTCGCAGAGCCGCACACGCGCCAGGCCGGGCGGCGGCAGGGGCGGATGTCCAGTGCTCTCCGAGGAAGCCCTGGTCAGAGGGCGGAGGCTCGGGGATTTGAACCCCGGAAGGGCGCGAACCCTAACCGCATTAGCAGTGCGGCGCCATCGACCGGACTAGGCGAAGCCTCCAACGACCCAACGGTCCGCATCAGCGTACCGGTGCTGGCGCGGCCATCGCAAAGAAGCTGCCAGACATCAGGCCCGCCGCCAGCTTGTTCCCGGCGGGGCCCAGCCAGCACCGGCCCGTTTGCGGCAGGACCCTGCCACCGGCCCGCTCACGCCAGGTCCTTCCCGTTTCACGCTGGCGCGCTGACACTGGTCCAGCGAAACCGTCAGCGAGCTTCGATCACGGTGTACTCCCCGTGGGCGTAGGACTCGCGGATCTTCGTCTTGGCGAACTTGCCGACGCTGGTCTTGGGTACCTCCGCGATGAAAGACCACCGCTCCGGGAGCTGCCAGCGTGGCACCTGCCCGGCCAGGAATTCCCGCAGCTGCTGGGGGGACAGCGACGCGCCTGGGCGCAGCACCACAGTGGCCAGTGGGCGCTCTCCCCATTTCTCATCCGGCACACCGATGACTGCGGCCTCGGTTACGTCGGGGTGGGCCATCAGCGCGTTCTCCAGCGCCATTGAGGAGATCCACTCCCCGCCGGACTTGATCACATCCTTTGCGCGGTCTGTCAGGATGACGTAGCCGAGCGGGTCGATCGTCCCGACATCCCCGGTGCGCAGCCAGCCATCGCGGAACTTCCCGGGGTCGTCGTCCTTGTAGTAGGAGCCCGTGACCCACGGGCCGCGCACCTCGACCTCGCCGACCGCCTGCCCGTCGTGGGGAACGACCTCACCCTTGCCACCGACCAGGCGGGCTTCCACGGTGCAGACGAGCCTGCCTGCGGTGTCCCGGTACCCCCAGGCGTCTTCCGGGGGCGTCCCCACAGGCGGGTGCGCGACACTGCCGATCGGGGATGTCTCCGTCATGCCCCACGCCTGGACGATCAGCACACCGAGTTCCTTCTCGAACGCCTCCATCAGCGCATGCGGGACCGCAGAACCACCGCAGGCCACCAGCCGCAGCGACGAGACGTCCCCGCCGTGCTCGCGGATGTGCAGCAGCAGGCCATTCCAGATCGTCGGCACCGCGCCTGCCAGCGTCGGCCGTTCCGCCTCGATCAGGCGTACCAGCGGGGCGGGCTGGAGGAACCGGTCCGGCATGATCAGGTCGGCGCCAGAGAGCACCGCCGCATAGGGCAATCCCCACGCGTTGGCATGGAACATGGGCACGACCGGGAGTACGCGGTCGCGTTCGGAGACGCACAACGTGTTGCCGAGGCACACACCCATCGAGTGCAAGTACATCGACCGGTGGCTGTAGACCACGCCTTTGGGAAGCCCGGTGGTGCCGCTTGTGTAGCACATCGCTGCCGCGGAGGTTTCTTCCGGCTCTGGCCAGGCAAAACTCTCCGGCGCTGCCGCCAGCATGTCCTCATAGGAATGCACTTCGCGCCCGGGGCCTGCCAGGTGGCTGGCGTAAGCCGGCACCGCTCCTGCCGGGCCAGTGATTATCACGTGCCGGATCGACTCCGTGTGCGGAAGCACCTGGGCGAGCAGTGGCACCAGCGTGCTGTCGGCGATCACGGCGTAGTCGCCGGCATGGTTTGCGATATACCCAAGCTGTGCCGGGTCGAGCCGAAGGTTGAGGGTATGCAGAACGGCGCCCATGGAAGGCACCGCGAGATATGCCTCCAGGTGCTCGGCGTTATTCCACAGCAGCGTGGCGACCCGCTCGTCGCCATTCACACCCAGGCCGCGGAGACCGTTCGCGAGCCGCGCCGCCCGAAGTGCCGTCTGTGCATAGGACTGGCGCCGTGTGTCTTCCCCGGTAAAAGTCACCACCTCGCGGCTGGCAAAGGCCGACGTGCCATATCGCATCAGCGCCGTCACCGTTAGCGGGATGTCCATCATCGTGCTCTGCACGGCCCACCTCCCGGTAAGCGCACCGGATCTCCAGTCATCCGGCGCACCAACGTCCTGGGGGGATCGTGCCACGCCTCGCGCCCAGAGGGAACCCACGCGCGGAGGATGGCCGCGGCCCGGGCCGGTACCGTCACCCTTCCTGCAGTTCGGCATCGATCCGGAGTTTCGCGACCGCGCGGGAAACCGTACTCTTGACCGTTCCCTGGCTGATCCCGAGCATTTCCGCGATCTCGGCTTCGCTCCTGTCCTCGTAGTACCGCAGCACCACAGCCGCCCGCATCCGGCTCGGCAGACGGTCCAGGGCACGCCGGAGCACGTCGGAAAGCTCGCTGTCGCCCGCGTGATCGGCCACCGCCTGGTCGGGGATGTCGTCGGTCGGGTACTCCTCCACCCGGCGGCGCCGCCACCAGGAGATATGCGTGTTCACCATGGCCCGGCGCACGTAGCCGTCGAGGGCATTGGGGTCCTCGATCCGGCCCCAGGCCTGGTACGTCTTCGCCAGCGCGGACTGGAGCAGATCCTCGGCGTCGGCCTGGTTGCGAGTCAGCAGAAAGGCCATCCGCAGCAAGGGACCGCTGCGGGCGGTCACGTAGTCACGAAAACCCTTGTCGTCGTCCGGCCCAAACGGCTCGCAGGGCGCCGGTGCAGTGCCACGGGTCACCGCCACACCACCGGACACCGGCGCACCGCCGGACACCATCGCGGCACCAGGGGACACCGCCGCACTCCCGACACTCACAAGCCCAAGGTACCCACAGCCAGCCCGCCAGCCACAGTGGCCACGCTTGATCAACATGTGTCCTGCCTGCGGTTTTGCCTCGCAACCGTGGCATTTCCGGCGCTTGCTACCAAGCGGTAAATGAGTGGCCTCGTGGACCGTAAAAGGCCAAACCGCTTGACGCGGATACGCCTGGTTACGCATGGTCAGGAGACCGGTACTCCGCCCGGGGGGGAGGGGCCCGGCAGGAGGGCACATGCAGAATCGCCGCAGCGCCCTGGCATGCTGCGGTCGCTGCGCAGGACCCGAGGTCGCCGCCCGGATCGCACGCCGGCAGCACCTGAAATCGGCCGTCTTCCCGCAGCTGGCCCAGCACAGGCCAAACGGCGCGCACAACGAGAACAGCCACTGGGCCCACCGTGAGCACCCGCACGCGCTCATCGGCGCGGTCCTCGACGTCAGCCCGCAGATCCTCGTCATCGCCAGCGGTGGCCGGGAACGGCGGCTCACCCTGACCAACGGCGCCGCTGCCTGGCGCGGCGAACTGCTCGAGCCGACCGTGCTGCACACCGGGGAACGCGTGGTGGCGCGGCTCCTTCCAGGCCGCTCCAGCGTGGCTGACAAGGTCTGGGCGAGCATCGGCCGGGTCGCGGGCACGATCGTGGAATGCACCGCTGACACCCTCGTGGTGGACGAGGGCATCACGAAACCGCGCCAGATCGTGGTCATCGCAGCCCGCGCGGCAAATCGCATCCGGGTCAGGTTCCCGCAGCTCGAGCCAGGGAATCTCATCGACCTGATCGGGCTGCGCCACGGCGCCGCGCTGGAAGCACTGCTGCCAGCCACCTCCCAGCCCGCATACCTCGCTGGCCGGGTGAACCGCGCCTCCGCAGCGGCCAGGCCGTCGACCGACGCGATCAGGGGCTCGGCGACCTGGCACGAGCCAGCCGGGCCGGACGAAGAGCCCCACGGCGTGGCCTACCCAGCGATTGACCCCGCCGCGGGTTGCGCGGAGGCAGCTGTGGGCGGGCCGGCATCCGCCGTTTTGCCCTATCTTTCCGTGGGAAGCCTGCTGCACATCGGAAACGAATGCACCGGGGCGTCGCGGGTACTGCCCATAACCGGTTGCGGTGCGGTGGCGCGGCTCTTTCACGACCGGTGCCTGACCTGCGGCACCTCCCCGCGTGCCCGGGTAGCGGACCTGACGCTGGCCAGCTTCGTGGACCTCGGCGGTGACCTGGAACGGGGCTGCTTCAACGCGACCATCGCCCCCGGGCTGCGGCAATGATCACCGCGATCCAGGAGATGCAGGTCCCGGTACTGGCGTTGATCATGCTCGGCGCGTGCGGCGTCAAACTGTCCCGGGTGCTGCGTGCCCGTTCCATGCTCGTCGTCTTGGACGCGACCGCGCTTTTCCCGGTCCGGTTGCGGCGGCCGGCCATGATCACCTTGTGCGCGACCGAGATGTCGCTCGGTATCGCGCTGATCATTACCGACGGGCGGGCGGGCACCGACGGGCGGGCAGACGGCGTGCGACTGGCTGTTGCCACATTTTTTCTGGTAGGGATGTGCGCACTGGTGGAGTTGCGGGAGCACCGCCCAGATCTCGGCTGCGGGTGCTTCGGCGAGTTCAGCGCCGCGCCACCCGGCGTGCGCTCCATCGCCAGGGCGGGAATGCTGGTGTGTGCCGCGCTCGCCGCCATTCACATTCCGCCGTTGCGCCCCCCGCCACCTGGCCACGCGGCCACGGCTGACCTGGCGATCATCGTCGCCGAACTGCTGCTCCTGGCGGCGCTTTCACCGGAGGCGGGCCAGGCGCTGGCGCGGCTGGGCTACTCCGAGCCGTGCGAGCTTCGCGTGCTGCCGCCGGAGCGGGCGGCGACCTCACTGCGCCGCAGTTCCGCGTGGCGCAGGCACGCCCGCATGATGACCGGTGACTCACCAGCCGACATGTGGCGCGAACTGTGCTGGTGGTACTTCGTCTACCCGGCGCGCGACCGCGGCGCCGACTGCGATCTGGTTTTCGCGGTCGAGGTGAAACCGCACCGCCCTGCCATCCATGCGGCGGTGGTGTGGCCTGATCCACCGCTGACGGCGCTCAGCCGGGCGGCGCATTCTCCACCAGCCATGCGTTCTGCGACTTTCTAGCCTGGTCTAGCTTCGGCGCTAGAGATACTCATACTTCGGCAGACCCCGCTAGGCAGGCTGCGTTAGCTAGGCGGGCTGCGCTCGCAGGAACCTGCCGAAATGGGGAACGGTGAAAGCGATGAGGCCACGCTCGGAGCTGTAGATCAGCCCCTTCTTGATCAGGCCATCCCGGGCCGGGGATACGCTTGACGGCTTTCGGCCGAGCTCTTCGGCCACGTGCGCGGTCGGCACCGGGTCGTCGCCGAGCATGGCCATCGCCCGCATGTATTCACGCTCGGCCGGGGTGGCGCGCTCATAGCGGCTGCCGAAGAAGCCCACCGCCAGCTCCGCCTCCGCTTGCGGGCCGGCAACCGAAACGTCCGCTGCGGTCACCGGGCTCGCGGCCGCCACGTCCCAGGTCACCTTGCCGTACGCCTGAACGAAGTACGGGTAGCCGTCAGCTGCCTGATAGAGCTCGTCAAGCGCATCCTGGGTGAAGTCGGCGCCTTCCCTGCGGGCGGGCGCGAGCAGGGCCTGGTCGGCGGCCGGGCGGTCAAGCCGGTCTATGGGCACGTAGCGAAACAGCCGTTCGGAGTAACTCTTGCTCGCCGACAGCACCGATGGCAGGTGCGGCAGGCCGGCGCCGACCACGATCAGAGGCCCGCCCGTCTGCGACAGCTCGTGGGTGGCCGCACACAGGGCCGAGACATCGGCGGCAGGCACGTCCTGCATTTCGTCGATGAACAGCGCGATGCCGACGCTCAGGTCGGCCGCGACCGACGCCGCGTCGGCAAAGAGCTCCGTGAGGTCGATCTCGAGGTCGCCCGAGTCGGCCCGCCCGCGCAGGGCGGGGACATCGATCCCGAGGTGGGGGGTGAAGGTGCCCCTGGGCGCCTTCGGGTCGCGGGACGCGAACGCCTTGAGCACCCCGAGGAAGTGCTCGATCCGGTCCGGGGCGCGATGGCGGGGAGCAAGCTCGCGCACCGCCATGTGCAGTGCGCCGGCGACGGGCCGGCGGATGGACTGCTCGGGCCGGGCCTCGATCTTGCCGGTCCCCCACAGCCGCTGCATGGCCATCGACCGGAACGCGTTCAGCAGGACGGTCTTCCCCACCCCGCGCAGGCCGGTCAGCACCATGCTGCGTTCTGGGCGACCGCGGGCGATGCGTTCCAGTACCACTTCAAACTGGCCAAGCTCACGGTCCCGGCCAGCGAGTTCGGGCGGGCGCTGGCCGGCGCCCGGCGCGTAGGGATTCCGCACGGGGTCCACGGCATTGCAGCCTATGGCGGGATCTAGCAGCTTTCTTAGATTGACGTAGAAAGTGCTACGGCGTGTCGCGGGAGTTCAGCGTGCCGGATGGTCGTCGTGTGGAGCAGGCCTGTTCAGCCGTGCCAGATAGGCGTTGTACGAAGCAAGATGCTCGTCGTCGTCGATGCCGCCCCGGCCCGGGCCACCGGGACCCACATCGGGCCCCATGGCGCTTACCGGGTTTCGGGCCACCAGCTCATCGAAGTTGGACATGCGCGCGGCCTCCAGCCAGCCCAGGCCCAGCGAAGCCGCCCGGTCGTCACGGCTCCACATCCAGACCACAATCATGATGAAGGAGAGCATGATGGCGTCGCCGCCGATCCACATGGTTGCCCCGGCCCAGTGCGCGTCCTCGACCGGCCCCGGCGATCCGGGCGGGCGCGGGCCGGCCAGCCCGCCGGTGTACCAGCGGCCGGCGTAGCCAAGGACCAGCCCGGTGAACGTGTCCACCGGCATGCCCACCACGAGCAGGATGATCCGTAGCGGGTAGGGCATCCGCCAGCGGATGGGCTCCCGCCCGATCAGTGGCAGGAAGTACAGGTAACCCACGACGAGATAAAGGGCGTGCTCGGAGTCGTGCAGCGCCTGGTTGACCAGGATCTCGTGCGCCAGCCCGGTCAGGTGTGTCGCAACGATCGTCGCAACGTAGGCGAACAGCCCGAACAGTGGCCAGGTGAGGAAGCTGACCGCCCGGGACCGGATGAGGCGCTTGGCCCAGGCATGCAGGGGGTTCCGGCTCGCGTGCAGCAGCAGTGTGAGCGGCTGTCCCACCACCAGCAGCGGCGGGGCGATCATGATCAGCATCAGGTGCTGGATCATGTGATCCCAGAACAGCACGTCGTCGTAGGCGCCGATACCGCTCTGAGTGGCGGTCACCACCACCGCGAGGCCACCAAGAAAGGCCGCCGTCCGCCATCGCGGCCACGGGCGGGCAGGGTGGCGGCGGGCGACCCGCCAGGTTCCCCAAAGGTAGAGCACGCCGGCCACGGCGACCATGATGGTGACGGCAGGCGCGAACTCCCAGCGGGTGATAACTGCCTGCCAGCCAAACGCGGGCAGCATGCCACCTCCTTCGACGGCGAGCCTACCCGCCTGTCCGGCGGCAGGATTCCCCGCCAGTCACCGGCTGGCGTCCGGCGCGCATCGCGCCGCTGGGAGCACCTTCTCTCCCTCACCCCAAACGCCAGTTGCCGCCACCTGTATATCCTTGCCGCAGACGGTTCAGGGTGCTTGATGAACTTCAGCCAGCACGGACGCCGGCCAGCCATCTCACGGGCGGCGCACCGGCTTGGAGCGGTGGCAGAGTCCGGTTGATTGCAGCTGCCTTGAAAGCAGCCGGTCGCGCAAGCGTCCCGGGGGTTCGAATCCCTCCCGCTCCGCAGGAAGACCAGGAGCCAGCTTTCGCGACTCAGGGCTTCCGGTGCGAGGCGGCAGACCGCCCAGGGTGGAGGTCAAAGTAGTGGGTCATGGCAGCTGACCTGCACTGATTACCCCGGCTGAACATCTGCGTGTGTTTCTGGTATGCCGGCGGGGTGACTGATGAGCGAAGTGATACCGGTGAGCTGATTGTCCGTCTTGTCCGCGACGATGAGGTGGCCTGGTATAACGCGCTGATGAAGGAGCATCACTCTTTGGGGGTGGCGGCGTCGGGCCGGGTGCTGCGCTACGTCGCCGAGGCCGGTGGGGTGCCGCTGGTGCTGGGCACGTTCGGGTCGGCGGCGTGGCGGGTCCCGGTCCGCGATCAGCATGCGGGCTGGGATGACGGGCAGCGGGCGGCGCGGCTGGAGCGGCTGTGCGCGAACCAGCGGCTGTGCGTGCTGC
>WNGR01010610.1_pt1 | contig 10947 bp, 9 predicted proteins | sample 5407581 | NCBI WGS metagenome assembly WNGR01 (sample SAMN13153383, study PRJNA577476) | soil metagenome | isolation source: 80 cm soil or saprolite under Garry oak tree replicate 2 | place: USA:California | collected 2016-06-15 | reverse complement strand
TCGCCCGCACGCCCGCGTCGGCCGGCGAGAAGGCGACCGCCGTGATCCGAATCGAGCGCATGCTGATCGGCGGCGGTCCGGGCGCCAACCGGATCCCGATGAAGCTCTCGACCCAGATGTATCTCGGCGAGCGCTGGGAACTCGTCTTCGTCAAGGATGGCCTGAGCGTGCGCGCCTATACCAGCGCACCGCTCAGGCATGAGAACTACCACGTCGAGTTTCCCGCCGACGCAGTGTGGATCTTTTAGCGCGCTCGCTCCTTGCTTTCTCTTAACCGTTTCCCCGCCCGCGGGCAGAGGGAGTCACGCCGAACTGAATGTTAACGGTTCCTTGCTAGGCCCTCCGGTTTGGGCGGCGTGGCCGCGACGGCGACCGCGGCGTGCGGAGGCTCGTTTGACGCTGACCTTTTCGCTGTTGGTGGTGGCGAGGCACCGGCTCGGCTTCCATGTCTTCGTCCGGGGCCGACGGGCCCAGCGCTGAGGCGCCAAGGTGCACGGCACGATCGAATTCCTCTACCATGTCGAGTGGCGTCCGCTCGCCGAGCTGGCGCCGATCGCCGCGCAATGGCGCGCGCTCGCCGCCTGCGCGCTCGAGCCGAACGTGTTCTACGAGCCCGCCTTCGCCCTTGCCGCGCAGGGCGTGTTCGGACGCGACGCCGGCGCTGGGCTGGTGTGGTCGCGCACTTCGCCGCCGCGTCTGCTCGGCGTCTTCCCTGCGCTGATCGAGCGCCGTCGCTACGGCGTCAAGCTCTCCGTGCTGGCCGGTTGGACTCACCCCTTTGCGCCGTTCGGCGCGCCGCTCGTCGATCGCGAGGCCGGCGAACCTGTGATCGGCGCCTGGCTCGATCACCTCGCGAGTCAGTCGGAATTGCCGCGCCTAATGCTGCTGCCCTATTTCCCGGTCGAAGGTCCGCTCGCGCGGGCGTTCGATTCCGCGCTCGCGCGGCGCGGCGGCAGCAGCGTCAGCTTTGCGTCGCACCAGCGCGCGCTGCTCGCGCCAGCCGGCGAGCGCGCCGGCTATCTCGACCGCGCGCTCGGCCAGAAGAAGCGCAAGGAGCTGCGCCGGCAGCGGCGGCGGCTCGGCGACAGCGGCGTGGTGATGTGGGGCATCGCGACCGAGCCTGCGCCGCTCGCCTCCGCGCTCGACGATTTCCTCGCCCTCGAGGCGGCCGGCTGGAAGGGCCGCACCGGCACCGCGGCGCGCAGCCATGCCGATATTCGCCAATTCATGCAAACGGCTGTTGCGCATCTCGCCGGCGAAGGCAAGGCGCAGATCGCCCGCCTCTTCCTCGACGCGCGCAGTGTCGCTGCGATCATCGTCCTGCGCAGCGGAGAGACCGCCTGGGGGCGTGCAGCTCCTCAGCAACGTGACCGAGGCGCTGCTCGCCGATATCAGCATCGCGCGCGCCGATTCCTGCGCCACCCCCAACCATCCGATGATCGACCACATCTGGCGCGAGCGCCTGGCGCTCGCTGACCGGCTGATCCGCGTCGGGCGCGGCGGCGCGGTGGCCTTCGCGCTCGCCTGCGCGCTCGAGACCTTGCGCCGTGCCGCGGTCGCGGGCGCGAAGCGCGGGCGCGATCTCATGCGCCGGCAATAGCCACAACTTCTCTTTCTGTCCGCTCGCCGCCCTCTTGCACCCCTCTCCCAGCGGCCGTCCGCGTATGGCCCCCGTGCAGCAAGGCCCCTTTGCCTCCGCGGCCGCGGCCGGTAAGCACGTCCTCGCATCCACCCACGCTTAGAGGCTCGGGGGAAGACGACGCTCGCGCGATGGAACAGTCCCCCGCCCGCCCGGCCGACCACGGCAATATCGACTGGCAGTTGCTCGCTCCGCTGCTCGTCCACGTCGTTTTTGTCCACGTGGTGGTCGGGATCGTGCGCGTCACCACCTCCTACCGCACGGTCGAGCTCGGTCTGCCGGTGGCCTCGCTCGGCGTCATCTCGGCAGGTTTTGCCATCCTGCCGATTTTCCTGGCGCTGAAGATCGGCCGCTTCATCGACCGCGGCAACGACAGCCAAGCAGCCTGGATCGGCACTGCGCTCATTCTCCTCGCCTGCGCCGGGCTGTGGGCATGGCCGCTGTCAGCCATGCATCTGTTCCTCTTCACGGTCGTGCTCGGCACCGGGCACATGTGCTGCATGGCCGCGCATCAGATGCTGGCGGTTCGGTCCGCGACGCTGCGCGGGCGCGACGCCGCATTCGGACATTTCATGGTCGCGATCTCATTCGGACAAGGGCTCGGCCCCTTCCTCGTGGGATGGGTCGGCGGCTCGTCGACAGTGCCGCCGACCGGACCGCTGTTCGCCATTGGCCTGATCGCGGCCCTCCTGTGCATGGCCGTCGCCCTGACGCTCCGCCCCGCCGCGCGCGGGGCGCGGCGCGCGGAGGCCGGCAAGCTCATCCCGCTCGGCGCGCTGGTGCGACTCCCCGGGATGGTGGCGTTTCTCACCGCCAGCGTGGTGACGGTAACCGCGCTCGATCTGCTCGTGATCTACCTGCCGCTCCTGGGCGCCGAGCGCGGCATCGATGCCAACCACATCGGCCTCTTGCTGATGGCGCGCTCGGCCGCTGCGCTGGTCGGAAGGGCCTTCTACGCCCGACTGATCTATGCGGTGGGACGCAAGCCGCTCACGCTCTGGACGACGTTCCTGGCGGCGGGCGCGTTCGTGCTGCTGGCGGTGCCTTCGCTGCCGGTCATGTACCTCGCCGTGGTTACGGTCGGTATCGGGCTTGGGATCGCCTCGACGCTGGCGTTCTCGGCCGTCGTCGACATCGCGCCGGACGAGGCGCGGGGCACCGCGATGACGCTGCGCATCACCGGCAACCGCATCGGCCTCGTCTTCGTGCCCGTCCTCGCCGGGCTGATCGCGGCCGCGACCGGGGTGGCCGGGATTTTGCTGATCACCGCCATGACGCTCGCGACCTCTGCGGTGGCGATGCAGCGCAGCCGGCGGGGGCCCTGACGGAGCGAGGCGCCTTACCCGCGGCGGTCATCGGGCGCGGCCAGGATCAGCGCCCAGAAGACCTTGTACTTGGACTTCGGCGCATAGGTTGCGGCGATGCCCATGCGGCTCGCGCCCTTGAGCAGCATGTTGGCCCGGTGCGGCGGGGAATCGCGCCAGCCGGAGAAGGCTTCCGCCAGGGTGTGATAGCCGGCGCCGATGTTCTCGGCGGCGAATTTTGCGTCGAAGCCCGAGGCCTTCAGCCGGTCGGGGAAGGCGCGCATGACGTTGTGGTCGAGCTTGTCGCGGCTCGCCATGGCGCCCGCCTGCGCCTGCGCGAGCTTCATCAGCGCAGGGTCGATGGCAACCTCGCCGAGGCCGTTGTTGCGCCGGTAGCCCGAGATCATCGAGGCCGCGGTCGGGGCGTCGAGCGCGGCGCCGGCGGCGGCCATGCTGTGGTAGAAGCTCGGATCGCCGGGTGGCGGATCGTGATCCCCCGCGCAGGCGGCCAGAAGCGCAAGCGCAATCAGGCCGGCGAGACGCGGGGCGGCGCAGGCCAAGGAACGGCGAAAAGTCATTCGGCAGGAAACCCCCTCGTCAAAGCCCCGAAAACGATCAGCGGATCATGCTGCAAAAGAATGGCCGAAGCATGAATGCGGGAAGCCGGCTGAAGCCATCGGGCAGGGCTGCGACCTTGTCGGCCCTGGCGTGAGCGGCGGGCCTCCACTACCATTCGGCGCGGGTTTCGGGCCACTCGGAGGAAGACCCATGTCGAGCCAAGCAGCCATGGCACGGACGCCGGGCGCCAAGCGTGCCGGCGCAGGCGAGTATCTCTTCGACCTTGCGCGGGTGAACAAGATCAAGGGCGGTCCCGGTTATTCGAGCGTCGAAGGGGGTTGTGTCGAAGGCGACCGCATGATCGTCGCCCTCATGCGCATGCCGGCAGGGACCGGCGCCGAGCCGCATTCGCATCCGAACGAGCAATGGATCTACATTCTCGAAGGCACGTTCCGGGCGAAGGTCGGCGAGCAGGAGGTCGAGGCCAGGCCAGGCTCGGTCGTGTACATCCCCTCGAACGTTGTTCATTCGGGCAAGGCGACGCCCGACGCCGATGTGGTGTTCTTCACCGTCAAGGACGCCTCCCACGGCCTGCATGGGTTCAAGGCGGCGTGAGACTCAAAGGGAGAAAGCGATGAATCGATCCGGCTCAATCCTCGCCGCGCTGACCTGCCTCGCGCTCGGCGCAGCGGCCGCCTCGGCGCAGGACAAATACCCGGTCAAGCCGGTGAAGATGCTCGTTCCCTATGCGCCCGGCGGCGCAACCGACATCGTCGCCCGCATCGTCGGCGAGCAGATGCGCCAAAGCCTTGGGCAATCGTTCGTGGTGGAGAACAAGCCGGGCGCCTTCGGCATCATCGCGATCGAGGAAATGGCGCGCGCGCGGGCCGACGGCTACACGCTGATGGTCGGCAACGTATCGACCAATGCGATCACGCCGGTGATCGTGCCGGATCGAATGAAGATCAATTACGACCGCGATGTCGCGCCGGTGACGAACCTGGTCGATGTCCCCGCCTTTCTGGTGGTCACGACGACCAATTTCGCGGTGAAGGACGTGAAGCAGCTTGTCGACTATGCCAAGAAGAATCCGGGCAAGCTGCGCTACGGCACCGTCGGCGCGGGCAGCTATCCGCACTATGACATGGCCTTCTTCGGCAAGAAGGCGGGCGACCTCGACATGGTCGCGATCCACAACAAGGCGGGGGCCGCCGGCGTGATCAACGACATGGTGACCGGCGACACCCAGGCCGCCTTCCTCAACGTCGCCTCGACCGCCGCCATGATCAAGGCCGGCAAGCTCAAGCCCATCGCGGTGGTCAACCACCAGCGCCTGCCGGATTATCCGGACGTGCCGACGATGGAGGAGGTCGGCTTCCCCGGCGTCGGCACGCTCGCCTGGCAGGCGATGTTCGCGCCCGCCGCCACCCCAAGCGCGGTCAAGGAAACGCTCCGCCAGGCCGCCGTGCAGGCGATGGCGGCGCCAGCCGCTCGGGAGGCCTTTGCCAAGCAACACTTCAACATCGTCCCCAGCAAGTCGGTGGACGACGCCAAGACCTGGCTCGCCGGCGAGATTGCCAACTGGAGGAAGATCACCACCGAGGTGAAGATCGAAGCCGCGGAGTGATCTGCTTCCTCTGCCTGCTTGCAGCCGAACGCGGCGGCGCCCAAAACGCTTGAAGTCTGCGCTCCGACGTTGTCTGTTCGCAGACGCGGGAGGAACAGGTGATCAGCCCTCCTCCCGGTCAAAGACTCAATTCGGGGCGCCGATGCTCAGCTCCAGCCATGCATTTTTGATCTTCGCTACCAGACTCTCCAAAATTGTCTTTTTAATTGATTTGAGAGTGGACGCGTCCCAAAATTCCGCTTCGGGAAGATAGGGCACGTCTTTCCTAGTGATGTGACTATGCCAGTCGCCGTATATATCGGGGAGAGGAATTTCCCTGAGACCATCATAATTTGTACCAGCCAAGACATAGAGAATCCGCTTGTCCCGCTCGACCTCCGGGAACCTCGCCATCACCCTCTCCCATTCGAAGAAACAGTAATTTTTTCGATCCCTGGGAGGATCAAACATTATGGACTGGACTATCTGCACAAATAACATGGAACTGTCGCACGCTTTCTCCAGCTTCAGGCGGGTGTCGTTATTGTCGTACTGCTGACGCGGGAAGTAAAAACCTCTGTTCGGCGGGTCCAAGAGCACTTTGTGAACCGCCCGTGCCAGAAGGTTCGTGTTCTTCAGATCATCCCCCTTGAAAGCGTCTGGGCCGAGCACTTGCTTGATGAAATATTTGTACGCGATATTGATCGGGTTATCGCCTCCGACATCGGGATCTGGATAGCGTGAGGTAAATGATAGGAAAAAGTCATAATCGAACTGAATCATCTTCCACGCGGCGTCGAAATATTGCTGCTGTTGAGCGTTCCAGTGTTTTCTGTACCCGGCAACAATCAATTCGTGGAACAGGTCACGTTTCTTGTCGCGTCGATTATCGACAAGCAGTTTGATTGCGTTGCGAACCGACTGCTGTTGGGTCAGGGGCATGTCCGGATTGTCGAGAGTCCGCTCGACCCGGGCCTTGGCAAGCTCGATCTGGTCGCGGTCCCCCGTGAAGAAGGGGTTTTGCGCAAACTCGCTGCAAAGCTGCCGGAATGCCGGCACATTCGCAATGTCACTGACCCGATTAGCGGCATAGAGCAGGATCAGGTCATTCCGATACGCGCGGTCTGGCATCTTCCGCCTCCCCCTGCTGCCCGCGAACAGCTTGCTTGAGCCGCTCTATTTCACCTTCCTTCTCGCGCAGCCCGTACTGTAGCCGCTCGATTTCTGCCTCCAGCACCGCGATGTCAGCCTGGGTGCGTTCCGATCTCAGGCGTTGTTCCCGGGCTTCCGCCGCTCGACCAACAAGCCTGCTTTCCCGTTGCAGGAAATTCAAGCGGTCCTCATCTGCCCGCGACCGCCGCTGCTTTTTTTCCAATCGCTGGATATCGCGTTCGCGCTCGTCCCCTCCTGTCATTCCCTTGGTGCTATATTCCAGGTACAGTCGGTCGGCATCTTCAATTTCGAACACGCGCTTGTACAGGTCCTGTGCATTAGCGCCCAGAAAGTCCTCCGGCAAGGTATCGACATAAAACGCCCCCGTGTCGCTCCTTCTGCGAAGTACCGATACCTCTCCCATGTCACAGCCCGCCACAATAATCGGGCTGTGCGCGGAAACGATAAACTGCACATTGGGAAAACTGCGCGTGAGCATCCCCAGCATCTTCTGTTGCCAACTGGGATGGAGATGAGCATCGATCTCATCGATCAGGACAATCCCGGAACCGGTCGATGCCTCGTCCTCATTCTCCTCTGGCCGAAGGGAATGCAGGAAGCTGTAAATCAGCCCGAAGATCGCGACGATCGAAAGCGTGCCCTGGGAGGCCGACTGGATCGGGATTGGAACACCGAGGCTGCCTGCCGTGTGAACCAGGATTTCGAACCCGCTGGTCCCCGCCCGCTTGATCTCTGCGAAGCGGAAGGCCTCATCCTCGGTCAGCTCGCGAACGACCGTCTCCACCAACCGGAAAATCGGTTGGTCAAATCCCTTGATCCGCGAAAGGTGTCCGGATCGGGCATCGCGATAATCGAGGCATAATTGCGTGAGCAGGTCCTGAACGACATTTTCATAAGGTTCTTGTGTCAGAAATTGCCTGGCACCGGATTTGGCCAGCGGCTCGGTGCTCGAAGCCGCGCCGGCCACGGTTCGCCTGGCGCGATTTACAAAGCGCGAATCGGGAATCGCGAGCAGTGGAATTTTCCCGACCGAATCCACAAAGTACGTGGCATCGCGGATGATTTCTTCGGTTTCGCCGTTGCGAGTGACGAGAACGCTCAGTCGCGGGGACGCCTGATTGCTATTGGACGGCGGGGATCCGCCGCTGCTCCTGAAAACCAGACTGCTGTATTCCCTGTCACGTTGGAGGAGCGCGGCAAGGCTGCGGAACAGCAATGTCTTTCCGTAGCCGTTCTTGCCGAGCAGAACGTTGACGCGCGGCGTGAACCGGTAGTCGCCATCTTCAAAAAACGAAATACGCGACCACTCGAACGCCTTGAGAACGAACTCATCGTTCAGATTGCGTCGAAAGAGACGCTCCTCCACCTGCTCGCGCTCGAGGCGGGCAGATTCGAGGTCTCGAAACAGAGGATCGTCGGCCTTCCGCGCGTCCGCTTGCGAACTCGCCCGCAAACGTTCTTGAATCGTATACTTGAGGGCGATGGACGCCGCCAGGATCATCACCAGCGCGGCGAGGCTGACGGTCGCGACTTCGCTGGAGAACACGCCTGTGGCCGAGGAGCTGAACAACGCCGCCAGTCCGAGCGCCAAGTAGACCAGTGACAGGCTCACGGTGAGCAGAAGGACCCGATAGATTGGCTCGCTATAGACTTCTTCGTTTGACAGCTGTTTTAGCTTTGGAATCCACGGCGATAGCAAATGCCTGGCAATCGAGATGAAAGGCATCAAGAGAATTTTGAATATGCTCTGCGGTGATGGTGAGGGCGCGATCATGGCGGATGCAAGCTTCTTATTTCAACCGGTTTGGATCAGCTGCGTATCGATCAGCCACTGAGCCATCGCGGCATAGGGCTGGAATGGTATGTCGGCGGCGAGCCTGCCACCATTCTCGTGCGACCATTGCGTCTCCACATCAACGATGTCGCCTTGCCGCCATGCCGACTCCAGTGTCTCGAGATCTCGGAGATCGGGATTTTTTCCCAGCCAAAGCCGATCCCTCCAGCCGCCCGGTTCGAGCAGGCGGGCGGCAGCGCCTCCGCCGCTGCCAAAAACGTAGACCCGCGGTGCGGGCACGAGCCCCGATTTGCGGCGGTTCCGAAGAAATATCGCAGCCTCATCGCGTACGCCTTCCATTCCGCCCACTGCGATCATCGCTTTGGGCAGCTCCAAGCGGTGCTTGCTGACGATGTCGTGCGGGGTGTCGGACGCCAACAGCATCCACTCCCGCATTTTCTTCAGACTGGCACGCTCGTCGCTCTTTCCATCGCTTCCCGGAACTCTAGGCGTCCATTGGATCGCCGACCAGCCCATGCGGACCATTTCCCAGGTCTCATCCGGCAGCATGCCTTCGAAATGCTTCGACTGAAAGGTGATCACCGGCCGTTCCGCTCGCGTGGGCTCGGCCGCGAAGTATTCGCCGGCGACGGCAGCGATGAGCGGGGATACGCTTGGATGACCGCCGAACAATAAGCGTCCTTTCCGAGCAAACACCGCCCTCGCAATACTGACGATCGCCTCTTCGATCTCGGCTGGTTGCGCGTTCTCTTTCCATCCCTCTCGAGAGGGAACGCTTGCCGATAGAAAAATGATTTCACCTTTGTTCATTTCCACTTCCTCTCGGCCAGTCGGCGCGCGAACTCCGGCAGGTTGCCTTCATCAAACGAGAGACACTGACTTACGCTGTGCAGCCATTGAAGCCGCTCCTGCCGGTCCGGCTCGAGGGCAGCCTGCGGACCCAGGATAATGCCGCGCGATTCGTTCGTAGGCCGCTCTCGCGCTAGGTGCGCGCCATAAACGTAGCGGAAATCATCCACCTCGGGTGGCCGAGTGGTAAGCCAAAGCACGTGCTCGTCATCGCCGGCCATTACCAACAAAGGCCCGACTGCACGATACTCGGCGTGAACTTCGGGTACTGCGTTGAGTGCTGCGACAACGTCGCCCCTGAGGCGATGCCGCCGGCGGAAAAGAGCCTGCGCATGCGCGGTCTTGATCTTGTCTACAACGCGGTCCAGGGCCCCACTTACAAGCTCGGGCCACTGGTGGACAAGCGTGTCCGGCGCATTTGGATCAGGCACGGACTGTGGTCCCTTGGCAAAATCCGACCTCTGCAGATCTTCCCTCGCATCGAAGGCAATTGAGCGGATCACTGCCCGGTCACACACGTCCGGCATCCGCAGCGCCATCATGCCCAGCCGGTGCCGCTTGGCGAAATCAATCTCGTGCTGCGTCCACTTCGAATCCTTGAGAGATTTCGATTCCAGCAACACGACCATGGACTTGTCTTCCAGCTCCTGATTCAACCGCCGCTGGAAATCGAAGCCGGGCGCGATCGAGAAGCGATCGAGGAAAACGTCGAAACCTTCATGGATCAGCCTGTCGAACACTTGAAGCGCAAGCGGCAGGGTCTCAAGCCGCCGATAACTGATAAACACTCGGTTTGCGCTGGACGTGGTCTCGGCGCGCGCCAGGATCGGCGGAAGCGCTTCTGCGATTTGATTCTTCCACGTGGCGGCGTTGATCCGGCGCAAGAGGTGCGTATCGTCTGCCTGGATCGCCGAGTCAAACCGGTCTTCGTATTTGCCGGGCGGCAGCACCAACATGACACACGACTGGTACTGGTCCGACTGCCACCGCTGATACCAGGGTTGATCCCGAAAGCTCCGGTCGAGGCTGCCCACCAGGACGAGGACCTTGCGCCGGTCGGAATAAACCGAAGGGTCCATGTCGGCCGGCGCCGCCGGGCAGTCGATCTCGGCGCACGTGACTTGCGGACTGCCTCCGAGCAGGGCGGCTTCCAGTTCAGCGGCCAGGGCGCGGACATTTGCACGGCCCGCATTCGATCCGGAGGAAACCATGGCGATCCAACTGCGGCGTGCCGCCGGAACACCGGAGAACGCCTTGCAACGGATCTCTCCTTCCGCTTCCTCCGTCTGCAGAATGATTTCAGCCGTCAGATCAGCCACGCGGTGCCTCCGACAGAATTGCAGTCGCCAAGAAGGAGCATTCAATTCAGCCGCACGTCTGGACGCTTTCGCAGCAAATTTCCCCCGCGCCGGGAACGATGCACCGAATGAAGGCCTCACGGTTGTAACTCTTGTATCACGCAACGGCTTCCCGGGGGAGCGCGAAGTCACCCTCAGGGTGCCCTATGTCACAGGGGGGAGAGGGACGATGCTGTCGAAAGCTCAGGAAGTCGTCATCCTGGACAGACCAGCCGCATGGGTAAGACGGCGAAAACCGTCAAAAAAATAACTCTGTAACGTTCCGCAACCGGCCCATCTCTTCAGTATGTTGCAGTGCAGCAATCCGGCCGCCCGCGCTATTTCGCGGGCGTGTCGATAGATGCCGCGATGTCTTCCGGCTCGCGCCGGGTCGGCGTCAGGTTCATCCTCGGGTGCGGACCGAGTATGGAAAAACAAGTATTTCCGGATTGGAACCGAACCTCCTCGCGATGGTCTTGACCCTTATCAAGCCGGCGATCCATGCTCGAACTGGTTGAATGGACGGTGGAATCCTGGTTCCCGGACAGCGGCGGCTGGCAATGAACGAGGCTGTCTTGAACAAGCTGGAGCGGCGGCTGGGTCGGCTGCACGCGAGGCTGCGCCTGGGAATCGAGACCGATCACGAAGCCCAGATTTTTGGCCAGGGGATCAACTTCTTTCATATC
>WNGR01008352.1_pt1 | contig 10947 bp, 9 predicted proteins | sample 5407581 | NCBI WGS metagenome assembly WNGR01 (sample SAMN13153383, study PRJNA577476) | soil metagenome | isolation source: 80 cm soil or saprolite under Garry oak tree replicate 2 | place: USA:California | collected 2016-06-15 | reverse complement strand
CAGCAGATCACCAGATGACTCGCCTCCTGGATACCGACCTCTGGTACAAGACGGGTTTCGAGGCACTTCCTAATCTCTCCCCTTGACAATCTGCTTTCCGCTGAGATATACTTCCTTTGTAAGTTAACTAACCAACTTTTGCAGAGAAGATCAAGGAGATGCCAGGAGAGGAGAAACGCCAGCGCCTGATCGAGACCGCCTTGCAGGTGATGTACCAGCAAGGCACCCATCGCACGACGCTGGCGGACGTTGCCCAGGCGTCAGGGGTTCCGCTGGGCAACATCTACTACTACTTTAAGACCAAGGATGCCCTGGTCGAGGCGGTCATCAAAGCGCGTTTACAGGGACTCCGCGATACCCTGCATGCTTTTGAGGCCCTGCCAGACCCCTGGCAACGTCTCAAAGCGCTGGTGGGTCTCGGACGCTCCCGCCGTGACGAATTGATGAGTTATGGTTGCCCTTTCGCCTCGCTCTGCCTGGAACTGGAGAAAGAGGAGACGCCCCTGGCTCAGTCCTCCTCGGAACTCTTTGCTCTCCAGGTGGACTGGGCCGAGCAGCAGTTCCGCCAGCTTGACTTCGGCGACGAGGCGCGCGACCTGGCCGCAGACCTGCTCGCAAGCATACAGGGGATTTATCTCCTGTTCCATAGCCTGCGCTCGCCAGACATGTTCGAGCGCAAACTCACCCGCCTCGAAAAGTGGCTGGACGATCTCGCCGCCTCTCACCAGGCAGCAATTCCATAAGCACCCAGTGGGAGCCCATGGAGTGATCCTCTGAGAACACACACCCTCCTCGCGGGGGCTTCGTGGGGCAGACACGGGGTTCCGGTAGCAGTCGGACAAAAAACAACGTTGAGACAGAAGATCGTCTTATCAGCAGCTCATCGGATCTGTTTCTCGCCGTAAAATTGGGCATTACCAGCGGTTGAGGCCCAAAACACCGCGCATAATGAGCTGTATTCGCGGTGCCGATGTCTTCCGTCACCGATGTTTATTTCCGCTCTATAAGCGGTTTTATCACCTTAACGTTGGTTATTGTCCCGCTGCTACTGTAACCCCTAATACTTCTCCAATGGGCGATATATGATGCGAGAGGGGTAACCAGATCTGTGAGTGTATGGGCAGCAAACCTTCGACTAGTACGCCGCGTTCCTGAGAGAGGCGGAGGATGTGATGGCCGTCGCCATCCATAACTATCTACCTGATCTACGCCAATTTATGGCAAAGTGCGAGACCTGCTGGGGAGAGCAGTTCACTCTTCTCCTCTGAAAAGATGCGGGAGGCCCTCACACTGAGAGCAGTGGGACACTGGATCACCAAGTATGCGCGAATAGTGCAGTTCGTCGGTCTCAGTCCTCACGATCTTCGACATCGTTTCGGCTATCGTATAGCGGAAGTGCTTCCCTTGCACCGATTAGCATAGAATATGAGGCATGATTCACTGGATACCAGACTGCTCTACACTCGGGGACCCAAGCAGGATTTGCAGCATGATGTGGAGAGAATCGCATGGACATGAACACTGCCGCTCTTCGCCCGATCGTCTGTCCCGTGCTCATAGGTCGTACGTCGTATCTCGAAGCCCTGATTCGTCTCATGGAGCAAGCGTGTAGTGGCTACGGGCAAACGGTCCTGATTGCGGGTGAGGCGGGTATGGGTAAATCGCGGCTCATTGCTGAAGCCACGTTACGCTTACGCTCATCTCAAGCGCAGACGACGTCTCCCGCCACGCTGGTTCTGGAAGGCCGTTGCTTTGAGTCCGATAGATCGCTGCCGTACGCTCCCCTCCTGGATTTGTTACGGTCCTTTCTGGTTTCGCATTCCTCGGACGACATAGTCCCCTTACTGAGTCTGACTGCTCCCGCCCTGGTCAAACTCGTGCCTGAACTTGGCACTCTTGTGCCTGAACTAGCGCCCAGTTCCATCCTCGAACCGGAACAGGAGAAACGCCAGCTCTTCCAGGCCCTCACACACTTCTTCACTCGCCTGTCGGCGACTCAGCCTGTGCTCATGATCATCGAGGACGTGCATTGGAGTGACGAGAGCAGCCTGGAGTTTCTCCTCTACCTGGCGCGCCGCGTCGCTTCTCATTGCATGCTACTGCTGCTGACGTATCGCAGCGAGGAAGAATATCCTGTGTTAACGCCCTTCCTTGCTAACCTGAGTCGTGAACGACTTGCCGAGGAGTTGATGCTGACGCCACTGAGCATCGACGAGGTTGGGGAGATGATCCGCACCATTTCCAGGCTCCCCCGTGCGCTGGATGCAGATTTTCTTGAGGCGATCTCCCGCCTGACCGAAGGAAATCCCTTTTTCATCGAAGAGCTGCTCAAATCCCTCGTCACCGCAGGTGAAATCGTGTATACGAACGGGAGGTGGGAGCGCAAATCGCGTAAAGATGGGCAGGGCATACCTCTACCCGAGCGCTTGTATCTTCCTCGAAGTGTACAGCTTGCTGTGCAGCAGCGTCTTGACCATTTGAGTGCAGAAGCAAGAGATCTGCTTTCGCTCGCAGCCGTGGCCGGTCGACGTTTTGATTTTGCTCTCCTGCAGCAAGTCACCCGGCGGAATGAGGCCGAGTTGCTACGCCTGGTCAAGGAATTGATTACAGCGCAACTGGTGGTGGAAGAAGCAGAGGATGTCTTCGCCTTTCGTCACGCCTTGACGCGGCAGGCGGTCTATACCGACTTACTGGCGCGTGAGCGCCGGGCGTTGCACCGCTTAATTGCTGAAACGTTGGAAAGCATACACGCGAATACCCTCGATGCTCATCTGGGGAATCTCGCCCACCATTTTTATGCAGCGAGGGACTGGGGTAAAGTGCTGGAGTATGCGCAGAGGGCTGGCGAGCAAGCACAGATTTTGTACGCTCCACAGGCCGCCATCGAACAGTACACCCATGCCCTGGAAGCAGCCCAGCAACTATCGCAGACTCCGTCACTCAGGCTCTATTGGGCCCGCGGGCATTGCTACGAATTGCTCGGTGATTTTGCAGCAGCATGTGATGATTACACACGAGCACTCGAAACGGCACGCACGGCACATGATAGCAATGGGGAATGGCAAAGCCTTTTTGCTCTTGGCTATCTCTGGACCGGGCGCGATTATGAACAGGCAGGCAGCTATCTGCACAGCGCGTTGGATCTCGCGCGGACGATGAACGATCCGCTTATCCTCGCTCGGACACTGAACCGAGTAGGCAACTGGTATGTGAATATCGAGAAGCCTCAAGAAGGGTTACGCTATCACGAGGAGGCGCGAGGCATTTTTGAGGCACTGGCCGATTCGCATGGCCTTGCCGAGACCTACGACCTTCTGGCCATAGCCAGTTATAATATGGGTGGTCCGATTACCGGCATAGCGTATTATGAACAAGCCATCAAACTCTGGCGGGTCCTTGATGAACGCCAGGGTTTGGCCTCTAGCCTGGCGACGATGGGGGTACGTGGCACGAATTATCTCAACATTGCAGGAGTATGGGTCACGGCAAGTCGTGCTGAATGTGTAGGTGATGGTGAGGAGGCACTCGCAATTGCACGCCAGCTTGGGTGGCGCTCGGCCGAAGCTCTCGCACTGATTTTTTTAGGAATTGGACTTGGTCCACGTGGTGAGTATGCTCGCGCATTGCAGTGTGCACAGGCGGGCCTGGATATTGCAACAGAGATCGAGCATGAGCCATGGATGGGTTTTGCACACCTACTCCTGGGCATCCTTGCCCTTGATATGCTGGGGCTGCCCACAGCCCGGCAACACCTGGAGCGAGCCCTGGAACTGGCAAAAGAGATAACCTACCTATTCTTGCTGCGGGTTGTTAGCGGGTTCCTGGCTTCGGTATGTGTTGCGCAACAGGACTTCACAAGGGCGGAGGCTGTGCTGAAGCCGGAGTTCAGTTTCAATGCACCTCCCCAGACCGTAGCTCAACGGCTCATCTGGTACGCTCAGGCAGAGCTGGAGCTGGCGCGGAGTCATGCTGATACAGCTCTTGAGATCATCGACCAGGTTATGGCCTCCGCCGCTTCTGGTGAACATGGTGGAGTGATTCTGCATGTGTGGCATTTGCGTGCCAGGGCGTTACTCGCGCTCAAGCGAGCAACGGAAGCGGAAACTAAGCTGCTGGAAGCGCAAGGCGTGGCACGTACACATGGAGCACGACCCATGCTCTGGCGTCTGTGTGCGACTCTGGGGAAACTCTATAAGACTTCGGGGCGTCGAGAACAGGCAGAAGGACAATTTGCTGAGGCAGGCACGATCATCGAGGAGCTGGCTACCGAACTAACAGATGAAACGCTGCGTGATACATTCCTGCGTTGTGCCACTGGACAGATGCCCCGTCCCCTGCAGCTCTCTCCTCGACGAACTGCTATGCAAGCCTTTGGTGGCTTAACCGAACGCGAGCGCGAAGTGGCCGCGCTGATCGCACAGGGGAAATCGAACCGTGCCCTTGCCGATGAACTCGTCGTCAGCGAACGGACGATTGGGACACATGTTGAGAATATCCTCTCTAAATTGGGCTTTACCTCGCGAGCACAGATCGCGGTGTGGGCGGTCGAAAAAGGCCTGGTGAAACCCTCGTAAAATCTCCGTATACTTTCCTCAAACTTCTCCGTAATTCTCCCGATCTTAAAATAATCACTATCGATTACACTTCCAACAGTGATTGCGAGGGACTTCCTGACAAAGAGCGCAGGAACCAAAAAGCAATCAAAAATATGTGAACGAAGTTAGTTAACTAACAAATATCGTTAAAAAGAAAAGGAAGAAAACGATGTCTCTAGACCAGAACGCCACGCTTGAGCAGCAAATTGCTGCGTTCAATGCCCAACTCGCGACCCAGGCTCCTCCTCAGGTCGTTGACCAGATTAGCCAGTATATCAACACACTCATTGCGTCTGGCGTAGAAAAGAATGCGTTGAAGGTGGGTGAAAAAGCTCCTTCTTTCACGCTGCCCGATGCTCTGGGACGCCAGGTCTCGCTCGCGGGGTTTCTCCAGCAGGGGCCGGTCGTTGTCACGTTCTACCGCGGTGAGTGGTGCCCCTACTGCAATCTGCAGCTCCATGCCTATCAGCAGGTTCTGCCCCAGATCAAGGAACTGGGCGCGAATCTCATCGCTATCTCGCCTCAGACCCCTGACCACTCCCTCTCTATGAGCGAGAAGCATGAGCTGGCCTTCCCGGTCCTGAGCGACCAGGGCAACCAGGTCGCTCGTCAGTTTGGCCTGGTCTACTCGATTGAGGAGCAAACACGCACCCTCTTCAAGAGCCTTGGCTCCGACCTATCCGCCTTCAACGGTGACGAGTCCTGGGAACTCCCCGTACCCGGCACCTTCATCATCTCCCAGGATGGCACCATCCGCCTGACCTACGCCGATGCGAACTACACCCACCGCCTGGAGCCATCCGCGCTCCTCGATGGCTTGCGCACCATGAGCAAGTAAAGGCCTCGGAGGAACACTGGAGCGGGAAACAACGATCAGTCACTCAAGACTCTCGCAAGAGCGATTTTTTCTCAGGAAAAGCGTAAAAGGAGCGGCCATATGAGAGACTGCTGATCTCTTCGCCTCACAAACTCGTCTTATCGGCTGGTCTGCGAAGAGGCTGTACAGCTTCTCGTTGTTTTCCGCTCTGTTGTTCCTCAGGTGTTTTTGATACTCTAGCGATAGACCTTTTAGGCGAAAATGGGTCCGGGGGTCATTGTCATTTATGCCCCCTTGTGTTCTTTTCACCTGGCTCTGAGTGCGGATGCAAAGCACATCGTTTTCCTGGTCTATTCTTTGGCTGTCGAAAACACCTCAGAGGCCTCCTTTGTATGGGATAGGGGTTACTGCGACGAAGTTGGTTCTTACCATAATGCAAGGATAGATCTATCATGGCGAAAGTGTATGATGTAATCATTATTGGTTCAGGGCCGTCTGGCTATACTGCAGCCATCTACGCGGCGCGCGCCAATTTGTCGGTGCTGATGTTTCAGGGGTACGAAACTGGTGGGCAGTTGATGCAGACCACCGATGTTGAGAATTATCCGGGCTTTGAGGAGGGAATCCTGGGGCCGGATATGATGGAGAAGTTCGAAGCCCAGGCGCGCCGTTTCGGCACCGAAATGCTGACTGAGGATGTGACTGCTGTTGATTTTAACCAGCGGCCATTTACTCTGACCGCCAATTCCGGTGAATACCGGACTCGCGCTGTGATTATCTCAACCGGTGCCAGCGCGCAGTGGTTGGGTCTGCCCAGTGAGACACGCCTGAAGGGTCGTGGCGTAAGTGCTTGCGCAACCTGTGATGGTTTCTTCTTCAAAAAGAAAGACGTGGCCGTGGTCGGTGGTGGTGATACCGCGATGGAAGAAGCGAACTTTCTGACGCGCTATGCCAACCATGTGACGGTGATTCACCGCCGAGATAGCCTGCGCGCCAGCAAGATTATGCAGGATCGTGCCTTCAAAAATCCCAAGATCAGTTTTGTCTGGGATACTGAAGTCGCAGAGGTGCTGGGTGACGAAGAGGTGAATGGCCTGCGCCTGAGCAATCTCAAGACCGGCGAAGAGAGCACGCTGCCAGTGCAGGGTCTGTTCCTGGCCATTGGTCACAAGCCCAATACGGACCTGTTCAAGGGGGTGATCGATACGGACAAGGCTGGCTATATTGTGCCGAGCGAATTTACCACGACGAACATCCCGGGCGTCTTTGCCGCTGGTGATGTGACGGACCATCGCTATCGCCAGGCTGTGACTGCTGCCGGTGATGGTTGCCGCGCTGCCATCGACGTGGAACGCTGGCTGGAGGCGCAGGCAGAAGCAGAGAGATCCACCGAAGGGAACGAGGCAGGGCAGGAAAGAAGGCCCTTGAGGATGAACCGAACGAGAAACAACGAGAAGCCAATCTTGACGGCAGGAAAAATGGCGGAGTTGCGGAGGGAATCGCGAGAGCTTCGAGCCTGACGCAAGAGGGCATTCACCTGGGTGTCATGCAGTCCTTCACGGGAGGAAGCCTCCTGCCGCCCAACCAATGTGAGACGTTTCGCTGGGTTCACCTCCAGATACCGCTCTTCAGTGAGCCAAGCGCAGAAGGCTCGTATGGATCTCGAAACTCTTCCAGAGCCGATTGAGGATGATCTCCCTCTGCCGGTCTAACATCTTCTCAGTCGCTTCACGACCTCGACTTTTTCAAAGAAGTCGAGGTCATTCTTGCAAATTGCTCTCATTCCTACCATTTCGTTATCCGGGAGATACCTCAGCTCCAGGCGATGAGCAGTGGGAAGACGGTTCAATCCAGAGAAAGAGAGCTTTTCCCAGGGACAGATGTACGAGTGATCACTCGTCACCTCAAAACCTGACCACTCTTCGCCTTCTTTACCACCTCCGACAGAGCAGGAATGAGCATCACCTCATGATGAAACCTGCTGCCGCTGGTTATCGTCAGGATCGAGCAAAGGAAGTTGGATCACATCCGGCTTCCTTTGTGGCTTTTTCCGTGTTGCGTAGTCAGGCAACCTCAGAAAGAGCAGCCACTCGTCAGGACCCAGGGTCCACAGCTTCAATTGAGGTGACTGATAGCCTGTCTCGATGAGACGTGGATTCTTCACCTCTTTGATGTGTTTGTTGTCCTCTGCCCACTCCATCGTGTAGAAGGCCAGCTCCGTATCCTGATACTCGATCTTGAGCGTGCTGGTGTAGATGCTCACCTGCACAGGCTTTCTGGCAAGCCCCTCCTCTGCATAGAAGCGCCATCGGCGAAAGCGGATATATCCTGATCGATCCAGGTGGCGCGTAAACTCCGTCGCAAAGAAGATATGGGCCAGCGTCGGCGCTGGAAGAGTACGCGCCAGTACGCCACGTAGTACATCCTGGGGACTGTGTCGCCCGTCCTGACGTTCACGATGCGCAAAATGAATTTGGCAGTTGTAGTCTCGAATGAATTTACGATGTGCCTTCTTCATCTCGTCCAGCGTAGGAGCTTTATTTAGGTAGTAATCAGCGAGACGCCGCATTATCCCGATTATGTGGAATTGCCGCTCGTTGGTCTTAAAAATATCATAGGAATCGAGCGGCAAATCCACATAATGCAAGTTATGTAAGGAATTTTCCAAATTCCACATAACATACAAGTGCGCTTCTATATAATTTTGCCAACTCTGCCTGGGATCAATTCGCTCTTTGCGGATATCCAGGGCCTCGTAAATTGCCATTGCACGTTTTGAATAGAAGACTCCGCCACTATCCGTAACGATAGCCTCTGGAGCACCGTAATTGCGCAAAGCCTTAGCGAGCACCCGCAGGTAGGCAGTAGTGTCCTGCCTTTCCGAGATAGCAGAGGCGAGCAGCATTCTCGAAAAGTTCTCCAGAATACTAATTACGTATACTGGTCCTTTGATGTTAGGAAGCTGGTGGTGCTCGATATATCGTATGTCGATACTCCAATATTCGTGTCTGCGAGAGGCTTTAAAGGGCATCTCTTTCTTGGGCTTCGCTGGTCCTTTGGGCTTGTCCCATCCATAAAGAGCACGATTTTTTGCCATGATGCGCCCACAAGTGCGTGGGGACACCTTTATTCCCTCCTGGAGAAGCGCGGCATTTATGTAGACAAATCGTAACCCCTCAGACACATACCCCACAATGCTGCAAGGCAACAGGCAGCTACAATGCGGCCCTTGACCTCAGCCATACAGCCCTGCGGGCCGAAAGCGAGGGTGAGAGGTATACTGGGATGCTGTACCGTCCGACCCTCGCTTTCGCTCTTCGAGTGTAATGGATGAGGTCAAGGGAAGCTGCGCCCGCATTGCTTCACGCTGCCTGCTGCCATGAGCACCGTGATAGCGCCCCAGGCGTGCCTCCGGCGGGCCTCTGCTCAGGCTCCTGGTGCCAGGTGTGCTGGGCCGCCTCCACCACATCCCAGGAGTGCCGCGCCTCATGAGTCTGTTACCTCTGGACCCTCAAGGGATTCTCCCAAGTCAGTGAGGAGCTGCTCAAGACGACGAATCGTACACCGGTGCCGCTCGACCTCTCGTTGCCAGCCGTGGGCAGCAGCATCCTCAACCAGTTCTTGTTCAATACGCCGACGACGCCGGAGGCGCGGGGCATATGCAGGCGTCGTCACAAACTTGGCACAGGTCAGATACAGTTCACATTCGCACGGACCCTCCTGGGGCAGCCTGAGACAGCGTCCCAATTCGAGTTCCGTTTTGAAAAAATTGTCCTGAAGCCACTGGATATCTGCGGAAGACAACTTGCCTGCTCGCAGGGCCTCCGCACTTGGTCCAGCAATCGTGGCTCCTGGACCAAGCACGGCTTGATAGTCTTGGCGCACCACCAGATCACTGATCTGCGCATACACCATCGTCATCTGGGGACTCGCATGACCCAGGACGGTCATGATGGTGTGAAGCTTGGCCCCTTTCTCGGCCAGCTGTTTGCCCACCGTGTGGCGGAAGCGATGGGCGGTGATGGTCGCTTTCCCCTTCGCATCCACCAGGCCGACTTGAGCGCACGCTGCCTGCAAGGCCCACTGAAACAGGTATTCGACGGAGAGGGGTTTCCCATGCCGGACAAAGAGGCACCGCGTTTCGCTTCCCGTGAGCCGGTCAGGGAAGCCACGCTCCACGGCCAGTTGTTTCCGCAGCGCTTGGACTTCCTGAATGGCCACAGCGGCCTCTTCGTTCAGTGGCACAACGCGCTCGCGCTTCGTTTTGCCTGCCGGGATATGGAGCCTGGCGGTTCCATCGGGATAGCGATCCAGGCACTCCAATGACAGCCGCCCGATCTCCTCGCGCCTGGCCCCACTCCAGCGAGCGGTTAACAAGGCAGCCCGCTGAAACGGGCAGGGAAGTGCTCGGATCGCCATCATGAGGCGATCCAATTCCTGGTCAGGGATGTAGCGCGGTATCCGCTGCGGTCTTTTGGGTAAGTCTCCTTTGAGTAACAAGGGTCGCTGCGGGACGTCTTCCCACCCCCAGGTAGCGATATCCGCCAGGAAAACCGACAGGCGAGACAGCTGGCCGCGTCGGCTCACCACGCCGAGCGGCTTTCCTGTCTGAGGGCTGATCAGCGTTTTCATGGCCTCGGCGTATTCAAGCACCTGCTCTCGGGTGATCTCCGCCCACGTTTCCACCTGGGGATAGGTGTGCGCGATCCAGGCGATGAACTTGTGCGTGGTGGTGTCAAATCCTTGCACGGTAGTGGGTTCATCCGTGATGCTGCGTCTGGCCAGATAGCGTTGCACCACGGCCTGCATGGGCGGTTTGACCAGTGGGCGCGGCGCAGTGACACGCGTAATCCGTTGCGGTGGCGTGCTGATCTGTCCCCGGTGATACAAGACCACATGCAACACATGAAAATACCAGGTGTACTGACAGCGAACACGGTGCTGGTAGTAATTGGCTGACTGAAAAAAGTCCCCGATATCGGGACGCTCGCCAAAACGGTAGCATGCCTCAATGGCTTCCGCGAGATGTTCGTCGGTAATGGCAGTGATGTCCGATGTCCCCAGATGCAACAGGAGGCGGCTCACTGCCCACCGAAGTTCCGAGCGCACTTCATTGGGGCGATAGCCCAATCCCACCGCGGTCTGAACGAGTTGTTCAATCCCTTGATTAAACTCGGCCAGATCCACCTCATTGAAGCGCAGATGGCGGATGGCAAGTAGCCAGTCCCAATCAAACCGGACATAGCCCCGCCAGGCCAGGAAGACCAGGTAGAAGCGCGCGTTGTAGGAGACAGCGTTCGTCATGTCAGGGGGTTCCTCATAGGGCAGGCATCCGACGCGTTCGCGCAGATCGGCGGCAAACCAATCCAGTAAACGAGGATACCAAATGACGAATGTTCGGGAAGCGCGGAGCAACCTCTGGCGGCGATACGCTTTGGTGGTGTAGTTCAGGACAAACTCTTCATACACCGCTTCGTCGGGATGGCACCAGGAGGGCTCAGCCTGGAAGGCTCGCCGTGGATGGAGTGTCATGAC
>WNGR01008348.1_pt1 | contig 10950 bp, 8 predicted proteins | sample 5407581 | NCBI WGS metagenome assembly WNGR01 (sample SAMN13153383, study PRJNA577476) | soil metagenome | isolation source: 80 cm soil or saprolite under Garry oak tree replicate 2 | place: USA:California | collected 2016-06-15 | reverse complement strand
GAGCGAGAGAACGCACAGCTTGCTGTGGCCGCTTCCGGCGACCAGACGCATCCGGTGATCGGATTATGGCGCGTGAGCTTGCGCGAGGAGCTGCGCCACGCACTGGTCGTCGAGGACCTCCGCAAGATCGACCGCTGGACCGCGCGCTATCCGCTGGCGACCGTGACCTGGCCAACCGAGCCGCTCGATCCATTCTTCAACGCCAACACGGTCGAAGATATCGCGGACGCTGAACGCCTGGCGGCGTTGGATGAAGCGTCTTAATCAAGCTCAGGCCGCCAGCGGCACGGTCCAGGCGTCGTAGCCGTAGACCCAGCTCGTATCGGTCCGCTCCTTCAGCCAGATGTTTGCGCGCGAGGTCTCCTGCACCCGCGTGGTCCGCGCCTTGCGCGTCGCCTCGAAGCGCCGGAAGGCGTTCGCAACCCCGTCGCGGTCGATACCGTCGAGGCAACGCGACAGCACCGCGGCATCCTCGATCGCCATGGCCGCGCCTTGCGCCATGTAGGGCGTCATCGGATGGCAGGCGTCGCCGAGCAGCGTCACCTTGCCGTCCGACCAGCGATCCAGCGCATCGCGATCCATGATCGCCCATTTGTGCACGTCGGGACACGCCGCGAGCACCTCTCCGACCTGCGGATGGAAACTTTCGAACGATGCGCGCAGATCGCGTACGTCACCCTTGGCCGACCAGGACTCGATACGGAAGTTCGGCTCGGGCTGGCTGGTGACGAGATAGACCTCGCTGCGGTCCGGCTTGACGTAGTAGATGACGATATGGCGGTCCTCGCCCCACCATTTGGTGCAGTCGTCGATCTTCTCGCCGCCGAGCAGCGCCGCGGGATAGGTGGTGCGGTAGGCGATGCGGCCGGTGAATTTGACCGGCGCGGTGTCGAACAGGATATCGCGCACCACCGAATGGACGCCGTCTGCGCCGACCACGGCATCGGCGACAGTGCTGGTGCCGTCGGCGAAGGTCAGCCGGACGCCATCGCCGGTCTCGTCGAGGCCGACAAGCTTGTGGTTGAGCCGCACGTATTCATCCGGCACCACGCTCGCAAGCGCCGCGTGCAGGTCTCCACGATGCGCAAGCAGATAGGGCGCACCGAACTTCTCTTCCGCGCTCTCGCCAAAGATCATGTCGAACTTGATGTCGCCGCTCTTCCAGTCGCGGTTGTTCCAGGAGCGCGGATAGAACGACTTGCTGCGCATCCGCGCTTCCAGCCCCAGCGCGCGCAGCACCTTCATGGCGTTGCAGCCAATCTGGATGCCGGCGCCGATGCGGGCGAACTGGGAGGCCTGCTCATAGACCATCACATTGATGCCCACGCGCCTGAGCGCCGCGGCAGTCGCAAGCCCGCCCATGCCGGCACCGACGATCGCAACCGAGAGCGGCCTTGCCATCGCGTCCCCCACCCCGTTTGTCGCGCGGCTTGAACTCCGCGTCGTCCTCTTAAGCTGGCCGGAATCCGGCCTGCTCCAGCGCCGCGCGAGCCTCATCCGAGCCGAGCGCATCAAGAAAGGCCTGCACCGCCGGACGCTGTTTGCGCGCTATCACCAGCGCGAAGTCATAATGCTCTTCCGCCAGCGGAATGAAACCGAGGCCGACCGCATGGGCGACCGGCGCAATGGTCATGCCCCAGTCGGCGCGGTGCTGCGCGACGGCGGCCGCCACGGCGTTGTGCGAACGCGGCTGGTTCCAATAGCCTTCCGGGCGCGCACCGCCGAGCAGCCGGTCGATCAGGATGCGCGTGCCGGCGCCCTGGTTGCGGTTGACCATGATGCAGGCGGGATCGGCGAGCGCGGCGGCGACGGCCTCCTTCGCGCTCAGGCCTTCAAAGCGCTTATCGCCTTTCCGGAACACGATGCCCTGCATCCGCCGCCAGCCCGGCACGAGCTCGAGCCCCTCGACGAGGTAAGGCGTGTTGTAGGTCTCGCTCTTGTCGTCGAACAGATGGATCGGCGCGAGATCGCATTCGCCGCGCCGCGCTGCCGCAAGGCCGCCGAGGCTGCCGACCGCGATCGAGCGCACGGTCAGGCCGGCATGCGCGAGCGGCGCGGTGACGAGATCGAGGCCGGTGCAGTGGCTGCCGACGATGACGAGATCGGGCACCCGCACGTGCGGCGTGAACAGCGTCACCTCGGCCTCGGTCCCGGCCGGCATCTGGTCGGCGAGCGCATCGATGCGCAGAAAGCCGTCGGCCTGCGCGAATGAGGTGATCGCACCAGAACCCTTGCCGGAGGGATAGGCGATCAAACCGTCCTCGCCGTCGACCAGTGAGACCATGACGAATTCGGTGCGGCCGAGTTCTGAGGCGATGCGCACCGGCACGGTCGCGCTGACCTTGGCATCGGAGCGCCGCGGCATGCCCGCCATCTTGCGCAGCACCGGCACGATCATGTCGTGGAAAGTGAACATCGCCGAGGTCGGAAAGCCCGGCAGGATCACCACCGGCTTGCCGTCGCAGACCGCAAGGCACAGCGGCTTGCCGGGCTTGAGCGCAACGCCGTGCGCGATGATACCGGGCTTGCCGAGCCGGCCGATGATGCGATGGGACAGGTCACCCGCGCCCTTCGACGTTCCGCCTGACAGTACCAGCATGTCGGCATCAGCCAGCGCGCGGCGCATGGCGGATTCGAGCTTTGCTTCATCGTCGGGAATGGCACCCAGGAAGATCGCCTCGCCGCCGTTCTCGTCGATTGCCGCTGCGACGATCGCACCATTGGTGTCGTAGATCGCGGCCGGCGCAAGCGCTTCGCCGGGTTGAACGAGCTCGTCGCCGGTCGAAATCACGGCAATCCGCGGCTTGCGCGCAACAGCCACTTTGGCGATGCCGCAGGCTGCCAACATGCCGATCTCGCGCGAGCCGATGACCGTGCCGGCGCGCAGCAGTGCCTCGCCGCGCGCGATGTCAGAGCCGGCATAGGACACGAATTGCCCCGGCGACGCAGCGCGACGGACATCGATCGCATCAGAGCCGGTCGGCTGGGTGTGCTCGATCATGACGACCGCGTCGGCGCCGCGCGGCACCGGTCCGCCCGTAGCGATCGGCGTTGCGGTCCCCGCCGCCACTTGCAGCGTCGGTGCGGTGCCGCAGTGGATAGTCTCGCCGTTCAACGCAAGGCGCACCGGCGCGCCTTCGCCAGCCACAGAAAGGTCCGTCGAGCGTACGGCAAAGCCATCGACATTGGAACGATCGAAGGGTGGCACATCGATCGGCGCCGTGACGTCTTCGGCCAGCGCCGCGCCGAGCGCGTTGGCGAGCTTAAGCGTTTCGCTCGGGATTGCGCGCGGGAACAGCGCGGCCTCGAAACGCGCCAGCGCATCCTCGCGCGACAGGATCTTGAGGAACTGTTCCTGCTCGCGTGCGCTGCGATCCTCTGATTGCGGGACCTTGGTCATGTCGGAACTCATATCATTCCCGCATCAGATAGGCATCGACCGGCGTACCTGCCGCGAATCCCTCGCTGCTGCCGGGAATGAGCAGCCACGCATCCGCTCGGGCAATTGCCTGGAGCGGCCATTCACCCACTGCAAGCGGCGTCCACGCATGATGTTCCTCGGCTAGCAGCGCGATTTCGGCGATGCCGACATTCGATGCGATCTTGCGCACGAGCGGCAACGTCGTCGACCGACGCGGCAGCCGCGCCGACAATCGGTCGATGAGCGGAAGCACCAGTGCAAGCCAAACCGCGAGCGCGTGATCGGGCGAGCCTGGCAAGGCGACGACAGGAACTTTTCCGAGCCGCCCGACCGCGGCAGTGCGCCCCGGCAGGAGCGCAAGGCCATGGGCGAACACAGCCCCGCGCAGAGCCAGCGCCGCAACAGCGGCATCCTGGCGCCCGACGCCGCTGCCGCCGATCGTCAGCAGGAGATCGCAGGCGGAGACATCAAGCGCCCCCGCGATCGATGTGGCATCGCGTGCGCCGGCTTCATGCGCGCTTACATCCAGTCCCGCCGTGCGCGCAATATCGGCGATCATGTGCATCGTCGCTGTCGCACCCGGCACATTGACGACGCGCAGCCGCGGTCGCCGTACGCTCAGCTTGTCCGCGCCGGCAACACGCGCGAGCAGCAGAGCAGCCGCACCGATGGGATATCCCTCTGCGGCGGCAGGCGTGCGTTCGGGGACGTCGGTGCCCGCGCGCCGGACGCCCTGCCCCGGCACGCCCTCCGCCAGCACTTGCGCGAGCGGGCCCGACACCTCGACTGCGTCGACATCGAGCACGCAGTCGCATCCTTCCGGCATCGCATCACCGGCATCAACCCACACCGGAAGCCTGGTCAGAGGCAGCGGCGAATAGGAGGACGCGCCGACGAGATCGTTGGCGCGCAACGCCCAGCCGTCCGCGGCGGCGATGTCGCAAGGCGGATAGGCCGCGAGCAGCGGCCGCCCCGCCGCGACGCAGCCGGCCGCTTCAGTCAGCGGCAATTCGACCGGTGCGGTCGGATCAACGCCCCGCAGCAGCGCGGCGAGCGCAGTGTCAAGCGGCGTGAGCGAGGGCGGCAGGCGCTGGGTCATGCGCCATGATGGACCATGCATCGCCGGGTTTGGCAACCGCTCGCGGTGCGAACATCAGCCGCCCGACTTGTCCGCATTGGGAAAGAACACCTGCTGCCCGTCGACCTTGTAGCCGGCGATCGCCGCCTGGCCCTCCGGCGAGATCAACCAGTCGACGAAGGTTTGGCCCAGCTCCTTCTTCACGTTCGGATGCTTTTCCGGATTCACCAGCATCACGCCGTACTGGTTGAGCAGCCGCTTGTCGCCTTCGACGACGATATCGAGATCGCCGCGGTCCTTGAAGGAGATCCAGCTGCCGCGGTCGGAGAGCACGTAGGCGTTTGCCGCGCGCGCGGCATCGAGGGCCGCGGCCATGCCCTGCCCGGCCTCGCGATACCAGGCACCCTTGGCGCCGCCAATGTCGATGCCGGCGACGATCCAGAGTGCGAGCTCCGCGGCATGGGTGCCGGAACGGTCGCCGCGCGAGACAAACGGCGCGCCCTTGGCCTCGATCGTCTTCAGCGCGGTCGCAATGTCCTTGCCCTTCACGCCGGCGGGATCGCTCTTCGGCCCGATCAGCACGAAATCGTTGTACATCACGTCGAAGCGTTTTGCGCCAAAGCCGTCAGCGACGAACTTTTCCTCCTGCGGCCGAGCATGCATCAGCACGACATCAGCCTCACCCCGTCGCGCCATGTCGAGCACCTCATCGGTCCGTCGTGCAATCACCGTCACCTCGATGCCGGTCTTGTCATGGAAGATCGGCAGCAGATGATCGAGCAGGCCGGAATCCTGCGTCGACGTCGTCGAAGCGAGAACGATCGCGCGGTCCTCGGCGGTTGCCGCCGCAATGCCCGCGGCAAGGCCGCAGAGAAGTGTCAGTGCAACCGACAGTCGACGAACGGCCATGAAGGGTTCCCATTGAATAGGACGCAATCATGAGGATCGATTGCGCCGCACTCGTGACGCATTTGCCCATTGCGACAGCAACAGGAGATAGAACTCAGTTCGAGCCACTACCGAAAGGCAAGCTCTGCCGCGTGCCGGCGACCGCGCTGAGATGAGTCAATCGGGAAATCTCGGCAATGAATCAACCGGCACGTTGATTGCAATCGCGAGCGAGACGGCCGCAAGGCCCGCACCACTCGAGCCTCTCAAGATCGTCAACCAAGATCAAAACCCGCGTCAGGATATGTTGCAAAGCAACGAGTTGATCGGGCATGGTCCCTGCGGACCGAAACTGAAGTGCAGAATTCCACCTGCGTCGAACGTCAAAAAGAAGCAAGAATTTGCATAGGAATGCAGGATGGAATTCCTGACGACCAGCGAAGCCGCTGACTATCTCCGCCTTGGCGAACGCAAACTCTACGAACTCGTCACCAACGGTGCGATCCCCTGCACCAAGGTGACCGGAAAGTGGCTCTTCCCCCGGCACGAACTCGATCTCTGGGTGCTGTCCGGACTAGCACGTCCGGCCGGCATGCTGACCGCGGAGCCGCCGCCGGTCGTGGGCGGCAGCCAGGACGAACTGCTGGATTGGAGCCTGCGCGAATCCGGCTCGGGCCTTGGATCGATGAGCGAGGGGAGCGCGCGTGGGCTCGAACGCCTGCAACGCGACGAGGTGATGGCCGTGGCGGTACACTTCCACAGCCTCGACGCCTCCGGCAATCTCGCCTCCGACGCCAGCATGACGGCGCTGCGGGACGCTCCGGACCTGCATGATGTGCTGCTGGTCGCCTTCGTGCGCCGCGAGCAGGGTCTCGTGCTGCCGCCGGGCAATCCGAAGCGGCTGCGCGGTCTCCCCGATGTGCTCGCGCTCGGCGCCCGGGTGGCGATGCGACAACAAGGCACAGGCGCGCAGATGCTGCTCGACATGCTGCTGAAGCGCGCGGGCGCCTCGACGCGCGATCTGCGCCGGGTGGAGGCTCCGAGCCTGACGGGCCCGGATCTCGCCGAAGTGGTCCGCACCGGCCAGGCCGATTGCGGGATTGCGACGCGCGCGGCGGCGCGCTCCGCGGGCCTCGATTTCGTGCCGCTGGTCTGGGAAAATTTCGACCTCGCGCTGCGGCAGCGCAGCTATTTCCGCCCGCCAATGCAGGCCCTGATCCGATTCCTCAGCGAAAGACGGCTGCGGCAGCGCGCCGAGGAGCTGACCGGCTACGACCCCTCGCCCGCCGGACAGATCCGCTTCGCGGCCTGACATTGACGCCCGACCCCAAATAGTTGCAAAAGAAACCAATTCAGCCGGGCCATACCCGGCAGGCAACAGCGGCCAACGCGCCGATGAGGGAGGACGAGCGTGAATCCAGCGAGATTTGGACTGCTGGTCGCTGCCGCATTGGCGGCGACGCTGATGTCGGGCGTGGCGTCGGCACAGGTTTCGGACGATGTGGTCAAGATCGGCGTGCTCACCGACATGAACGGCCCGGCCTCAGCGCCGACCGGCCAAGGCTCGGTGACGGCGGCGCAGATGGCGATCGACGATTTCGGTGGCACCGTGCTCGGCAAGCCGATCAGCATCGTGATCGGCGACCACCAGCTCAAGGCCGATATCGGCGGCGGCATCGCGCGGCGCTGGTATGACGTCGATCAAGTCGATTTGATCGTCGACGTGCCGGTCTCGGCGGTCGGGCTCGCGGTGCAGAACGTCGCCAACGAGAAGAAGCGGCTGTTCATCACCCACTCCACCGGCACCGCCGATTTCCATGGCAAGTTCTGCTCGCCCTACGCGATCCAGTGGGTGTTCGACACCCGCGCGCTCGCCGTCGGCACTGCGGACGCAGTCATCAAGCGCGGCGGCGACAGCTGGTTCTTCATCACCGACGACTACGCCTTCGGCCATTCGCTGGAGCGCGACGCTTCCACCGTCATCACCGCCAATGGCGGCAAGGTGCTGGGCTCGGTGCGGCCGCCCTTAGCGACGCCCGACCTCTCCTCCTTCGTGCTTCAGGCGCAGGCCTCCAAAGCCAAGATCATCGGCATTGCCGCGGGTCCTCCGAACAACATGAACGAGATCAAGACCGGCTCGGAGTTCGGCGTGTTCAAGGGCGGCCAGCAGATGGCGGCGCTGCTGGCGCTGATCACCGACATCCACGGCCTCGGCCTCCAGGCCGCGCAAGGCCTGTTGCTGACGACGTCGTTCTATTGGGACATGGACGACAAGACACGGGAATGGTCGAAGCGTTACTTCGCCAAGATGAACAAGATGCCGTCGATGTGGCAGGCCGGCGTCTATTCAAGCGTGATGCACTATCTCAACGCCATCAAGGAGACCGGCACCGACGATCCTTTGAAGGTCGCCGCGAAAATGCGAGAGAAACCGATCGAGGATTTCTTCGCCCGCAACGGCCGCTTACGCGATGACAATCTGATGGTGCACGATCTCTGGCTGGTGCAGGTGAAGACGCCGGAAGAGAGCAAATATCCGTGGGACTATTACAAGATCCTCACCACCATTTCGGGTGACAAGGCTTTTGGGCCGCCGGACCCGGCGTGTCCGATGGTGAAGAAGTGAGATTGGCGAGTGGCGAATAGGGAGTAGCGAATGGGGACAGACTCCATTCGCTACTCGCCACTCGCCGTTCGCTACTTCACCACGCCGATCTCGCGAAAGTACTTCATCACGCCCGGATGAATCAGCTCCGGCTTCGGCGCGGCGGCGACCGTGTTCGCCGCCGTGGTCTCGCAGGCCTGCGCGAGCTTCTTGCAGAAAATCACTTCAGTGCCGTGCAGTGTCTTGGCGAGCCGATAGGCGACATCGTCCGGCAGATCCTCGCGCGTCAGCACAAAGCTCCACGAGCCGAGCGAGGCAATCGGCTCGGACTGCTTCGGGTAAGAACCGGCCGGCACCGTGAGCGGCTTCAGGAACGAATGCTTGGTGCGGATGCGCGCGATCTCATCAGTGCTTGGCGCGATGAAGCGCGCGCCGGACGCGCTTGAGGCGACCGCGGCAAAGCCGGGCCAGCCGATGCCGGCGCCCCAGAGCGCTGCGACACGGCCGTCCTCGACCATCGCAGGGCCGTCGCCGGCGCGGTCGAGATAGATCGCCTTGAAGTCCTCGTCCTGCTTCAGGCCGAGCCCGTCCAGCACATAGCGCGCCAGGATCGGCAGGCCGGAGCCTTTTGCGCCGAACGCGACGGGCTGACTGAGGAGATCATGGATCGTCTTGTAGGGACTGTCGGCGCGCACCACGAACATGCCGGGATTGGAATAGATCGCGGTGAGAATCTTCAGCCGCGCCGGCGCGCGGCCGATGCCGGCGAAGCCTTCATAAGCAGGCTCACCTGCGACCAGCGCGAGATCGAGCTCGCCCTTCTCCAGCAGCGGAATGTTCTCGTTGCTGCCCTTGGTGTTGCGCGGGACGATGGTGAGCGATGCATCGGCCGCGTTCATCACCTCCGCGAAGGCGTTGCCATAGAGCGGAAAGCCGCCGCCGGGCGTCGCGGTGCCGAGGCTGATTGTCGTGGTCGGAATGGCGTTGCCTCCGGTTTGAGCGGCGGCGGGGCTTGCGAGGGGATTTGCGAGCAGCGCCGCGCCGAGAAGGATGATCGAAGCAAATTTCATGGTCGTTCCCGGCGGGCCCGCGTCAACATCGACTTGAGACGATGTAGGCAGCGACCCGATTTTGTGAAAGCATGCAGCCCAACGACAATAAAGCAATGGGAGGCGACATGTTGCGAATTTTGCGGTGCGCTGTTTTCGGGCTGGTATTTCTTCCAACTCTTTTGAGCGCCGCGCCTCCCGCCTCTGCCGCCGGCTACCCCGACCGCCCCGTGCACTGGATGATCGGCTTCGCCGCCGGCGGCCCGGTCGACATCGTGGCGCGGATCATGGCGCAGTGGCTGTCGGACCGTCTCGGCCAGCAGTTCATCGTCGAGAACCGCGCCGGCTCCGGCGGCAACATCGCAGCCGCCGCCGCGATCAACGCACCGGCCGACGGCTACACGCTGCTGTTCGTCGCGCCCAACAACGCGATCTCGACTTCGCTCTACAAGAAGCTGCCTTATGACTTCCTGCGCGACACCGTGCCGGTCGCGAGCATCATGCAGCTCACCAACATGCTCGTCGTTTCCAACGCGATGCCGGTGAAAACCGTCCAGGAGTTCATCGACTACTGCAAGGCCAATCCCGGACAGATCTCATTTGCGTCGTCCGGCAACGGCACCTCGGTGCACATGTCGGCGGAGCTGTTCAAGGTGATGACCAAGTGCGACATGGTGCACGTGCCCTATCGCGGATCGGCGATCGCCTTCCCCGACATCATCTCCAACAAGGTGCAGCTGATCTTCGACAACCTTCCGTCCGCGCTGGAGCAGGCGAAGGGCGGCACTGTCCGCGCACTCGGCGTGACCTCGCCGCAGCGCTGGCCGATCGTACCCGACGTGCCCGCGATCGCGGAGACCGTGCCGGGATTCGAGTCGGTCGGCTTCTACGGCATCTCCGCGCCAAAGGGCACGCCGCCCGAGATCGTCGAGCTCCTCAACAAGGCCGTCAACGAGGCGCTGAAGGACCCGAAGCTGGTGGCCCGCCTCGCCGAGACCGGCGGCATCCCCAAGCCGATGACACCCGCCGAGTTCGGCAAGCTGGTCGCCGATGAGACCGAGAAATGGCGCAAGGTGGTGGAGTTCGCCGGGGTTTCGGTGGATTAGGGGCTGCCTCAGCCGCGAGCTTTCAGCTCGCCAGTAAGACATCGGAGGGGCCAGCAAGGCCCCCTCCATCAAAAACGTCGAAAACAACCCCATGCACAGTAGAAAGATCAAGCGATCACAAGGGGTTATCGAAGTTAATAAAATCGGGCCACGGCAGGGCAGTTTGACTTGTCGGGCAAAACAGGAGCATAAGTGCATCATCGCCAATTTCGGTAATTCGAAAATTATCGACGGTGCTGCGCCGGCGTTTCAATCCGCCAGAGCCAGCATTGCACCCCCGCCTCCATCCCTGTAAACGAACCGCGCACCGTTGCCGGCCGCGCTTTTCCGCGGCCGTCTCGCGGCGGGGCCTGTAGCTCAATGGTTAGAGCCGGCCGCTCATAACGGTCTGGTTGCAGGTTCGAGTCCTGCCGGGCCCACCAGTAAACCAATGGCTTAGGCGGTGTCACTCATTGCCGCGCTGAGCCACCGCACCAGAAACGCCGGGCTTTGTGCTTGTTGCCGTCCTTCAGTGCCCAGCAAGCTAATGCTCCTTGCTCGATCTGAGGATGGTCTCTGCCTTCACATAGTGCAATCGGCGGCGTTTTCGCGCGAAACGGCAAAACAGCAATATTCAGTTCTATAGCCGAACGGCCCATCAACGGCCGGCCATGTCTCACAACCGGCTAGGAGCCTGTCCGAGTAATCGGATTTTTCTCGACGAAGAACAAGTGTCGTGATTCAAACGAGGGATGAGTAAGACATTTCGTCCATGGGACGTTGATCAGGTTTGGCTGCTGCCGCCGTCGATCCAGGATTTGGTG
>WNGR01008347.1_pt1 | contig 10950 bp, 9 predicted proteins | sample 5407581 | NCBI WGS metagenome assembly WNGR01 (sample SAMN13153383, study PRJNA577476) | soil metagenome | isolation source: 80 cm soil or saprolite under Garry oak tree replicate 2 | place: USA:California | collected 2016-06-15 | reverse complement strand
CAGGCCACCTACCACCCGTACCTGGCTCAGCGTACCGCGCCCGGGGATGCGGACACCTTCGGCGCGGGCAGCAGTGCCGCATCGCGGCGGGCACGCAGAGTGGCGACGCAGCAGGCATATCAAGGCTCGGGGCCGCTCCCTGCCGATTCGGCGCGTGTCTGTGATGTCGGCGAGCCACACGCGAGACGGCGCAGAACAACCATTCATGCGTGCTGGTGAGCGCCGTGATCCATGCCCTTTGCAGGGTCACGAAGCGCTGATCGGCGTGGTTGTGGTCAGGTACTGGTGTACTGCGCCGACGGCTACCGAGCCTTCGCCGACGGCGGCGGCGACGCGTTTGATCGATCCGTAGCGTACGTCGCCTGCGGCGAGCACGCCGGGCAGGCTGGTCTCAAATGCTAGTGGCGGGCGGGTCAGCGGCCAGGTCGCGGGTGGGAGGTCCCGGCCGGTGGGGATGAAGCCATGGCCGTCGAGGGCGAGAGTGTGGCGGATCCAGTCGGTGCGCGGGTGGGCGCCGATCATGATGAAGACGGCGGGCGTCGTTACCTGCTCGTGTTGCCCGGTGTCGAGGTCTTCGAGGGTCAGTGCTTGCAGGCGGGTGTCGCCGTGGCCGTCGATAACCCGGGTTCGGAGCCTGACGGCGATGTTCGGAGTGGCGTTCAGTTGGGTGATGAGGTAGTCGGACATGCTGGCGGCCAGTGATCCGCTGCGGACCAGGAGGGTGACCTCAGCGGCGTACTTGGCCAGGTGCAGGGCGGCCTGGCCGGCTGAGTTGGCCCCGCCGACGACGTACACGTTCTCTCCTGCGACGGCCGGGGCTTCGACCCCGGCCGCGCCGTAGAACACGCCTGCTCCCAGGAGGCGGTCCAGGGCGGGAATGTCCAGCCGGCGGTAGGTCACGCCGGAAGCGATGATCACGGCGCGGGCGGCGACGGCGCTGCCGCCGGAAAGGGTGAGAAGCTTAACGTCGTCGCGGACGCTGAGATGCGTCGCTTCCTGGGTGAACACGAACTGGGCGCCGAACAGAACGGCCTGTTCCCACGCTTGGTGGGCCAGGGCGCCGCCGCTGATGCCGCGCGGGAACCCTAGGTAGTTGCGGATCAGCGAGCTCGTGCCGGCCTGCCCGCCGATGGCCACGGGCTCGATCACGAGGGTCCGCAGCCCTTCGGAGGCACCGTAGACGGCCGCTGCCAGGCCTGCAGGCCCCGCGCCGACGATCACCAGGTCGCACTGGTCTGACTTCGGCCGCGCGTCGATGCCGTGAGCCTCGGCCAGTTCCGCGTCGGTCGGGTCGTGCAGCACCGAGCCGTCATGAAGGATGACGGCGGGGAGCCGCGACTGGTCGATGTCATGGTCGCGGACGAGCCGTTGGCCGGCTGCGGAGTCTGCCGGGGAGAACTCGAACGGGATGCCGTTGCGGCCCAGCATGTCCCGCAGGTCGTGGCTGCGGGCGGCCCATTGCTCGCCGACGACGCGGTAGACCAGGTGCCGGGGCCGGTGGGCGATGGTCCAGGCGGTCAGGGCCTGCTGGATCTGCGGGTAGACCCATTCCTCTGGGGTGACCCATCCCTTGAGGATGAAGAAGTCGATCCGCCCCAGGGCGGTCGCCCGCTGGATGACGGGCAGTTCGCTGAACGGCACCCGGGTGTGGTAGCGGTCCATCGCAACCAGCAGCACGCGGCTGGCTCGGGGATGCAGAGCGTGGGCCTGCTGCAGGAACTCGACCGCGTCGATGCCGGGCAGGTGCAGGTCGGCCGCGACGATCGCGACGTCGTCGCCGTCCTGGGCCAGATGTTGCAGCGCCTGCAGCCCGTCGTCGGCGGTGTCGGCGGTCACCACCCGGTAGTCGGCACCGAAACGGCGAACCAGCGCCGATACGAGGACCTCACGAGCCTGCACATCACGGTCAGCGACAAACAGGACCGGAGCACGTGACGCCGCTGCGGGGCTGGAACTGTCAGGCGTGTTCATCTCCTGCTGCCTCCTTTGGCTCAGACCCCTGCTCGACGGTTCGGGCAAGGCATCGCCTTCGGCGTCATCGCCCGCGAGAACGTCGTATTCCACGGCACGCCTTGACGGCACGCTTATTACCCGGCGTCCGGCTGTCCTTGCTCATCCTCAAAGAGCCGCTGCTGGTGGCCCTTCGTCCAGGCTGAATACTGGAACCATGTCAGTGCCATCAAGGCGGCGACGCTCACCACCCCGCCGGTGACGAATCCGGCGACCGCCGAATGGCCGGCGGCGATGGTGGCGAGCAGGCCTGCAGTCGAGCCGGTCAGGACCGCGGTGACCACGCCGATCATTCCGGCGGTTGTCCGCAACATTGGCCAGTACCCGCTGCGCAAGCCCAGGAGGGCAAGCCGCCGTGAGGGCGGGACGCTGGCCAGGTAGCCAGTCAGCTCCGGCGCGACGTCGAAGTAGTAGGCCCTCAGCCGCGCGATCCGTTCGGCGTAATGAAGCTCTTCGATCCCGGACTGGAGCGCGCGGTCGAAGGTGACCAGGCCAAGGAAGGACAGCGTCGACAGCAGTATCAGGCCGAAGGCATAGAACGCGGTGCCGATGCGGGTGGCTGTGGCGATCAGCCCGAGGGCTACGAGCCCGGCGGACACCGAGCCGATGAAGATCGTGGCCCGGCTGGTCGATTCGCTGATCGCCGCGGCCCTTGCTCCCTGCAAGGTGAAATGCTCGGTGGTCACGAACGCGACTGTGGCCGGCCGCGGAGCCGCTTCGCCTGCCCCGGTGCTCGCGTTCTGGTCGCTGCTCGTAGTCTCACCAGCTCTCAGGCAACGGTCAGGGTGCGATTATCGCAGCAATCACGACGGCGCAGGCTTTTGCTCGCGGCCCATCCGTATGAATCCCCGGAGCCGGGGGGGTATAACGGAGCTCTCAGGCGCCGCATGCAGGTGCTTTCCAGCCTGGCAGAGAAGGAAGCGTATGACTGCGGCTCAGCCACCTGGCGTGGATCCCGAAATTGCGCAGGTGTCCCCCTCTGGCCCTGGCTCGGGCATGTTCCTGCCCCGGGGGGCGAACCCTGCCCTTGGCAAGCCGTGCGCCAGGCCATGCACCTGGCGTCTCCTGACTGCCGGCGCTGTGCGCAGAACGTCGATGGTTCCGGTCGGGAGTGGTGGTGAGGATGGCGCGTGGCGAGCAGCCGAACCCCTAGCGGCACCCCCGGCTGATAGCCGGGGGGTTGCGGCATGTCCGGATGTTATGAGGCCGCGTTACAGATCACTTCACGAGTGGCTGGTTGCTACGGACCGATGAGACGACATCGATGATGGCCTGGGCGGTCACGGCAGCATATGCCTTCTTGAGGATCAGGTCTGGGTGGCTGGCTCCGTCGACTACGCGGTGCACGCTGTTGGTCGACAAGGTGGCCGTCTTGTGTTGCGCCGCCATCCAGGCGGCGATACTCCCACGGCCGGCTGTCAGGACGACCAGTGGCTTGTCGCCGAAGTCGGTGAGAGTTGCAGCTTCGTGTTCCGATGCATTGGCTTGGAGGAACTCGTCGATGGTGCTGCGAAGACTGGCTGAGGTGGCGGTCTTCGCGCGTACCTCGGCCGCAGAGTGCGGTGGCAGGGTGCCGTAGCCGCCGCCGAGGCCGATCAGACGCCCCACACCCGGCCGGGCCAAGGCCGAGGCCAGCACGGAGGCACGAGCCAGGATGTCGTCGGGACCCCAACTTTGAGCCGAGGCCGATGCCGGCAACGCCGATCCGGTCGAGTCGATCAGCACCATTCCGGCAACTTCATTGGGATAGCGGGCCGCGAAGATGCGTACGTAGAGGCCACCGAAGGAGTGACCTGCCAACACATACGGACCTGGCACGTGTGCGCGATGCAGCAACGTGTGCAGGTCGGTCGCGATCTGCTCGCCGTCCTGGGCGTTGTCTGACGGGTCGCTCCACCCGCGGCCTGCCCTGTCATAGACGCAGACTCGGGTGTGATCGGCGACCGCCGGCGCAATCCAACCCATGGCCGAAGACATATCGCCGCCCCCCGGTTGCAGCACCACTGTGGGACTCCCTGAGCCAGTGCAGTGAATGTGCAACCTGTATCCGCCGACGTCGATCAGCTGGCCCGTCATCGGGTACGCGCTTGCATCCAGATGCTCGCGCACGGTCTCGTAGCCCCCGCCCACCGAGGCTAGAGCCATCACTGCGATCACCGGGTAGAGCAGCCACCGACGAGTGCGGCTATGCAGCTGCCGATGGGCTTGCAGGGTCATCCAGATCGCCAGCGCCAGCAGCGCGGGCGGCCATACCCAGTGCAGGGCATCGTTTACCCCGGACCCGAACGCGACGAGGAGAAGTCCGGACACGCCCATGAAGACCGCCGGCACCACGGCCCATCGCTGTGGCTGGTCGCTGAACCGCACCGAGAGCACCGCTAGCATCGCCCAGCCCAGCGCGAACCCCCACAGCACCGCGCCGGTGATGTCGTTTTCCTGCACCTGGATGAAGGGGGCGGCGGCGAGAAGCAGAACGGCAACGACCCCGGCGGCCAGCGACCCGGCCACGATCCATCCGATATGGCCGTTTCGCATGGGAATGCCTTCATCCGAGCGGACCGGGCCCATGTTATCGGGGGTGGCAGGGATTTTCGCCATCGACCTCAACTCCTATCGCGGTGCCGGTGCGCTGGCGGCTCCGCGCGAAAGCCGTGCTCATGCCTGGGCCGCATCCGGTCGCCGGGCACCATCGGGCCGGTCCTGTTCGCGGTGAGCTTCCGGCCGGTGATGTACCTGGAGTGCCGAACCGACATGGAACTGCCGGTGCATGCGTTGCTCCCGTGGCCGGAAGTAGGTGGTCGCCTCCGCCATGGGGATCACCTGGGGCCGGTCGACCTCGTAGGTGCGTCCGTTGGTCACAAGGACCGCCGAGCCGTTGTGAAGGACGTTCTTCAGCCAGTCAGTGCGCTCGCCGTACGGGAGGGCGATCAAGAAGCTGTCATGGTGCTGGGCCGCGATGACAGGTGTCTGGTACGTCCGGCCCGATCGCCGCCCGACGTGGCGGACGACCGACGTTCCGGCGCCTGGCTTGCCGGCTGACTTCAGCGCGAACGGCCGCGTGGCGCGGGTAAATATGCGCAAGCCACTCTGGAGAGCACCTTTCATGCACCCACGTTCCCAGCGGGTGCAAGCTGGCAGTAGGGCCGAAGGGCCTGTACCCGCCAGGAGGTCGTCGGCCTGGACGGGGTGAACTACGAGATCGACCTCGCGCAGCCGAACCGTGCCCGGCTCGCGACGCAATCGCGCCGTTCATCGCAGCCGGCCGGCGGGCGGGCCGCGTCCGGCGCCGCCGCGGCGGCGCCGGTCCGGCGGGCGGGCCGCGGGTCGATCGTGCTGCGGTGCGGGTATGGGCTCGGGAGGCTGGCCTGGCGGTGTCCGAGCGGGGCCGGATCAGCGCCGAGGTCCTGCGCCAGTACGAGTCTGCACACTAGCTGGCCGCTCGTCACCCCTCCCCCGCCACCGCGCCGAGATCAGGACGCCATAGTTGATTGCGGCCCGGCTGCTGACATCCTATTTCCGCGCCTGCCGATTACGAGCGGCCAGCAGATGAGCCGGCCTGAGAGCCTGCTGCATACAGATTGTCCAGTTCGGTGCTGTTGTTAGATGTGGTATGTGGCTGGCTCGGTGGACGGCTGGATCCGGTAGTCATCGCGGCCGCAATGCCTGAACGGCCCGCGGCGTGAACGCCTTCGACACCAGCCGGCGCAGCCGGGTGCGGTCGGGCGGGTCCCGGTCGAGCATGGACAGTCCGTGCGGGCACCTGGTCGCCGTACATCTGGTCCCGCAGCTCCCGGAAGGGGACGTCGGTAACGTTGCGGTCTTCCACCAAGAGTCCGGCGCGCAGCAGCCAGGACACGTCGTCGTAGCGGGTGAGCAGCCAGAATCCCAGCGGGTGCTGGTACACGGGCGCTTCAGCCCGCAGCGCCGCGTACCGCGGGTAGGGGTCGTCGGTGAAGCCCGGCGCGAACGGGTCGAACAGCGGCGAGGGCACGGCCTGGGTCACCCCGAAGGCTCCTTCCTAGCTGCGCGTTCCTAGCTGCACGGCGTGGCGGAACGCCGTTCAGCCGCACGGTGCCGCACGCCGCTAGCTCGCTGAAGTACGCCGACACCGGCGCAACCACCGCACCGCCCCTGCCGACCAGTCGGTACGGCTCGAACAGATCCCCGGTTGACTCAAGCCACCCGTGTCGCGGCACCACCAGTTGCGACAGATCACGCGGCGCGTCCCCCGTCTTCGCCATGGCCGGAAACCGTAGTCACCGTCGGCTCGCCTGACCCCTGAACAGCGCAAACAAGCCCGGGTGTTCAGTCAGCAGGTCAAGGCTGCTTCGCATCGCTGCGCGACGGCCCTGCGGCCCGGCCTCGACCCCGGAGACCGCTGCGGTCCCGCGGGCAGGAAACGCGGGCAGGCCCAGGGCCTGCCCCTTCCGGCGCGCGGCGCACCGCGAGGACAGCATGCCCACTGCAGGAACCGCGTTCGGGAGCTGGCAGTCGACGAGGACTGCATCCGTTGTCGTAAATGGAGGCTCAATTGGCACTTTGGTCAACGGGCCGCGCGAATTGAACTCATCGGACTGCCGGAGGTACGGGAACCTCCAGCAACACTACCCGTTGAGACGCATCAAGCCTTATCTTACCTCTGATCGTAGTTTGCACCTGACTGCGCCCGTCCGTCACGCGAACGTAAAAGGCATCGATCTCGCTGTCGTATGACCACCTGACCCGACTGGATGCTTGGGGAGCATCAACCTGCCCCCCTGACAGCTGATGGCGTAGGTCGAGTATCTCGACTCCGACAACGTCACCGAAGTCAGTCTGGTCAACGACGCAGGCTACCTCGACCGACGTCGTGGGCGGTGAATCCAAGAAACGAACTGACAAGGTGGCCTCATTCACCGCCGCGAATGGAAGGGAGTCGGTCATGGTGCCCCCCTGCGCACGCTCATGATCTTGCCAGTGGTGTCGCTCTGGACGACGGTCACATCGTTCTTCGCTGCAGCATCTGCGCGCCGCTGCGGCGACCGGTTACTGACTACCATGACAGCGCCTGCCGATGCTGGCGCCGACCGGGGCGACGGCGGCGGCCACTTCACGGCGAACGGGCGACGTGCGGCGCTGAACGCCGCCCTGCCGCTCCTAGCGTCCTACTTCGCGGACGCCGCAGGCCGACCTGCACGAGCACGCCGCGCGGTCCTGGTCCGCGCTCCATCGGCGCGCCGGCCTTGTGCGCGCCAAGCTCGCCGGGGCGCATGACACCCGCCGTCAGTGGGAAGTCATGACCGAGCCCACCCGGCCGGCCCGCCCGCGCCGCCGACATCGAGCTCAAGCGCCGCAGCCGCCGTGCTCACGCCGAGCCGCGACCCGGACGAGAAGCGGGTGGAGCGGCGGATGCTGTGGCCGCGCCGGGCGTATGACGGGGTGACCCGCCGCCCGGGTTGCAGCCAGCGCCTGGTGTTCGACCTGTCGCCGGGTGAGTGGGCGGTCCGGCTGGAGGCGGCCCGCCGGGTGCCGAGCTTGCAGCGCGGTGTGTGCCAAGGTACGCGCCTTGCAGGTCGCGAGGACGGCCCGGATGTCCTCGATCGGCACCACCGGCACTGGCTCCTCGGGCACGGTGGGCGGGCTCAGTTTGGCGAACGGGGAGTACTCGACTTCGTCTTCGCTGGCCATCCAGCGGAACCACTGTTGCAGGCCGCGGTATCGGTTGTTCGCCGTTGCGGGCTTATGCAGGCTCAACAGGTGGCTCATGAAGGCCCGCAAGTGGGTGGCGGTGATGTCTGCGGGGCCGGTCACCGGCTGCGCCGAGTCCACCAGGTCCGGTCTCCTCCGGGAGCGGCGGCGGACTGGCCAGGAACCTGATGAGCTGGTCGGCCGACTCGCGATAGGTCTTCAGGGTCTTTTCCGACTTGCCGTCAGCTCGCAGGGCGAGCGTCCAGGAGTTGCGCAGCAGCTCCAGCACCGCACGTGCGTCCGGGTCAGCGGGCGCCTTGGGTCCTATCGGCAATGCCAGCAGGGTATCGCAGATCGATAGTTATCGTTATCTGCTGTCCGAGCGCTATAGCATCGCCATCGCGCGGCTCTGACCAGAGTCTACGCTGGTCAGAGCCACTCTGCGCGCCTGGCAGGGATCGAACCTGCGACCCGCTGCTTAGAAGGCTGCGATCCGCTGCTTAGAAGAACGTCCCGTGAACTGCGTCAAGCTGTGGCCTGCCAGCTCAGCAAGGATTTCGGCTGTATGCGGGTAACCGTGATTGCGCGCCATTGCCGCGTTGTTGTGGCACGCATGTGGCACGCGGCAGGTCCATGGAGCTAGCTTCGCCTCCGTGCTCAGGCGGTTGCCCTCATGCGTGACCGTGATGGCATGAGGAAGCCGAGAGCAGTTCCCAACCCGGCCAAGAGGCCCTTCAAGCCGTAGCCAGCCAAGCCAAGCTGAACGGCGTAGCCAGGCGACATCCTTTTGACCTTGCCATCGTTGGCCGCGATGATCTTCTTGCTGGCCTGATTCACGGCCCTTTCGGCGCTGGCGAGGCTGCCGGTTGCCGAGAAGTCGATATGGCGGGCGAAGTAAGCGACGACGCGCACACCTGGATGACCATCCTGAGTCATGATCACCAGCTCCGAGGCCGAATGGGGGCTGTGGGCGGGCAGCAGGAGCACGTCGCCGACCTCGTAGCGGGGGAAGAGCACGCCGACCGCGACGCCCGCTGTCAGGCCCAGGAATCCGAGCAGCATGACGGCCATGACCTTCTTCAGCATGGTGCCAAAGGTACTCCTGGGTCACGTCGCCGCAAAGCATTAGTCGCCGCAAGCGACAGGAGTAGTTCGCGACAACTCGCTGAGGTCATCCCCTCGGTCGGGCACCCTGCGGGCTACACCGGGTTCTGCGGGGCCAGCCAGGGTCTGCCCGCAGGGCCGAGCGTAGCGAGCCCTTGCTGGCCCCGCAGGTTCCGGCGTAGGGCTCTGTCTGACCGGGCGAGGGGATGACCACCTAACCGCTCATCCTTGAGGGAGGGCCGGGGGTCCGGGGGCAGCGCCCCTGGTGCTTTCTGCGGGCCAGGCCGACTGGTGCGGGTCCGCCGCCCGATCGCTCATGCTGTGCCCGGTCGCCGAAGCGCGCGTTGCGGCGAGTTGCCCGGCTGCGGGCGGATGCGGGGGAACGCACGCGCGGCAGCCGCCCGCGCCGGGCGCCGTCCAGCGCAGAGGCAGCGGGCAAGGCTGCCGCCTCACGACGGTGCAGCTCCCCTGGCCAGCTCCGCTCTCTGCTACCGGTTGGCCTCCGCCATGCTTGCGCGATCTCGCCTGGCGATGCCGCTGCACGTGCGACTGAGTGAGGTTGGGCCGAGCGGCTCGGCGCGCCAGCGGCGCGCCCTTGAAGCCGTAGGGAAAGTTGTCACAGGGACGCCAGCGGCTAGACCAGGCGTACACCGTCGTGCTGACGGATGGCCGGATTGCTGTCGGGGTTGAGCGCATCGAGGACGCGTATTGCGAAGGCCTCGCTGACCATGGTTGTCACGTCCGCTAGGGTGGCCCAGCGAAAGTCGGTTACCTCTGAGTTCGTGCTTAGACTTCCGCTCACCGTCCGGCACCGAAACACCAGTGCGATGATGCCGTGGTTCATGTTCTTGTAAACGCCTGTCAGAGCGGCGGGCTCGACGGTTAGGCCGGTTTCCTCACGGATTTCACGGAGCAAGCCGTCATAGATCGATTCATTGACTTCGAGGACCCCGCCCGGTGGTTCCCAGTGCAGGTTGTCCCGGCGCCTGATGAGCAGGACGCGGTTCTGCTCGTCGACGATCACGCCAGCGACGCTGACGGAATGCTGTGCGTGTGAGGTCCTTATCTTCTGATCCTTCCCAGGTACGCTCACAGTAGTAGACGTGTGCACGAGTTGAGGAGCGAGGTCACAGTGAGCGGTGACAGCGTGCTCACCGAGCACATCGACGCCGGAAGCGATCGCGCCGTTTACCGGCAGATCGCCGATCACCTGCGTACCGCGATCGCGAAGGGCAGGCTGCGCGAGGGCGAGCAACTGCCGTCCGAGGTAGGGCTCATGACCCACTACGGTGTCGCCCGCATGACTATCCGGAACGCGCTCCGCGTCTTGCAAGACGAGGGCCTGGTCACGGCTGAGCATGGTCGGGGCGTCTATGTGCGCGCTCGGCCTCCTGTGCGGCGCCTTGCGTCTGACCGCTTTGCTCAGCGGCACCGCAAGGAAGGCAAGGCCGCTTTCCTCGCCGAAGCCGAGCAGAGCGAGGCGCACCCGGCGGTAGACATGATCAAGGTAAGCCAGGCTAGCCCGCCCGCTGAGGTGGCCGAACGCCTGCACCTGGCCGAGGATGATCGCACCGTGGTCCGCTCGCGCCGGTACTCCCTCAACGGCAGGCCCGTCGAAACTGCTGTCTCCTACATCCCGGCCGACCTGGCGCGAGGGACGCCAATCAGCGACCCGAACCCAGGGCCGGGCGGAATCTACGCCCGGCTTGAAGAGCACGGGCATACCTTGGCCCGGTTCACCGAGGAAGTCACCGCCAGGATGCCGACCCCCGAGGAGGCCCGGCTGCTGAGCCTGTCCCCCGGCGTCCCGGTGTTCCGGCTGGTCCGGACTGCTTATGACTCCGACGGCAGGGCCGTCGAAGTGTGTGACACGGTGATGGCTTCCGACGCCTACCTGCTGGCCTACGAGCTTCCCGCGCATTAGGGCTTGACGGCTCATACCAACTCCTCTAGACGTGTGCTACGATCCAACTACTCTAGACGAGTAGAGGATCTAGAGACCACAGCGCTGACGCGCACTGCCAGAGGAGAGCACCATGCGTCTGAAGATCGACACGAGCGACGTCAAGTTCCGCGTGGCCGGCATCGCCAAGGCCAAGCAGGTCAAGGGCGAGCCCGCCCGCACGCCGGACGGGCGCCCGGTCTGGACGGTGCGGCTGACCGCGATCG
>WNGR01008346.1_pt1 | contig 10951 bp, 8 predicted proteins | sample 5407581 | NCBI WGS metagenome assembly WNGR01 (sample SAMN13153383, study PRJNA577476) | soil metagenome | isolation source: 80 cm soil or saprolite under Garry oak tree replicate 2 | place: USA:California | collected 2016-06-15 | reverse complement strand
GGGCGAGCTGTTCAATCCCAACGTCGTCAAAGTCGTGCTGGACCATGCCGGAATGGCGCGCTATTTCAGCCGGGCACCGGTGCCCTGGGCCCGGGACGCCTTCGGGGATTCGACGCGGGCCTTGCCGCACGGGCTTCCCTGTTACCGGCACATCGGCATCTACGCCTATCGCGCCGATTTCCTGCGTAACTATCCGCGGCTCCAGCGCTCTCCGCTAGAGGAATTCGAAGCGCTCGAGCAGCTGCGGGCGCTTTGGCACGGCTACGCGATCGTCGTCGCATTGCGACAAGATGCGCCGCTCGCCGGCGTCGACACGGTGGAAGACCTGGAGCGCGCACGGTCCCTGTTTGACCGCACGGTTCATAAACGGTAAGTTCCCGCGTCGGGTATGAGCCCGCCCGCAACTGCCGGGGACAATAATGAAACTAATCCTCCTGGGACCACCGGGCGCCGGCAAGGGCACCCAGGCGGGCTTCATCAGGGAACACTTCCGCATTCCGCAAATCTCTACAGGAGACATGCTGCGCGCCGCCGTGAGCGCGGGGACCCCACTGGGCATCGCGGCGAAGAAAGTCATGGACGCGGGTCAACTCGTCTCGGATGACATCATCGTCGGTCTGGTCAAGGAGCGACTGAAGCATATCGATTGCAGGAACGGGTACCTGTTCGACGGTTTTCCCCGCACCATCCCGCAGGCAGAGGCGATGCGCAGTTCGGGCGTCGAGCTGGACTTCGTTCTCGAGATCGACGTGGACAAGGACGAGATCATCCAGCGCATGAGCGGGCGCAGGGTGCATCCGGGCTCGGGGCGCGTCTACCACGTCAAGTTCAATCCGCCCGAGGTCGCGGGCAGGGACGACGTCACCGGCGAACCGCTGATCCAGCGAGACGACGACAAGGAGGAAACGGTCAGGAAACGCCTGGAGGTCTACTATCATCAAACCCGGCCGCTCGTGGACTATTATTCAAAATGGGCGACGCAGGATGCCGCGCGCGCGCCGAAGTACCGAAAGATCTCCGGCGTGGGATCGGTCGGGGAAATCCGCGAGCGGGTCTTCGCCGCGCTCAAGTAACGCACGCGATGCCATGAAGCCGAAAAATGCGCTCTATGCTCAATCAGGCGGGGTGACCGCAGTCATCAACGCGAGTGCCGCGGGCGTGATCGAGACCGCGCGCAAGCACAGAAACCGCATCGGTAAGGTCTATGCCGGCCGCGACGGCATCATCGGCGCGCTCACCGAGGACCTGATCGACACCAGCCGCGAGCACGCATCGGCGATTTCAAGGCTCAAGACCACGCCGGGCGGTGCGTTCGGCTCGTGCCGTTACAAGCTGAAAGGCATCGATGAGAACCGGGCGCATTACGAGCGCCTGATCGAGGTATTCCGGGCCCACGACATCGGCTATTTCTTCTACAACGGCGGCAACGATTCCGCGGACACCGCCTGGAAGATCTCACAAGTCGGCGAAAAACTTGGATACCCGCTCATCTGCGTAGGCATTCCCAAGACCGTCGACAACGATCTCGCGCTCACCGACAACTGCCCGGGTTTCGGGTCCGTCGCGAAATACGTCGCGACATCGATCCGCGAAGCGGGTTTCGACGTCGCCTCGATGGCGAAGACCTCCACACGGGTCTTCGTCATGGAAGTGATGGGCAGGCACGCGGGGTGGATCACCGCCGCTTGCGGCCTCGCCTCCGACCGGGAGGGCGACGCGCCGCAAATACTCCTCTTCCCCGAGATCCAGTTCGACGAGGAGAAATTTCTCGAGCGAGTCAGGAAAGTCGTGGAACGCGACGGGTACTGCGCGATCGCCGTGTCGGAAGGCCTGCGCAACGAGGCGGGGCAATTCCTTTCCGAGACCGGCCTGAAGGACGCTTTCGGCCATTCTCAACTCGGAGGCGCGGGCGAGATCATCGCGAAGCTCGTGAAGGACCGGCTGAAGTACAAATATCACTGGGCGCTCGCCGACTACCTGCAGCGCTCCGCCCGCCATATCGCATCCAAAGTGGATGTCGAACAATCGTATAAACTCGGCGTGGCCGCGGTGAAACTCGCCCTTGCCGGGAAGAACGCGGTGATGCCGGTCATCGAGCGCGTCTCGAACAAGCCCTATCGCTGGCGCATCGCCGTTGCGAACCTCGCTGACATCGCCAACAAAGAAAAGATGATGCCGCGCAATTTCATCACCGAGGACGGGTTCCACATTACGCCCAAATGCCGCGCCTATCTCTCCCCGCTGATCCAGGGCGAGGCGCCCCCGCCCTACAAGGATGGGCTGCCCGACTACGTGAAACTCAAAAATACACCCGTCCCGAAGAAACTTCCCGCTTTCAAGATTTAGCTTCGGGTTTCCTGCTGCTATAATTTCGCGCCTTTCACCCAGGCCCAGGACAAGGGCCCTCAATCAGAGGAGAAGTCTATGAGCGGAGGACTCTGGCTCGCGATCGTCTGCGGCGCGGCAGCGCTCGCCTACGGCGGCTGGCAAATATCCTGGATCCTGCAGCAGCCTACCGGCAACGACCGAATGCGCGAGATCGCGCAGGCCATTCAGACCGGAGCCACGGCCTACCTCAATCGGCAGTACACGACGATCGGCATCGTCGGCGTGATCCTGTTCCTGGTGATCGGACTCGTGCCGGGGCTGGGCTGGGCGACCGCCTGGGGATTCGCAGTCGGCGCGATCCTGTCCGGCGCGACGGGTTATATCGGCATGAACATCTCCGTGCGCTCCAACGTGCGCACCGCGGAAGCCGCGCGCGTAGGACTGAACGAAGCGCTGACGCTCGCCTTCCGCGGCGGCGCGATCACAGGTCTTCTCGTCGTCGGCCTGGGACTGCTCGGAGTCGCCGGCTACTACGCGGTCATGGCGGCTTCGGCGGCGCCCGGCGCCGCGTTGAGCGACGTCATCAAGCCGCTCGTGGGCCTGGGGTTCGGCGGATCGCTCATCTCGATCTTCGCGCGGCTCGGCGGCGGGATCTTCACCAAAGGCGCGGACGTAGGCGCTGACCTCGTCGGCAAGGTCGAGGCGGGTATCCCCGAGGACGATCCGCGCAATCCCGCCGTGATCGCCGACAACGTCGGCGACAACGTGGGCGACTGCGCCGGCATGGCGGCGGACCTCTTCGAGACTTTTGCGGTGACCTTGATCGCGACGATGCTGCTCGGCGCCCTGATGGTGAAGACCTCCTCCGACGCGGCCGTCATCTATCCGCTCGCGCTCGGCGGCGTTTCCATCATCGCCTCGATCATCGGCTGCATGTTCGTCAAGGCGCAGCCGGGGAAGAAAATCATGAGCGCGCTGTACCGCGGCGTGATCGTCGCCGGCGTCCTGGCCGCGATCGCCTTCATCCCGATCACGTACTGGATCATGGGCAACGTGGTGAAGGAGGTTCCCTTCGAGATCCTCGGCGCGAGCAAGATGATCGGCGTCTGGCACCTGTGGGGCGCTGCGCTCGTCGGGCTCGTGCTGACCGCGTTGATGGTCGTGATCACGGAGTACTACACGGCGACCGAGTATTCGCCTGTGCGCCACGTGGCGCAGGCCTCGACGACAGGGCACGCGACCAACATCATCGCGGGCTTGGGCGTCTCGATGAAGGCGACCACGTGGCCCGTGATCGCGGTGTGCGCGGCGATTTTCATCGCCTACACGCTCGCCGGCCTGTACGGCATCGCCATCGCCGCGACCGCGATGCTCTCGATGACCGGGATCATCGTCGCGCTCGACGCCTACGGGCCCATCACCGACAACGCGGGCGGCATCGCCGAGATGGCGAATCTGCCCGACTCGGTTCGAGCCATCACGGATCCCCTGGACGCGGTCGGCAACACCACCAAGGCGGTGACCAAGGGCTACGCGATCGGATCCGCGGGCCTGGCAGCGCTCGTGCTTTTTGCCGACTATACGCACGCGCTCGAGCACGCGGGCAAGAGCTTGTCGTTCGACCTGTCCAACCACATGGTGATCATCGGCCTGTTCATCGGCGGTCTCGTGCCCTACCTCTTCGGCGCGATGGCGATGGAAGCGGTGGGGCGCGCTGCCGGGTCGGTGGTGGTCGAAGTGCGACGGCAATTCAAGGAGATCGCCGGCATCATGGAAGGCAAAGCGAAGCCCGAGTACGGGCGTGCCGTTGACATGCTCACCCGGTCCGCGATCAAGGAAATGATCGTGCCCTCGCTCCTGCCGGTGCTCGTGCCGATCGTCGTGGGCCTCGCGCTGGGGCCTCGGGCCTTGGGCGGCGTGCTGATGGGATCGATCGTCACCGGGCTCTTCGTCGCGATCTCGATGACCACGGGCGGCGGCGCGTGGGACAACGCCAAGAAATACATCGAGGACGGACACCACGGCGGCAAGGGCTCGGACGCGCACAAGGCGGCGGTCACCGGGGACACCGTGGGAGACCCTTACAAGGACACGGCCGGCCCGGCGGTCAACCCGCTCATCAAGATCATCAACATCGTCGCGCTGCTGATCGTGCCGCTGATGGTTTGACTTGAAATTCTCCCTCTGCCGCTGCTACTGACTCATCGAGATGCCGGCCTCGCGGATGACGCGCGACCATTTCGCGGCTTCAGCTTTGATGAAGGCTGTGAATTCCTCGGGCGTGCTGCCCACCGGCTCGGCACCGAGCGAGGTCAGGCGCTCGCCGAGATCAGCGGAGCGTACATGGCGCGCCGCTTCGCGCTGGAACTTCTGCACGATTTCCAGTGGCGTGCCCGCCGGCATTACAAGTCCAGACCAGCCCGTCACTCCGGCGCCCGGAAATCCGGCTTCCGCCATCGTCGGTGTGTCGGGATATGCTGCCGCGCGCTTTTCGCCGCCGGTCGCGAGCAGCCGCAGCCGGCCGGACTTGATATGGGCATTCACGCCGGCAGAGGTCGCGAACAGCAGTTCGAATTGGCCGCCCAGCAGGTCGGTCACCGCCGGCGTTTCGCCCTTGTACGGCACGTGTACCATTTTCAGGCCGGTCTCGATGCGCAAGAGCTCCGCCGCAAGGTGAGTGAGGTTGCCGACGCCGAACGAACCGTAGACCAGATCGCCCGGGCGCGACCTGCCGAGCGCGACGAGTTCTTTGACCGAGCGCGCAGGCAAGTACGGATTGACGACCAGCACGATGATATTGGTCACGCTTTGCATGACCGGCGCGAAGTCGCGGAACGTATCGTACGGAAGCGACTTGTAGACGAACGGATTGATCGAGAACACTGAAGTAAACGGTGCGGCCAGCGTGTAGCCGTCGGGGTTGGCCTTGGCGACCGCCTCCATGCCGATGATGCCGTTCGCGCCGGGACGGTTGTCCACGATGACCTGCTGGCCCCACGACTCGGTAAGTTTCTGCGCGATCGCGCGCGCCACGATGTCGACGCCGCCGCCCGCGGCTTGCGGCACGATGATGCGCACGGGACGGTTCGGATAGTCAGTGGTCTGCGCGGCGGCCGGTGCAACAACGCACGCGGCAAGCGAAGCGAACAGCACGCTGAGCGGAATCGAGCGGTTCATGGTGCATCTCCCGTCGGTAGCCGGAACGGTTTAAGTCCACGCCCCTAGCGGCCAAGTAATTCGCTTGCTCATCGGCTCATGCGGATTACGCGTTAGTCAAGCTGCCGCCGATTTTGCGCAATCGTTGTCCGCCGTCCGCGCGGAGCAAGTCCATCAGCGTGCGCGCCGATCCGAGATCCTCGATCCGCGCTACTGTACCGATGACTGCTTGGACGTTGGGGGCGGGCAGCCGCGTCGTCGCGTAGGTGCGGAACTTCGATTCGATCTGCGCGCGCGTGAGCGGGTTCTCGGCCGATCCGCGCGGGTGATCGCAGCGCATGCCGAACGTCCTGCCGTCGGTGGTTTGCGCTTCCACCACGGCTTGCACGCCGGAGAGCGACGGATCGGCCGTCACTTCGACTTGTTCCGCCGCGAACTTCCGAAGTTTCGGGTCGTCGTAGCGTGCCGGCTCGAACTGGGCAAGCGTCAACTCGCGATCGTGCAGGATTACAGTCGCCGCATAGTGCGTCGAGAGCAGTGCGTCGAATTTGCCCTTGTAGCGTGGGAATATCCCGTGCATGTCGACTGCCGTCTTGCTCATGGTCACGTTGAGCTTCTTCACTTGATCAGGACGCAGATTGGTCTTTTCCACGAGGTCCAACATGGCCGTGACGAATCCCTGGATGGTGGAGGCTGACGGCCACAGGCGTAGTGCAATGTTTTCCAGTTCCCAGCGTTGGCCGAGATCCGCAATCGCCGCATCGGGTCGGCCGCCATTGGAGTACGTGGCGTAGAGGCCGCCGTCGCTGGCGGTCAGGAATTCACTCGTGGCGAGGAAACCCTGTTGCGCGAGCAGCGCCCCCATCAGTCCCGACAGCGCGCCGCGGCATTGATGGAACTTGACGGTCGGCGTTCCCCACGCGGCAAAGGTGCCGGCAGACTGGCTGCCGGCGAGCCCGAATGCTTTCGCCATGGTCGCGGCGTCCAGCCCGAGCAGGCGGCCCGCGGCCGCCGCGGCGCCGAACGGACCGATGACGCCGGGACCGTGCCAGCCGCGCTTGCGAAACTCCGGATAGTCCAGGCCGATGCCGATTCGAGTCGTCGTCTCGCAACCCGCGGTGATGGCGACCAGCAGGTCGCGGCCCGATAGTCCGTCGCGCTCGGCGATGGCAAGCGCGGGCGGGATGACTTCCGGCGTCACGTGGGTGAGAGTGGAACGGTGGATGTCGCACATGGTGACGGCGGTGACCAGGTAACCGTTCAACAGCGTCGCGCCGGCAAGCGACAGGCGGTTACCGCCGATGACGCTGCTTTCATCCGATTGCGCAATGCCCGAAGCGAGCGCCGCAACCTGACGGGTTTCATCGCCCTGGTGGCCGGCCACTGCGCAGGCGAGCGTATCGAGCAGCACGTTCTTGCAGTATTCCGTGACGCGTTGGGGGATGTCGTCGTATTGCAGCGTGGCCGCGAAATCAGCGAGCACTTGTGTCGCATCACCTGCCATTGCAATGTCTCCGCGGTTCTTGTTTGCTGTCCGTACGCCTGACAGCGTGACGATCATAGCGCCAGCGGAACCAAAAGAAAACTCGCATGCTGCAGAGTCGACCGGCGCCCTCGCTTTGATCGCGCTTAGCGCGCTTTGGTTTCACGGAGGGTGAAGTCGATCGATTTTGCGACGATGGAGAGGTCGAGGCAATCGAAGCCCCGGATGCGCGGCGTCGCTCTCAGCCAGGTGAGTTGCCGCTTGGCGAGTTGGCGCGTTGCAAATATCCCGCGATTGCGCAACTCGTCGCGATCGATTTCTCCCTCGAGAAACTGCCACGCTTGCCGATACCCGACGCAGCGCATCGAAGGCAGGTCCGGCTGTAGCGCGTAGCGTTTGCGCAACGCGCGCAGCTCCTCGACGAGCCCGCGTTGAAGCATCGCGTCGAAGCGTTCCTCGATGCGACCATGCAGTGCGCTACGATCGGACGGAATGAGCGCAAGCTCGACGAGGCGGAAGGGAAGTCTTGCACGCCTCCCCCGCCCGAGCAGTTGCGACATCGGCTGTCCGCTGATCCGAAAGACCTCAAGTGCCCGCTGGATGCGCTGCGCGTCGGTGGGTTTCAGCCGGGCGGCGGTTGCCGGATCGACGCTCGCCAGCTCCGCGTGCAGTGCTGGCCAGCCATGCACAGCAGCCTCGGTGTCGAGCCGCGCGCGAACGCCCGCATCGGATTCGGGCAGCTCGGACAGCCCCTCGCGGAGCGCCTTGAAGTACAGCATAGTCCCGCCGACGAGCAGGGGTATGCGTCCGCGCGCCGTGATTTCCCTCATCAAGCGCAGCGCATCTTCCAGGAAACGGGCGGCTGAATACGTCTGCGTCGGGTCGATGATGTCGACCAGATGGTGAGGGACGCCTTCGCGCTCGGACGCCGAGGGCTTCGCTGTGCCGACGTCCATGCCGCGGTAGACCTGCGCCGAATCGACGCTCACGATCTCCACCGGCAGAACGCGGGCAAGCGCGAGCGCAAGCGGTGTCTTGCCGCTCGCAGTCGGACCCATCAGCAGAACTGCCGGAGGCAGCTTGGCCAACCGCGCTACCGTCCCCGGAGGAAAAGCTTGTCCAGGTCCGCGAGGCTCATCTGGTACCACGTAGGCCGACCGTGGTTGCACTGGCCGGAGCGCTCGGTCTCCTCCATCTCGCGCAGCAAGGCGTTCATCTCCAGGATCGTCAGGGCCCGATGGGCGCGCACCGCGCCGTGGCAGGCCATCGTCCCGAGCAGTTCGTCCCGGCGCTCTGTGAGCACGCGGCTCGCCCCGTACTCGCGGATGTCCTTCAATACCGCTCGCGCGAGCTCCGCGGCATCGGCCTCGGCCAGCATCGCCGGGACGGCGCGCACCGCCAGGGCGAAGGGCGAGATCGCAGTCACGTCGAAACCGAGTTGGTTGAGGGTCGGGCCGTGCTCCTCGACGGTGGCAACGTCGACCCGGTCCGCGTGGAAGGTGGAGGGGATGAGGAGCTTCTGGGTGTTCATCGCGCGGGAGTCGAGTGCTCCCTTGAGTCGTTCGTAGAGGATGCGCTCGTGCGCGGCGTGCATGTCGACCAGTATCAGCCCCTGCTGGTTCTGCGAGAGGATATAGACGCCGTGCAACTGCGCGAGCGCGAAACCGAGCGGGGGTGCACCCGACGCGTCTTCGTGTGCGGCGCTCCGCACTGCAGGGGGATCCGCGTCCGGGCGCCGGTCAGCAAACATGGCGGTGTAGCTCGCCACCGGCTGCGCGAGGCCTAGGGCGACCTGGTCGGCCCGCGGCCGTATGGAGCGGCCCGCCGCGAGGGGCGAGGCGGTCGCGGCCGGAGTTTCAGCCGCGGTGCCGGCAAGGCTTTTCGCGACCGCATGAAACACGAACTGGTGCACGGCGCGCGGGTCGCGGAAGCGGATCTCGATCTTTGCCGGGTGGACGTTCACGTCCACCCCGCGCGGGTCGATCTCGAGAAAAAGCGCGTACGCGGGATGACGCTCTCCGTGCAGGACGTCGCGATACGCCTCGCGCAAGGCGTGCGAGAGCAGCTTGTCACGCACGAACCGGCCGTTCACGTAGACGAACTGCGCGTCGCGCGAAGCACGCGTGTAAGCGGGCGACCCGGCGAAGCCGGAGACCTTCAGCACGCCGTTGGCTTCGACCGGGCGCATCGACTGTGCGAACTCCGAGCCGAGAGCCGCCTCGATCCGCTGCGCGGGGTCGGTAGGGGCGAGCCGCGCGACGACGCGGCCATTGTGCCTTAGGCTAAGGGCGACATCGGACCGCGACAGGGCCGCACGCGTGAACACCTCCTCGCAGTAAGCAAATTCGGTGGCAGGGCTCTTCATGAACTTGCGCCGTGCCGGGGTGTTGTAGTAGAGGTCGTTGACTTCGACCGCGGTCCCGGCGGGATGCGCGGCGGGCTCTATGGCGCCGATGCTTCCGCCTTCGGCGCTGACGGCAAAGGCGTGGGCAGCTCTGGCGGCGCGGCTCGCCACGACGACGCGCGCGACCGAGGCGATGCTCGCCAGCGCCTCGCCGCGAAATCCGAGCGAGCGGACCTGCTCGAGATCCTCGAGCGAGGCGATCTTACTGGTCGCGTGCCGAGCGAAAGCCATGGGCAGATCGTCCTTCGCGATGCCTGAGCCGTTGTCGATGACGCGGATCTGCTTGATGCCGCCCTCGGCAAGCGCGACGCCGATATCTGTCGCGCCCGCATCGAGGCTGTTTTCGAGGAGCTCCTTCAGCACCGACGCCGGTCGATCGACTACTTCCCCGGCCGCGATCTGGCTGATGAGCGTTTCGGGCAGCGGGCGAATGGCGGGCACGTTTGCGATTCTTCCAAAGGAAGCCGGTTTGAACGGCGCTCGAGCGTCCGTTTCCAGCCGGCCGACGGCTCAAATTATATGTCGCGGTAGAATGCCGCGGTGGACCTCCTTCTCTCCGGTTGGGATCTGCTCGTCCATCTCGACCGGCACCTCGCAGTACTGCTTCAGCAACACGGCGCCTGGGTTTACCTGTTGCTCTTCGTCATCATTTTTTGCGAGACCGGGCTGGTCGTCACGCCCTTTCTTCCCGGAGACTCCTTGCTTTTCATCGCCGGTGCGCTCGCGGCCGGCGGCGGCATCGACGTGCACCTGCTCGCGCCGCTGCTGGTCGCCGCAGCGGTGCTCGGCAACACCGTCAACTACTCGATCGGCCGCTTCATAGGCCCGAAAGTCTTCCATTGGGAGGAATCGCGCTTCTTCAATCGAAGGGCGCTCGACCGCGCGCACGCGTTCTACGAGAAGCACGGCGGGAAAACCATCGTCATCACCCGTTTCGTGCCCATCCTGAGGACTTTCGCCCCGTTCGTCGCGGGCATCGCGCGCATGACCTACTTGAACTTCACGGCCTATAACCTCGCCGGAGCGCTCGCGTGGGTGCTGTCGCTGATGTACGCGGGTTACTGGTTCGGGAACGTGCCCTTCGTGAAGCAGAACCTCACGTGGGTCATCGTCGGCATCGTCGTGCTGTCGGTGACGCCGCTCGCGTTCGAGTATGTCAGGCAGCGGCTGAAGAGGGCAGGAACCTAGGGCGGGCCGAGCGGGGAATCAGCGAATCGACGCCAAGGTCGAGCGGGAGAGAGGGAAATTTTTCGCGATGTAGCCCTTGATGCCACGGAGGATCGCGATCGCGATTTTTTCCTGGTAAGCCGTGTCGTTCAATCGCTGCTCCTCGTCGGGATTGCTGATGAATGCCGTCTCGACGAGGATGGACGGGATGTTAGGCGCCTTCAGCACCGCAAAGCCGGCCTGCTCGACCTTGCCCTTGTGGAGAAAATTCACGCCGCCCAGCTCCCCCAGCACGGCCCGAGCGAGCTTGAGACTGTCGCTGATTTGCGCGGTCAAGCGAAGGTCGGCAAGGGTCATATCGAGATACCGGTCCTTCCGACTGAGATTGACCCCGCCGATCAGGTCGGCGTTGT
>WNGR01008340.1_pt1 | contig 10954 bp, 8 predicted proteins | sample 5407581 | NCBI WGS metagenome assembly WNGR01 (sample SAMN13153383, study PRJNA577476) | soil metagenome | isolation source: 80 cm soil or saprolite under Garry oak tree replicate 2 | place: USA:California | collected 2016-06-15 | reverse complement strand
TCCACTTCGACGGCCACCGAGCGCTGGAGAAGGGTCACCGACAAGACGAGGCGATGACGGCCTTTGAAATCCAACAAGATCCCCTCGAGCCCGCAGAGCGGACCGCATTCGACTCTTACTCTTTGTCCGATTTGCAGGAAAGGCCAAGGTTGTCGAGGCAGCCCGGATTGCACAGCCGTCTGGAGGGCAGCGATTTCCGCGTCGGCAACCGGCACTGGGCTCTTGCCGGTTCCGACAACCTGAATTACCCCCGGCGTCACCAGTATCGGGAGCCGATCGAGTGGATTGAACCGACAAAACAAGTAGCCGGGAAAGAGGGGCACTTCGAGCTCCTTGATTCGGTCGGACCAACGGCGTCGAGACTTGTAAGCAGGCAGAAAAAGTTCGTAGCCCTTGCCGCACAGCAGGGTTGCCGCGATCTTCTCATAGCGGGACCTGATTTGTAGCGCGAACCAGGGGAAACTATCTGTTCTCGGTAGCAGGTTGATTGTCACGGCGCTTCCACCATCTTCTCTGAGTTCTGCAGACGGAGCCCACGCAAATTTGGGTAAGCTACCGCCATGAGAGCCCCATCTTTCGGGTTCTATGCCACGAACCGCACTAGCGAAATTCGCAGCGCGGCATACTCATCGATGACGAAACGGGAAGACCGACCATCAGCTCTTGTCCCTCCCGTTTCCGCCATAATACGAATAAGCGCCGTAGGTTGCTTCCCCTTCGGCGCGGTTCAGGACGACACCCAGGAGGTTCTTGTCCTGAAACTCCTGGCACGCCGCCTGAGCAAAGTCTAATGCCGTCGATCCTGCGCTGACCACCAAGATCACCCCATCACACATTCCCGCCAACACGCTGGCGTCTGAAACCGGCAGAACAGGAGGTGTATCCACGATAATCCAATCGAAGAGTGGAGCCAGTCGATCGAGCAAGCTCTTCAACCGGGCGTTTGCAAGTAATTCCGCCGGGTTTGAGACGGATTTGCCCACAGGGATGAGAAAGAAATTATCCTGCGCGTCGTTTTGTATAATGGAAAATTCATCGGCCTCCCCACAAAGGTAATCGGCCAGCCCCGGCGCGGAGGGAGCCCCCATGCAAATGTGGAGCTTTGAAGCGCGTAGGTCGGCGTCGATCAGCAACGCCCGCCGTTCGTGCTGACGGACGATCGCTTGTGCGAGATTCAGGGCCACGAACGATTTTCCTTCACCGGGCAACGCGCTCGTGACCAACACAGTCCGGATAGGCTGTTCCTGTTGCAGCTGATACAAACGTGAACGCAAAGTGCGGAACTGCTCGGCGCACCGAATGAAGGATTGCTTACCGCTGAAAACCATGGTGTTCGGGTCAAGCCTCCAGCCCGGCCTTGCGCAGCGCAGCCGCAACTCCTCGAGCCGGAGATAGCCGGAGCCGGAAGTTGTGGGAGCGCCCTCTGTTCTCAATGCCGAAACGATCCCCCGGGCTCCCTGCGCCGCTCCGTCGTTGTGAGCAGCTTCCGCGGGGCTGGCAAGGGGTGCGTTTGCCGCTCGCACCGGCCCATTTGACGCTTTCTCTCCTTCAGCCTTCTTCACGGCTTCGTAAATGCGGCTCATAGTTATCCTTCCGCTCGCTGCTCGCGCATTGATGCAGGCTGACCGTGTTGATCCAGATGCCGGACGAAGTCTTGGAGCAATAACTCCGCTACCGAGGAACTTTCCGGAGGCAAAGAACTCGCCTGTTGGGTGGTTGGTTCGACGCAGTCCAGGTCAAATTCCCGCGCCACTTCATCGACGAGGGAAGCGGTGACGGGCCTCTGCTGATCGACATAGGCGTTGATCAGGGTATGTTCGCACAGCACGTTGACCACGCGCGGGATTCCGCGGGCATAGGTGTACACGCTCTCGATGGCTCCGGGAGAAAAGATTGGTTGGCCGTTCGCTCCGGCCATGTGCAGGCGCTCCGCAATGTAACGGTGAGTTTCCGCCAAGGATAGCGGGCCCGTCTTGCACCGCACGGTAATCCGCTGCCGAAGCTGTCGTAGCTGGGGGTGCTTGAGTTTCTCTTCGAGCTCCGGCTGGCCGGACAAAACAATCTGGAGCAATTTCTCAGTCGAGGTTTCCATATTGGTGAGCAGGCGGATTTCCTCCAGCAGTTCCGGGGAAAGGTTCTGCGCCTCATCCACGACCAGCACCGCCAACTCTCCAGCGCGGTATCGTTCCAGCAACCAGCGGTTGAGCCGCATTAGCACGTTGCTTTTCGCCCGCGATTCGCATGGAATTCCAAAATCGGCCATCAGGCAATCAAACAACTCGCTGACGTTAAGCTGGGTGTTGAAGATGAAGGCAGTGGCCGCTCGCTCTTGACGGAGCCAATCCAACAGCTTGTTGAGCAGCGTGGTCTTCCCCGTTCCGACTTCGCCCGTAAGCGAAATGATACCCTTCCGGTTCTGAATCCCGTAGGTCAGGCCGGCCATCGCTTCCTGAGTGCGTTGCGTCAAGAATAAATAGCGAGGGTCCGGGTTGACATTGAAAGGGTTTTCTCGCAAGCCGAAAAACCTCTTGTACATGTTCGTCACCGTCAGGATGCCGCGCGCAAGCTGAGTTTGTTTCGCTTCCTTGCTGCTTCGCTGCTGCTCTTGTTCTTCTTGCCCGTCGTCGACTCAATCGAAGGGATCAAGGCCAGAGTAGATACTTTCAGATGAGTCTCAACGTCCCGTTTGGTTCGCATCGATTTGTCGCGCGACTCGGCCAATTGCACCAACCCCAATCCTAAGACCAGGCCCGCGCACAGCCCGCCGAGGCTGAAAAGCGGGCGATTCGGGAAGGAAGGCCGCTCCGGCAAGCTGGGCGGATCTAGCACGCGAAACTGCTCGCCTTGCTGCCGGCGCTCCAACTCGGTGGCCATTTCAGATTCGTTTCGCTTCCTCAGAAGATCATTGTAGAAGTCCAACGCGGTTTGATGGTCCCGCGTCAAGGCTTTGAATTCCTGCTCGACCACTGGGCTCAGCTGCACCCGACTCTGCAACATCCGGATTTGCCGTTGTAGCTGCTCCTGCTCGTGTTTTCTCTGGCTGATAGCCAAATCGGCCTGCTGAAGCTGGGCCCGAAGCTGCTGGATTTGTGGTGGCTCGCTCAGGGGGGCCTTTACCTCCGGCTCGCTCGGTTGGCCTTGGTCCTGCGCGGACGCCTCCTGGATCTTCTTCTCCAGCCGTGCAATGTCGCTCTTGACTTTCACCACGTCGGGGTGCTGTTCGGTGTAACGTGCTTGCAGCGATAGAAGCAGGTTCCGCTCGTTGTTGAGCTGCTGTTCGAGCGTTTGGGGATCCTCGCGCTGCTGCTGCAACGACTTCCAGGCCGAAAGCTGTTGGTTCAGTAGAGATTCGGCAAAGGCCTTCCCTTGTTGGGCCTGGTCGAGGGCTTGGGTAGCAGCTTCGAACTGTGGGGTCATGCCGATCAGCAGCGTGAGATTGGTCTTTTCATCATCCGGAAGCTCCCCAATGTAGTGGCCCTGGAAGTCAGCGAGCTTGGCGTCCTGCTCGTCGAGCTTGGCCTTGGCCTGCTCCAGTTGCTTGGTCAAAAACTGTGTGGTGTTCTCGGCCTGCTGCTGGTGGAGGCGTAGGTTCTGCTCCATAAACATGGAGGTGATCTCGGTACAGATCTGCCGGGCGAGCCGAGCCTCTCCCAGCGTAACGTCCACATTGAAGCCGGGTAGTTCTGGAGAGCGTGTCCCCGGCATCAGGTCCAGCGGTGTCACCTTAATTGACTTCCGCAGCTGCTCGACGCGTTGCTCCATCGGCACCCGCCCCGCGTCTTCCTTGTACAGAGCGTACTTCTCCACGAGTGCTTGCAGGCGCGTGCGACTGAGGATCTGCTCCCTCATGCTGGCCAGGCGCTGGTTCAGATCGTCCACGCTCACGACTGGCTTGACGTAGCTATCCGGTACGGCGGGTTGTTCGATGAGCACCACAGTATGTGAGGTAAACCGGCTCGGCAAGACCAAGGTGACCAGGTAGCCGGCAGCGACACCTAGGATTGTCGGGATGACGATCAGCCAGCGTCGCCGCTGAACAATCGCCACATAGTCGTCGAAGCTCAACTCCCGATGTTTAAGCATGCCTCGCTCGTTTTCCCCGGTCGGCTATGCAACTCCGCTATCCAATAGGAATGGGGCGGTGACGCCAGTTAAAGCCGAGGGAGATTTGGTGTCGCACTAAGCTCCTCGCACAGACCAATCCGGTGCACAACGGTGTGTCGGAACCTTGCAGTTGCACGACATAGCCAATGACGAGATCGGCGCTGCGTCCGATCGGTCGGCTGAATTGCACCCACCCAAACCAAGTGTTGAAGGCTTGAGTCGGAAGAGAAGTGCCGGCATTGGCGACGCTCCGATTGTTTGCATAGGCCAGGGCGAGATAACCCCGCCACATCCGCCTCAGGCGGTGGTTCACAATCGCTTCAACCAGGTTGTTCTCCGCTCCCGCCAATACGCCGGCACCGCCGGTAAGCAAGTGCTGGTAGAAAAGGTCGAGATCGGTCCTGCCGGCGCGATAGCGCAGTTCGCTTTCCAGGTTCCAAAGCAGCGGTCTCTGGGACGCAATCCCGGACGACCGGAACAGACCCAGCTCAGGACCCGCATTAAGCCAGAAAGCGAGGCGACCCGTGATTCTTCGCCCGTAGGCGAGCTGTACAACGTGATCGTCGGTGGTGCGGTTGAGACCGCCAAATCGGAACGCGTTCAAGCGGTAGATCACCGCGACCGTATCCGCCCGGGTGATCTGGTGGTTGTAGCCGGTCGTGAACATTGCGCTATTGCTATTGAGCAGGTCGGAATCAAAAAAGCGCAGGAATCCGTAGGCCCCTGCGATCGTGATCGACGATCGGGCAGTGAAGTGATATTCCCCCTGCGCGAGAAACGTATTGCTCACCCGCCCGCCGCGGCCGGTGAGGATGGACTGATTGGGTGTTAGAAAGGATCGCAGGCCGGGCAAGCCTTCGCCGAGCGCCACGCCCATTCCGGAGCCGAAGCTACTCAGGCCACCTAGGAACGACCCAAACGACGATTCAGGGGTATAGCTGAATTGGTCGCTCGTTAGCAGCGTCCATCGGCGCCAATTCACAGTTTGCGTGGCTTCGAGCTCCTGGATGATGGAATTCAGGCTGGTCCCTGCGTTGGGAAGCCCTTGTCGGCCCGCCACCGTGCCGCCGCCCAAGTAATTCAGCGTGAACTCGGATCGGCCGGAGTTGCGCTGCAGGGCCAGACTCCCCACGATGGAGCTCAGCGCCAACGGACTACCTGGCTGCACAGTCGTAAAGGGCCTCGTATCCACCTGCTGAAAGAAGTTCATGGCAGGAAGCAAGAAACTGCGTGTTACTGGGGATCTGCCCGGGGTGAAGTCTCCCGCGCCGGACAAAGGGGGGTTGTACAGGGTCGTCCTGACTGGCTCCTGTCCGGCCGTGCCAGCTTCTTGCATTCCTATCGGGTTGCCGCTTTCGGTAAGTGGGGGCGTAGCAGAAGGCACGTTCGGCTGGCCGGCCGCCTGCCCCGTCCCTTGTGCCTGCGCTCCAGGAACGCAGATAGCCAGGGCCACTACGATGAGCCGGAAACCCTGAATCGCCTTCGACATTATCTCCCTCTATGGCACGACGATCGTGTCGCCGGTCTTCACCGCGATGTTCTGCTTGGGGTTTTTCCCGTTGATAAATCCCTTGTAGTCAAACGAATACTTTACCTGCTTTCCGTTTTCTTCGCGGAGGAGGTAAATCTTCTTGACGTTGGCAAACTGCGTGAACCCGCCTGCGCTCGAGAGCGCCTGCAGCACGGTCATCCCGGGCAGCAGCACATACGCGCCGGCCCGGGACACTTCTCCCAGGACGTAAATCCGCTGGCTATTGATGGCCGTGACGATCACGGTGACCTGGGGGTCGGTTACATATTTCTTCAAGCGCTCCGTGATTTGCGTCGCCAGCTGAGTTGGCGTCAGACCTCCCGCTTGCACGTCGTTCAACAACGGCAAAGAAATCTTCCCATCCGGCCGGACCGGCACTGTTCGCGTGAGATCCGGCTCTTTCCAGACGCTGATGTCGAGCACGTCCTGTGGGCCGATCACATAGTTGGGGTCATCGGTCGGGGGACTCCGGTCGTCTTTGCTGCCGTTTCCGTTTCGGGCCATTAACACCCTATTGTTTGCTTGTGTCTTGCCCGAGCTTTGCTGCGCCGGGGCAGCAAAGGGCGGCAGTAAAAGCAGAAAGGCCATCGAGAGTCTTATCCAGTTCCTCATTTCAGTGCAGATTAAGTGGACTTAGGCACCCCTGACAATCCCGCGGAGTCGGTAATTCGAGGAGGGGGAAAGTACGGAAAGGAATGTAGGGGAATCCCTGAGTCTCGCCGTTTGGCCTGGCGGGCGCACTGCGAGTCTTCTTCTTTGCCGAGGCGGAGACGGCGTCAGCTTTCGTCTTCAGCGGCGAGCCGCCGGGCCCTTGGCTACCGGGTTCGATTCCCGGTACCGCTACCAGTTTTTCGGCGTTGTGATGCTCCCTTGAAAATTGGGTGCCATGCGTTGCAGAAGGCAGCGGAATCGGGTCAGCAACGTGCCGTATGGCCTCAATGAGCAGCATCCCGGTTCCACCAAACGTGAAACTATTCTTGAGGGAAGTGAATCCAGCGGGGGCGCCTGCCTCTTTTGGCAACTCGGCGTGGACTTGGTTTCCGAAATCCGCCAGTCCCGGGAGATAATTGAGCCTGACCATGAGCAACCAAAACGGCAGGCCGAGCCATTCCTTACTGCTGATCTCCATCTTTCTTTGCATTCTGACCGCTCCGGCGACCGCCCGCGGGCAAGGGCCCGCTGCCCCGCCTCCATCGAGCCAGCAAACACCCGAGAGCAAAAATAGCGCGGACACGAAAGAGAAGAAGCAGGGTGAAAAGCAAAAAAGGAGCAAGCTGGAGCAGGAGACAGGAACCACGAACGACCGCATCTTCGAGGTGATGCCGAACTACGGAACCGTAGAAGGTGCCGAAATAATTCCCCGGCTCTCCACCGGAAAGAAGTTCAAACTGGCGACCGCCGGAGTGTTCGACTATTTCACCTACCCGTTTATCGGTACGCTGGCCGCGATTGGCCAGGCGAACAATTCCCCGAAATCGTGGGGGCAGGGATGGGGAGCTTACGGGAAACGCTACGGAGCCTCCTTCGCCGACAATGGCATCGGGACCTACATGACGACCGCTATCTTCCCCAGCATCCTCCGTGAGGATCCGCGCTATTACCAGCGCGGAAAAGGGAAATTCTCCCATCGGGCGTTCTACTCGATAAGCCGGCTGTTCGTCACGCGAACCGATTCAGGGCACACCCGATTCAATTTCTCGGAGATTGTTGGCAATGCCGCGGCCGGCGGCATCTCCAATATTTACCATCCGCCGGAAGATCGCACGCTGTCACGAAACTTGAACACGTGGGGAATGCTCATCCTATTAGATGGCGTGTCCAACGAACTGAAGGAATTCTGGCCGGATATCCGCCGCAAAGTATTTCGCAAGAACACGCCCTGAGGTTCCCAAGAGCCGAACCGCAGTTCCCTAATCTCCACCCGCAGAATTTCTCGAGTGCAATGATCAACTGCGCTGAGAGACCGACGTATGAGCGGGCCGATGGTTCTGCTTCCATCGCCACGCAGAAGATAGGATTTCTTCCAAAGAGGAATGTTCCGGTTTCCACTTTAGTTCGCGGATGATTCGCTGCGGATTTGCGTGGAGTACACCCGGATCGCCCAGCCTGCGTCCGGCCACACGCACAGGAACGGAGTGGCCGACCACCTTTTCCACCGCATCGCAGACCTCGCGCACCGAGTAACAGGCGCCCGAGCCGATGTTATATACGTGCATCCCCGGCTGGTTGAGTTTTTGCAGAGCCCCGATATGCGCCCGGGCGATGTCCACGACGTGAACATAATCGCGCAGACAGGTGCCATCCGGAGTGTTGTAGTCGTCGCCGCAGATGCTGAAAAACTGGCGCTCGCCGGCTGCGGCCTGCAGGAGCAATGGGATGATGTGAGTTTCCGGGTCATGGCGTTCGCCCCAGTCGGCCGTGGCGCCGGCCGCGTTGAAATACCGGAAGGACGTCACACTCCACCCGTAGGATTTTGCGTACCACTGGAGAATCTGTTCGAAGATGAGCTTTGTTTCGCCGTACGGGTTCACGGGCTTCTTAGGATCGTCTTCCTCGATAGGAACCCTTTCAGGGGCGCCGTAAACCGCCGCGGAGGAGGAGAAGACAAAATTTTTCATCCCCGCTGCGCGCAGAGCTTCAAGCATGACAATACCAGCTTCCACATTCGCTTGGAAATAAGCCCCGGGATTAGCAACGGATTCGGCCACCGAAGCCTTCGCAGCGAAATGAAACACCACATCAAAATTATTGCTTTGAACAAGGTTTTCCATTTCCGGACGATTGCCAATGTCCATGGGAATGAAAGCTGCTCCGCCGGGAACGCCGTCCCGGAAGCCTGCGGAGAGATCGTCCACAACAGTGACCGAATGTCCCAAGCGCAGCAATTCAGCGCAGCAGACCGAGCCAACATAACCGGCGCCGCCCGTCACCAGCACATTCGCCATCAGTGCGCCTCTTCCCCCGGAGGGTTCGGATCGGGGTTTGCAGCAGAACGCGATCCGTCTCGCCATGTTCGTAAGCTAATCTCGCCGCTCGAATCCTTCACATCCGTTACGGGGATCAGCAACCCTTCCTTCACTTGAAACTCCAAACCCCGCCAGCGAATGTGATTGGAAAAGAAGCTGGCGACCCAGACGAAAAAATTCGCGGCGTCCCGCAGCGGTGCCAACCACCAGTTGCGCCGCACCACGTCGTCCCGCAACCCCCACACGCCGAGCGTGAGGTACACGGCAAACCGCAGCGCCAGGTAGGTGGAAACATAGGCCGCAGCCAACGCCGTAGTCGGAGCCACCACTGCCGCGAGTACCGTCCAGGGCAGGCCAAACGTGAATATCATCGCCGCGTGCCCTGCGGGCCTTACATTGCGCAGGCCGATCGTCCACCGCAATTCGTGCTGCAGGAACTCGGCCAGCGTCTCGCGAGGATAGACTAGGCCCACCGGTGTTCGCGCGAATTCCACGCGGTGACCGTGACCGGCAATGCGATTGCCGAGCTCGAAATCGTCAACGTAATGGTTGACCAGGGACTCGAACCCGCCGATTTCGGCGAGCCGCTCTTTGGTGGTCGCCATGGTGGCGCCGAGCGTGAAGCGCAGGCCTTCCATTCTTTGCGCCAGGAGCGCGCTGGCGGCAAACTCGACGGCCGACCCGGCGGCATCGAGCGTCGCGCCGAAACCGCCGGCGATCGTGCTGCGGAAGAACGCCGTAACCGCGCCGACGCTGGGGTCCGCAAACGGTGCCGTCACGTCATGCAGATAGCCGGGTCCCACGCGCACATCGCTGTCGCTGATGACCAGCAGTTCGTAGTTTGCTTCGCCGGTCAGCCGGCACATTTTGTTGACCTTGCTGCTGGCCCCGATTTCGGCGGCCCCCACAAGCAAGCGGATCTTCCGGTGCGGGAAATCCCTCTGCAGCCGCTCGATCACCTGGACGACCGGATCGTCCGCATCGCTCACGCAGAAGAGAATTTCATACTCGGGATAGTCCAGGCGGCAAAAACTGGCGAAATTCTCATACGGTTCGGGGTCCAATCCGCGAACCGGTTTCAGAATACTGGCCGGCGGCGTGTGTCCGGACCTGGCGGGTGACTCACGCTTCCTGCGCGCGAAGTATCCGACACCGACCCACAGCGTCACTGCGTAGTAGGCCAGCGGTCCGATGGCGAGCACGAGAATAGCGTCGCGTAGCAACAACACCCGCATTTGCTCCTTAACCTGACTTGTTTCCGCTGCAAACGCAGCGGGTCTGCCCAGCACAGTAACTTGGTTTAGGTTTTATTTCCGCAGTGCCTATAATACTCTTTTGTGTCATGCGACGCATGCCTGGACCATCCCCTTTCGCTCCAAAAATATTCCAACGGACGGCCGATGTCGCCTGATTCGCGCGCGTTTCCCCGCACGCCGGTCTTCCTCGGAGCCATATTTCTGGTTTGGCTGGCCGTGTTCGCATCGGGCCTGTTCCGGCCCGCACTGCTGGACGATGCCGACTCCGTTCACGCCGAAGCCGCCCGCGAAATGGTTCTCCGCCACGACTGGGTGACCCTCCACGTCAATGGCATCCGTTATCTGGAAAAAGCGCCGCTGTTGTACTGGATGATGGCCTCGAGCTTCAAATTATTTGGCATTCATGACTGGTCTGCCCGGCTTCCCCTCGCTCTGGGAGTTTTCGCGCTGCTCTGCGCGGTTTATTTTTTTGGCCGGCAGGCTTTCGGCGAAGCGGCCGGGTTCTACGCCGCCCTGGGTTCCGGCCTTTCTTTCGGCCCGTACATCTTTACGCGGTTCTTGATTCCGGACATCCTCGTAGGCCTCTGGCTGATCCTCAGCCTGGGATTTTTCTGGCGCACGCTGGAGGAGCCGGAACCGTCGCGTTTTGCCTGTTGGGGGCTCGCGACGGTCTCCGCCCTGAACGTCCTCACCAAGGGCCTTATCGGCCTGGTTTTTCCCGTCGCGGCGATTGGGTTGTATCTTCTCCTCACCGCAAATCTCCGCCACCTGACTAAGATGCGTTTAGGTTCCAGCACGTTGATCTTCTTGGGGATCGCCGCCCCGTGGCACATCCTCGCCGGCCTGCGCAATCCCGATCAGGGGAACGTGCGGGGCTTTTTCTGGTTCTATTTTGTCAACGAGCATTTTCTTCGTTATCTTAACAAACGCGTACCGCGAGATTATGGCACGGTTCCGCTTCTCCTTTTCTGGGGTCTCATTTTCGTCTGGCTTTTCCCATGGACCAGTTTCCTCCCTCAAGCGCTGGCGCGCGTCCGGTTGCTCCGGTTGCGCCAACCGCCGGGCTCGCCGGCTGATCGCGCCAGGCTGATCCTTCT
>WNGR01008335.1_pt1 | contig 10957 bp, 11 predicted proteins | sample 5407581 | NCBI WGS metagenome assembly WNGR01 (sample SAMN13153383, study PRJNA577476) | soil metagenome | isolation source: 80 cm soil or saprolite under Garry oak tree replicate 2 | place: USA:California | collected 2016-06-15 | reverse complement strand
TTCGTGTCGACGACAGTGCCCACGCCGGGCACCGAGCGAACGAGGCCGGCCTGGCGCAGCGCGGTCAGCGCCTTCGTGGCGGTCGCCATCGCGACACCCCACTCCCGGGTGATCTCGCGGGTCGACGGCACCCGGTCACCGGGCGCCAGCGCACCCGTCTCGATCCGATCCCGCAGTGCGGTGACGATCCGGGCGTACGGCGGATCTTCCATGTCGACCTCCGGTGTACTAGTGCACTGAGAATAGCCACCACGCTGCGCCAGCACGAAAGCCAGCCGTTTCGACCGCCCGAGTGCACTAGCGCACCGCCTTGATATCCATACAGTTCAAGTGTTGCGTACCAGTGAATGTACGACGTACGCTCACGCTATGCCTACCAACAAGAACGTCCTGATCTCCGGCGCCAGCATCGCCGGCCCCGCCCTTGCGTACTGGCTAGCACGGTGGGGCTACGCCCCGACCGTGGTCGAGCGAGCGCCGGCACCCCGACCCGGCGGCCAGACCGTCGACCTACGTGGCGCCGGCCGCACCGTGATCGAACGGATGGGCCTGATGGACCGGGCCCGCGAGGTCAGCCTGGACCAACGCGGCTTCGCCCTCGTCGACAAAACCGGCCGGATCACCGCCCGGATGCCGGAGGACGCCTTCGGCGGCGAGGGAATCATCTCCGAGATCGAAATCCTGCGCGGCGATCTCGGCCAGGTGCTCTACGACGCCACCCTGCCCACCACCGAATACCTGTTCAACGACACGATCACCGACGTTCAGCAGGACGAGGAAGGCGTCGACATCACGTTCGAGAACGCCACACCACGCCGGTTCGCATTCGTCGTCGGCGCCGACGGGCTGCACTCGGTGGTCCGGTCGCTCGCGTTCGGCCCGGAGTCGGACTACCTGCGCTCGATCGACTGCTACACGGCCTGGTTCACCACACCGGCCGGCGGCGACCTGGACGGCTGGTTCCTGATGTTCAACGCGCCGGGCGGCCTCGTCGTGTCGGTGCGACCGGGCAGGCTACCCGGCGAGAACAAGGCAGGGCTCAGCTTCCGCTCCGCACCCATCGCCTACGACCGGCGAAATACGTCGGAGCAGAAGGAGATCATGACGCAACGGTTCGCCGGCCTCGGTTGGGAAACGCCCAGCCTGCTGAAGTCCATGCACACGGCGTCAGACTTCTTCTTCGACTCGATGGGCCAGGTACGGATGGACAGCTGGTCACGCGGCCGAGTCGCGCTACTCGGCGACGCCGGCTACTGCCCGACACCGTTGACCGGGCTGGGCACCAGTTTCGCGCTCGTCGGCGCATACGTACTCGCGGGCGAACTGGCAACGGCCCGAGGTGATCACCGCATCGCGTTCGCCCGCTACGACGAGATCATGCGGCCGTATGTCACCAACGGACAGCAGCTGCCACCCGGCGGCGTCGGCGGCTACGCACCGAACAGCGCACTCGCCATCCGCATGCGCGCCATGTCAATGCGCTCGATGACCCGCTGGCCGATGCGTTCGTTCGTCGCCAAGCAATTCGCCAAGGCGGCGGACGTCACGCTGCCCGATTACGAGGGCCAACTCGTTTGCTAGCCGACCAAAAATGCCACGGTTGAGGTGCCTGAGGGGAAGCAGGGCTCCGCCGCCAAAGCGGGCCACCCAAACAGCGAACAAGCCAAACCCCGCCGCCTCAGAGGCATTCCCCCACCACTCCACGGGGGCGTCCCGATTTCAAATCTACTCTTGTCAAGCCCCGAACGGGGGATCCGCCGACGATCTGTGGATAACCGAAAGTGTTGTGCACATGTGCGACAAGTGCTTGACAGCTAACGACCTTCGGTGTCACCGACGTCGGCGGTTGGATGCACGACTGGCTCGTACCCGGCGGCGAGGGTGGCTACGGTCGCTCGTGGCGTGAGCACAGTGACCTCGCCGTCCAGCCGACGCGGTTGTCGGTCGCTGTAACCGCCGGGATGCCAGGCAAGCAGCTCATCCCGCCAGATGAGCCACGGAACGCCCGACAGTTCGATCATCGTGCCGGCAGGAAGGTCGGCGAGGCGGGCGGTGTGGGTGCGTCGGATGCGAGGCCCAGACAAGCGGTCCGCATGCATGCGGGCGTCGATGGCGTGCACAGTCGGCTCGTCATCGGGGTGGGCTCGGCCATAGGCGGCCTTGAAAGCCTGGTAATCGCGGTAACGGCACTCGCCACACGGACGGTGCCCAGCGGCTAGAGCCGTTGCCTCGTCAAGGAAGTACAGCTCAGTCAGCCGACCAGGAGCCCACTGTTGGCGCCTACGACCTTTGAACTCGAGCACGCAGATCGCCCACGCCTTGGTAGTGGAGTAGCGGACCACGTCGCCGGCAGGGTTGTGCAGCCGTCCCCGATTGCCCCAGAACAGGCCTCGGTCGGGGACGGCGATCAGCTCGCCACGGGGAGTCACCCGGTTGCGTCTGGGCATGCCGCTACTGAACCACGACGGTCAGACAGTTAGGTAGTTGCTTGACTATTCGCGCCGGACGTGGATACTTAAGCATGTGCCTAACCAAGAGCTGGACCGGGTGTTTCAGGCACTTGCCGACGGCACCCGGCGCGAGATGGTCGAGCGGCTGGTCCGCGGGCCGGCGACGGTCGGTGAGCTGGCCAAGCCGTTCGCCATGTCGCTGCCCGCCGTCATGCAGCACCTTCAGGTGCTCGAAGCCTGCGGGCTGGTCCGGTCGGCGAAGGTCGCTCGCGTGCGCACGTGTCGCGTCGAGCCGGCCGTGTTGCGGCTGGCCGAGGACTGGATCGGCCGGCAGCGGACCGCTTGGGAACGGGGCCTTGACCGGCTCGGCGATTTTCTACAGCAAACAGAGGAGAACTGATCATGACCGTCACCCACTCCACTTTCACCCTGGAACGCGTCTACCCGGCCCCGCCGAAGCGCGTGTTCGCGGCGTGGTCCGATCCGGCCGCGAAGGCACGCTGGTTCGCGGGGGCGACCGCCGACCACCACGAGCTGGACTTCCGCGTCGGTGGCCGTGAGGTCGTGCGCGGCACCCACGACAACCAGGTGATCGCCTGCGAGTCGCACTACCAGGACATCGTGCCGGACGAGCGGATCGTGTTCGCTTCATCCCTTTACGAGGGAACGGATCTGGCCACGGTGTCGGTGACGACCGTGGAGCTGCGCCCGGACGGCGACGGCACCCGGCTGCAGCTCACCGAGTACGGCGCCTTCCTCGACGGCCGCGAGGAACCGGCGTGGCGCGAGCAGGGCACGGCCGGCCAACTGGCCGCCCTGGCCAAGGAATTCAGCTGAGCACGTCGTGCTGAGTACATTCCAAAAGGGCGGCCGTCCAGGGCACCCAGCGCGGGTCGGCGCCGGCTGTCGTGTCCCATGCCATGTTCGTGCAGACGTAGCCGACCGCGACACCGAGCGAGGGATGGGCGAAGCCGATCCGGCCGCCCGCGCCGGCGTGACCGAACGATCCCTCGCCCAGCATCGGTGTCATGCCGCGGGACAGCTCCCAGCCGAGGGCGGCACGCATCGGGCTGTTGTCCGGCAACAGGTCCATCGGCGGCGGCGCACCGAGGCCGTCGTTGAGTTGGACCGTGGCGCGATCGACGGTGTCCGGTCGTAACAGCCGGACACCGTCGACGTCGCCGATCGTGGCCGCGTACATCCGGGCCAGCGACCGGGCGTTGCCGATCCCGTTCACGGCCGGCAGTTCGACGGCGTGCGCCGGGCGGGCGTTCAGATCTCCCATGCTCTTGTTGAGGGTCAGCACTGAGTTGGTCACCGCGCGGGCCAACCGGGTTGTCGCGTCCACGCCGGCTTCGGTGAACTGTGCGGTGATCTCGGCCGCGGTGGGTGCCGGCGTTCTGGTGAACTGCGGGACGAAACGGTGTTCCTCGGACTCGTGCAGTCCGATGCCCAGGTCGAGCCCGAGCGGTTCGGCGATCTCCGTGGCGAAGAACCGGCCGACGGTGACGCCGGTGGCCCGGCGGATCACCTCGCCGATCAGGTAGCCGTGGGTCAGCGGGTGGTACCGGAAGTACGCCGCCGGCTCCCACAGCGGCGCCATCTCGGCGAGTGACGTGACACAGCGGTCCCAGTCGAGGAAGTCGATGATCCCGGCGTCCGGGTCGAATTCGCTCAGCCCGGCGCGGTGCGACAGCAGGTGCGCCACCGTGATCCGGTCCTTGCCGGCCGCGGCGAACTCCGGCCAGTACCGGGCCACCGGTGCGTCGACGTCGAGTATTCCCCGCTCTCGCAACAGGTTCGCGCAGGTCGCCACCAGGCCCTTGGACACCGACATCAGGATCGTCATGGAGTCGCCGGTGAACGGCCGCCCGCCGATCGGGTCGCTGCCGGTCCACAGGTCCACGACCAGCCGGCCGTGTCGGTAGACGGCCAACTGTGCGCCGCCCTCGTCGGTCGCCTGGGCCTTCTCGAACGCCTCGCGGATCGGCTCGAAGCCGGATGCCACCTCGCCAGCCACCATCGGCTCATTTCCTCCTTGGCTCTGCTCCCGGTGACATCGTCGCGGAACCGGACCGCGTGCGATAGATCACGCTGGACTATGTGGTTCATATGATATGTTTTCCATATAACTAGGAGGTGCGAATGAAACTTACGATCGTCGCGGCGACCGGTGGGATCGGCCAGCAGGTCGTTACGCAGGCCATCGTCGCTGGTCACGACGTTACGGCGGTGGTGCGCAACCCGGCGCGGGTCACCGCGAACGTGCGAACGGTCCAGGTGGACATGACGGCCGCCGACCCGATCACGCTGGAGTCCGCGATCGGTGGTTCGGACGCGGTGCTGTCCTGTCTCGGCCCGCGGAGCAGGGCCGAGGACGGTGTCGTCACGCCGGGCACGCGGGCGGTGATCGAGGCGATGGTGGCGACCGGCGTGCGGCGGATCGTGGTGGTCAGCGCGGCTCCGATCGGCACCATGCCGACGCCCAACCGGCCGCACCCGCCGAAACACGACCCCGGCGAAGGCGTCGTGATGCGGTACGTGCTCACGCCGATCGTCAAGAAGGTGCTCCGCGGCAACTACAGCGACCTGGCCCTGACGGAGGAACTGTTGCGGGACAGTCACTTGGACTGGACCGCCATCCGGCCGCCCCGGCTGACCGACGGGCCGCTCACCGGCACCTACCGCACCGCGGTCGGCCGCAACCTGCGCCGTGGGCCGCTGGTGTCGCGGGCGGACGTGGCGCACTACATGCTGCGGGTGCTCGACCAGCCCGAGACGATCCGGCAGGCGATGGGAATTGCTTATTAGCACATGTATTCATATGTGCGGTTTCTTGACAGCCATTTACCGGCCGCCGTAGGTTCCAGCTGTGGCGGCAAAGGTGGCGTTGACCAGGAACGAACGCGGCCGTCTTGGCGCCATGGGTGGCGTTGTCATCGCGTTGAACGTGCTCGGCTGGGCTATTTTCGTATTCGCCATCGCGCCGCACAATTTCGAGTTCAAGGGGCTGGGATTCGGTTTCGGTGTGGCATTGACCGCGTGGACGCTGGGCGCTCGGCACGCTTTCGACGCGGACCACATCTCCGCGATCGACAACACCACCCGCAAGCTGATGGCCGACGGCGGCCGGCCGCTGGCGACCGGGTTCTTCTTCGCGCTCGGCCATTCGATGATCATGCTGGTGGTCGGCGTCGGGCTGTCCGTCGCGGCGCGGGCCGTGTTCGGCGTGATGGTGAATCCGTCCTCCGGCTTCGAGACCTTCGGCGGGGTGGTCGGCACGGGCCTGGCCGCGACCTTCCTGTACCTGATCGCGGTGCTGAACCTCGTTGTCCTGGTCGGGATCCTCAAGGTGTTCCGGCAGATGCGGCGGGGACTGTTCGACGAGGTGGAACTCGAACGCCAACTTCAGGCGCGCGGGTTGATGTGGCGGTTCTTCGGCCGGTTCATGCGCTCGATCACCAAGACGTGGCACATGTTCTTCGTGGGCATCGCCTTCGGCATCGGGTTCGACACCGCCACCGAGGTGCTGCTGCTCGCGGCCACGGCGGCGGCCGCGACCCAGGGCCTGCCGTGGTACGCGGTGCTGTCGCTGCCGCTGCTGTTCGCGGGCGGTATGACGCTGTTCGACACGCTCGACGGCTGCTTCATGAACTTCGCCTACGGCTGGGCGTTCGCCCGGCCGGTGCGCAAGGTCTACTACAACCTCGTGATCACCGGCCTGTCCATCGCGGTCGCGTTCCTGGTCGGCACGATCGAGGTGTGCGGCCTGCTGGCCGACGAACTCAACCTCCAGGGCTGGTTCTGGGCCTTCGTGTCCGATTTCGACCTCAACACGGCCGGTTTCGCGATCGCGGGGCTGTTCGTCGTGGTCTGGGTACTGGCGATCGGCTACTGGAAGCTCGGCCGGGTCGAGGCGCGGTGGACACCACAGCCGGAGATCGAATAATGGGGCCATGGCGACCTCACGATGGGCCACGTTCGACTGCTTCGGCACCCTGGTGGACTGGCGGCACGGCATCGCGACCGGCGCCGAACTGCTGTTCCCCGGGCGCGGCGGCGAACTCCTGGACAGTTACCGCCGCCACGAACCTGACGTCCAGGCCGAGCATCCGACGATGCGCTACCGGAACGTCCTGGCCGAAACGCTGCGTCGGGCCACGGCCGAATGTGGCCTCGATCTGAACGACGATGACGCCTCCGTGCTGGCCGACGGGCTGCCGTACTGGCCGGTGTTTCCGGACACCCGGGCCGCCCTGACCGGCCTGCGCGCGGCCGGTTGGAAGCTGGCGCTGCTGACCAACTGCGACCGCGACCTCATCGCCGCCTCGCAGCGGCGGATCGGTGTGCCGGTGGACGCGGTCGTCACCGCGGAGGACGTCGGCTCCTACAAGCCGGCGCGCGGCCACTTCGACCGGTTCGCGTCGTCGTTCGACGTGACCACAGGGCATTGGGTCCATGTGGCACAGGGCTATTTTCACGACATGGTGCCCGCACACGAACTGGGCATTCCGCGAATCTGGATCAACCGGCACAGCCTGCCGGACGACCCGTCGATCGTGGACGCGGTGCTGCCCGACCTGACCGGGCTCGTCGACACGATCGAGTCGGTGCACACTGCGGCGGTCGGCCGGTAGGCGTTGGTCCTTGTGGTGGACACGGCCGTCCGTTTCGGTCCGTTTCCGCCGTGCCGTGGTGTTCCTCGTGCGGGTGCACTGGGCCGGACGAGGGAATGGGGCGGGATCGTTCGTGTGGAACCACCAGGATGCGCTTGGTTTCCGTCCGTGTCTTTGGTTGCGTGTGCGTCATGCGGCCTTTCGAGTTGCCTGAGTTCTACATGCCTTATCCCGCACGGCTGAACCCGAACCTTGAGACTACTCGCGTGCACAGCAAGGCATGGGCGTACGAAATGGACATGATCGACGTGCCGCAGGAAGGCAGGGCGATCTGGGACGAAAACGACTACGACGCGCACGACTATCCACTGCTGTGCTCCTACACGCATCCCGACGCATCCGCACCGGAACTGGATCTGGTCACCGACTGGTACGTGTGGGTGTTCTATTTCGACGACCATTTCCTGGAACTGTACAAACGCAGCCACGACATGGCCGGTGCCCGCGCCTATCTGGGCCGGTTACCGATGTTCATGCCGGTGGACGGCGCGCAGACTGAAACGCCGACCAACCCGGTGGAACGCGGCCTCGTCGACCTGTGGCAGCGGACGGTCCCGACCAAATCGGTGGACTGGCGCCGCCGGTTCGCGGAGAGCACCGAGAACCTGCTGGCCGAGTCGCTGTGGGAACTGGCCAACATCAACGAGAACCGGCTATCCAACCCGATCGAGTACGTCGAGATGCGGCGCAAGGTCGGCGGCGCGCCCTGGTCGGCCAATCTCGTGGAGCACGCCAACGGCGTCGAGGTGCCGGCAGTGATCGCGGCGACCCGGCCGATGCAGGTGCTGGGCGACACGTTCGCCGACGGCGTCCACCTGCGCAACGACCTGTTCTCCTACCAGCGTGAGGTCGAGCAGGAGGGCGAACTGGCCAACAGCGTGCTCGTGTTCGAGCGGTTCCTCGGCTGCACGACGCAGCAGGCCGCGGACGCGGTGAACGACCTGCTCACCTCGCGGCTGCACCAGTTCGAGCACACCGCCGTCACCGAGGTGCCACCACTGTTCGCCGAGCACGGCGTCGACCCCACGGGCCAACTCGAGGTCATGGCCTACGTGAAGGGCTTGCAGGACTGGCAGTCCGGCGGCCACGAGTGGCACATGCGGTCCAGCCGCTACATGAACGACGGCCCGGCAATGCCGGTACTCGGCGGCCCGACGGGCCTGGGCACCGCGGCAACGCGCATCCTGTCGTCGCTGGTCAGCACGGCGCCGCAACGGATGCGCGCGTTCACGCACGTCCCGTTCCGGGTCGTCGGCCCGACGCCGCTGCCGGACTTCTACATGCCGTTCACCACCGGGCTGAGCCCGCACCTGGACGAGGCTCGCCGCAACATCATGACCTGGTCCGCTCGGATGGGGATCACCGATCCGGGGGAGGGGGTCTGGGATCGGCACAAGCTCTGGGCGTTCGACTTGGCGCTGTGCGCGGCCGGCATCTACCCGGACTCGAACCTTGAGGAACTGGACCTGGCGTCGCAGTGGCTCACCTGGGGCACCTACGGCGACGACTATTACCCGGTCGTGTTCGGCCGCACCCGTGACCTGGCCGGCGCGAAGGTGGCCAACGAACGGCTGGCCCTGTTCATGCCGGTCGAGTCGACCGAACTGCCGATGCCGCTCAACGCGCTGGAACGCGGACTGGCTGACTTGTGGCTGCGTACCGCTGAGCCGATGGAGCCCGACGCGCGGGCCACGTTCCGCGCGACGATCATCGCGATGACCGACTCGTGGCTGTGGGAACTGGCCAACCAGGCCATGAATCGCGTGCCCGACCCCATCGACTACATCGAGATGCGTAGAAGGACCTTCGGCTCGGATCTCACGATGAGCCTGGCCCGGCTGTCCCACGGGCGGACCGTGCCGCCGCAGATCTACCGGACCCGGCCGATCCGGAACCTGGAGAACTCGGCCGCCGACGCGGCCTGCCTGATCAACGACATCTTCTCCTACCAGAAGGAGATCCAGTTCGAGGGCGAGGTGCACAACTGCATCCTGGTGGTGCAGAACTTCCTGGACTGCGACCGGGATCGTGCCCTCGGCATCACCACCGACCTCTACACCGCGCGGATGAAGCAGTTCGAGCACATCGTCGCCACCGAGTTGCCGACTCTGTTCGACGAGTACGAGCTGGACGACGACGCCCGCAACGGAATGCTGGCCTATGTCGAGGAATTGAAGCACTGGCTGGCCGGCATCCTGCGGTGGCACGCCGGCTGCCATCGGTACGAGGAGAGCGAACTGCGGTACCACCCGGCGCCGGAGGTCCAGGTGTTCACCGGCGGTCCGGTCGGACTGGGCACCGCGAGCGCCCGGCTGGTGTCCTAGCGCGCATCAGTTGCACCTGCAATAGTTGCAACCGCATAAGTTATGGGTGCATAAGTTGCTGCCACAGTAGTTGCCGGTGCATTAGTTGATCATGTCGAGAAGTGGGTTTCCGGGCGGGGCAACGGCGTGCCGTCCAGGATGACGTCGACACGCTCGTTGTAGAAGGCGATGAGGCCGGCGATGGGCAGCAGTTGGCGGGTCGGGAAGTCGTAGGTCCACGCGATGTCGGCGTGGACCGTGTCGCCGATCCGGGCCGACCAGTAGCCGGTGGTGCGGCCCTTGTACGGGCAGGCGGTTTCCGTGTCGCTCGGTTCGAGGGCGGCGAAGTCCACTTCGGTCCGGTTGAGGTAATAGCGCGTCGGCAGGCCGGTCTCGAACACGAACACCGGCGACGACGAGTCCGCGAGCACCACCCCGTCCAGCTCGATCCGGACCTGCCGGGTGGAGCGCACGGCGTCCACCCGGCTGTAGGGGTCGCGCGGGTGCACGAACACCTGCTCGTCCTCCTCGTACCAGGCGTCCAACGCGGCCCAGTCGAACCGGACGGTGTTCGCGAGCCCTTCGATGGCGTCGTCGGTGTAGACGGAGACCGAGCCGGGGCGGGAGACGTCGCCGACGCGCAGTCCGTGCCGGCGACTTGTGCCACGCCGTAGTCGCTGCGGATGGTCCTCGTCGACCAGGAAGTCGGGATTCACGTCCGCCAGCGGGATGTAGAACTGCGGATAGTGCTCCCATTCCCAGACATACAGGGCATGCGTGGTGTCGAACACGACGGCGTTGTTCAACAAGCCCCGCACCCGGCGCGGGGACGGCTCGATGTGGTTGACGGTAACGAGTGGCAGCGGATAGTCGACCATACCGAAGGACACTAGTCCGACCAGCGGATTCAAGCCTGGCCAATGAATCTCCAAAGCCAGCCGGCCTAATGTGACCGCTCGGACCGCACGATGAAGGAGGCACAAGCCGTGCTCAGACGGAATCGAATCGCCGCCGTCGCGGTGGCGTTCGCCGCCACACTCAGCTTCGGCGCCATGGCCGCGGCAACGGCCGGCGTGGCAGTGGCAGCGCCCGTGCACGTACACGGGATCAGCGGCAGCGGCGGCGCCCACTCGAACGCGATCGTCGGTGGCGGCAACAACGCGATCACCGACGGCATTCAGGGCAGTGGCGCGCGGCCGGGCGGCATCAGCGGCGGCGGCCAGGCGTAACGGATCCCGATGGTTGGGCTTGACGATGCGGCGCGCCAAGCCCAACACCGGTCAACTGCCCGGCCGGCGATGCTCCACCACGATCCCGCAAACCGAAACGACACCAACGCTGACCGCGATCAGCGCCTCCGCCCACAAGAAGGCCGCGTAGTCGAACAACGACCCGATCGGCGGCGACCCCGGCACCGCGTTACGCACCACGACCAGCGCGAACAATGTGGCGGCCATCCAACCGAGCGCCGGCCACGGCAGCCCACGACGCTGCCGCACGATGATCACCGACGCGCCCAGCACCGACA
>WNGR01024125.1_pt1 | contig 10958 bp, 11 predicted proteins | sample 5407581 | NCBI WGS metagenome assembly WNGR01 (sample SAMN13153383, study PRJNA577476) | soil metagenome | isolation source: 80 cm soil or saprolite under Garry oak tree replicate 2 | place: USA:California | collected 2016-06-15 | reverse complement strand
CTTCAGCGTGCCGTATAGCCGCCATCCACGAGGAGCGCGTGACCGACCACAAAGCTAGCACCAGGGCTGCAGAGCCATAGGACGGCTGCGGCAATCTCCTCCGGTTCGCCGAGGCGCCCGATTGGTTCGTCCTTCACCATTTCGGCTAAGACCTTGGAATCACCGCCGGTCATCGACTGCACCATTGGCGTCTTGATCGTGCCTGGGCAAACCGCGTTTATGCGGATGCCACGGGCGGCGTATTCGAGGGCGGCAGTCTGGGTCAGGCCGAGCACACCGTGCTTGGCAGCGTGATAGGCCGCTCGTCCGGGGTTGCCGACGACGCCGCCGATCGACGAGCAATTGACGATGGCGCCGCCGCCTTGCCGAAGCATTTGGCGCAGCTCGTACTTCATGCAGCTCCAAACGCCGCGCAGGTTGATCGCCATCACGCGATCCCACTCGTCGCCGCTGATGTCGGCCGTTTCGACGCGGCGTTGCATGACGCCAGCGTTGTTGAACGCGGCGTCCAGCCGCCCGAAGGTGGAGACGGTTCGCTCGATCATGGATGACACCTGGACATCATCGGTGACGTCGCAGCGAATAGCGAGAGCCTTACGACCGTCGGCGATGAGTTGCTCTGCGGCTGCACGCACCGCTTCCTCCTGGCTGTCCGCCAGCACCACTGAGGCGCCCGCCTCCGCGAAGGCTTTCGCGGTCGCCAGACCCATACCCGAGCCAGCCCCGGTGACCAGCGCGACCTTCCCGTTAAAAGACTCGTTCATGACTAGACTCCTTTCATAGTGTTGTCGTGAAACAGAAGCCGAACACCCTCCCTTTCCGAGCACCCACCAAGCGTACATCCAGTCGGCCTGGGGGCGGGTGTCTAGTACACAGAGGGATAAATCTCTCCATGATTAAGTAAGTCCTGTGTAGGTCCACTTGATGGGTTTAGCCATCGTACGATTGTAATAGGCAATGAAAGCAAGAATCTGGTCGCGTAAGTCATCAAGCGAGGTGAAATGGCCACGTTATTTCAGGCCATTGCTGCTTCGCACGCTGCGACCAGGCAACCAGGAGGGTGTCCACCTTTTCTCCCCCTTGGTCAGTACTACCCCGGTCATTAACGTCTCGCCGCAATGATGGCAGACAGACCGACCGCCTCATAACGACAGCAACGGCATCTCCTTGCTTCACCTCTGCACTGACGGCTGCGTGGTGCCCTGTACACATGACATCAGAGAGCGTGAGAAGCGAGGCTACTGTTTCATCTGAATGCCCTGAACCGGGAACCTTCACGAGGGTGCCGTCTGTCAGTGGCACGCGTACCGCCTCACCCTGTCCTCCATCGATGCCGTTCACTCCCCTGCCACCACCTCGAACACAAGCCGAGTTGATCCCGGCCCGACAGTGGTGGCAGGATGCCCGTCAGGGCCAGAGCAGCACCTTGATGGCGCGGCGTTCGTCCATGGCGCGGTAGCCCTCGGCAACCTGCGCCATGGGCAGTTCCAAGTCGAACACCTTGCCGGGGTTGATCTTCCCGTTCCACACCAGGTCAATCAACGTGGGCAGGTAGCGACGCACCGTGGCGGGACCGCCGTGGAGGTGAACGTGGGCGAAGAACAAGTGCTCGCCGTTCAGCTCGACCCCGTGCGGAACGCCGACGAAGGAGACGTACCCACCCTTGCGTGTGGAGCGGATCGCCTGCATCATCACTTCTTGCGTCCCAACGCACTCAAGCGCCGAGTCAGCACCGATTCCATTGGTCATGTCCATAATCCGGGCGACGCCCTCGTCGCCGCGCTCAGCCACGACGTCGGTCGCACCGAATGCGCGTGCGAGCTTCTGCCGCGACTCGTGACGGCTCATTACGATGATCCGCTCTGCACCCATCTGCCTGGCGGAGAGCACGCCCAGGAGGCCGACCGCGCCGTCGCCGACGACCACGACCGTTGCGCCCGGCTTCACGTTCGCCGCGTCGGCTGCGAACCAGCCCGTCCCCAAAACATCGGAAGTCGTCAGCAGGCTCGGGATCACATCGTCCGAGGGAAAGCTCGGCGTCGCCACCAGTGTGCCGTCCGCCAGCGGCACGCGAAACACCGGCGCCTGCGCCCCGCTGAGGAACTCCCGGTGTATGCAGGACGACTGGTAACCGAACTGGCAGTTCGGGCAGGTGTTGTCGGAGCTGGCGAACGAGCCGACGACGAACTGGCCCGGCTTGATGTTCTTGACCGCGCTGCCGACCTCCTCCACCATGCCGCAGTACTCGTGGCCCATCGGCTTCGGCTGGGTGACCGGCTCAAGGCCACGATAGGGCCACAGGTCGGACCCGCACACGCAGGCCGCCGAGATTCGGATGATGGCGTCCGTCGGGTCGATAATCGTCGGGTCGGGACGCTCCTCGAAGCGCACGTCCCGGGGGCCGTAAAGCATGGTTCCTCGCATAGTTGATCTCCTTTCAGCTTTCGTCCTCATCGTGCGGTGTATCCGCCATCGACAGCGAGGGCGTGACCGATCACGAGGCTTGCGCCAGGGCTGCACAGCCAAAGAACGGCAGCGGCGATCTCCTCCGGCCGGCCAAGCCGCCCGATCGGCTGGTCTCTCACCATGTCTTCCATGGTGATCGATTCCTTGGCCATCATGTCCGCAACCATTGGCGTCTCGATGGCTCCCGGGCACACTGCATTGATGCGAATTCCTCTGGAGGCATATTCGAGCGCCGCACTCTTTGTTAGACCGATCACTCCATGTTTGGATGCGTGGTATATTGCTCGGCCGGGGAGGCCGATCAGGCCGCCAATGGAAGAGCAGTTGACGATGGCACCGCTTCCCTGCTCGCGCATCTGGCGCAGCTCGTACTTCATGCAGTTCCAGACGCCGCGGAGATTGATCGCGTGAACGCGATCGAATTCTTCGCCGCTGGCATCAGCGGTTTCAACGGCAGGAGACTGCACGCCAGCGTTGTTGTACGCCGCGTCCAGGCGACCGAAGGTGGATACCGTCTGCTCGATCATTGCTGCCACTTCGGCCTCGTCAGCGACATTGCAGCGCACGGCAATCGCTTTATGGCCAGCGGAGACCAGTTCTTCTGCTGCAGAGCGAACCGCATGCTCGTCGATGTCTGCTAGCACCACCGCGGCTCCCGCTTCCGCGAAGGCTTTGGCTGTTGCCAGACCCATGCCAGAGCCTGCACCAGTAACGAGTGCGACTTTGTTCTCAAAAGGCAAGTTCATAAACGAATTCCTCCTTGTTGAATCGTTGTTGGTCACTCATGAGGTCTCACAAACCCATCTCTTGCGGTTTTCAGGTTATTCCTTCTTGAAGAAAAGTCCAGCTTGCGCGGCCTCAGCAGAGAAGCATGTGCTCTATCTGAAGGTAATTGTAGACGCGCCTTCGCACTAAGTGATAGAATGATAGCCGCAAATGATTGAATGATTCTGCAAATCTTCCAGATGGGCGATGGAGAAACCAGAGAAGAGGTTGCTATGGATATCATGATCCACCAGCAGGCCGAACGCGAGGCGAAGCTGCTGTAAGCCCACCGCGAGGAACTGGTGGAGCGGATCGGGCGGGCCATGCGCCAAGATGGGAGCGCCCAGCCGCTCCAAGGGTTGCACCTGTACCGCCACTCCTTCCCTCTGGAGCAGGTGTACAGCGTGGTCGAGCCATCCCTGTGCGTGGTTGCCCAGGGGAGTAAGGAGTTCCTACTGGGCGAGAGCCGCTATCGGTATGACCCCTTCCACTATCTTCTCATTACGGTCGATCTGCCCTACGTCGGTCAGGTCCTCTCCGCCTCGAAGGAGCGGCCCTTCCTCAGTCTGCGCCTGCAACTCGCCCCCACCCTCGTCGGTGAGGTTATGATTGAAGCCGGTCACGCCGAGAGATCATGCTGAGGTGAGGGCCATCGCCGTCAGCCCGTTGGATGTGCATCTGTTGGACGCCGTGGTGCGGGTCGTCAGGCTCCTGGATGCCCCCGCCGAAGCGCGGGTCCTCCAGCCACTGATCACGCGGGAAATTATCTACCGGCTCCTGGTGGGAGAGCAGGGAGCCCGCCTCCGTCACCTGGCGATCCTGGGCGGCTACACCCCCTCCATCGCCCGAGCGATCGAACGACTCCGCCGAGACCTCGATCAGCCCCTGCGCATTGAGCAGTTCGCGCGAACTGGGCATGAGCGTCTCGGGGTTGCACCACCACTTCAAGGCCGTCACGGCGATGAACCCCTCGCAATTCCAGAAGCGGCTGCGGCTGCAGGAGGCCCGCCGCCTGATGCTGGGCGAAGACCTCGACGCGGCCAGTGCGGCCTATCGCGTGGGCTACCACGACGCCTCCCACTTCAACCGGGAGTACAAAAGCCTCTTCGGCGTCCCACCCATGCGCGACATGCAACGGCTGCGGGAAGCGGCGCAGGATCGGGCTGGCCGATGAGCCAGAGAGATTACAGATGGTTGGCGCTCTTCTCTCAGCTCATGGGTTTTCATGCCAAGAATTGATCCAGGAACAGATAGCGTTCCCGATGCGCTTCCGGCTCCACATGCGCATCTAGATTGAGCTGCATAACCTGGATGGTGTCACCACGGTTGGCCGGTGGCCACAGGGGAAGGCCGGGGCCGTTCGGGTCCCCGGTTTTCACGAAATTCGCATAGTACGCCTGCATCAGCTCAGAAAGCGTATAGTCGTCCGGCGCCCACGCATAGACCCTGTTGGCCCCAAGATTACCCATAGCATACTCAATCTCAGCTGAGTGTACAGCGCCCCGGGGAGCCGGAAGGCGCAGCGCCTCCGCCTCCTGCCCTCTTATCACACCACCAGCGAGACCGGCGACGGCATTGCCCATCTCGGGGGTCATCGGTGGCCGTGGATGGGTATAGAGGTAGCGGTACACCGGGGCCTCACCGGTCTGGCCGTGAAGATCGCACCATTTCCAGGTGCTGTAGCCGGTGAAGCTGTCGCCGGCAAGATCCGTGGCAGATTGGAGGGCTTGCTCGTCTGTCACAGCGGGGTACAGGCGCAGCGCCTCATCGGCTCGCTCACCGTATCGTGTGCGCAGGACCTTCGCAACATTCTCCGGCGTGGGCGCCTCGGTCCCCATGAGCCATGGATAACTTACCTCCTCCGAATTCCAGCCAGCCAGGAGCGGAACATGCGCCTGCTGGCCTGCGGCGAAGATCGCCGCCATCGGATGGGGCAGGAAATAGCCGTCGAGGGTAGGTCTGAACTGTCCAAAAGGGACATTCGCCGTTGCTTCCAAGAGTTGTGAGGCGGGCAGAGCGCGCAGCGCCGCAAGCGAGGTTGCCCCAATGCTGGTGGCGAACGCCATTCCGTTTTGTTCTGCTTTAGCGAGCGGTATGGGGGAGAGCGTTCCCATCAAGGAGCCGCTCGACCCGATAGCTCCGGCAATGAGATTCTTGGCGAGTGGTGAAACCATCTGGGCGCTGACCGATGCAGATCCGGCTGACTCGCCAGCGATCGTGACCCGGTCGGGATCACCGCCGAAAGCCTGGATGTTGGCCCGTACCCAGCGGAGAGCCGCCGTCTGATCCAAAAGGCCATAGTTGCCAGAGGAGTGGTATGGAGCTTCCTGCGTCAGCTCAGGATGGGCAAAGAAGCCAAACACGGTGAGCCGGTAGTTCACGGTGAGCACCACGATGCCCCTGCGCGCGAGGCTGGCGCCATCATAGCGTGGCTCCGAGCCATCGCCAGCCACAAATCCACCGCCGTAGAAATAGACCAGCACGGGCAGGTGATCCTGGTCCGAGGTGGCCGGTGTCCACACGTTCAGGTAGAGGCAGTCCTCGCTCATGCTGCTGGAACGAAAGCTCATATCGCCAAAGAGGGGCAGTTGCATGGCCCGCGGGGCAAACTGGTCGGCTTTGCGCACCCCCGACCAGTTGACGACCGGCTGCGGCGGCCTCCACCGCAGCTCACCGACCGGCGGTGCCGCAAAGGGGATCCCTTTGAAGCTGCGAAGCCCAGAATCTGGCTCCGAAGTTCCTTCGATGATGAGCCCAGAATCTGGCTCCGAAGTTCCTTCGATGATGCCATTGGTCGTCATGACGCGATTGTCAGTGAAGAGACTCCCGCGCTGTATTTCCTTCATGGAAACAACTCCTTTCACTGGATGCTTATGAAGCTTCATCTTAGTATCAGTGTCCGATTTACCAAATTGCTCCTAACTCTAAAGGAGATGCCGCGTTCGACTGCCGCCCGAAGAAGTCGGATCATCTCCTGCATATTGGCCTTCTCTTCCTGTTATCCGGCTTGAGCCATTTCAGGAGCCCTTTTCACTGTGAAAGTGACCAGGCGCCCGATCTTTCGAACAAGAGCGCTGCCCGGTGTGGCACATTACGCATAACCAAGCACAGGATGCGGCTGATAGGCTTCTTCCACATGGCGAATTTCATCCGGGGTGAGATGGACAGAGACGGCTGCGACAGCATCATCCAGGTGATGCGGCTTGGTTGCCCCGATTATCGGGGCAGTGACGACCGGTTTGGAGAGGATCCAGGCTAAAGCTATCTGAGCCATGGGCAGACCGCGGGCTTCGGCCACCTCGCTGACCCGCTGTGCGATCTGCAAGTCTTCTTCCGTATATAAACGTTTGCCGACGTCATCGGTCTGAGCGCGCAGCGTTTCATTGCGTTCTTTCGACGGTTTGCGGGCGAGCCTCCCTTTGGCCACCGGTGAATAGGGGATCACCGCGATCTGCTGATCCTGGCAGAGGGGAAGCATTTCCCGCTCCTCTTCCCGGTAGATCAGGTTGTAATGCGGCTGCATGGAAACGAAACGCGTCCAGCCATGCAGATCCGAGGTGGAAAGGGCTTTGGCAAACTGCCAGGCATACATCGCAGACGCGCCGCTGTAGCGGGCTTTGCCGGCCCGGACCACGTCATTGAGGGCTTGCAGCGTTTCTTCAATCGGGGTGTCATAGTCCCAGCGGTGGATCTGGTACAGATCGACGTAATCCGTCCCCAGGCGCTTGAGACTGGCGTCGATCGAGCTGAGGATATGTTTGCGGGAGAGGCCGCGGTCGTTGGGGCCCGGACCCATCTCAAAATACACCTTGGTAGCAAGCACCACCTCGTCGCGGGAGGCAAAATCACGCAAGGCTTTGCCAACAATCTCTTCGCTCCTCCCATCGGAGTAGACATTGGCAGTGTCAAAGAAATTGATGCCCAGTTCCAGCGCGCGCTGGATAAAGGGCCGGCTTTGCGCTTCATCGAGTGCCCACGGCCAGCGCTCGGTCGGTCCCCCATAGCTCATGCAGCCCAGGCAGATGCGCGAGACTTTCATTCCAGTTGATCCAAATCGAACGTACTCCATTGGTTTCTCCTTTCATATGATGTCTGGAAGGTGACGGTCGTGCCGTTGAACGGCTCCTGAAACCGGTGACGCTACCGTTTGAAGGCCTGCCGCGCGACGCGGACGGCGGACTCAGACGATTGCTCTTATCCTATTGCTCTGGCACCACTTCATTCAGGCATCTGATGGCATTTAAGGTTCTCGGAGGCGATATGCCTCATGACCGTGGTTGCCGTGGCACCGTGCCAATGCTTCTCACCAGGCGGAAACCAGATCACGTCACCCGGCCCGATTGAGGAAATCGGGCCGCCCCAGCGCTGTACCAGCCCGCAGCCAGCCGTCACGATCCATCTCTTGCGGTTCTCAGTGAAGTGAGAGCCTCAAGATCTGGCGAAAGGCATGTGCATACATGCCCGTATGCTTGTGAAAGCCGCTGAGGGCTGGACAGACCAACCAGGCAGTGCAGCTGTGTCCCTTCTTGAAGAAAAGTCCAGCTTACCTGCCAAAGCAGAGAAGCATGTTCTCTGTCTGGTGGTATTATAGACACGCCTTTGCACAGGATGGTAGAATAATTGTGGAAAATAATTGTCTGATTCTGCACATCTTCCAAATGAGCGATGGAGAAACAAGAGAAGAGGTAGAGGAGACTCCCGATCACGTCGGCGCCCGATGCCGTTTTTATCGCTTTCTGTATCATTTTCATTCTGATTTCTCTCTCCTCCCCAATGCTGTTTCCGCTGGTCTCGTGGTCCTACGGGGTTTCTCAATGCTATCAACTTTGGGGTGGCACCTCGCGTGTTCTGGCATGAAAACCCATGCAGAGACTAGCCCGAGGATGAGGACTCCTCCGCAGACCACAAAAGCGAGATGCATGCCCCAGAGGAACATCTGCTGATTGCCCACAAGCGTTCCCAGGATCGCGACCCCTATAACACCACCAACTTGCCTGCTCACATTCAGCATACCCGAGGCTATCCCTGATTGGGCCTTCGGTGCATGCGCAATCGCGGCCTCGGTCATTGCCGGTAAGACCAGGGCCAGCCCACCTCCCAAGACGAAAAGCAGACACGCAAGAAACACGTAGTTGGTTTGGGTATCGACCAGCACAATCCCAAAACAGCCCAAAGCGCTCAAGAGCAGACCAATGAGTATGACGTTTTTTGTCCCGAGGCTGGCCATGAGCCTGCCGGAGAACGATGTCGCCAGGATGGCAGAGGCAAATGCAGGAAGTAGGGCCAATCCCGTGAGCGAGGGCGAATAGTGTTTCTCCTGTTGCAGGAACAGACTCATGACAAAAAGGAAACCCATAAACGTAAAGGTCTGGAAAAGGGCGACGACATTGGCGGCAGAGAACGTCTTTTCTCGAAACAGTGCCAAAGGCAGCATGGGATTACTGGTTGTCTTTTCTCTGATAAGCAAGAACAGGAAGAAGAGGATACTTGCTGTATATGCTGCAATTATCGGCGGAGACGTGCTTCCCAGGCTGCTTCCTTCAATCAACGCAAAGGTCAACATGCCCAGGGCGAGCACACTTGCCACTTGCCCCGGAAGATCAAGGCTCCGTCCTCCCTGCGGAGTCGATGGAGCCACATACCGGGAGGTGAGCAGAAAGCCGAGAATGCCGATGGGAAGATTGATCAGGAAGATGCTGCGCCACCCAAACGCATTGACCAACACACCTCCAAGAAGAGGACCAGAAAGGGCCCCGAAGCTGGCGACTGCTGCCCAGATGCCAATCGCCCACGCCCGTTTCTGTGCGTCAGGAAAGGTCGTCTGTAAAAGAGCGAGCGAATTCGGGACAAGCAGGGCCGCGCCAAGCCCCTGGAAGGCGCGTGCAATCTGTAAGACGAGGAGCGTTGGAGCAAGGCTACACAGCGTTGACGCCAGCGTGAAGAGGGCAAGACCGGCTAAAAACACGGTTCTGCTTCCTCTTCTGTCGCCAAGGGCCCCACCAGTCAGGAGAAAACTGGCGAAGACGAGGGCATATCCATCCACGATCCATTGGAGCCCGGTCACATTTGCGCTCAGATGCTCCTTGATATCGACCAATGCCACATTCACGATGGTGACGTCGAGAATCGTCATGAAGTAGCCAAGACAGATTGCCAGCAGTGGTATCATCGACTGTCTTTTTGCCTGTTGAGTTGTCTGTTGAGATGGTGTCGTGATCATTTGTTTCGCTTTCACAAAAGACGGGTCATTGCTTCCCCTCTTCTGGTTTACTGATGACCGACGATGGGATGCGGCACATACGGCTCTTCCAGATATGCGACCTCTTCCTGGGTCAGTTTAACGGACAGAGCGCCGACGGCATCTTCCAGATGCATGATCTTCGTTGCCCCGATGATAGGCGCCGTCACCGGCTTCTTCTGTAATAGCCAGGCAAGTGCGATATGAACACGCGGAACCCCATGCTTTTCCGCGATTTCCGCCACCCGCTTCACGACCTGTCGATCGGTTTCGGCTGTCGCATCATACTTGCTTTTCGCGATTTGATCGGTTTCGGAACGAAGCGTGGTTTCCGACGACCAGTCACGCGTCAATCTGCCGGATGCGAGTGGACTATACGGGATCACCCCGATCTTCTCCTCGCGGCACAGCGGTAGCATCTCCCGCTCCTCTTCGCGGTAGAGGAGGTTGAGGTGATCCTGCATCGAGACGAAGCGGGTCCACCCATGCTTCTCGGCGACGTACAGCGCCTTCTGGAACTGCCAGGCGAACATGGCGGAGGCACCGAGATAGCGGGCCTTGCCGGCCCTCACCACGTCATGCAGCGCTTCCATCGTCTCCTCGATGGGGGTTTGGTAATCCCAGCGATGGATCTGGTAGAGGTCCACGTAATCCGTCCCAAGCCGCTTGAGGCTTTGGTCGATCTCGCTGAGGATCGCCTTGCGCGAGAGCCCGGCGCCATTGGGTCCGTCATGCATTTGGCCGTGCACCTTGGTGGCGATGACGACCTCGTCCCGCTTGGCGAAGTCCTTCAAAGCGCGTCCGAGGATCTCCTCACTCGTGCCAAGGGAATAGACGTTGGCGGTATCGAAGAAATTGATCCCCAGCTCTAGGGCTTTCTTGATGATCGGCCGACTGTTTTCTTCGTTGAGCACCCATTTGTGAATCCACCGTGTTGCGTCCCCGAACCCCATGCAACCGAGGCAGATTCGAGACACATCCATTCCAGTGTTTCCTAGCTTCGTGTATTCCATATGATCTTCCTCTTTTTCCATTCCCTGCGTTCAAACCGTCCATGAGATTACCATGCTCGGGCGTATTCATCACGATGGCGTGTTCGCCGTTCGATGATCGGGAGAATCAGATGAGACGGATGCGCCGCGTCATGGAAGATTCGATTGATCGCCGGTCGGTATTGACCGGCAGCTTCGCTCGCGATCTCCCCGCCCGTGTTGCTGTTACGATCAAACCGTGGGAAGTTGCTGCTCGCGACCTCCAGCCGGATGCGGTGGCCCGGCAGAAACACGTTGGCCGTGGCCCACAGGTCGAGGCGCAGTTCGTAGATCGCATCAGGTTCCAGGAGTTCGGGCTCGGTCATCGACGTGCGGTAGCGCGCGCGCCGGATGCCCTCGGTCAGGATCATCGCCCGACCATCCGGGTACACATCCACCAGCTTGCCCGTAAAGTCCGTGTCACGCGCCGACGACGAAACGCTCAGGCGCAACTCGAT